>Ga0210408_10003986_pt1 | contig 13346 bp, 11 predicted proteins | sample IncBWH4MmetaG_FD_155471 | JGI IMG/M metagenome (GOLD analysis project Ga0210408, IMG submission 155471) | Forest soil microbial communities from Barre Woods Harvard Forest LTER site, Petersham, Massachusetts, United States - Inc-BW-H-4-M | ecosystem: Environmental > Terrestrial > Soil >...
CATTGCCGATGGGCAACGCGTTGTCCCAAACCGGCGCCGGAGTCCGATACCAGAGCACCTCGCGCGGGTTAGCGGTCTGCGCTTGCGTGACAATGCCTGTAAGTCCAGCCGCAATGAGAACGCCCGCAATCGCGAACAGCTTCGTAATTCGCATCATCGTATCGCATGCACCGCAAGGTTTGTCGTAACACGATGGTTTCAATGTGCCGCGGAAACCGGTTGACCGGATCCCTGGAACAGGCGCGGTGTAAAGTCTTTCAGGTCGCGGCGCCAGGTTTGCCATTCGTGGTCTGTCCCGGGTGATTCGTAGAACACGTGCTGAATTTTCCCTTCGTCCAGAGACGCGTGCAGACTCTCGAGCCCGGTCTTTATCCGTTCGGGCTCGTTAGTCCCAACGCCGACCCACGGCAGATCCACCCGCTTCGCGAATGCCGCCGGGCGCCTTGAACCGGATCTGGACGCGAGAGTTGCTGTCCACCTTCGGATATGGTGCATCCAGAACATTCGACGTCGCTGCCTTGAATTCGCCCTGCTCCTGCGCAAAACCGAAACTCACTGCCAGCAGCATCATGATCCCAACCGATCTCATTGGATACCTCCGTCCGGATATGGGCTCATGCAGAGCTGTCTTGGAGCCGAATCTCACTGCTCCGTCCGGACAACGTGCATGGTAATCCAATGGCAGCCACGAATAAAGCGATTTATTCAACTTGTTTGTCTTGGCTCTGGCTGTGTATATTTCGAGAAATCCGCAGGATGGCAGAAAAGTTACGCCTTCGCGCCCCTAATGTCTGGGCCCAGGCTCCCCGACTATCGCCACTCTCGACAACGCCAATCCGGGCGTAACCGCCTCGAACGCATGCGCCGACCTCGCCCGGCCCTGGCCGGAACATAGTATCAAGATGAGCGCCTTACTGGGGTAACCCGATGCGGCGCACCAGTTTTTGAAACCGCGCATCGTGACGCAGGGGCTCGAATCGGGGGCCTACTTTGATATATGTAAGTTCAGGGTCACGCTCCTCATAAGCCTTTTCCAACCAGGCGAACGCATTGTCCCGCTCACCCAAGGCACCATAGAGAATTGCGATTGCGCCCGATGGGATGAGGCCGCGCTCATGTTGTCCCTTCAGTCTGGCCAGAATTCTTGTTGCCTCGGCTCTCCTGTCGGCAATTGCATAACCGAAACCGAGGTCCAGCAGAAGATCCGGGTCGTCGGTTCCGGAAAGGTCGATCGCCATCTGAAACTCGCGAATCGCTTCCTCATGCCTTCCCTCAGCCAAGTACGCCCACCCAAGGCGATTGTGAGCTGGCGCGAAACGCGGATTCATTTCCAGTGTTTCTCGCAACTGAGCCAGCGCCTCGTCGTAGCGGCCCGCCACGAGCAACCTGCCCGCCAAGGCGTTGTTGATAGGCAGGGATAGCGGATCAAGCTCCCGGGCGCGCTTTGCCTCTGCGATCCCTTCGTCAAATCGCCCGACAAACATGAGATAGCCGGCGTACCAGTGGTGAGCCTGCGCATATCCCGGGTTGAGTTCGAGGGCGCGCTTATATTCCCGCTCGGCAGTGAGCCAATCCCACTCATGAGTCTCGGCGATGAATGCGAGAGATGCGTGGGCTTCGGCGAGTGTGTCATCCAGTTCGAGGGCCTTCAAGGCTGCTTCCTTCGCTTGCAACAAGGCGTCTGTCGACGGAAGATGCCCGCGGAAGCCAAGCAGTGCGTTCGCATCAGCAAGCCCGCAATAGGCCGATGCGTAGGTCGGGTCCCGGGCGACCGCCTGTTGGAAGTACGCGATACCTCGCTTCAGCGCTTCCTCCGTTCGCTGGTTGGAGTAGTACCGACCCTTCAGGTAATTTTCGTGCGCTTCGGGGTCGACCGTACGAGTGCCCGCCAGGCCTGCTTGCTCCCGGGGTGTCATTGTGATCTTGACTTGTTGGGCGATGTTCCGCGCGACCTCATCCTGTAAGGCAAGAATGCTTCGATATTCTCGCTGGTACTCTTCCGCCCAAAGGTGCTCGTCGGTGCCGCCGCGAATCAATTGGGCGTTGACTCGCACGCGATCTCCCTCGCGTATTACCGACCCTTCAACAATTGCATCCACCCCCAGCGTTTTGGCGATCTCTGGCACCGGTTGCCGGGTGTCCTTGAAGCGCATCACCGACGTGCGGGAAATGACACGCAGGTCGTGGATCAGAGACAGCCGTCCTATAAGCTCCTCGGTCAAGCCGTCGGCCAGGTATTCCTGGGCTGGATCTCCGGAGAGGTTCTTCAGAGGCAGTACTGCCAGCGACTCGATTTTAGATCGGGTCACACCCCCGAGGCGGCTTCGGGTCGTGAGGTAAGAGGCGGCCATGAGAGCAAGAAGCACGGTCCCGCACACAACAAGCCAGCGACGCGCCCAGGGAGTCCCGCCTGGTCCGTGGTCATCCTCCAGCCTTTTCTCGCTATGTTCTTTCTCTTCCTCCTCCAAAGGCAGTCTGCGGCTTTGCAACCATGCGTCGAGCTCGGAACCGTTGGCGTAAACAGAGCCGCGCCTGTCGTGGACGTGGCGATGAACCGGCATGCACTCACGTTTTTCCCAGCGTTGGACGGTACTGACGTCCCGTTTCACGTAGCGGGCAATTTCCTTCCAGGAATCAAGGGTAACCTCGGTGGGATGGTCGGGAGGCTCCGGCGGTGAGACTGGCGAGGGTTCATTCATATACGGCTCTTTGTCGCCATCGCTGACGCGCTGATTCTACCCCGGGGACAATCACAGGGCAATTGGGGCCGCATTACGCCGCAAACATGGTCGTGCGGCCTGTTGCAGCTTGCTCACGCTGTGCGGCTGAGGGATTCTCGTGTACATGCCAACTAGGAGGGCTGCCTATGACCGTACGCAGGTTTTTCACTCGAGCGCTTTTGGTGGGTCTGGTCGCAACCGCTGGTCTGTGCGTGTTCAAGTTCCGTGCAAACGCAACTCCACCTTCAGGTTTGTCGTTCACCCTGGTCGGACGGGCAACCTTGCCGGAGTTTGAGGTAAAGAGAAAAATCAAGGCGCTGGACTGGGAAATGGAATTGGAGGCGGACCAGCCCATCGATGTGGCCACCCAGATCGTGACGTTTCAGCCTGGTGGTTACAGCGGCTGGCACACTCATCCGGGGCCTGTGTTTTTCACCGTAAGAACAGGGACGCTGACCGTCTATGAGGGTAACGATCCTACTTGTTCGCCGCACGCCTTTACCGCGGGAACCGGAGCTGTTGAAGCCGCGACAAGCAACCATATCCATATGGTGAGGAACGAGACGGGTAGCGTGGCAGAAGCAGTCGTGACGTACCTGGTCCCGGTGGGTGCAAACCCTCTTCGCACCGACCTTCCAGACCCGGGCAACAGTAACTGCCCCTTCTGAAAAACAGGAGCGGAGACTCAACAATAGAGCGCTTGTCTTCTGATCCAGCGAAGCAAACGTTACGGAACCCGAACCGGCACTTGCTGCGTCTCGACCGCCTGACCGACGAGTGGCGGGCCAGGGAATCAGCTCTTGACGCAGCAAGTGCTATGGCTTGCCGACGTCTCTCGCCTGAAAGGCCGGGGAACTTCTGCGGACGACGATCGACTGGAGAGCAGTGACGTTGCCGCCGGTATCGGCGAAGCCGCGACGACGACCGAACCCACATCCGTGAACACGAAGAGCGCAACATGTGCGCCCGCCGCATCTGGAAGACTACTCCCGAAAGTCGGCAAGTATCCTGGAATCTCCTGGACGCGCTTAGGTAGACGGATCGGTTGGCGCTAGGGCGTATAACGGGAGCAATCCCAGAGTTGGCCATCCGGGCGGTTTCTTTGGCAGAAGATTCGGAGTGAGCCACAACTCACCGGAACTCGCTGATCGCATTCAGAGGCTACTCGGTGCGGAGGACACGCATGGGTGAAACGGACGCCGCTCGCGTTGCGGGAAGGAAGCTGGCCAGGGTAGCTGCGGCGAGCAGAACGGCAGCAACCGAAAGGAAAGCGGCGAAGTCGAGTGCCTGTACACCGAACAGAAGGCTCTGCATGGCGCGTCCGACGAAATAAGCGCCGATCAGGCCGAGCCCCAGTCCGATGGCGGCAAGCAGTACGCCATCACGAATGATGAGGCCGATGACCCGATTGCGCGATGCGCCGAGAGCCATGCGGAGCGCGATCTCATGGGCGCGCTGGGCAACGGAAAACGACATGACGCCATAGATGCCGAGTCCGGCGAGGAACAAAGCAACAGCCGCGAAGCTGGCGAAGAGGATGAGCGTGAATCGCTGGTTGGCCATGGATTCGTCGACGACATCGTCAAGGGTCTTGGGCTCGGCAAGGGCGACGCTGGAATCGACCTGGTGCACCGCGGCGGCGATGCTGGCGAGCATTGTCGACGGGTTCTCGGACGTGCGCACGGCAAAGCCCGCTTGCGGCCAGGGAATCTGGTAGAAGGGGATGATCATCTCCGGGTTTTCATCGCGCTGATCGGCGGTGTGCACGTTGTGGTAGGTTCCGATGATCTGCCATGGGATATACCCGCCCAGCTTGGTAACACCGGGAATTAGCTCCTCGACGAGCACGCGCTGGCGAAGAGGGTCCTTGCCCTTCAGGTATTTGTGCACGAAATCCTGGTTGACCAAGGCCACTTTGACGGCAGCTGCCCCGTCCTGATTCGTGAAGCTACGTCCGGAGATGAGCTGTATGCCGAAGGCATTGAAGTAATCCGGCGTCACCATGCCGAAGCCCGAGCCTGGGCGCTGCGACGGATCCGCGTAACTCTGCCCGCCTTCGAGCATGAACGGCATGCCAAAACCAGCTCCGTAGGGCGGTTGGCCGGTCATTGCCGCTGTATGTTGCACGCCGGGAACAGCAGCGATTTGGGCAAGAATGTCGCGGTAGTAGGCGGAGATCACTTGAGGATCCTTGGAGCGGGTCTCTGGCACCGGCAGAAAGAAGGTGAGGACGTGGTCGGTCTTGATGCCGAGATCGACGTGGGCAAGATTCCAGAAGCTGTGGATGGTGAGTCCGGCGCCGGCCAGCAGCGCAAGTGCAAGCGCAAACTCGCCGATGACGAGAATTCGCCGCACGAAATGCTTGCCCGCGCTGGTGCCGGCGCGCCCACCTTCTTTGAGCGTCTCGGCGGGATCGACGCGAGATGCGTACCAGGCGGGAGCGGAGCCGGCCAGGAGACCTGCCACGGTGGTGGCGACGAGGGTGAAGAGCAGGATAGGGATGTTGAGGCGCAGATCGGCCTCGCTGGGCAGCGTATTCCGTGGCATGGCGGCGATGAGGCCCCGCAGCATGGCGTAACCCATGCCAACCCCGAGGGCTCCGCCAACCAGAGCGAGGATCAGGCTTTCCGTGAGAAGCTGGGCGAAGATGGTGGTACGACCGGCGCCAAGCGCGCTGCGAATAGCGAGTTCCTTTTGTCGCGCCATGCCGCGTGCGAGCAATAGATTGGCGACATTGACGCAGGCAATGAGCAGAACAAACCCCACGGCGCCCAGGAGTAACCAGAGCATCTTTATGCGTTCTTTGGGCAGAAAGTCGTTCTTAAGCTCCTCGACATAAGAGCCCCAGCCCTTGTCGCTCTTGGGATACATCTCGGCGATGTGGGCGGTGACCGCGTCCATGTTTTGCTGCGCTTGTTTGAGGGTGACGCCCGGTTTAAGACGGCCCATGACGAGGAGCCAGTGGAAGTCGTGATTGACCTGCTCGGGCTTGAAGACCAGGGGAACCGCGAGCTGCGCCTCCTGGCGATCGAAGATGCCGGGGCGCTGCACCCCGACGACCGTGTAGAGGTCGCCATCCATGCGCAGGGTGGTGCCGACGATCTTGGGATTTGCGCCGAGCTTGACCCACAGCTTATGGGAGAGAATCACCACGTGATCGCGGCCGGCTACGCCTTCTTCCGGCAAGAAGTAGCGGCCCATGAGAAGCGGCTCACCCTCCATCTGGAGCATGCTGTAGGTTTCTCGAACGCCATTGACGTACTCGGGCTTGTCTTTAGTGGCCAGGTTGAAGCTGGCGCCGGACCAGGCGCAAAGATCCTGGAACACCGTGTTCTGCTGCTTCCAGTCGAGGAAGTCGCCAGCGGCGACTCCATTGTGGAAGGTCTGGATTTTCGACCAAACCATCACGAGCTGGTCGGGTTGCGGATAGGGCAGCGGAGCCAGGAGCGTCGCATAATCGACCGTAAAGATGGCGGTGTTGGCACCGATGCCGATGGCCAACGTGAGCAGAACAGTGAGGGTCAAGCCCGGATTTCGGGTCAGCATGCGAAGGGTGAAACGGACGTTCTGAAGATGGTTCTGCATACTTGTCTCCTCGTCTGATTTGTGCTTCAGGGCACCTCCAATCCTTGGACAAGGTCGTCTGGACCAGGGGTCAGTGCGTGGATCAGCGCTTCAGCTCACCGGCGCAACTCTGTTGTGATGGCTAAAATGTCTGCTACTGTCTGTAGCGGAGCAGCTGGATCGCCAATCGAGCGAGCTGAAAATAAAAGGCTTAGGTCGATCAGAGGGAAGTTCCGATGTCCGGAAAGGTAGGCGGCGTCCGAAAATGGACATCCAAGGACTCGGGCAAGCTAAACGATCTGATCGGTTGATTTCCAACGCCGAAGTTACTCTTACAATTCAGCGCGCACTCTCTCTGAGCAACAGAGATTACTCCGGAAAAGTCGCCGCCTTCGGGGCCAGCAATCGTTGCGCGCCCTCCATCCGGATCCAAACGCAATACGGTATGCGCGGCATGCGTTGCAACTACAGCGCTCCCGACCGGGAGAACGCAAAGTCGTCGGCGCGCACGTGGTCGGCAACTACCTCGATCGGACCAGCCGAGTTGTCGTTGTCAATCGGTATACGCTCGATTCTGTTGCGATCCGTGATCGAAACGTAGACATACCCCGCCCGGTACTTGATCCCATTGGCGCCGGGCATCGTGTCGTTTACAGGGCGCAACTGGTCATCGGTAATCCATGCGCTCCATGTCTGTTCAGACCGACCGATGGCCAAAATCCGTCCGCTAATGCTTTCACAAATCAACAGCCTGTTCTCGTCGGGCAGACACGCGCATCCATTCAGAAAGACCGCGTCCGGAATCTGAAGCCACTCTTCCACAACCCCGGCAGGAGTGATGCGCCAAACAAAGCCTGGAGACTTGAATACGGTTCCTCCGGAGGCCCAGAGTGTGCCGTCCGCAGCAAAGGCAAGGCCGGCGACCGGCGCGGAAAGGGCAGCGCCCACCCATCAAAATACATCTGAAGGCAAGAACCTTCTTTCGGTCTGATTGGTGCGGACTCCAGGCACGCAATGAGAGGAGATTCGCAGATTCGCAGTTTGACGAAAAGAGGTCCGTTTAAATCGAACCAGTCGTACTGGATTTGCCGACACGCGATATCGTTGCGATACGCTGGTTCTCCGGCTATCATGCGCTCACGAGGACTCAATGAACAACCCCGGTCTTGTGGTTATTGAAGCCCTGGCACCGCTCTAGGCATGATGAGAACGGAGAGTGTGTGATCTTTAACGAAACAATTGAAATGCCTGCCTCGGAACGAGTGTCCATCTCGATTCGCAAGCAATTGCGCGCACGACAGAAGCTACAGGATCCGATCTGTGTCTGGCTCACCGGACTGCCAGGCGCTGGAAAATCGACAATCGCCAATCTGCTCGAAGAGCGTTTGTTCGCGGCCGGAAAGCATTGTTACGTGCTGGACGGTGACAAGGTCCGGCACGGACTGAACGGCGACCTGGGGTTTTCTGAAGCCGACCGCATTGAAAACATACGGCGCGTGGCGGAGGTCGCCCAGTTGTTTGTGGACGCGGGGCTTATCGTGATCGTGGCGTTGATCAGCCCCTATCGCGAGCAACGCGACACGGCACGGTCCCAATTCGATGTTGGTGAATTCCTTGAGGTCTTTGTCGATGCGCCGCTCGAGGAATGCGAGCGCCGCGATCCCAAGGGAATGTACGCCAAAGCGCGTCGGGGCGAACTGGCGAACTTCACCGGGATCGACAGCCGATATGAAGCTCCGATAAACCCCGATCTTCACCTGAAGACGGTTGCCGAGAGTGCGCAGCAGTGCGTCGATCGGCTCTTGCAGATTATAGAAAGCAGGGCCAGGCGCATTTAGATCTGGCTATATGCGATAGCGGATCACCGCATCTCCCAGTGCGTCCTTGAGCGGGCTAAGCCAAGGCTCGTAGTTTTGCCACTGATTGAGTCCTTCGCGGAAGATCGGCTTGCGGACCTGCTCCGAACTCGGAGTTCGAACGCTGCGTTCTGTCTTGTAGAACTCGAGGCATTCTGGTTCGAAATTCAGGCCGCAGAACTCCAGGATGCGCCGCACGTTCCCCTCAAGATCATCGACGACGTCTTCGTAGAACACGTGCAAGACGCGGCCGGGTAGCGCCATATCCCAATGCCGCATGAGTTCGAGATAGGCCCGGTAGTAGCCGGCGATGTCATCCATGCTGTAGGTAAACTCCTGACCGCTGGCAAATAGCTGTTTCAGGTTGCTGAAGCAGCAGGACATCGGTTCGCGCCGCACGTCGATGATGGTGGCATTCGGCAGCATGAGATGAATGAGACCGATATGGCGGAAATTGTTCGGCATTTTGTCGATGAAGAGAGGCTTCTGTCCGCGGTAGCCGCGCGTATTGGCCAGGTAGCGCGCTCCGAGATTGTAGAGACCTTCCCTCGTAAGCCCCGCCAGCACTTCTGGATATGGCAAATCAATGCCAGCCACGTGATTGCCTCGAGCATTCTCCAGTTCAAAAGCGATCCGCGGGATATCGGGCAGTTCCTGCGTGCCATCCACCTGCGAATGGGAGGCGAGGATCTGCTCGATAAGCGTGGACCCTGAACGAGGCAGCCCCACAATGAAGATAGGATCCCGGTCGAAGACGCCGGCGCCTGAGTGTGCTGCGAAGAATTGCGCGGTGCAGACTTCGGTTCGCTTGCGCGCGTTGGCTGCCATGATCTCGGGATCGTAGTGGACCTTGGCGCGCATGAGGGCGTTCCCACGCTCGTAGAACCGCCATGATCGGGCAAAATCGTGGCGGTCTTCGTACGCCTTGCCGAGCGCGAAGCAGATGTAAAGGCGATCGGCAGGATTCGATTTCGGATCGGACTCTTCGTCGCCCATGCGATTCAGATCAGCATCCGAAAAGCGGTAGCTCTTCAGATTGGCGAGACTCCACCATGCATCGCCGAAGCCGGGTTTCGCTGCCAGTGCCTGTCGGTAAGACTCGATCGCTTGGCTGATTCGGCCGCTGCTCTTGAGCGAGTGTCCCAGGGCCATGTGCAGCTCCCAAGACTCCGGCGTCTCCGCGAGCAAATCCGAATATAGGGCAACTGCCGCTTCGAGCTGTCCGAGGCCGGCGGACGCGGCCGCGAAGAGGGAACGATAATCGCGGTTGCCAGGTTCGGAGTCCAGCAAAACACGGACAGCATCCTTCGCCTGAAGGTACTTTTGCGCATCGATCAGCACGCGCACGTAATCCAGACGTGCCGCCCGGTATTCCGGCGTTTGTTGCACAGCCGCTTCGAGCAGGCCCTCGGCTTCGTCGAGGGAGCCGCGTTGGTGCGTAATCCTGGCCAACAGTCGCAAAGCCTCAACATGCTCACCAGAGTGGCAGAGAAAACTACGAAGAATCTCCTCCGCTATATCGAGATCCCCATCCAAGAAGAGGCCCCCGGCCCGCACGATCTCCGCAGGGAGATGTTGCAGAATGGAAAACTGTTGTGCTGCGAGCGTTGCGCCTTTTTCGTCGCCGGCCATGTGATACAAGCGGCCGAGCATAGACCAGCTCGCAACCAACGCCGGATTGAGGCTCACCGCCCGGTGAAAAGACTCTATTGCTCGCGGAGCATCCCGCAGCATCAGGTAGCAATAGCCACGCTCCTGGTGCAGCAGACTGTAGAGCGGATGGTGCTGTTCGAGCCTCTGCAGGCTGTGCAGCGCTTCGCTGGTCTGGTTCATGCATCGCAGATTGGCAGCTGCCAGGTACAGAGCATCCCGGTTCAGGGGCGACTCCTTCGCCAATGCTTCGGCCGCACGAAGCGCGTCCACGTGGCGGCCTTCTCTGCTCAATTCGCGGATGCGGTAGACCTGCTGTTCGACTGATGGGGAAGCGAGTGAGGTCGGCATGGCACTCGACCAATTATGCCGATGCCGATGCGGCAGATGTCGCGTGCCGTGACATCTTTCATCAGCAATTCACAATAGCGTCACCGGTGCGTTATTGCCGGTTCATCATCTCGTCATCGGCATGCGACAGTATTGCCTCGGTCTCCATTGTGGTCCCTTTTTTTACGGCCAGGGTTCCTCACCGGCCACTTCCCTCACCTTCCCTAACCTTCCCCAACCCGCACAACCTCGACAGATGGGAGTCAATCATGCAGACGAATCGCCGTACATTTCTGCAGTTGATCGGCGCGACCGGCCTTACCGCATTGCAATCGAATATTGCCAAGGCGCTCGCTATACCGGCAAACAACCGCACAGGCACGATCGAGGATGTAGAGCATGTCGTCATCCTGATGCAGGAGAATCGCCCGTTCGACCATCACTTCGGCACCCTCCGCGGGGTGCGCGGCTACAACGATCCACGCGCCGTGAAGATCAATCTCCCGAACGCGAGCGGCAACGGCAGCACGCAGGTTCCGGTGTTCCTGCAGCCGGCAGGCGCGACGAATATCGCGGCAGGATACGCCGTTCCGCCCAGCTACGGCGACCTCGGAGGACCGGCGGATGGGATCGATGTACTGCCTCCGTGGCGCGTCAACCCGGGCGCCATCAGCCCTGGCCTCACTACGCTTGGCGGAACCTACTTCCCCGGAACTGACCATGGATGGGGAGCCACCCACCAGGCCTGGAACGAAGGACAGTACGATAACTGGGCCAACCAGAACGGCCCTTGGACCATGTCATACATGACCCGCGCGGATCTGCCGTATCATCACGCGCTGGCCGACGCCTTTACCGTAGGAGATAACTACTTCTGCTCGATCATGGGACCGACCAATCCCAATCGCTGCTATCTCTGGTCCGGTTGCATCGGCAATGTGAATTACCTTGGCGCCGCGGGCACTGACGGGCTGGGCGCCGGCCCCATCACCTATAACGGACTCAGCGTTAATGGCGCTTACCTGGCATGGGAGACCTTCCCCGAGGTGCTCGACGCCGCCGGCATTAGCTGGAAGATCTACCAGGACCTGGCTGGAGTGACGTTTTCGCCCGACTTCGGTGACGGGACCGGCAACGCTCTTGCCGGGAACTTTACCGACAACTCGGTGCTTTACTTCAAGCAATACGCGACTGCTCCGACGAACTCGCCGCTGTTTCAAAACGGCTGCACCGGAACGCAGATCAGCAGCGTCATCCCGTCGTCTGGTGCGCCGACTTCGGACTGGAAAGCCTGGGCGGAGCGACTATTCGATCAGTTCCGCAGCGATGTCCACAGCAACAAGCTGCCTCAGGTTTCCTGGGTAGCGGCGCCCGCTGGTTACACCGAACACTCTGATTGGCCGATCAACTACGGCGCCTGGTACATTTCACAGATCTTCGACATCCTGGTTTCGAACCCCGAAGTGTTCAGCAAGACGGTTTTCATCATCAACTACGATGAGGCCGACGGCAGCTTCGATCATCTCGTATCGCCTTACCCTCCGCAGTCGCCCGCGTATGGAGCCTCGACGGTGAGCATCGAGAACGAGATCGTCACAACATCGACCCCAAACGGGCCGATCGGACTCGGAACCCGGGTGCCGTTGCTCATCATTTCGCCCTGGACCAAGGGAGGCTACGTCGTATCGCAGGTCTTCGATCACACCTCGACGATCCGCTTCATCGAAAAGCGCTTCGGTGTCCACGAAAAGAACATCTCTCCGTGGCGCCGCGCGGTGGTCGGCGATCTGACGTCCGCATTCAACTTCGCCAATCCGAGTAGCCGTCACCTCAACCTTCCGAGCACCGACAGTTTTTTGCCGTCGGTTGCCGAACTCGCGGGTGGAAGCGTACCCGACTTCATCCCTACACTCAGCGATCTGATCGTCGGCGTTCCCGAGCAGGAAAAAGGCATCCGGCCTGCACGCGCCCTTCCCTACGAATTGAACGTGCACGCGAAGGTCAACGCACCGGGCAGCATCATCCTGACCTTCATCAACACCGGTCAGGCGACCGTAGTGTTTCATGTGCGTTCCGCCAATTCCGCGGACACGGTGCGCACGTACACTGTTGAGCCTGGTAAGCAGCTGGCGGACTCGTGGACCGCAGTTCCGTCTTACAACTTGTCTGTCTACGGCCCGAACGGTTTTCTGCGTTCCTTCAGCGGCAGCATCGGCTCCGACGCTGCCGCTCTGGATGTGGTCTCCGGATATGACCGTGAGGACGGTTCAATCGGGTGGAGGATCACGAATCTCGGCTCCGTCGCTGCCGAAGTGACGGTGCTCGATGCATACACCGGTCGTTCGGGCGCTCACTACCTTCATAAGGGCGACACGACGGAAGGAGAGATGGAACTTGAGCAGTTCCACGGCTGGTACGATCTGACTGTTTCCGTCACAGGAGACCAAACCTTCAATTACCAACTCGCTGGGCACGTCGAAACCGGGAGGGACAGCTCCTCCGATCCGGCACTCGGCGGCCTCATTACACTCAAGAGCTGATCCACAACCATTTCCAGGTGAGACAGGATTTCAGCAACCGGACGAGGCGGTGTTGGTGAGACAATACCGCCTTCCCCGGTCTCCCTCTTTCTGTGTGTCAGGATTAAAATCAGTCAATCAATTGTTGTCAATTTAGTGGGCTTCTTTCTTCTCCAAGACAGCTGATTACAAGCGCCGACGCGGGCACGCGGCGATTCAGCCTGGGCTGATCTCAATTGACCAGTTATATGCTATGGATGAGGTTTCGGGGATGAGGTGGCAGCTACAGGATGCGAAAGCGCGCTTTAGCGAGCTGATCGAAGATACGCTTGAAAAAGGGCCGCAGGTGGTCACTCGGCGGGGTATCGATACGGCAGTCGTCATCTCCATCGAGGAGTGCCACAAGCTGAACGGCCAAAATCGACTGACTTGGAAGGATGTCCTTCTCGGGGAGGGTCCCCGCTTCGATCTCCCCATTCCCAAGCGCGGGACGGTGCAGTCTCGTAAGCTTCCGGTGTTCGAATGACTGGCTATCTCATCGATACGAACGTGACCTCCGAAGTGCGCAAGAGGAAGCCGCACGGAGGCGTATTGGCGTGACTCCGGAGCCTCGACGTGTCCAGGGCGTCTTCTCCGCGGTCACCTTTGGCGAAATCCAGAAGGATATCGAGATAACACGTCACGGGGACCAGCGAAAGCCCATGACA
>Ga0210408_10003989_pt1 | contig 13341 bp, 14 predicted proteins | sample IncBWH4MmetaG_FD_155471 | JGI IMG/M metagenome (GOLD analysis project Ga0210408, IMG submission 155471) | Forest soil microbial communities from Barre Woods Harvard Forest LTER site, Petersham, Massachusetts, United States - Inc-BW-H-4-M | ecosystem: Environmental > Terrestrial > Soil >...
CAGCCACACAATCGGATACAACACCAGCGCCAGAATAGCCAGCGGCCAGCACACCACGAAGAGAATGCACCACAGCAGAAAACTCAGCACGGCAACACCCTCATTTCCATTTCACCTGAAGATACGAGCAACTGCCCCGTTTCGTTCCCTGCCCGGCGCGCTTCCCAGACGATGCTTATAGGCTCCCGTAAACCATCCGGAGGAAGAAATCCGGCTTCAAGAAGCCATTACCCCACGTGGAGTCGAGGTCCGCCGTGGGCTTCGCGGCAACCACATCTTCCACCGATTTGCCGGCCGACTTCTGCGCCTTCACGCGGTCGCGCACGGTGACCAGCATGTCGCGGTACTTCGCGAGCGCCGCGCGGTCACCCTGCGGGCCGTGCCCGGGAACAATTTTAGTATCCGCGTCGGCCACCGACATCCCGCGCTCGGCCGCGCCGATCATTCCATTCATACTTCCACCTGTGCCGAAATCTATCACCGGATACATGCCGTTGAACCAGGTGTCGCCCATGTGCAAAACGTTTCCCTTTTCATAGCGCACGGAAATGTCGGTGTCGGTGTGCGCGGGTGAAAAGTGGGAAAGGCTCAATTCTTCGTTGTTGAAATACAGCTTCAAATCCTGCGTGAAAGTCTGCTGCGGCAGGGCCGCGGCGGGCGAAGGATCGAAATGCAGTCCGAATATCTTTAGCTCCTGAGGCGCCGAAAGACGCTTCCGGGTATTTTCATGCGCCACGATCAGCGCCCCAGCCTCGTGCAGCCCGGCATTGCCGTCGGTGTGGTCAAAATGCCAGTGCGTATTGATGAGGACTTTCAGCGGCGGGCCGCCGAAGCCGTCGAGCGTCTCGCGAAGCTTCGGCACCACATTTGCGAAACTCGAATCCACCAGCACTTTGCCGTCGGGTCCGGTGAGCGCCACCATGTTGCCGCCCGGACCGTAGAGCATGTAAATATTGTCGCGCAGTTTTTGCGATTGCAGCGGCACGGCGCCCATCTGCGCGCGGAATTGCGCCAACTGGTCGGCAGGGCTGGTGGGAGTCTGCGCTGCTCCGCCGGATTGCGCGAGGGGGGCGAGTTCCCCGGGCAGCAATCCAGACAGCAGTCCGAACCCGGCAAGCATTCCGCCGGTCTTCAAAATTTCCCTACGTGTCGCGCGGTTGGATGACAGATTGATTTCCATGTGCTCCCTCTTTCAGGATTGAACTGGCGGCAGCAGGCCCGGCAGATATCGCCGGCCGTACTTTACCGCAACGTCCGTCAAATCTCAGTAGTGAAAAGATGATCCACGACCGGAAAGCGATTCAGGATTTGCCGGGTTTAAGAAACGGATTGTGTTTGCGCTCAGCGCCGATGGTGGTTTGCGCACCGTGACCCGGATACACGACCACCTCGTCCGGCAGGACCAGCAGTTTTTCGCGGATGGATTCGATGATCTGAGGAAACGACCCGCCCCACAGGTCGGTCCGGCCGATGCTGCCTTCAAACAGAGTGTCGCCGGCGAGCAGACGTGGATGCGCGTGGGAATGGCCTGCCACATGGCGGTGTCCCACCTCGGATTTCGTCGTGGCAGGCTCGGCTGCTTGATCCACTATCAAGCTGATGCTGCCAGGCGTGTGCCCCGGAGTGTGCAGAACGCGCGCGGCAAATCCGCCCCATCGGAGCCCGTCACCCTCCTTTAGAAATTCGTCTATTTTGGTTACTGCGGGGGTGGGAATGCCCAGCCACTGCGCCTGCAGATCGAGGTGGCGGTAGAGCTCGAGATCCGCTTCATGAATCAGCACCGGCGCGCCGGTAGCTTGGTGCAGTCCGGCGAGGCCGCCGACGTGGTCAATGTGCGTGTGCGTGCTGACGATAGCGCGGACCTTCAGTCGTCGCGCGCGCAGAATCTCCAGGATGCGCTCGACCTCGTCGCCCGGGTCCACCACGATAGCTTCGCCGGTCTCAGGATCGCCCAGGATCGAGCAATTGCACTGCAGCATGCCCACGGGAATGATTTCATGAATGAGCGTTTCCCTCATCGGCGGCCAGTATAACAGTATTGATTCGCCGCACGCCGCGCCCAGGGACGCTAACTCGCAGGACACTTCTGTTAAGATGAATCATCGCGCGATTCTGTGCGCGGCGATAATTTCCTGGGGCCATGGAAACTCCTCTTATCAATGATCATCGCGCTGCAGGCGCCCGCGTCGGCGAATTCGCCGGCTGCATTCTGCCGGAAGGCTTCTCCGACCTGCAAACCGAATATGCTGCCGGCCGCGAACGTGTAGCGGTTTTCGATACCAACTGGCACGCCCTGCTGACGTTGGCGGGCCCGGACCGGGTGCGCTACGTAAACGCCGTAGTGTCCAACAATGTGCTGTCGCTCACGGAAGGACGCGGCGTGCTGGCGCTGCTGCTCAACGCGCAGGGACATATCCTGGCGGACCTGGAAATTTACAAAGTGCCGGAGAAATTGCTGACGCTGTCGCACGCTTCGGTGCTCGAGCGGACCTCTAAGACGCTCGAGAAATTCATCATCATGGACAATGTGGACCTGGAAGACGTGACCGACCGCATGGGAAGCGTGGCCGTGGAGGGGCCGCGCGCCGCCGCGATTGTCCAGCAGGCTTGCGGAGTGGCGCTGGAAGACATGCCGGAATTGGCGGTGAAAGATGTGAACCTTGAGCGCGCACCGGTGCAATTGATCCGGCGATCCCATTTCGGCCAGCCCGGGGCGGAATTCATTACCAAGCGCGAACGCCTGCCTTCGCTGTGGAACAAGCTGCTGCTGGGCGTACGGGCGCATGCCGGCGAGCCCATCGGAATGGTGGCGCTGAATGCGCTGCGGCTCCAGGCCGGCATCCCCTGGTTTCCCCAGGATTTCAATGACGCGGTAATTCCACAGGAAGCCGGGCTGGAGGCCACGCACGTCAGCTTTTCGAAGGGCTGCTACACCGGCCAGGAAATTGTCGAACGGGTGCGCTCGCGCGGGCATGTGAACAAGCGGCTCACCAAGCTCAGCTTCAGCTCCTCCGGCGCGCCCCCCGTGGTGGGGACAAAACTCAGTGCCGGGGGCGGGGAGGTGGGCCATGTAACCAGCGTCGCTTTCATCCCGTCAGGCGGCGCGGCCATCGGAATGGGCTACGTGCGGCGCGAATATCTCGAACCCGGAACGATCCTCCAATACGCAGGCGGGGCTGCCCGCGTGGGGCCAGCCCCCTCGCCGGCAGGCTAAATCTCTCAGTCGCATGCCCCGCAAGCGGCTACCTAGTCCTAGGACTATCTATTGCAGGCTTAGGAACACTTACCGGGCGCTTCGCTTTACTGTGTTCGTTGTACACCGGATAATCTCGACGGTCGCGATTCACGCGCAGCGCCAGCGCGCACTTGACGGTCGCGGGGGGTTGCAGTGGGTAACCACGCAGGTGCACCTTGGGAAGTCACGGCCGGTCAATTTATAAGCCGGGCGCAAGCAGAAATCGCAGTTTCAAGGCGGAACATCTCCGGTTTGGTTTATACTTCCGGGCAGCGGGGTCGCAATGTTCCCTCCAAGTTTGTCGCCACATATCAGTTGTGCTGCAGCATCTGCTGCGATGCAAAAAATAATTTCGCAAACGCGGCGCGCGGAGATGTGCGCGCGGCGCGAAAATTCTACGGAGTGAATGAACAATGAGACGTTCTGATCTGGTGCGCAATGCCGCAAAGGGGAAGACCGTGCGTACATCACAAATTGTTTTCGGTGAACGGCAGCATTTACTGCGCGTGCTGGACTCGGTGGAACGCAGCGCGTTGCCTGTGCCGCGCATGGACCAGGAGCGCCGCGTGATCGAGCAGTTGATTCACGCCCGCACGCAGGAATTGAACCGCATCAACGTCAGCTGGGATGAAAAGGTCGGCACGGTGCTGAGCGCAGAAGTCAAGCCGGAGGCGCTCGATCAACTTTCACGCCAGGCTCCCAAGGAAGACTACTATTTACTGCGACTCATCAGCGAGCACCCCAAAGTGTCGGCGAAAACGCTCGGGCGGCTTTCGCATCACCCGTATTCCGCCATCCGTGAAAATATCGCGCGACACCCGAATTCCGACGCCTCAACGCTTTCGCGACTGAGCCGCGACCGCTCGCAGCCGCTGTGGTACCTGGTGGCCTTCAATCCCAATGCTCCGGCCACGCTGCGCAAGAAATTGCAGGAGCGCATGCGCCGCCTGGGTGAAAAATCCGCCACGCAGTAGCTGGCTGATTCTCTTCGCGAACCCGCGGGCGACGCGCGTACCTCTCTATCTCTTGTCCTTCGAATCTATCTGCGCCAGAATTTGCGCCGAAACCAGCGCCCCAATTCTGAGTTAGAATCCCCCGGCATGCCGCCGCCCGAAACCTTCAACATCGCGGACGAATTCATCGCCAGGCCCGCGCGCGAACAACCCCAGAAGATTGCTGTCCTGGGAGTGGCGCGGCAGGCGACCTACGCTGAGCTGGCGCGCGAAGTGAACCGTGTGGCGCTAGCCTTGCGCGACTCCGGCTGCCGCCCGGGCGACCGCGTTCTGGTGGTTCTGCCTGATTCCGTCGAGTTCATCGCCAGCTTTTTCGGCGCCGCGAAAATCGGCGCGCTGCCTGTGCCGGTGAATTCCATGGCACGAGCGAGCGATTATCAGCACTTCCTCATGGATTGCGGTGCGCGGTTCGCCATCGTTCACATCACCGCTTACCCGGAAATTCAATCCTCGCTGGCCGCTTCCGAGGTGAGCCAAACCATCGTCGTAGAATCCCGCGGCTATGTGGAGAAACAGCCGCGGCTGAAGGTGGTCACCTGGGAAGATTGGCTGGCGAAAAATCCCGGCGAGGTGCAGACACATTCGACAACTGCTAACGACCCCGCATTCCTGCTCTACACGTCCGGAAGTGGCGGTTCACCGCGCGCGGCGGTGCATCGTCACCGCGGCATGATAGTGACGTCGGTGTCGTTTGCGCAGAAAGTTCTGGGATTGCGCGCGGACGACATCACCTTTTCCGTTTCAAAACTTTATTTTGCTTACGGCCTGGGCGCGGGGATGTATTTTCCGTTTTCCGTGCGCGCTACGTCTGTGCTCTTTCCAGAACGCCCGCGCGCCGATTTAATCGCCGAAGTTGTCGTCCGGCACCGCCCTACGGTTTTCTTTTCCGTGCCAACGTTTTATGCCGCCCTGCTGCAGGAAGCCGAAACCGATCGCAAGCCTGATTTTTCTTCTGTGCGCCTGGCGGTTTCGGCAGGAGAGCCGCTGCCTGCGGAAATTTTCTCGCGCTTCCGCGACCGCTTCGGCATTGAGATTCTCGACGGCATCGGCTCTACCGAAATGTTGCACATGTACATCGCCACGCGCCCCAAGGAGGCGCGCCCGGGTTCCTGCGGCGTGCCCGTCCCCGGCTGCGAAGTAAGGATTGTAGATGAAGCCGAGAGGGAACTCCCGGACGGAGAGATCGGGCACTTGTGGGTGTCCGGGGGCAGCCGCTTTCTCGGCTACTGGAATGACCCCGAAATCAGCCGCAGGCGTATCCAGGGGGATTGGTTCCTCACCGGAGATAAGCTCACACGCGATGCGGACGGCTTCTACCACTATTGCGGACGCGCCGACGACATGATGAAGGTTTCCGGTATGTGGGTTTCGCCTGCCGATGTCGAAAACGCGCTGCTCGGCCATCCGGCGGTAGCCGAATGCGCCGTGGTCGGGCAGGCTGACCCACTGGGCCTGATCCGGCCGGTGGCCTATGTTGTTCTTCGCCAGGGAGTTCAGCAGCCGGGCGGGGGGCTCGACAGCGAGATCGGCTCCTGGCTGAGGACCCGCCTGGTGGGCTACAAGTGCCCCGAGAAATACCACTTCATCCGCGAACTGCCCAAAACCGCCACGGGCAAAATCCAACGCTACCTGCTGCGCTCGCGGTAATTCTGCCTCCAAGACAAATTGGCTCTTTACAGCTATAATTATCTCTTCACAATGGCCCGTAGGAGTGAGCCAATGCTTCCGTTTCACCTACAGCCAGAAAGTCACATTCCCCTGTACGTGCAATTGCGCGATCAACTCCGCGCCCTGGTCCATTCCGGTGAATTGCGCACCGGCGATCGCATCCCCGCCAGCCGCGAGCTGGCTTCCCAACTGGGCGTCCATCGCACCACGGTCGCCAATGCCTACGCCGAACTTGAATCCGAAGGCCTGATCCAGGGCCACGTGGGCCGCGGCACGTTTATCTGCGGCACCCCCGCCCGCCAATTCACTCCTCCGCCGCGCACCAACGGCAATGGAAACGGAGGCATGCGCTGGGAATCCTTGTTCGCCGATGAGCGCGCCGAAGAAGGCCTGAGCCGACTGATGCCAGACGTGCCTGCCGACGACATCGCCTTCATCACCGCGCGGCCATCGGATGATTTCTTCCCCATCGAGGAATTCCGCAATTGCTGCAGCGCCGTGCTGCGCAGCGAAGGCCGCCGCATCCTGCAACTCGGCAGCACTGACGGATACGAACCGCTCAAGCGTGTACTGATCGAGATGCTGCGCGGCGAAGGAATCCAGGTGCGTCCCGAGCAGCTTCTGATTACCGGCGGCTGCCAGCAGGCCATTGATCTCCTCTGCAAAGCCTTCCTGCGCCCGGGCGATTCCGTAGCGCTCGAAAACCCCGCCTATCCCGGTGCCATTGCGATTTTTTCCGGCGCGCGCGTGCGGGCCCTTGCTGTGGGAGTCGATACCGATGCGCGTCGGACCGGCCACGTGGGCATTGATCTCGACGCGCTCGAATCCGTGCTCCTGCAGAACCGCGTGAAGTTCATCTTTACCACACCGGATTTTCATAATCCTACGGGCACCACTTTGCCGATAGCCGAACGCCGTCGCCTGCTCGAAATTGCCGCACACTATCAAGCGCCGGTCATCGAGGACTACATTTACGCGCGCCTGCGTCTGCGCGGAACGGCAGTGCCCTCGCTGAAATCCCTCGACCGCTCCGGCAACGTCATTCACATCGACAGCTTTTCGAAGATCGCCTTTCCCGGCCTGCGCGTCGGCTGGTGCGTGGCGCACGAAAGCGTCATCGAAAGGCTGCGCATGGTCAAGCAGGCCACCGATCTGCACACCGACCAGCTTTCCCAGGCGGCTTTCGCGGAATTCGTTCGCCGTGGGCATTTGACGCGGCACCTGGCCAAAATGAAGAAAGTCTATCGCAGCCGCCTGGAAGCACTCGAAGCAGCGCTCGAAAAACAGATGCCCGAGGAAACCACCTGGTCGAAGCCTGAAGGTGGGATGTCCATCTGGGTGACTGTGCCGCCCGGGCTTGATGCCGGCGAACTGCTGATTCACGTGCGCGAGCGCGGCGTCCACTTCGTTCCCGGCAGGTATTTCTACTTCCAGAACCCGCAGCCGAACACCCTGCGCCTGGGGTTTGCCGACCTGGACGAAAAGCGCATCGCGCGCGGCGTGCAAACCCTTGCCGAGCAGCTGAAGATCGAGCTGCGCAAACGCCAGCGCGGCGCGCGCAACGAATCCGGCGCGCGAGTGGCGCTGATTTAACGAGTGCACATGAGGCTCGAACCCAAACCCGATAATCCCTGCTTCGGCTGCGGCGGCGCCAACTCGCGCGGCATGAAGCTGACCTTCGAGCAGGACGATGCCTCGCAGAGCATCCGCGGGCAATTCCGGCTGGGCGCGGAATACTGCGGCGGGCCCGGCTTCATTCACGGCGGGATCATCGCGCTGCTGCTCGACGAAGCCATGGCCAAGGTCAGCCGCTTCCATCAGCTCCGCGCGGCCACGGTGGAATTGAATGTCGAGTATGTCAAATTTGTCGCCGTGGACGCGGACATCATCATCGAAGCGCATGAAGTCGAGTGCAATGGACGCATGCACCTGCGCATCGGCGAAATCCGGAATATTTCCGGTGAAATTCTCGCGCGCGGACGCGGGCGCTTCGTCGAATTGGGTGCGGCTCGCAGCGCCTCGCAGCCCGCAGCTGCGAAATCTGGAACAGCAACGCCATCTTAGAACTACAAAGGGAGAACTCGCATGGACTTGATGAACAACAATCTGTGGCGCGTGAAAGTGGGCTTGGCGGAAATGCTCAAAGGCGGCGTGATCATGGACGTGACCACCGCCGAGCAGGCCAAAATTGCCGAGGATGCCGGCGCCTGCGCCGTCATGGCGCTCGAACGCGTCCCGGCGGACATCCGCAAGGAAGGCGGCGTGGCACGCATGGCCGCTCCGCGCATCATTCGCCAGATCATGGACGTGGTTTCCATTCCGGTGATGGCCAAGGTGCGCATCGGCCATTTCGCCGAAGCCCAGGTGCTCGAAGCGCTGGAAGTGGACTACATTGACGAAAGCGAAGTGCTCACGCCCGCGGACGAAGAGCACCATGTGTGGAAGCACGGCTTCAAAGTTCCATTCGTTTGTGGCGCTCGCAACCTGGGCGAAGCGCTTCGCCGCATCGCCGAAGGCGCGGCCATGATCCGCACCAAGGGCGAAGCCGGCTCGGGCAACATCGTCGAAGCCGTGCGCCACATGCGCGCCATTGTCGCAGGCATGAAGAAGCTCACCACCCTGGGCGAAGAAGAGCTGGTGCACGAAGCGAAAGAACTCGGCGCGCCGTTTGAGCTGGTGGCTTGGGTGGCCAAGCACGGCAAGCTGCCGGTCCCGAATTTTTCAGCCGGCGGCATCGCCACCCCGGCCGACGCATCGCTGGTGATGCAACTGGGCGCCGAAGCCGTGTTCGTTGGCTCAGGCATTTTCAAGTCCAGCGACCCGGCGCAGCGCGCCCGCGCCATCGTCAAGGCCACCACGCATTACAAGGACGCGAAAATTGTCCTCGAAGCCTCCGGCGAACTCGGCGCCGCCATGAAGGGTCTCGATATCCGCCAGATGGAAGAAAAGGATCTACTCCAAACGCGCGGCTGGTAGGGCCAACGGGTTTGGTAGCACAGGCTTCAGCCTGTGTAGGTTTTGAATCATGAAAATCGGCATCCTCGCCATTCAAGGTGATTACGAAGCGCACGCCGAAATGCTCGACCGTCTGGGCGTAGAGCACACCTTTGTCCGCACGCCGGGCGACCTCGAAGGGTTGAACGGAATCATCCTGCCGGGTGGTGAAAGCTCCACACACGTCAAGGTGATGACCGAAGAAGGCCTCTACGACGCGCTCAAGCAATTCGCCGCAAATGGAGGAGCGTTTTTCGGCACCTGCGCCGGAGCGATTCTGCTGGCTCGCGAGGTTCACAATCCCCCGCAGCAATCGCTTGGCTTGCTGGACATTTCGGTGCAGCGAAATGGCTACGGTCGGCAACTAGCGAGCGACGTGCATCGCGCCGCGACCACGCTGAAAGTGGAACCGCTGGAAATGGTTTTCATCCGCGCGCCCATCATCGAATGGGTAGGGAAGGGCATTGAAGTCCTAGCCGAAGACGGCGGTCATCCCGTGCTGGTTCGTCAGGGCCGCATCCTGGCCGCCACGTTTCATCCCGAGCTCACCGACGACACAACGGTGCACGAGCACTTCCTCAAGCTCGCGCGCAACGGCGCACACTAGAACTCATATGGGTCTGTCGTTATCGATTCCAGGCCACCCCCACATAGTTGCCGTCATTCCGCGGGCCGAGCACGTCGGTGCGTTTTCGGCCCGCGGAATCCCTCCGAATCGTCTCGTCTCCGCTGCCATTCATGGCGCCGGTCTGTCTTCAAATCGGTCCTCGCCGAATGTTCGCCTCTTCATTGCCTTGTCCCACGCGTCTGGATTTGTGACAATAAATGAAACCTATGCCGAAGCGAGTTCGCATCCTATTTGTCTGCATAGGGAATTCCTGCCGCAGTCCAATCGCTGAGGCGATCGCGCGCCATACGGCTGCGGATGTCATCGATGCCTCGAGCGCTGGGATTGCCCCGCTTGGCTACATCGCCGACGGCACGCGCAAGGTGCTGCTCGAGCGCGGCATCCCCATAGACGGCCAATTCTCAAAAGGGATGAACGACGACAACATTCAGCACCCCGTCGATCTCCTCATCAACATGACAGGAAGACCCGGCGCCAGGCTTTTCTCCAAAATGAATTGCGAAGACTGGCTCGTCGAAGACCCCTACGGCGAGGATATGGAAACCTACCGGCGCATCTGCGATGATATCGAAGCGCGCGTGAACGATTTGGCGACGCGCCTGCGAAACAGCAAATAGACCATCATGCGCCGCGAAAAAACCAGCGCCTCCCAGGAAGACTACCTCAAAGCCATCTGGGAAATCGTCCAGGAAGAGCAGGTGCCCATCAGCGCCCGTCTGGCGGAGGACCTGAGCGTCACGCCGCCTGCCGTGACGGCCGCACTCAAACGCATGACCCGCGGCGGCTATCTCCACGTGCGCCGCAACGGCCGCATCGAGCTGACCTCCAAAGGGAAGGACATCGCGCAACACCTGGTGCTGCGCCACCGCCTGGCGGAAAAGCTGCTGACTGAAGTGATTGGCCTGGAATGGGCGCGCGCGCACGAAGAGGCCGAACGTCTGGAGCACGGCATTTCGCATGAAGTAGTTAATTTGCTGCTGAAACGTTTCGGCCGCGACAGCCGTTGCCCGCATGGCGTGCCGCTGTTTGGCGGCATGGCCAAGCTGCGGCGCAAGCATGGCGCCGTGCGGCTATCCGAGGCGGAAGTCGGCCAGTCCTACGAAGTGATGCGCGTGTACGAAAAGGATCCGCGCTTCCTCGATTTCCTCGAGAATTTCCACCTGCGTCCCGGCGCCCGCCTGCGCGTCCACCAGCGCGAATACGACCAGACCATGGCCCTCGGCGTAGCAGGCCACCGCTCCCCGCGCGTTTACGTCGGCAAGCCCGCCACCGAGCGCGTGTGGGTCCGCCGCCTCGCCTCGTAAGGATTTCTTCGATAGCTTCGTTTTTACGTCAGGGCATGGCTTCAGCCGTGCCGAAAACGATTGCAAAGATATGCGGCTTCAGCCGCTGAGGTTTGGATTCGCAAGTCCGTGCGCACATCCTTTAAGACCGGCAGTTCGCTTCCTCGCCAATTTCCTCTGCTATAATGCCGCCGCTCCTGGGGCATCCTCTGCATGAACACCAAATCTGCAGGCCTGGCGCTCGTGGCGGCGATCATTTTCTGTGCGCCCGCCGCGCGTGCGCAGCATGAAGTCGTGGTCCTGCCATACGCCGGGCCCATCAGTCCGGCATCCGCCGAATTCATCGAGCGCGGAATTGCTGAGGCGGAAGCGCGCAATGCTGCGGCTGTAATCCTGGAGCTCGACACTCCGGGCGGACTCGATTCCTCCATGCGGCGAATCGTGCAGCGCGAGATGAACGCGCGCGTGCCGGTGATCGTCTTCGTAGCTCCGCGCGGCGCGCGAGCCGCTTCGGCGGGCTGCATCATCGCCTTGGCCGCCGACATGGTAGCCATGGCGCCGGGGACAAATATCGGCGCCGCTCATCCCGTGTACGCTTCGGGCGGCGTGGTCTCCGACAAAATCGTCAACGATTCCGCGGCCTACGCTCGCTCACTCGCTGACGCACATCACCGCGACACCGCATGGGCGGAGCGGGCGGTACGTGAGAGCGTTTCTGCTACGGCAGAAGAGGCGCTATCGTTGCATTTGATTGATGCCATCTCCGGCGACATTCCGCAACTTCTCACCGCGCTCAACGGCCGCACCTGGCATCGCGCCAACGGCGACATGACCGTCGCGCTTGCCGGAGCGCCTGCGGTGCGCCTGGAAATGGATCTGCGTGAGAAAGTTTTGGGCGTCCTCACCGAGCCCACCGTAGCCTACCTGCTGTTTCTGCTGGGCGCGCTGGCCATCGTCATGGAGATTTTCGCGCCGCACGGCTACGTCACCGGCACGGTCGGGCTCGCGGCGGTTCTGCTTGCATTGGTGGGTTTGGCCAGTCTTCCCGTGCAGCTTTCCGGCCTGGCACTGCTGCTCATCGGCATGACCTTGCTGGGCCTGGAGCTGAAAATCACCTCGCACGGCGTCCTGACTCTGCTGGGCCTGGTGGCCTTCGTATTCGGGTCGTTGTTGCTGCTGCCGCGCATACCCGGTTACCGGATTTCAGTTTTTGCCATCGGCACGGTGACTCTGGTGTGGGCTGTGATGCTCGGGGCCGTCGTTCGCGTGGTGCTGCGCTCTAGGCATGCGCCGGTGCTAATGGGTATTCACCGCGTAGCCGGCCGTGAAGGCGTGGCCAAGACGGAGCTTTCACCGCGCGGCGTGGTGCTGGTGGGCGGCGAAGAGTGGGACGCGGTGGCGGAAGCCCCGCCGATTCCGCGAGGCGAGCGAATCTCCGTAGTGTCCGTGGACGGGCTGACCTTGCACGTACGCAGGATTTCCTGAAGGGAGCGGGTGATTGACATGGCGAACGTAGCACTGATTCTGTTCGGAATCGTACTCATCGCTTTCCTGTACCTGGTCATGAACATGATCCGCATCGTGCGCGAGTACGAGCGGCTGGTGGTGTTTCGCTTCGGCCGCTGCATCGGGCAGAAAGGCCCGGGAATTATATTCCTGATTCCGGTTGTGGACGTGGCCTCGCGCGTAGATTTGCGCGAGCAATTCCTGGAGGTCCCGCGGCAGGACTGCATCACCAAGGACAATGCCTCCATCTCCATCGATTTCCTCGTCTACTGGAAGGTGACCGATCCCGTTCAAAGCGTCGTGCAGGTGCAGGATTTCGGCGGCGCCACGCGCGGCATTGCCATGACCACGTTGCGCGCCGTTGTGGGCGACATCCCGCTCGACGATGTGCTGGCCAAGCGCGAAGAAATCAACACCGTGCTGCGCACCAAGCTCGACGACGTCACCGAGCGCTGGGGCGGCAAAGTCACCTCCGTTGAAATCCGTGAAATTGATCCGCCGAAAGACATCCAGGACGCCATGACCAAGCAGATGAGCGCCGAGCGCAGCCGCCGCGCCATGGTCACCGCCGCAGAAGGCGACCGCACCGCCAAAATCACGGTGGCCGACGGCGAGAAGCAATCCGCCATCCTGAAAGCCGAAGGCGACAAGCAGTCCGCGATCCTCCGCGCCGAAGGCTACGCCCTGGCCCTCGGCAAAGTCTTCGAAGTCGCCAAAACCCTCGACACCAACACCATGGGCCTGCAATACCTCGAAGCCCTCAAGCAGCTAGGTCTCGGCCCGGCCACGAAGTTCATCTTCCCCATGGAATTCATGAGCTTCCTGAAGCCCTTCCTCGGCCAGCAACCCGCGCCTCCTCAAAAATAAGTGGCGAGAAGTAAGTCAGTTTCCGGTTATCCGACGCAATATAAAAGGGCGCCCCTTTTGGAGTAGGTTTTGAGTGTTCGGCTCGAACCCACCACAAGGGAGCGCCCTCAATGGATAGCGTGAAGTATATCGGGATGGATGTTCACA
>Ga0210408_10003990_pt1 | contig 13338 bp, 11 predicted proteins | sample IncBWH4MmetaG_FD_155471 | JGI IMG/M metagenome (GOLD analysis project Ga0210408, IMG submission 155471) | Forest soil microbial communities from Barre Woods Harvard Forest LTER site, Petersham, Massachusetts, United States - Inc-BW-H-4-M | ecosystem: Environmental > Terrestrial > Soil >...
GATCCAAAAAGCGCGCACTCTTATCGTGCCAGGGGAATCTTGCAGCTTCACGCCGGTTCTTTCGACAAATCGCTGGCTGATCTGCATCAGTCACTGGAACTCGACCCCAGGGATGCCTATACGGCATTGTGGCGCGAGATCGTCGCGAGGCGCGGAAGTCAGCCGAGCCGGCTCGCCGACACGACAGCACAACTTGATATGACCAAATGGCCCGCTCCGGTCGTGCGCATGTTTCTCGGAGAGACCACGCCTGAGGCGGTGCTTGCAGCGGCGCAGGACTCCGATCCCCAGGTGCAGAAGTCTCAACGATGCGAGGCGAATTTCTTTGCTGGCGAACTGGCGCTGCAACGGGGCTCAAAGGAAGAGGCCGCACGGCTGTTCGGCCTGGCTGCTACCGATTGCCCAAAGACCTTCATCGAATGGTCGGCCGCAAACGTCGAGCTCAAGGCGCTCGGCACCAATCCATGATTGTATGATGTGCTACGACCATCGAAGCGGTGGCTCGTGATGCTGCGCCAATCATAGCGGCGTCACCGTAGATCAACGGAGTTCTTGTTCGCGCCGGTTAAACGCTCTGTTCACCATGCAGACAGAACAGGGAACACGGTCCCGCGAACCGCCCAGCCTCGCAAGCTCGCTTATACTTTTCCTGCTTACTCCTGCCCGAGGAGCGGACTGTCAGCAGTCCCTCAGTTTCCCGCGTGAGAGTAAGCAGTCAAAGCGTATGAAAACCGCCCGCATTGTGGTCCTGATGATCGCGCTCGGCGCAGGCGGCGTTGCCGCCTATCTCGCGAGCGGGTCCGAGCCTGACAACAAGCCGGCTCCGGCCAAAGCGGTCGCCGAGCTGCAGACGGTCGACGTCCTCGTCGCAAAATCCGATATCGGCCTCGGCCAGACGGTCAAGCCGGAGGATCTGCAGTGGCAGACCTGGCCGACTGCGAGCGCAAGCAACAGCTTCATTCGCCGCAGCGATCATCCGGACGCGCCCAGGGAATACGCCGGCTCGACCGTGCGCGTACCGTTCATGGCCGGCGAGCCGATCCGCGAGCAGAAGCTGGTCAAGGCCAATTCCGGCTTCATGGCCGCGATCCTGCCACCCGGCATGCGCGCGATCTCGACCGATATCTCGCCGGAGACCGCCGCGGGCGGCTTCATCCTGCCCGATGACCGCGTCGACGTCATCCTGTCGAAGCGTGACAAGGCTGCCGGCAATGGCGGCCAGGAGGTCGTCAACTCGCAGATCATCCTGTCGAACGTGCGCGTGCTCGCGATCGATCAGGCGCCGAAGGAAAAGGACGGCCAGAACACGCTGCTTGGCAAGACCGTGACGCTCGAGCTCAAGCCGGAGCAGGCGGAGACGCTGGCACGCGCGCGGCAGAGCGGCACGCTATCGCTGGCGCTGCGCAGCATCGCCGACGCCAATGCCGTCGAGAACAGGCCCGAAGGTCAGGCGCACGCGCCCGGCGCAAGCATCAACATCGTTCGTTACGGCGTCCCCACCACGCAGACGACGCAGAAGTGACGGAAAGGACTGCCGACATGCAATGCTGGTTCACCCGACTGACGACGCGGGCATTTTTGGTCCGCGCCCTCTCGGTCTCGGCCGTCGCCGCGTCAATGCTGCTTCCCTTGCTCGCGCCCGTTGCGGCGAGCGATCGCGCGACGCCGCCGGTTACGGCCACAGCTTCGGTCAAGACCCGCTTTCTGTCGCTCGGCATCGGCAAGTCCGTGGTGGTCGATCTGTCGCACGACGTCAAGGACGTCCTCGTCGCCGATCCGAAGATTGCCAACGCCGTCATCCACTCGGCGCAGCGCGCCTACATCATCGGCGCGGCGGTCGGCCAGACCAACGTCGTGTTCTTCGACGCCGACGGGGCGCAGATCGCGGCCTATGATATCGCGGTCAAACGCGATCTCAACGGCGTGCGCGCGGCGCTCAGGCAGAGCTTTCCGGGCGTCCAGATCGAGGGCGTCGGCGACGGCGTCGTGCTGACCGGCCAGGTGTCGAGCCCCGTCGAGGCGCAGCAGGCGGGCGACGTGGCGACGCGGCTCGCGGGTGGCGCGGACAAGGTCGTCAACGCGATCGTGGTTCGTGGCCGCGACCAGGTGATGCTGAAGGTTACGGTCGCGGAAGTGCGGCGGGACATCATCAAGCAGCTCGGCATCGATCTCTCTGCCAGCATGAACTACGGCACCGCGGTCGTGAACTTCAACAACTCGAACCCGTTTTCCGCGAGCGGGGCGCCGCTCGTCTCCAGCAACGCGCTGAGCGCTTCGTCGATCCTCAAGGGCATGCCGACCGTCAATGCGACCATGCGCGCGATGGAGAGCGCGGGCGTGGTGCGCACGCTGGCCGAGCCCAATCTGACGGCGATTTCGGGCGAGTCAGCGACCTTCATCGCCGGCGGCGAATTTCCAATTCCGGCCGGCTATGCCTGCGATCCCACCACCCACGTCTGCACCACCCAGATCAACTACAAGAAATTCGGCATCTCTCTCAACTTTACCCCCGTCGTGCTGGCCGAGGGACGCATCAGCCTGCGGGTGATGACGGAAGTGTCCGAATTGTCGAACGACAATGCGATCACGGTGACGCAGGCGCTCAGCGGCAGCGGGACGAATTCCATCACCATCCCCTCGATCAGAACCCGCCGCGCCGAGACCACGCTGGAAATTCCCTCCGGCGGCTCGATGGCGATGGCGGGCCTGATCCAGCAGCAGACCAAGCAGGCGATCAACGGATTGCCCGGCCTCGATCAGTTGCCCGTTCTCGGACAACTCTTCAGGAGCCAGGACTTCGTCAACAACGAGACCGAATTGATGGTTCTGGTCACGCCCTATGTCGTGCGGGCCGTCGCGCAGAAGGAATTGGCGCGTCCCGATGACGGGTTTGCGCCGGCCTCTGATGCGCAGTCGGCGCTGCTGGCTCGGATGAACCGGATCTATGGCATTGCCGGCCGCGTCGAGCCGGGCGGCGGCTATCCCGGCAATTTCGGTTTCATCATCGACTGAAAACGGGGCCGGTTCGAAGAGAATGCGGGGGGACGAACCATGAAACTCAGCAAGGGGGGCGGCTCTGTCGGCGCTTTGCGATCGCTTGGCGCGCTCATCGGGATTTCCATTGCGCTGGCGGCATGCGGCGTGACCGAGCAGGAGGTGGTGGCGACCGTTCCCAACGATTACCGGCTGCGTCATCCGATTGCCGTCGAGGATGCCGATCGTTCGATCGTCATCTTTGTCGGCCGCGCGCGTGGCGGCTTGTCCGATGCCCAGCGCGCCGACGTCATGGGATTGGCGCGGCGGTGGGTCCACGACGGCACCGGCGCGATCACAGCCGACGTCCCGGTCGACACGCCGAACGCACGCGCCGCTGCGTCGGCCTTTCGCGAAATTCACAGCGTGCTGGCCGCCGGCGGTGTGCCGGCGCGTGGGATCACGCTGCGCCAGTACCGACCGGATGATCCAGCCCTCCTGCCGCCGATCAGACTGAGCTATCCGAGGATCGCCGCGATTGCCGGCCCATGCGGGCAGTGGCCTGCGGATATCGGTCCGTCGATCATGGACCCCAGCTATGGCGAGAACAGGCCGTATTACAATCTCGGCTGCGCGACCCAGCGCAATCTCGCCGCGATGATCGACAACCCGGCTGACCTCGAACAACCGCGGTCTGAAACGCCGCCTTACACGATGCGGCGCAACGAGGCGTTCGAGAAATATCGCAAAGGCGAATCGACCGCGACCAACTATCCCGAAACCGACAAGGCCAAGCTCAGCGACACAGGCAAATGATCAACCCCGCGCGCCAAAATCACGACCAGCAGCCGGACGACCTGTCGTCCGCGGACGACTACATCGCCCCGGTGCCGCGCATCTCGGTGCAGGCATTTTGCGTGACGGACGAGACCGCCGCCGTCGTGCTGGCGGCTGGCTCCGACCGCCGCTTCAGCAAGGCGCATCTGACGGTCAAGATGGGCGGCGCCGCGGCGGCCATCGAAGTCTACCACTCGATGCCGACGCCGAATGTCATCATCCTGGAGACCAGCGACCGCGGCGACGTCCTGGCCGACCTCGATGAACTGGCGACCGTCTGCGATCCCGGAACCCGTGTCGTTGTGATCGGCAGCGAGCGCGATGCTGCGCCTTACCGCGAGCTTTTGCGTCGCGGCGTCAATGACTACGTCATCGGACCTATCGAGACGCTGGATGTGCTGCGGTCGATCTCCAGCCTGTTCTCGGCGTCGGAAACCGTCACCACCGGTCGCGTCGTCGCCGTGGTCGGCGCCAAGGGCGGCGTCGGCGCATCCACGGTCGCGCACAACGTCGCCTGGGCGATCGCGCGCGACATGGCGATGGATTCGGTCGTGATCGATCTCGACCTCGCCTTCGGCACCGCGGGCCTCGACTACAACCAGGACCCGATGCAGAACATCGCCAACGCAATCTTCCAGCCTGACCGGCCCGACACGGCGCTGATGGAGCGGCTGCTCGCGAAATGCACCGATCGCCTCAGCCTGCTGGCGGCGCCGGCCACGCTCGATCGCGTCTACGATTTCGGCGCCGAAGCGTTCGACGCGATCTTCGACACGTTGCGCATGGCGACGCCCTGCATCGTGCTCGACATTCCGCACCAATGGTCGGGATGGACCCGGCGCGCGCTGATCGGCGCGGACGAGATCGTGATCGTAGCCGAACCGGACCTCGCGAATCTGCGCAATGCGAAAAACATCCTGAACGTGCTGAAGGCGGCCCGACCGAACGATCGGCCGCCGCTCTATTGTCTCAACCAGGTCGGCATGCCGAAGCGACCGGAGATCGAGGTGAAGGAATTCATCAAGACGATCGAGAGCAAGCCGATCGCGGTCATCCCCTGTGATTCCAGACTGTTCGGCGAGGCGGCCAACAACGGCCAGATGATCGCGGAAGTCTCGGCGTCTCACGCGACCAGCAAGCTGTTCGTGCAGATGGCGCAACGGCTGACCGGCCGGGGCGAAACCAAGAAGCCGCGCAGTTCGTTCCTGGCGCCGATCATGATGAAGCTGCGCGCCAAAGCCTGACGTCGCGAAGGCTCTTTGCGTTAGGCGTGGGTTGATCGCTGCGCAGGGCAGGGCGGCGGGAATTATCCGCTTCCGCGGCCTCCGACGTTCGCACTGGCCTGGTCGCGGGCGCGCTGAGCGGAATCCTCACTGCCTCTGCCCGGACCTTGTCCTTCGACAACAGCCCTTTCAGATAGGCGACATTGGCGACCGCCTCCTCGGCCGGCAAGCCTGCTTTCACGATGCTCTCGGCCTCCGCAGGGCGATCCTGCAGGCCGATCACGACAGCGAGATTCATCCGCACGCGCGGATCGGAGTTGGCGTGGCCGTAGGCGCGCCGCAGAGTCTCCTCCGCCTTGGGCAGGTCCTTGGAGAGCAGGTAGGAGAGGCCGAGATTGGACAGCACCGTGGGGTCATCAGGCGCGATCTTCAGGGCGCTCGTGTAATATTGCCGTGCCTCGTCGTAACGGCCGAGCTGATCGAGCACCGCGCCCTCGGCTGAGAGGATCCGCCAATCGGGATCGTCGGGACTATGGGCGCGGCTCAGCACATCGAATGCCATCTCGAAATTGCCGTTGTCGGCGAGCGCGCGCCCGTAGGCAGCGAGCAGGGCCTTGTCGCCGGGATTGGCGATGCTGGCCTGCTCGAGCACCGCGACGGCCTGGGACCGCTCGCCAGCGGCCCGCAGCGCCTTGCCGTATTGCAGCGCCAGCCCAGGATTCCTGGGATTGGCGCGATAGCGATCGCGATAAGCGTCAACCTCGCGCCGGGGATCAGCAGAGGGACTTGCCTCGGCTGTGTCGCCAAGCGAGCCCGTAATGTCCGATGTCGCCGTGGTCTGGCAGCTGCATAGCTGCAACACCAGGACTACGGATGATGCTGCTGATGCGAGCTGGGCGAGGCGGGATTGTCCGGGCGAACGCGGGAACATGAACTTCGAACTCTGGCCGGCGAAGAAAGGTCAGAGATGTTCACCATATTAACCCTAAATTCCGGTTAAGCCGCTCCGGTTACCAGCCTCAGTCGACAAACTCGGCGCCGAATTCGCAGCCGATCCGCCACGCCAGACGGCATTGCCGCGAGTCGCCGGTGGAAAAGATGATGGTGAACAGAGCGGGGATCTCGAGATATTCGGCAACGACCTTGACGCCGCCCTTCGAGATATCCGTGATCGTGCAGTCGCGCGGCAGAGAACCCGCCCCCGACTGGATCTTCGCTATCCTTCTGCACGAGCGCCGCTCGGTTTTACGGCGATTGACGAACATTTCGACCCTTCATCCCTCACGCGACAACACGCCTGGAGTACCCGAGAAACGTTGGGATCAGGCTAGTAGGACCTCTCGCAATTTATCGGTTGCTTTGCATCTTTCTTTACCGGGCCTGCGCGGGCGACGACATCGGGCGGCGGTGGGCAACAGGGATTGCGAATGTTGGCGTCGAACCACGAGCGAAATCAGCGCGCTTTTATCGCCCTCAGCGCCGAAAGCTGCTCCGGCGTCAATTGGCCAGTGGCCTCCGCCTTGACCTTGGCCTGGTAGGCCTTGATCGCATCGGCGGTTTTTCCGCCGAATGTGCCATCCACGTCGATCGAGAACCCCTGGGCAACCAGTCCGCGCTGAATTCGCTTCAGCTGATTGGGCGAAAGGTCTGATGGATCGACCAGGACCTGCGCCACGGGCTTCAGCGCAGGCGGCGTCGGTACATCCTTGGGCGGCGGAGCCGGCAAGTCCTTACCAATGACATCGAGTTGCTTCTTGATCCCTTTGAGATGTTCTTCCTGTAAGGCAATCTCGCTGTCCAGAGCATAGAGCCTCCTGTCGGAGGCCTTCTGCCTGCCGTCTGCGGACGTCAGCCGGTCATCGAACTCCTTGAGCTTGTCGTCAAAGCCCTTCAGCTTCTCGTCGACGCCTTTTAGTCTGTCGTTGATCCTCGACAGTTGAACTTCGATGCGTTCCAAAGCCCGATTATTGTCAATCGTCTCGTCATTTGCCTTTTTGACAGCCTCGGCTGCCCGCTTGTTCTGACCCTCGGCCGCGACAGCAGCCGCCTCGGCCGCGGCTTTTTGCGACGCCGCCGCGGTCGCCGACGCCTCCGCATTCGTCCGGCCGTTGTGTGCGGCCTCGAGGTCTGTGTTGATCGTAGACAGTAAGCCGGCGATCCGATCGGACTGCTTGGCGTGGTCCTCCAGCTGGGTCAGTTTCGGGCCAAGGCTCGTCAGCCTGTCCTTCTGACGCTCTGCTTCCGAGCTTGTGACCTCGATCGTCTTGCTCAACTTGTTGCTGGCCTCGACGATCTTTGGGAGATCCTTGTCTCTCATGTCGGCGACAGGCTGGAGGATTTGGTCTCGCATGCCGCTATATTTCGCTCCAAGATCCTCTTGCAGCTTCGTCACGATATCCGTCTTGATCTTGTCGCCGTTGCCCTTGAGGTCAGCGACCTCCTTCTCGGCCTGGCGCATTTGCAGGTCAATGTCCTGCCGCCGTTCGTGAAGGCCTGCAAGGGTCTCCTTGCTCTCAGCGGCAAGCCTGGTCCGCGTCGTCTCGCTGATGTTCGTGATCTCGTTCTGCGCCTTCTCAAGCGCGTTATCGAGACTCTGGCGCATGTTCAAGGTCTGGCCGGCGATGATGTAGGATCCTCCCATGGCGAACACGATCGCAAGGCCGACAAGGACGAGAAGCCCGCGAACCGGCCAGGATTCGTAGAGCTTTTCGGCCACGTGCCAGAGCGCCGGCGAGGCGTCGGGTTCGGTTGGGGCGACCGGCTCGGTGCCGTCCGGATCGCTACCGTCGTTGTCATCATCGCCGTTGTTGCGATTTTCACGCGGTTCTGCCGGAGCGTCCTGATCCTGGACGGCGGCCTGTTGAAGGCTCGCGCGCCTGACTTCGAGCAGGTCCTTCAGCGCCTTCAGGGCGTCGGCGAGCCGTGCCGGATCTTCCCATTCCGGGCTTGGCGCGAAGGCGGCGGCAAACGGCGAGCCTTCCTGGCGCAGCTCATGTTGCAGATTGACGTCGAGAAGCTGCAGGAGCGACCGGATCTGAACGCCGAGCATGAAGCGATGCGGCGGCGTTTCACCCTGATCGCGCAGCGCGTCGTGGAGACGGCCAGCAAGCGAAATGGCGGCGTCGAGCTCGTGTCGTTGCCTGTTCCGAGGAGAAACCAAGACGAGCACTCCCATCACATCTTTGGAAGATAGTTGAGGGAGTATGACCGATAAACCTGTAGATGCAACAGGCGGTCGAATGCGTTACGCAAAAGGATACCGCGCGACACATCGCGCGAGGTGGGATGAGACCGGCGCGTTGCGAGTTTTTTGCGAACCTAACCGGCTGCGGCGGCGAGCCGCTCGGGCGTCGGGCTTGTTCGCTTCGGTTTCCTCGCTTTGGCGGGGCCGAGCAGGGCGCTGGCCGTCAGTGCCGCCGTATCGGCCACATCAGGGTCGCCCGTCACCATCGCGGCCACGATCGCGCCATCGATCAGCAGCGCCAGCTGATGCGCCAGCACCTGCGGCTCGGCCACGCCCATTTCCGCGGCGAGCTTTTCGATGTGGGCAAGCACCACCTTCTTGTGCCGCATCGCGATGCTGCGGAACTGCTTCTGGTCCTTGTCGTGCTCGCCGACGGCATTGATGAAGGGGCAGCCGTAGAAGCGCTCCTCGGCGAACCACTGCTTCAGCGCCGGGAAGATTCGCGACAATTTTGTCTGCGCGTCGCCGCCGCCCTGTTCGAGCGAGGCGATGAACCACTCGCGCCACTGCTTGCCCTCGCTCTCCAGCACGGCATGGACGAGATTGGTCTTCGAGCCGAACAATTTGTAGAGCGTGGTCTTCGCCGTGCCGGCTTCCTCGATGATGGCATCGATGCCGGTCGCGTTGATGCCGTTCTTGCAGAACAGATGCGTCGCCGCGCCGAGCAGGCGGCCGCGCGCCGACTCGTCGTCGCCGGAGACGGCGCGAGCCGTGACGGATTTTCTCTTGGAAGACGATCTGCCCATGCGGCGAGGTTAGGCGAACCGCGCCGTCATCATCAAGTCGCATCTTCACTGCGTCCAAAATAATCGCAATGCGGCGCCGATTGCATCGGCCTTGTGCAGTGCGCGGCTGATCAATTCGCGGGCAGGGCAGCCTAACGCCATCAAAGACCTCATCTTTTGAAAATCGAGGTCGCTGGCACGCTTCATGCAGGAAACAGACCGTTCGGTATCCTAGCTCATAGGGAGAGAAACTGATGACCGTTGTCGCCCAGAAGACGGCTTTGACGGGCTGCCTTGCCCCCATCGACAAAAACGGGCTCGAGCAGCTGATCGCCAATGGCAAGGCCAACCCCAAGGTCGTCAAGACCTTGAAGTGCAAGACGGTGGCCGAGGGCAAGTTCCGTCACGCCAACTACATCCGCAACCTGCCGCCCTACATCGTCGACGAGCCGCCGGGGCTCTTGGGCGACGACACCGCGCCCAATCCGTCGGAGGCCTCGCTCGCCGCGCTCGGCTCGTGCCTGGCGGTCGGCTTGCACGCCAACGCCGTGCACCGCGGCTGGACCGTCAGCAAGCTCGAGCTCGAGCTCGAGGGCGATCTCAACATCACCGCGGTGTGGGGCACCGGCGACGTCAGCGAGAAGCCGGTCGGCTTCACCGACGTGCGGGTCAAGGTCGACATGGAATGCGAAGGCGTGTCTCCGGAGGAGATCAGCGCGCTGGTGACGCATGTGAAGAAATGGTCGCCGGTCGCCAACACCTTCACCCGGCCCGTCAATCTCGAGGTCGGCATCTAGGCCGAACCGTTGCGCGTCAATCTCGCGGAGGGTGTCATGGGTTCATTGGCTGCATCGCATCGGGTCGTTGACGACGCCGTCAGCCGGCCCGTGCCGTCCCTCGTGGACGAGGTCGCATCGATCGCGCGGAAAGATCTGGCCCCGCTTGCCGCCGCAATCGATGCCGGCAGCATCTATCCCGCCGAGCTTCTGCGCAAGCTCGGAGCGGTCGGCGCCTGGGGCAGTCACGTGCCGCAGGAGGGCCCCGCCGACCTGCGCTGCGCCATCCAGGCGATGGCTGCGATCGGCGAGGTCTGCGGCGCCACCGCCTTCATGGCGTGGTGCCAGAACACGCTGGTCTGGTACGCCGCGAACTCGACCAATCTCAAGCTCGCATCGCGCTTCGGCGACGGCTTTTCAAGCGGACGGCTGCTCGGCGGCACCGGCCTGTCGAACCCGATGAAGAGCTTTTTCGGGATCGAAAAGCTGAAGCTGAAAGGCCGCAGGGTCGACGGCGGCTATATCGTGCGCGGCGCGCTGCCCTGGGTCTCCAATCTCGGCGCGGGGCATTTCTTCGGCACGATCTTCGAGCGCGAGGACGAGCCGGGCGGCATCGTGATGTTCCTGGCCGACTGCTCGGATCCCTCGATCACGCTGCAGCCCTGCAAGCCGTTTCTTGCCATGGACGGCACCGGCACCTATGGCGTGCAGTTTCGCGACGTGTTTGTGCCGGACGAATTGATTTTGGCCGATCCCGCCGGTCCGTTCGTCAAGAAGATCCGCGCAGGCTTCATCCTGCTGCAGGCCGGCATGGCGCTCGGCCTGATCAAGGATTGCATCAATATCATGGATGAGATCGATGGCGCGCTCGGCCATGTCAACCGCTATCTGCCGCAGCAACCGCTCCAGTTCAAGGAGCTTTACGCAGAGTTCGAGAAGGAGGCCATGGCGCTGGCGCGCGATCCCTACAATGCCGACGACAGCTACTGGCGGCGGGTGATCGCGCTCCGCTTGCGCGCGGGCGACGCCAGCGTCGCGGCCGCGCATGCGGCGATGCTCCATTGCGGCGCGCGTGGCTACCTCAAGGGCCATCGCGCCCAGCGCCGGCTTCGCGAAGCCTATTTCGTCGCCATCGTCACGCCGGCCACCAAGCAGCTTCGCAAGATGCTGGCGGACGGCTGAGTTTTCTTAGGGGATTTCCGACCGACCACCTTCACCCCAAGACAGGAGAGGCCTGCCATGACGGACGTTCTGATACCTGCCGGCGAACTTGCGGATCTCATCAAGACGGAGCCGTGTGCCATCATCGACACGCGCAATCCGGACGCCTACGGCGCGGGCCATATTCCCGATGCCGTCAACGTGCACGACATCTTCACCTATCTTGCGACCTCGACGCCCGAAGGCATGACTGAACTGAAGACCAAGTTCGCCGACGCGTTCGGCGCCGCCGGCCTGTCAGGCGAGCAAACCGCCGTCGTCTACGAGCAGTCGATGAACTCGGGTTTCGGTCAGTCCTGCCGCGGCTACTATCTTTTGACCATGCTCGGCTATCCCAAGGTCAAGGTGCTGCACGGCGGCTATGATGCCTGGGCCGCCGCGGGCCTCCCGGTGACCAAGGACGTGCCGCAGCCGACGAAGGCCGCGTTCACGGTGGTGGCGGAAGCCGGCGACATCCTGATCGACGCCAAGGCGATGCTCGCCGCGGTCGGCAAGCCCGGGATTGCGATCCTCGACGTGCGCGACGTCGACGAGTGGATCGGCGACAGCTCATCTCCCTACGGCAAGGATTTCTGCCCACGCAAGGGCCGCATCCCCGGCGCCGTCTGGCTCGAATGGTACCGGATGATGAAGCCGACCGCGGAGGGGCCGCGCTTCAAGTCGAAGGATGAAATTCTGGCCGAATGCGCCACCGTCGGCATCAGCCAGACCACGCCGGTCTATCTCTATTGCTTCAAGGGCGCGCGGGCGTCGAACACGTTCCTGGCGCTGAAGAATGCCGGGGTAAAGGACGTGCGGATGTATTTCGGCTCCTGGAACGAATGGTCGCGCGATCCGGCGCTGCCGATCGAGGAGGGGCTGCCGATCGCCGCCGCCGAGACGAGCAAGGCGGCATAGAACCTGCATGTTTCCTTGCTGTCCGGCGCGCCGTGCGCCGGACAGCAAGCGCAGTTTCGGGGGGCGCGGGATGGCAGGATGCTTCCCTCGGGCCGGTTGCGACAAAGGGGCGCACCATGTCCATGTCAGACGATCCTTTCGATCCTGATCGCGCGCTGTCGCGGTCCGGCTGCATCTGCGGCCAGCATCGCAGCGTGTCGGAACACGAGCGTGCGGTGCCCGGGCTGCGTTGTGAAGAAGCGATGAGCGGGGAAAAACGCTACGAGAACGTGGTGGCCTCGGCGGTCATGCGCGCGGTATTTCCGCAGGACGCGGCACGACGTGCGTTCCTGAAATCGGTCGGCGCATCGACGGCGCTCGCCGCGCTGTCGCAGGTCTTGCCGCTGAAGACCGCGACCGAGGCGTTCGCGCAGGCCGTGCCGGAGAAGAAGGACCTCAAGGTCGGCTTCATCCCGATCACCTGCGCGACCCCGATCATCATGGCGGCGCCGCTCGGCTTCTACGCCAAGCACGGCCTCAACGTCGAAGTGGTCAAGACCGCCGGCTGGGCCGTGATCCGCGACAAGACCATCAACAGGGAATATGACGCCTCCCACATGCTGGCGCCGATGCCGATCGCGATTTCGCTGGGACTGGGCGCGCAGCCGATCCCGTTCGCGGTGCCGGCGATCGAGAACATCAACGGGCAGGGGATCACGCTGGCGCTCAAGCACAAGGACAGGCGTGACCCGAGAGACTGGAAGGGCATGAAGTTCGCCATTCCGTTCGATTATTCGATGCACAATTATCTGTTGCGCTATTATCTCGCCGAGCACGGGCTCGATCCCGACACCGATGTGCAGCTACGCTCGGTGCCGCCGCCGGAGATGGTCGCAAACCTGCGCGCCGACAACATCGACGGCTTCCTCGCGCCCGACAACATCTGCCAGCGCGCGATCTATGACGGTGTCGGTTTCCTGCATATCCTGTCCAAGGAGATCTGGGACGGCCATCCCTGCTGCAGCTTCGCCGCCAGCCGCGAGTTCATCACCTCATCGCCGAACAGCTTTGCGGCGCTGACGCGTGCGATCGTCGATGCCACCGCCTATGCCGCGAAGGCCGAGAACCGCAAGCAGATCGCCGAAGCCATCGCACCGGCGAACTACATCAATGCGCCAGTGACGGTGCTGGAGCAGGTCCTCACCGGGACCTATGCCGACGGGCTCGGCGGCATCAAGTCCGATCCCAAGCGCGTCGACTTCGATCCGTTCCCCTGGCAGTCCTTCGCGGTGTGGATGCTCACGCAGATGAAGCGCTGGGGCCAGATCAAGGGCGATGTCGACTACAAGGCGGTGGCCGAGCAGGTCTATCTCGCAACCGACACCCACAGGGTGATGGAAGAGATGGGGCTGAGACCGCCCGCGACCGCGTACAAGTCGTTTGCGGTGATGGGCAAGACCTTC
>Ga0210408_10003991_pt1 | contig 13338 bp, 11 predicted proteins | sample IncBWH4MmetaG_FD_155471 | JGI IMG/M metagenome (GOLD analysis project Ga0210408, IMG submission 155471) | Forest soil microbial communities from Barre Woods Harvard Forest LTER site, Petersham, Massachusetts, United States - Inc-BW-H-4-M | ecosystem: Environmental > Terrestrial > Soil >...
TGGGCCAACGCTTTATGTCACCCTCGACGAAACGGTAGAGCCGGCGGTCGTCGTCCTCGGCCCGCCCGCACTAACCCGCACGGTATCTCGTGGCCTTGCTCTCGTCGAAAGCCGATGGCTGATCCGCCACGTCTCGAAAGGCGAATGCGCCTTGCACTTTGAGGCGCAGGGCTATGGTGACGGTTCGTTCGTCTGGTCGGGCGCAGGCTCCAGCCGCTACATGATCGCGGTCGATCGAGCGGGCCAGGAAGTTTGGCGACAGATGGCGGAAGCCGATTCCGCAGGGAGGTTGCAATTCGTCCTGCCCGTCAGCGCGATTGATCCTGTCACTGTTCGGATCAATTGCGCCAACGCTACTCGCTCTGCGGAGCAATAAGAACAGGGCGTCGGACAGAGTCTTCATTCCTCGTGGCCGGTCGCCGCCAGCGTGTTTCGCCAAAGTGACGGTTGCCGGATGGGCGCTCTGATACAAGTCAGATTTTCGCGTTGGCTTTAAGCAAAAGGGATAACTAGACTTCTATTCAAGAAATGGTTGTTTCGGGTCGACTGGAAAACTATTTTACGCGTCAGAAGGCTCTAAGGATATGCGTGCGCGCTGAAACGGCTTTTCTTATTCGGAATACTCTCGCCGAGAGAATTTTCGCTGCCAGCGCTTCGTCAATCCGGTTCAGCGTCAAGCATAAGTGTAACCGTAGCCAGATGGAGTCAACGAATGAACGAGCCATTTTGGCCGGGGCACCGGCCTGCGAACAATCGATACCATCCAGTCTGCGAGCCTCCGTCGGTTCTCATTCGCCAGGCGGTGATTATGGCGGGAGGAAAGGGCACGCGGCTGCATCCTTATTCGGCTCTGTTCCCGAAACCGTTGATGCCGCTGGGCGACATGCCGATTCTGGAGCTCCTTCTGCGAAGGATGAAAGCCGTTGGAGTTCAAGAGGTGATCCTTGCGGTCAATCATCTTCGACATCTGATCGAGGCATATTTTGGAGACGGTTCGGACCTCGGGATGCGTCTTTCCTACAGCAACGAGGACAAGCCGCTAGGCACCGCAGGCGCACTCGGCAATATGCTTCCCCTTTTGGACGAGACATTCTTTCTGACAAACGGAGACCTGCTTACCACGATGGACCTCAGGCGTATGGCCCTGAGCCATATCTCCGAGCGCGCCGACGCCTCGATCGGAATTTATGAGCGGGAAAACAAGATCGATTTTGGACTGATAGAATTCGACACCAAGAAACGACTTTGCGCCTATCGGGAGAAGCCTACGAGCAAGTATTACGTTAGTATGGGCGTTTATATTCTCCAGCGAGAGGCCGTCCGCGCCCATGTCAGGGATGTCGATTATCTGGACATGCCAAATCTGCTGCTGAAGATCCAGGCCAACAATGGCAGTGTAGTCTGCTTCCAAGATAATTGCATTTGGCTCGATATTGGGAGACCGGACGACTTCGCGCTTGCTCAGAAGATGTTTGAAGAAGATCGCGACGCATTTTTAGGCCATGCGTAGCGCGCTTGTGACCGGTGGGCAGGGGTTCATTGGGCGACATCTTGCCAACGCGCTTCGTCGCCGCGGCATCAATGTCAGGACGCTCGGCCGGAGACGGTCCGTCGACACGACCGACACGACGCACATCGTGCTGGAGGAGGCGGCGTGGGACTCGCGTGCCCTCGACCGGGTTCTCGAAGAGACTGCGCCAGACTGTATATTTCATTTGGTGGGCAAAGCGCGGGGAACGCCGACTGATCTTATTCATGCGAATGTAGGCCTGACACATGACCTTCTGAGGGCCCTCGAGCGCACAGCCCTGCGGCCGCGTTTGGTCGTAGCAGGCAGCGCCGCCGAGTACGGGTCAGCGATCAAGGATGGCGAAGCGATCCGCGAGACGGCAATCTGTGCGCCGCTATCCGCCTATGGGGCCAGCAAGCAAGCGCAGGCGCGCGCGGCTCTCGCTTATGCGGATACTACCGGAGCATCCGTCCTCGTGGCGCGCGTCTTCAACCCACTTGGCACGAACATGCCGACTCATCTCGCATTCGGCGATTTCGCAAACCAGATCGCATCCATGCCACCGGATGGCGGGACGCTGCGGGTTGGCAACATCGACGTGCGCCGCGACATGATCGACGTCGAGCACACGGCCACACTCCTATGCCAGCTTGCAGAAAACCCTAACGCCTGCGGGGTCGTGAACCTGTGCAGCGGTCAGGGGCAGCTTCTGCGCGAGCTCGTCGAGATGCTGATTCAGGGTTCCGGACGAAAAATCGATATCGAGGTTGATTGGGCGCGTGTGCGTGGGAACGAGCCGCGCACCATCATCGGAAGCACTGATCTTCTCGCAAAGCTTGGGTGTCCACCTCCGCCGACCGATTTTCCAGCCGTGATTGCGCGCGTGTGTCGCGGTATCGAAGAGAGCCGAGCATTAGTGTCATGATCTGTGAACAATCCCGCGCGCGATAGATCGGCCTTTATGGCAAACGGCCCGACGAGACGTGCATTCCTCGCGGCCGCCGCGCTCCTGTCTGCAGCGACGGGAAAACGTAGTTCCTCCGAGGCAAGTCCTTTTCCCACGGCGGAGAAGCCGATTCGATGGTTGGCATTCTACGGCATGACTGCCGATGAAGTTATCCTGGCGACCTATGATATCGTAGTGCTGGACTCTGCGTTCCAGGGCTCAATCAATCTGGTCGGGGGTCCAGGAACGCGAGTCTGCGGCTATCTCAGTCTCGGCGAGATTAGAACTTCGGACCCTTTCCTGGCATTCCTCGATCGCGAGGTCCTGCTGCCGGAGAATCCGGACTGGCCGGGAACGCGTCGCGTCGACGTCAGACATCCCTCATGGCGCTCGCTCGTTCTCGATCAACGGATCCCGTCTCTCGCGTCCCAAGGCTTCACTGGCTTGATGTTCGATACGCTCGATACGCCGCCCTACCTCGAACTGTTGGACCCCGCCCGTTATCGTGGCATGCGGGACGCCGCCATCGGGCTCGTGGATTCCATTGGCGCACGCTGGCCAGAAATGATGCTCATCATGAATCGCGGTTACGCGTTGTTGCCTGACGTGGTCCAGAAAATTGATGCGATAATCGCCGAGAGCCTCATGACTACGCCAGATAGGCAGACCGGAGGGTTTGCCTGGGTTGATTCCCACCAAGTGGAATTGCAACTCAGATTGCTAGATCCGGCGGTAGGCAGACGCCCGCCGCTGCCTATCCTGAGCCTCGACTACTGGGATCCTAACGACGCGAGAACGATTGCCGAAATCTACCGTCGGGAGCGCAAACTCGGACACCATCCTTACGTCGCGACACGGTTGCTCGACCAAATCGTGCCGGAGGAACGCTGAAGCCCGACTGCGCCGGCTCTTGACCGGAGAAAAGCGGACGATAGGCGCGACGATTGTGATCTGACTCACGTCAGAGTTCTGGATTAGCTTTCTCGAAAATCAACGATTACACGAATGAGTCAAGGTCCACACGGGCAGTCTAACCCGCGAGGAAAGATATTTCGCCGCGAGGCCGGCCGCGGGTAGTTTCTGGGGAGGATCGAAGCATGTCGACCACCTCGATCAAGGACGGCTTCGTCGTCCCAGCACTCTCGCGAGATTCCCGCGAGGCTGGGGGTCACAGGACCGACGATAGGGGCGCGGCGCATCGGGCGTGGTCGCCGCTTGAAATGCTCTCGCCCACCGGCTGGCGAAGACAGGTATTGGAAACATTCGTATTCCTCGCAGTGATAGTGGTCTCACAGCGCTGGTCGTTTGGTGCTGCCGAGATCCCGGGCCTGCCGCATCCATACTGGCTTCCCGTCCTTCTGGCCTCCTGCCAATATGGGGTGAGCGGCGGAATGATCGCGACTGTCGCAGCTTCGGTGTTGTATTTATTTCGACTTTCACCTCCGTCGGGCGCCCAGGAATACTATGCCTATGCCGGGATGGTCGCGGTTCAGCCCGCCGCCTGGCTGGCGACGGCACTGGTTCTCGGCGGGCTGCGCAATCTGCATATTCATCAATCTGCGGAGCTGGCCGACCAGATTGCAGCCTGTCGCCGGCGCGCGAACGACCTCAACGATGCCCTTGAGCGAGCCACGGCTGAGATCATCGCGCTCGAGCGGCGTATTGCTCTCGACATGAGCAGTGTGGCGGCCTTGTCGCGGAGCTTTTCCCTGATCGATATGAGTGATCGGCGGGCTGCTGTGATGAGCCTCGGTGAGCTGTTTCGGGTCGCCACCGGCACATCGACGTTTACTGTCTACCTGAAAGACCGCAACGGCTATGCGCCGGTGTGGGCGGTTGAAGAGGATACCCCTCGTTCCACAAAATCGATGGTTCCACTCACCTTGAGTACAATCGAGTCCATGATAACCGGGAACACGGCGCGTGGAACGACGGGTGACATTGAAGGAAGCGACTCCGGCGCCGGGTGCTATGTCGTCCGCGTGCCGCCCTCGGACGTCGGCTCCAAGCCGTTAGCAGCGATTGTCTGCGAGCTGCAAAAGTCACAGGACGCAAGGCAGTTTCGTCGCCGCGCTGACGAGTTGGGTCGCGCCTTTGCAACAATCCTTTACGCATGCCCGAATCCAGCGTCGGGTGCCCGCTCGTGAGGTCTGCCATAGCGCCTGCTGCCGCCGCTCAATCGCTCGCCGGTCGCAGCGACATTGTCCGGATCGGGCGGCCAGGCGAGCGCCCTGTCGGAGTGATGGGCTGGCTGCTCGGTTTTGTCATTATGCTGCTCGGTTGGCAAATCGCCTTGTTCCTCGCGCTCTTCGGCGGAATTATACAATTCGGCGTCTATGCCGGAACTCATATTCTCGGCTGCTTCGTTTTGGCGGCATATCTAGTTTGCCGCTTGAATAGCACTGTAGCCAGTGAACGATACTCCGCGGCCTTGCAGATGGTCGCGTGGTCGGCCTTCGCGGGGCCGTTCGGCGCGTTCGTTGCCGCGAGTCTCTCGTTCCCACTGGCGCGGACAAGCTCAAGGATCTTGCGCGACGGCCACATTGAAAGCCTGACGACCGATTCCTCCGCGCTTGAGCGCGTCGAGCGTATGCACATCGCCTTGCTCGACCGCCACGTTCGTCTCGAGGGTGCTTCTGGTATCCGCCCCTTGATGGATGTGATCGCAGAGGGATCGCGATCGGAGAAGCTCGAGGCATTGCGCGTAGTCTACCGGAGGTACGAAGCCCGATTGAGCACGGTGCTGAAGCGTGCGCTGCGGGATCCCGATACATCGGTTCGCGTGTTGGCAGCCACTGTCACCGCCAAACTGCATACGAAATACAGCCGCAAGATCGGCGATTGCCAGATTGGGGCCGCGGCGAACCCAAAACTCGCGCAGAACTGGCAAACCCTCGCCGAGGCCCGGCTTGCCTATGCCGAGAGCGGCCTATTGGAATCCCCGCGGGCGCGCGCACAAATTGAATTCGCTGTTCGCGATCTTTCACACGCAGCCGAGCTCGATCCGGCTAATGGAACTTCGGCCAGTCTTCTCGACAGGGCGCGCCGGCGACTGGAAGCGTGGAGGACATGATTTTCCTTTGGCCGTGTCCAAGCATTTCGGGGTTGAGGAATTATGAGCGCTGGCGCTGACGTCTGCTTGATCGCCGAAGGTGGCTATCCCTATGTCGTCGGCGGCGTTTCCTCATGGGCCGATGCGCTGATGCGAGCGTCTCCACAACTCTCGTTTCATGTCATCGCCATTAGTGTTTCCAGTCAAGCGCGGCGCAGAAGCTTTGTGCTTCCCGCCAACGCGGTCGATGTTACCGATGTCATCCTCGATGTGTGTCCCCGTGGACGCACTCCGGCGCACAGCGAGGCGGATAAGATCAAACAGATTCTTGGGCTTCTGGAAATTGCGTTGACCAGCGGTGATCGTTCCACACTTGAAGAGCTCATTGAGCAGATGCGCATAACTGGCTTCGGGCAAGCAGCGCTGCTCGATTCCAAGGAGGGCTGGCACGCGATGGAGCGGGCTTATGAGCGGCTCCTGCCCAACGGTCCTCTGCTCGACTTCTTCTGGTCCTGGCGCTTCCTGGTGCGCAGCCTGTTGGCGATGATGAGCACGCCTTTGCCGCAAGCCCGCGTGTTCCATGCAGTCGCGACGGGATTTTCCGGTGTGGTCGGCAGCTACGCAAGACTGGTTGCGAAGACGCCGCTTTTGGTGACTGAGCACGGAATCTACACCAACGAGCGTCGCATCGAACTCGCTGTGGCCGACTGGCTGTTCGATTCCGAGGTCGGCGGCTTTGACGTCGCCACGGCGCCGGCCGAGCTGCGCTCGATCTGGCTGAACGCATTTCAATCCTTCTCGCGCATCAGCTACGCGGTCGCCGATGTCATAACCACTCAATACCGCGCCAATCAGTCGTTTCAGCGCGCTGACGGGGCACCGGATGACAAGCTTCGCATCATCCCCAACGGCATTGACTTCACCAAATTCGCTGCCGTCCCGCGAGATGCGGCGCAGCGGCGGCCAACGGTGGTGATGATCGGGCGCATAGTGCCAATAAAGGACATTCGAACCTTCATAATTGCTGTCGCCCTGCTCAAGGATCTCGTGCCGAATGTGTCAGCAATCCTCATCGGACCGGAGGACGAGGATCCCGAATATGCTGCGAGCTGCCGCCAACTTGTCCAACAGGTCGGAGCCGAGTCGGTTATAGATTTCCTTGGTCGCGTGCCGGACGTGCTGAAATACCTGTCCTCGGCCGATGTGCTGGCGCTCTCCAGTATCAGTGAAGCTCAGCCAATGGCCGTGCTAGAAGCCGCAGCGACCGGGCTTCCTATCGTGTCGACTGATGTCGGGTCCTGCCGGGAAATCATCGAGGGCTTCGAAGGGGACCCGGTTGATGGCTGCGGCGGCATTGTCGTCGAGCCCTGCAATCCCAAGGCGATGGCCGAAGCGCTCGCCACGATCCTGCACGATGACGCCTTGCGGTCGCAAATGGGGGAGGTGATGCGGCGCCGCGTCGGGTCCTACTATCACAAGAACCGCGTCACGCGTCTTTACGAAACGCTCTACGCCGAGCTCATGGCGCCCATCCCCGCCTCGCATCGCTGCGGAATTCCGTGACCAGCAGCAATACCACCATTGAAGCGATGACACGACGGGGCACACTGTCGGGCGTGTTAGGCGCCTATCTATATGCGGCGTTCCTCGTCGCTGGTCCATGGATCTTCACGGTTCTCGGTCTCCTCGGCCTAGGCGCCGCAACATGTGGCGGCGGCTCCTGTTTTGATCTGACTGTTTTTCGATCGATCGTGATTTATAACTCCATGTACGCCCTGATCGTCACGAGTCCCCTGACCTTTATCAGCGGCCGGTATGCCTCCGAGCGGGTGTATAGCGGGCGCGAGGAAAATGTTTTCTATGTGCTTGTCATTTCGCTCGGAGTCTTTGCCTTCCTGACCCTCTTGATCGTAGTGCCGTTTTATCTCTACGTAACCACTCTTGATCAAACAGAAGCAATGTTGAGCATATATAACGCGATGATGATTGGTTGTTCTTGGCTGTGTATTCCATTTCTTGGCGCTATTCGAGCCTACAGTGCCGTACTGGTTGCTTTCGGGATGGGTGCATTTTCACTACTTGTTTTCGGAAAGAGCCTCCACGATCCCCACACGACCTCCATTCTTCTCGCGTTCAACTGTGGATTCGCGATCACGAACTTGGTCTTGCTTGCAACCGTGGTGCGCCGCTTTGGCGCTAAGATCACTGTCGACCCCGAACTGAAAAAAAGGGTGGGCAAGAAGTGGGAATTGCCCCTGGCCGGGGCGGCCTACGCTTTGGGTTTATGGATCGACAAGATCATAATGTGGCACGCGGATCCGTCCAATGGCCTGGTCGTCGCCGGGGCGATTCAAACGCTGCCCAGTTACGACTCCGCGATGTTCTGGGCGCAATTGTCTTCCATACCGATCATTGCGGTCTTCTTCGTTCATGTTGAGACCCGTTTCTCCGCGCTGATCCGCGCGTACCACGCAAGAATGCAGCAGCGCGCCACCCTGCGTGAGTTGAACGAGATAGTCAGGAACATAGGAACTCACGTGCTCTCGAGCATGTTTGGGCTGTTCGCCGGACTTTTCATTGTTGCCGGGATGATGATCATGCTTTCGTTCGTATTCATGACGGAACTTGGCCTTCGGCCCTCGTACATGGGGATATTTCGCGTGTCACTCGCCGCCATGGCTTTCTATACGAGCGCGATGTTCTGCTTCAGTTTCCTGCTTCACCTCGATTTACGCCGACCGGCCTTGCTAATAGTTTTGACCTTTCTTGTGCTCAACGGCGCTATTACGGTGGCACTTCTACCGTTCGGGCCGGACCTCTATGGATATGGCAACATGATCGCTGCAACAGTGAGTCTGCTCTTTGGTTTTAGCCTTGTTCTAAGGGAGTTGTCATGGATTCACTACCACGCCTTCATTACCAATAATCCTTCGCTGTAGAGACCGCGACGATGCCTTGATCAGGCACGATGAAATATCTCGGCCGTCTCTGACGACCGCAGGAGACGTGTGCGTGACCGCGTCCGTAATGTCGTCAGCCGCGCGACCGAGGCAGGCAATGCAATTGGGAGCACCCTAAATCATGTGGAGAGGCAAAAAAGTGCTCGTGACTGGCGCTGGCGGGTTCATCGGAAGTCATCTCACCGAAGCGCTCGTTATAGCCGGAGCGACGACCACTGCCATGGTTCGATACAATTCGGGATCGCTGATCGGCAATCTCGCCTTCGGCGACGCTGACGTGCGTAACGAGGTGCGGATTGTTAGCGGAACTATCGAAGATAACGACTTCGTCTATAAGGTCGTAGAGGGTCAAGAGATCGTTTTTCATCTCGCTGCGCTTATAGCCATTCCATACTCATACGAGGCGCCCCGCACCTACGTGCGCACAAATGTCGAAGGCACGCTGAATGTGCTCGAGGCCGCTCGGCGCTATGGTGTTGCGCGGGTAGTGCACACGAGCACGTCCGAAGTTTATGGCACCGCACTAAAGACACCGATCGACGAGAGCCATCCGCTGCAGGGACAATCGCCATATTCGGCGTCGAAAATCGCTGCTGACAAGCTGGCGGAGAGCTACTATCGGTCGTTCGCGACGCCAGTGACCACCCTGCGGCCTTTCAATACATTTGGCCCGCGCCAGAGCGCGCGTGCGTTCATTCCGACGATCATCTCGCAAGCGCTCAAGTGCGACGAGATCCGACTCGGCTCTCTGACTCCCGAGCGGGATATGACTTTCGTCAGCGATACGGTCGCTGGCTTCGTGGCGGCGGCGGGGACTCCCGGTAACGAGGGTGAGACGATCAATCTCGGTACCGGTAAGACTTATTCAGTCGGCTGGTTCGCGAAGCGAATTCTTGAGCTCATCGGCGTCGACAAGCCTATCGTCCAAGAGGACGCGCGGTTACGCCCGCCGTTGAGCGAGGTCACGAAGCTTGTCTCGGACAATAGGCATGCCCGGGACGTCATGAGCTGGTCACCAACGGTATCGCTCGACGACGGCTTGCGACGAACCATCGAATTCGTCCGAAAGCATCCTTCGTTTTATCAGACCGACAGATACGTCAGATGAGGAATGGGAGCGTTGAGAGCGTTCTGAACGCGCCGTCTATGCGCACATGACGTGAACTTCTAAACGGTGCGTCGCGGAACGATGGGTCGTTCACATGGCAACATCGCATCAATTCATTCTGGTGGTGATCGTCTCGCTCCTTGTCGCCGCCGTTGCGCTATCTCCTCGGCGCGGCGAACATGCCGCCATGCTTGCAGGCGAAGGTCGACACAAGGAGGCGATCGCGCTTCTTGAGCGCCGATTGGCTGAGGTCCCCGGCGATCCGGACCTGCTGGCGGCGCTTGGCCGCTCTTATGCTGCGCTTGGCGAAGTCCCTAAGGCTATTGATGCGTTCGATGCCTATCTGGCGGCGCGTCCAGACGATCTGGCGGCGAGAGAGAGAGAGGCCGCTCTCCTGCTGCAGAGCGGATTGATCGATCGCTATTTCGATGCTTTGGCGCGGGCGACGGGCGAGAAATCGCCCCCCGCTAGCGTGACACGGCTCCTGGAGCTCTATCGCTTACACGGGCGTATCGAGGACGAGATCAGCACGTTGCGAGCCTACGCCGGTAGAGGGGTATTGGAGGTTCCTCAACTCGAGCGACTGGGAGCGCTTCTTGCTGAACGAGCGGATTGGCGGGGAGCTCAGCGATGGTTGGAATTGGCGGATCAGAAAGCACCGCCGGACATCAGCGCCGGACGACTTCTGCTGCTGGAGGTGATGATCCAAAGCAACGAGGTCGACCGGATTGACGAACGCGCGGAGGCCTGGATAGCGGCGTGGCGGAGCGCTTACCTGTCCGGGAGGCTCATCCTCAGGGTGGCACAGTCCGGGCACGCTGTCACAGCATCCAGATTGGCGCTCAAATACACGGACATCATGCCCGACGACGCGTTCGAAATGATCGGTTTGCTCGCCAGTAAGGGGTACCGGGATATCGCGCGTCAGATGCTCGTCCGATGGGCCGGCCGCACGACTACGCCAGTCGGAACCCAATTGCGCGAGTTCATTCAGGTGTCGGCGCTGGTTGGCGACGTCAGCGTACCGCTTCGCAAATTCCTGCAGCTCGCGCGGAGCGGCTCCGACGCGGCTACGCAAGGGCAATTGGCCGAGGAATTGGCGAGTACGTTCGGTGGCGCGGCCTTGGCCGCCATCAGGCCTCTACTGTCGAATGAGGCGTTGTTGACGCGACCGCTATTTGCGGCAGAGCTTTCATTGTCCGAGGGCAACCTCGAGCTGGCGCGCTGGTATTTGAACCGAATTGACCCGACACAGCTTCAACCCGAACGGCTGGCGCGCTGGCTAGCGCTGCTGCATCGCGTTGAAACGGATGCAGACATGTTCAGACGGTTTGCGATGCTGTGGAACGGCGGACGTCTCCCCGCAGAATTAGTGCCCCGCTTCGCCGATGAAGCTGCTAAGTTGGGCCAAGTCACAACGCATGACTTGATCTGGAATTCAATGAGGCAATAGCCGGCGGCGTGTCTGAAGAGGTTATGGCGGCAGCTTGCGCCAATTTTTTGCAAGCGCGTCCCTACTGTTGCTGATGCAAGTCAGAGATTTGCGCTGGCTTTGCCAATCCAATTATCCCAAATATCCAAGTCATATGCAGGGCCGGACCCATGTCTCCGTACCGTCTCTTTGGCGCGCAGGGCGGCAGGTCAATAGCGCGATCGCATTCGGTTCGAGCGGCTTAGACATCAGCGGTTCCGAAAGGGAGCAGCCGAATGCTGACCGTAGTCAAGATCTCCGTCATGGCGCTTATCGCCATCGTCGCATTTCCTCCACACACGCACGAGTTGGCAGTGATGCCATCTGAGCTGTCCGCTGTTTCCCCAGATGCCAGAGCAGCCGCGACACCCCCGAATCAATCGCGACAAGTGGGCTTGCTGCTCGAGGAACGGAGGGTGCAGGTAAGCGACGACATGGCCTACGATCAACGGACTTTGCCGGAGCGACGCATGGTGGATGGCACCACGCCCGCCTCAACCTTGCCAACCAAGTTGCCGCTCAAGATCGGCGACAACCTCAAGATTGGGTTTTACGAGACGATCGACATAGCCAGCGATCGGCAGGGCGGCCGGGATGGGGTCGAGCCGCAAAGCGCGTTGCGGACCTTCTATCAACGCATGGATCTTAGTGGAGACTACACGGTCGAACAGGACGGCGCCATTTCAATCCCTCTTCTCGGGCGGTTTCAGGTTGACGGACGGGCTCTCGGTGACATTCGAGCCGACCTGGCAGTCTCATTCACCGCCGTCTTCGGGCGGAGCGCAAATATAGACGTGAGAATCCTTGACCGCCCTCCGATTTACGTCGTCGGACCGGTGAAAAATCCCGGCGCTTACAAGTACGTTCCCGGAATGATCGTGCTACATGCGATCGCTCTTGCCGGCGGTCTCGATCGGGGCGGGGAAAATTTATCAGGCATGGTCGAGGGCGCCCGGGAGATGGAGCGGGTACGAATCGCGACCAGCCAGGTCGAACAACTGCTCGCCCGACGTGCGCGGCTAGAGGCTGAGCGCGATGGAGGCTCCACGTTACCGATACCCATTCAACTAACCGGGTTGGCCCTCGAGAGAACCGCAGGTGCCGTCCTTGAAATGGAGAGCTCGATCCTGCGTGCGGAGCAGGCCAGGCGTCGGCACCAAGACGAGGAGATCGCGTCGAGGGTCGCGGCCGCGCGAAACGAAGCGAAAGCCCTGAGGCGCAAGCTTGATCAGTTTGATGTACAGAAGGGCCTGAGGATCGAGCGTCTCGACGCGATGAAAAAGCTCAAGGACCGCGGTGTGGTGACAAGCAATAATGTCCTCATGCTGCGCACGGATTTGGCTGATATCGAGGCGCGTCGTCAGGATTCTCTCATCGCCGTCGCACAAGCGGAAACGCGTTTGGCGGAGGCGGAAGGGGCCAGCGCGAGGCTATCGTCGGAAAACATGGCGGGCCTTGCGAAGGAAATCGCAGCGGTCGAGAAAGAGATTGCCGTGGCGCGGGAGGCGATGATATCCGCCAGGGCGTTGGCGACGATATTATACAGACCCGGTAGCGGTACACTACCGGCGCAGGCGTACGAGATTGTGCGTCTATCAAAAGGTGGCGCCCTGAGCCTTCAGGCGACGGAGACATCGCCGTTGATGCCCGGGGACGTTCTCAAGATCTACCCCAACGTGGCCGCTAACTGGGTTACCCCTGTGCCGGAATCGGAGGCAACGCTGCCCTATGTTCACACGGCAGATGAAAACTTCTGGACCGAGTTCCTGCGCAAGCCGCGTCCGGGGCGGGTTGAAGGGAGTTCGGACGATCTCGCTCGCCACGAGGTAACCCTTGGGCGTTAACCGGCCACTCGGTAGACGCTCGCCCCGCCGACCTTAATCCGGCGCGCAATCTCGGGGGCGCCGAGTCTCTCGGCCTCAAGTGCGGCGACTGCCTCGGCTTTGATCGTCGCCGGGCGCCCTTTGTAGACGCTTTTGGCCTTCGCGGCTTCTATCCCCTCAAGCTGGCGCTCGCGGCGAATGGCGCGAACACGCCCAGCATCTGCAGGAAGGCGCGACCGGCCGCCGTCGACGTGTCGATTGGCTTCTCGATTGCCTTGAGGGCGACGCCTTTGGACTCAAGCTCGCGGACAATCGCGGCAAGGTCGGCAATGCTGAGCGCCAGCGTGTCGATACGGGTGACGGTCAGCGTGTAGCCCTGGCCCGTGAGCTCGCTGCCACTCCGCAATATGCGGCGCCCCGGAGCGCTGTTGCCGGTGCGGTGTCGACAATCTCAGCCTTCGTCAAAAA
>Ga0210408_10003994_pt1 | contig 13328 bp, 11 predicted proteins | sample IncBWH4MmetaG_FD_155471 | JGI IMG/M metagenome (GOLD analysis project Ga0210408, IMG submission 155471) | Forest soil microbial communities from Barre Woods Harvard Forest LTER site, Petersham, Massachusetts, United States - Inc-BW-H-4-M | ecosystem: Environmental > Terrestrial > Soil >...
CGGATGATTCATCCCGATTTCCCAAACGCCGACTTCGTGCTCTGAAGTAGTCTCCAAAATCGTACGCGGAAGGCCGACGTGATTGTTGAAGTTGCCCTGGGTCTTGGTGACTCGAAATTTTCGGCCGAGCACGGACGCACAAAAATCCTTCGTGCTTGTTTTTCCATTGCTTCCAGTGATCGAGACAACTTTGAGTGAAAGTGATTTGCGGTAATTGGTCGCGAGATTCTGGTAGGCGAGCAAAGTGTCACTCGCGCGAACGAGCGCGAACTTGTTTGGAACTTTTCCTTTCCATTTAGGATCGACAATCGCGCCCGCGGCGCCCCTCTTGGCGACATCTTCAACGAATTTGTGACCATCGAAATTTTCACCGCGCAGGGCGACAAACAATTCGCCGTCTTTAATGGTTCGCGAATCGGTGCTGATTCTTTCGATCGAAGTCTTGCCGTCGTCCGTTTCCACCTTTGCCTCAGCCAGTTTCGCAATTTGTAAGATCGACAACGGATTCATTTAAATTCCACGGGATGGTCTTCGATCGCCCGTCGCGCTACTTGAATGTCTTCAAATGGCACCGTGTGATCGGCAAACTCCTGATAATTTTCGTGACCCTTGCCCGCGATCAACACGATGTCACGCGGCTGAGCTATCTCGACCGCGCGCGCGACTGCCCCGGTGCGGTCAGCGATTTTTTCGAAATGACTGCCGCGAAAACCTTTTTCGATGTCAGCGATGATCTTGTCCGGATCTTCCTTGCGCGGATTATCCGACGTTACAATTGCATAGTCAGCGTTTTGATCGACCACCTGACCCATCAGCGCCCGTTTTTCGCGGTCACGATTTCCGCCGCAACCAAAGACGACGATTAATCGCCTCGGGTTCAGCTCGCGCAAAGTTTTCAGGACATTCAATAACGCGTCTGGCGTGTGGGCGTAGTCGACAAAGACTTGAAACTGGCGCTTGGCCGGAACGATTTCGAGTCGGCCGGGAACTTGCGGTGATTTGCCGAGACTCAGAACGGCTTCGCGAAGACTAAGACCGAGCGCATTGGCGGCAGCGAGCGCGGCGACTGAATTGGCGACATTGAATCTCCCAATCAACGGTACGCGGACTAGATAACTCTTTCCGCGCGCGTCGAGCTGGTAGGACGTGCCGCCAAACTCCATCCGATAGTTCGAAACCCGAAAGTCTGCTTTCAATCCCGTCCCGAAAGTTACGACCGCAATCTTCTTGTCGATCTTTTGGATCAGTTTTTGTCCATAACGGTCGTCGATGTTGATGACCGCGATCGGTTTTTTCTTTTTTTCCTGTTGCGAAAGCTGCTCGAACAACTTCGCCTTGGCCGCGAAGTAGTTTTCCATTGTTCCGTGATAATCGAGATGGTCTTGGGTGAGGTTAGTAAACACGGCCACGTCCCACTCGATCTTGCGGACGCGTTCCTCCGCAATGCCGATCGATGAAACTTCCATCGCGGCAGCTTTGCAGCCGGCGTCTCTGATTTGGGCGAGCAATTCCTGAAGATCGAGCGATTCGGGAGTCGTCCGCGTGGCCGGCAGAACGCGCTTACCGATCTCGTAACGAACCGTGCCGAGCAAACCGCAACGCATCCCGGCTTTCTCGCAGATGTGTTTGATCAAGAACGTCGTGGTCGTTTTGCCGTTGGTGCCGGTGACGCCGGCGAGTTTCAATTTGCGCGCGGGATAATTGAAAAACTTCGCCGAGAGATCTGCCATCGCTGCACGCGTATCGTCGACGACGGCAAAGGCGGCGCGTGAATTCTTATCGGCGCGCTCGGCAACAATCACCGTGGCGCCTTTTTCAATGGCCTGGCTGATGAAGTCGTGGCCATCGCTCTTTTCGCCGCGCAATGCCACGAAGAGGCCATCCCTTTGCACACGGCGCGAGTCATACGCGATGCTTTCCACCGCGCGATCAACTGGGCCGATGATTTCGCGAACGGAAGTCGCGGAGAGAAGGGTTTTGAGCTGCATGAGGGTTCGCCATTCTTATGCCAAGGAGTCAATGGCGCGAACGACTGGTTAAGGCAACTCGCTCCACGGGGATGGCTTTGCGGATCTCCTCATGCGGCTCAAGATCGAGATAACGCGCTGCTTTCTCGGCGATGTGTGAAAAAATCGGTCCGGCCACCGTGCCGCCGTAGTTCTGTTCCGGTTTTGTTTGGGCGTCATCCAGTACAACGAGGCCCACGAACTGCGGATTTTCAGCCGGCAAGTAGCCGCAAAACGAAACGACTTCTTTCCCTTTCTCGTAGCCGCCGTGCGGGCCCACTTTTTGCGCGGTGCCGGTTTTCCCGGCGATGGTGAAACCGGGAACTGCCGCGGCGGCTGCGGTGCCGCGATCGCTGACTACGCCGCGCAGCGCGGTGCCAATTTGGTTCGCAGTTTGCGGCGAGATGATCTGACGAAGGACGATCGGCTTCAACGTGCTGATGGTTTTGCCGTCGCTGTCTGTGATCGATTTCACAATGCGCGGCGTCATAAGTTTGCCGCCGTTGGCAATTGCGCACATGGCCGTGGCCATTTGCAGAGGCGTGACTCCGATTTCATGGCCCATCGGGATGCGAGTGATGGAGATTTTGCTCCAGGATTGTGGCGGGCGAATCAATCCCGGAATTTCGCCGGGAAGTTCGATGCCGGTCCGCTCGCCAAAACCAAAACGGCGGATGTATTCGTAGAATTTCTGATCGCCCACACTGACCGCGAGTTTGGCCGCGCCGATGTTGCTCGATTTCACGAGAATGTCTTTGACGCAGAGATCCTTGAAAGCAGCGTGATCGTGGAGTGCGCTGCCGCCGTAATTCCAGATGCCGTTTTCGCAAAAGATGTAGGAGTCGAGGCTGAACCGGTGTTCGTTGAGAGCCGCGGCGGCGGTCACGATTTTGAACGTCGAGCCCGGCTCCATCATGTCGCAGATGGCGCGGTTTTTCATTTGCTCGGGTTTGGCGTCGGAACGTTTGTTGAGATCAAACGCTGGGCGGTTGGCCATGGCCAGAATTTCACCGGTCTGCGGCCGCATCAGGATAATCATCGCCTTTTTTGGCGAATACTCGCGCATCGCGGCGTCGATTTCGTTTTCGACGATGTTCTGGAGATTTAGATCGACAGTGAGGTGGACCCGATAACCGTTGCGCGACGCGCGCTCCTGGCCGCGGTAGAGAACGATCTCCTGGCCTGCGCGATTATGCTCGATGTAGCGGTAACCATCTTGACCGCGCAGATATTCATCGAGCGAACCCTCAACGCCTTGGACGCCGCGATGCTCGAAGTCGGTGAATCCAATGACGTGACATAGCATCGCGCCATTAGGATAAATGCGGGTCGCGTCTTGCTCGAAATAGATGCCGCGCAAATTCCTGGTGCGCAGTTTCAGCCGAAGCGAATCGGTATTCGCCTTCGCTACTTCGCGTTTCAGAACCATGTAGCGCCGGTCGGTGTGAAGTCTTTCCGAGACTTCAGCGCGCGGAAGTTTCAGCTCGTCGCTGACAAGATCGACCGTCGCCTCAATGTCATTGAGCCGGCTCGCGTCGGCGACCACGGTTTCGACTGGAACGTTGTGCGCGAGCACTTCGTCGTTCGCGTCGAGAATCGTCCCGCGCTCGGCGAAGATCGGCTGCTTAATGACGTGTTTTTCCGCAGCCCGTCCGGCGTACTCGTCGTGCTTGATCATCTGGAGGTAGATCAAACGAAACGAAAAGAGGCTGAAGAGGAGAATGAAACTAAGGCAGATCAGCGCGCATCTTGTGCGGCTGTTCCATTTCATCTCGCGCTCCGCTGGTTTGAGACGGGGCGAATTGCGTCGTCGTTTCGATTCGGAATGGTCAGCCGGACGATGTTGTGTTCGGCAATCGGAATCATTTTGAGATAGCCTTCCTTAAGCCGGCGCTGCAGCGCAGAACGAGAAGTGAGAGCGGCGATTTGCGCGCCGGCCACTTCATTTTGCATCCGCAAATTGGCCACTTCGGTTTCGAGCGCCTTCTTCTGATCGCCCAGATGGTAGAGCTGCAGAGTCAAATAGACGTAACACAAACCCGTTAGGGCCAGAAAGGCTGTCATTACGATCCATCGGGCCAGCGACGCAGCGTTGACGGTGTTCCAGTTTTGTCGCCGCGAACGGTTCATCCGATTTTCTCCGCGACCCGCAATTTCGCGCTGCGCGACCGCGGATTTATCCGCCGTTCGTTCTCGCTCGGCTCAAGTGGTTTTCCGGTCAGGAATCGAAGGTTGAATTCCGGATTGCGCCGCGGTTCCGGCCACTCGGGGCGGTCGAGCCACTCGCGACTGTGATCGCGAATGAAATTTTTCACGATGCGATCTTCCAATGAATGAAACGTGATGACGGCGATACGCGCACCGAGTTCGAGTCGCGCGGTCAAGACGCGCAGACCTTGTTCGAGTGCGCCCAACTCGTCATTCACTTCCATTCGCAACGCCTGGAACACTTGAGTCGCGGGATGTCTGCGTCCGTGACGGCCGACGACTTTCTCGATGGCGCGGGTTAACTGGAGCGTTTCGGTGAAAGGCGCATCCTTGCGCATTTTCACGATCAAACTGGCAAGACGTCGCGCGGCCGGTTCCTCGCCGAGATCGCGAAAGATTCGAATGAGATCTTCTTCGCTGTCATTGTTGACGATGTGCGCGGCGGTGGTTGTCGATGTTGGATCCATCCGCATGTCGAGCGGGCCATTGCGCAGCATACTAAAACCGCGCCACGCGTTCTCGAGTTGGCGCGATGAAACCCCGAGATCGAGAAGAGCGCCGCCGATTTTCTTGATGCCGAGCCGGTCGAGCACGATGTCGGCGTCGCGGAAGTTGGCTTGATGAAGCGTGACGCGTCCGCCGTAGGGTGCGAGTTGCTCGCGCGCTTCAGCGATTGCATCTGGGTCCTGATCGAGCGCGAGAACGTCGGCGCCAGTCTTTAAGATGGCTTCGGTGTGTCCGCCGCCTCCTACTGTTCCATCGACAACCAGCGAGCCGGGGTGTGGCGCGAGCAATTCAATCGCTTCCACAGCCAGCACCGGCCGATGATAAATGAAATCTTCCATTTCGTGCGGCACCTCTTCCAAAACGAGCGGGCCGGTCGCAAACCAGACCGGACGCTCAAACAATAATGCGTTCATATGCGGGTTGATCACAAACCAATGACGTTGGCGACGTGTTGGTAAGTCGGCGTCTCCTCTTCGTGCGCCTTCTTGCGTTTCTGTAAATTCCAAATCTCGAATCGACCGCGCCCGCCTAGGAGTGCGACCTCGCCCTTGAGGCCAACCTTTTTGCAAAGGTCTTCCGGCAATACCAGGCGGCCCTGTTTGTCGATCGTGCCGTGTTCTGCGCGGGCGTGGAGTTGACGAAAAAAAACGCGCCGATCGCGCGCGGAGACATTCGGATCGGATTCGGCTGCGGCGCTCATACGAGAAAATTCTTCAGACGACATGACCAGGAGAAATTGATGAGTCGCTTCCGGAAGAATGATGAACTCCTCGGCAGCACCGCGGCGCCAGCGCGCGGGAATAGTGATTCGATTTTTTTCGTCGAGGAAGTGACGAAACTCGCCGGCGAAGAAGCGTTGGTCAGGCGTGTGCATTGGCGGGTGGCGAATTGTTCCATTCTAACCCACTTTTCCCCACTTTTAACCACCTTCCGCGCCACCCGTCAATAAGAATTAATTGCCGGCTTTCCCCTCCCGTTCCCCCGCCTAAGATCGACAACTCTCACTCATGTCGCGCGCTCTTTCTCTAATTCTGGCCGTTGTTCTCGGCGCTATGCCGACTTTGAGGGTCAGTGCCCAAACTTCAGCGGCTACCGCCGACGATGCCATTCGCGTTACGGTCACGGTCAACGCCGATGGTTCGCGTACCACTTATTAGTTCGACAAGGCACCAACGGAAAATTAATTTCCGGAACAGTGTCGCCTACGCCGACCCCGTCGCCGTGCAAGAACCGTAACGCCCTCGCCAGCTGACAGCTTGCCCGGTTGCTGAAAACGGGCTAAAAGGACAATCCCCATGATTGATTACATCCAGAAGGGTGGGTTGCTGATGTGGCCGATTCTGGCCTGCAGCATCGTTTCCATAGCCGTTTTCGCCGAACGGTTCTTTTATTTGCATCGCGCGACTATTCGCGTCGGCGAATTTCTCAAGGGCCTTTCGAACCTGATCCAGCGGCGGAATTTCGCTGAAGCGTTGCACGAATCGGCCGGCACCCCGGGTCCGGTCGCGCGTGTCATACATGCCGCCATCCTTCGCCACGACATGCCGCGCTCGGAGCTGCGTGAAATTGTGCAGGAAGCCGGACAACTCGAAGTCCCGAAGCTGGAACGTTTTCTCGGCGTCCTGGCGACCCTGGCTTTTCTGGCGCCGTTGCTCGGTTTGCTCGGCACGGTGTCGGGAATGATCGACGCCTTTGGAATGATCGCCTCGCACGGCGGCTACGCTACCGTCACCGAACTCTCGGGCGGGATCTACAAAAGTTTACTGACGACCGCGGCCGGGCTGGTCGTCGCCGCGCCCACATTTGTGGCCTACAGCTATCTCTCGTCGCGGGTGAACACGATGATGCATGAAATGGAGCGCGCCGGCATCGAAATCGTGCACATGTTGAAGGACACCGAAGCGCTCACGGGCATCATCAGTTTTCAACAATCATCGGAAACCTTGACCGGTTCGCGCGAAGCAAAGCGCGATCGCTAGATCGACATCTCCCGTTTCGGCATGAAACTCAGCCGGACCAAGGAATACAATTTCGGCTGGCTTGTTGTGTTTCCACTGATCGACGTCGTCTTTCTGCTCATCTTCTTCACTCTCCTGAGTTCGAATTTTATTTTGCAACCCGGGATCGCGATCTCGGCGCCGGCCACACCGTTCTTGCTCGGCGCTCAACGAAATCAGCAAATCATCAGCATCACCGGCGGCGCGGTGCCGGCCATTTATTTTCGCGATCAGAAAGTTTCACTCGAGGCGATTGGGCCGCTTCTGGACGACGCCAAACGCGAAAACCGATCGATCATTATTAAGGCGGACCGCCAGACTCCGTACGAGTTGGTGGTGACGGTAACGAATGCTGTACTCGAGCATGGAATTTCTTCGGTCTCATTGGCGGGGGCGCTCCCGAAATGAGCGCGCCGGCCGCAACCACATCCATTTTTAACTGGGACGAGTCGCGCCGGCGAAATCTCACCATTGCCGGATTCGTCGCCGCCTCATTCGCCATCCACCTCGCCAGCTTTTATCTTTTTCAAGTCGTGTATCCGACGACGGTCTCGTTGGTTCCAGCGCCGCAACGGATCAGTTTGATCTACGCTAATTCCGAGCAAACCGCGACTGTGCTGCGCTGGATTGATGCGGAGGATCCTGCGCTGGCCGCCACAACGCGACGCCCGGCACACATGCAACGTTATGCCGTCGGAAAAGTGGAACACGTTCCTTCTTACTCTGCGGCCGAGCCAGCTTTGAAAGAACCGCCGCCGCTGGTTGTCGATCTTCGGGTGCCGAGCGCGCAACCGGCCGGCCCAGTGCCGGCGACACGCGGGGCCGCTGTGTCGGTGGTCGGGATTCAACCAACGCGGGTAACTTTTTCCGGTGAACTGCAGCAGCTCGGGCAGGCAAGCTCGAACCAAGCAAGTTTCAAAGCATCATCGAACGAGCCACCGCAGAACGCGCAGTTTCGTATCGCGGTGGATTCGCGAGGCGCGGTTCGTTACTGCTTCCGCTTGCATTCGTCCGGCGACGCCGCTCTGGACGAGCAGGCTCGGCAAGATCTTGCGCTGTGTCGTTTTCCTAAGGCATCGACATCGAACGGCGAATCGCTTGTTTGGGGAATCGCCACGATCGAGTGGGGAAATGATTTGGCCCAGCCGGAAGCCAGGGCGCGCACACCGTGATTCGGGTTAGTCTCGCCGCGTTGGTCACAATTTATCTGCTCCTTTCCCTTGCCACGATTTTCCTTCTCTGGATAGTAGGTGAGTGGAACCGGCGCCGGCGTGAGCGGCGCGCATTGCGCTACCGGCTACGTTGCGTGATTTGCGCGTTCGAGTTTGAAGATCGAACGGCGGCCTTACTCCCACGCTGCCCGCGTTGCGGCAGTTTGAACGAAAGATTTAGATTGGAGCAGATTTAATTATGGGAATGTGGATTGGCCGAAATCGAAAAGCGCGCGTCACCTACGGGTTCGACGAGATCGCGCTCGTCCCGGGGCGTGTCACGATCAATCCAAACGAAGTAGACATCACGTTTCGTTTGCCGCGCAGGAACGCTCAACCGCTGGAGTTGAAGATTCCGATTCTCGCCAGCGCGATGGATGGTGTCGTCGATGTCCGGTTCGCTGTCGCGATGAGCAAACTCGGTGGCCTCGCCGTTCTGAATCTCGAAGGCGTGCAGACCCGCTACAAGAATCCGCAGGAGGTCCTCCAAAAAGTTGTCGACACAGACAAATCGGAAATCACCGCGCTACTGCAACGGATTTATCAGGAGCCGGTCCATCCGGATCTGATCGCCGCGCGCGTGAAACAAATTACAGACGAAGGCGGAATCGCAGCCGTTAGTTCGATTCCCCAACGCGCTGCCGAGTTCGGGCCGATTGCGCAGGAAGCCGGCGCTGAAGTTTATGTCGTGCAAAGCACCGTCTCGACCGCACGCCACATCTCCAGCGAATACAAATCGCTCGATCTCACAAAATTTTGCGCGGACATGCGCATTCCGGTGATCGTCGGTAACACGGTTGGTTACGATGTCACTTTGGAAATAATGGAATGCGGCCCGGCCGGGGTGTTGGTCGGCGTTGGTCCGGGTGCAGCTTGCACTTCGCGTGGCGTTCTAGGCCTTGGCGTTCCGCAAGTCACGGCCACGGTCGATTGCGCCGCCGCGCGAGATGCTTATTTCAAAAAAACTTCGCGTTACGTCCCAATCATCACCGACGGTGGAATGAGCAAAGGCGGCGACGTTTGCAAGGCGCTCGCTTGTGGCGCGGATGCGGTCATGGTCGGCAGCGCGTTTGCGCGCTCGGAGGAAGCGCCCGGCTCCGGCTATCATTGGGGAATGGCGACGCCGCACGTGAATCTTCCCCGCGGAACCCGAATCAAAGTTGGAACGACCGGTGCGTTGAAACAAATCCTTTTCGGGCCGGCGGAAGTCGATGACGGCAGTCAGAATCTCGTTGGCGCGATCACGACTTGCATGGGCAACGTTGGCGCCCGCAACATCGCGGAGTTTCAACAGACCGAAATCATCATCGCACCGTCGATCAAAACGGAAGGCAAACTTTTCCAAACCGTGCAAAGCGTCGGCATGGGAACAAGGTGAGCGACAAGTGACAAGCTAATTGCGATTGCTCTTTTGATCTCGTCACCCGTCACTTTATGAATGATCCCAGAGTCGTAATCACAGGTATCGGCGTCATCACGCCGGTCGGCAACGATCTTGAGACTTTTTGGACCAGTCTGAAGGAGGGCAAGAGCGGCATTGGGCGAATCAAGTCGTTCGATGTCACGAATTACGATTGCCAGATCGCCGGTGAAGTTCGCAATTTTGATCCGAAGCAGGTTTTCAAGAATCCGAAAGACATCCGCCGGACCGATCGTTTCGTCCACCTGGCCATGGGCGCGGCCAAGATGTCGATCAAGGACAGCGGGCTCGATCTGGAAAAGGTAAATCGCGATCGCTTCGGCACGATCATCAGCAGCGGAATCGGCGGACTGAAAACGCTCGAGGAGCAATTCACCATTTTGATGAACAAAGGCCCGTCGCGTACGTCGCCGTTTACCATCCCCATGCTGATCAGCAACATGGCCAGCGGCATCATCTCGATGGAATTCGGCCTGCGCGGACCGAACATGTGCATCGTCACCGCCTGCGCGACATCGAACAACTCGATCGGCGAATCGTGGCGCATGATTAAATTCGGCGACGCCGATATTTTTCTGGCCGGCGGCTCGGAAGCTTCCATCGTCGAACTAGGTCTGGCCGGATTCTCGTCGATGAGAGCGCTCAGTCGTAGGAATGACCAGCCGGAGCGCGCGTCCCGGCCGTTCGATCGCGATCGAGACGGTTTCGTTATGAGCGAAGGCGCCGGCGTACTCGTGGTCGAGGAACTCGAACATGCGAAGAAGCGCGGCGCGAAAATTTACTGCGAGATCACGGGCTACGGCGTCACTGCCGACGCGCATCACATGACCGCGCCGCCGGAAGATGGCGAAGGCGCCGCGCGCGCGATGAAGCTCGCGCTCGACCACGCCAAGCTTTTGCCGAAGGATGTCGATTATATTAACGCTCACGCAACTTCGACCGGACTCGGCGACATTGCCGAGACGAAAGCGATCAAGATGGTTTGGGGCGAAGCGCAGGCCAAGAAGGTCGCGATCAGTGCGACAAAATCGATGACCGGCCACTTGCTCGGTGGAGCCGGCGCCGTGGAAATGGCCGCCTGCATACTAGCGATCCGCGACGGCATCATTCCGCCAACCATCAATCTGGAACATCCCGACGAACTCTGTGATCTCGATTACACGCCGAATAAGGCGCGCGAGAAAAAAGTCCGCGTCACTCTCAACAACTCATTCGGCTTCGGCGGCCACAACGCCACCCTCGTGGCGACGGCCTTCGAAGATTGAAATGAAAATGGCGCTCATAATTGCGGCTGTGATCGCCGCGATTGTGGCCACGGCTGCGCTGTATGTTGGATTTCAACACAATGCGCAAATGGAGTTCTTCGACACGCCAGCCGGGAAAATCGACTATGCGCATTCATTGATGACGTTCGGCGTTGGTTCGCTGTCATCTTCTTGCCTATTGCTGGAGTTGCAGTCTTGGGATCGATCGTCCTTCGATTCACTCGCCAAGGTCGATCGAATTAGAACGCGTTAACCGATCGGTTCGCTTGAGTGCCGCCCTACTTCTCGGGATTCACTGGAAAGTGTTTGTTCTTGAGATGGTCGGGGACGCGTTTGGTGTGTTCGGCTTCGATTTGTTCTTTCGCCTCGACTAACGAGTCCAACGCTTCGCGGCTTTTCTTGGCGCGGCACATGTAAGCGGTCGCGTGTGCCAGCGGAATTTGCGCTTCGGGTAGTCCGACAAATTCGACTGCTTGTTGGGTCGCAATCGCGAGCGGCAATGCTTCCGGATCGGCCAAGCCGACGTCTTCGCTCGCGAAGATCACAATCCTTCGTGCGATGAAACGAAAGTCTTCGCCGGCGTGGAGCATTTTCGCGAGCCAGTACATCGCGCCTTTCTCATCCGACGCGCGCATGCTCTTGATGAAAGCGCTGATCGTGTCGTAGTGCGCGTCGCCTGCGCGATCATAGACGACCGCTTTTTGCTGAATGCTCTCTTCGGCGACTGCGAGCGTGAAATGAATGAGTGGCTGCTGTAGCGGGTCTGCGTCAGCGCCGGTCTTCGTCTGTCGGCAGTCATAGACCGCCGCTACAGTTTCGGCCGGCGTGGTGAGGACGCCGATCTCGAGCGCGTTCAAACATTTCCGCGCATCGCCGTCGCTCAGCTTCGCCAAATGCCGCTTGGCATCGCTGTCGATCTTCACGTTGTAATTCCCGAGTCCGCGCTCTTTATCGGCGAGCGCACGATCGATCAGCGTTTCCAATTTATCGACGCTGAGCGGTTCGAGCTGAAAGACCTGCGACCGAGAGACCAGCGGGCTGTTGACGTAGAAAAATGGATTGTAAGTCGTCGCGCCGATTAGTCTCAGGTTCCCGCTTTCAACGTCAGGAAGAAGAATGTCCTGCTGCGCCTTGTTAAAATGATGGATCTCGTCGATGAACAGAATTGTTTTCTGACCTGAGGTTCGGATTCGATTCGTCGCCGCGGCGATCGCGCGCCGCATTTCGGCGACATTGCTCTCCACGCCACTGAGTCGCACGAACTTGGCGTACGTTAAGTCGGCGATGATGTGGGCCAGGGTGGTTTTTCCTGTGCCGGGCGGTCCGGACAGAATCACCGATGGCAAACGATCCGCCTCGATCGCGCGTCGCAATAATTTGCCCGTCGCGAGAATATGCTCCTGGCCGACAAACTCGTCGAGCGAGCGCGGTCGCATCCGCGCGGCGAGCGGCGCCGCTTTGTTCGTCGCGGCAAGATCGACATCATCCTCTTTAAAGAGTTCCTGCACAACGGAAAGCTACGCTTCGTCGGCGGCATTTCCAGTTGAGTGCAGCGCTGTGCAACCGTTAAGCTCGGTGGTCGGGTTCCCCCATGAACTTAGTGCAGTTTCCACGGCAACCGTTTGTTGGATTGGCGCTGACGGCAGCGATCGGAATTGTGGTCGCCGATTTCTTCCCGATCGCGGCGACGGATTGGTGGCTCGCTGGAACAATTTTCGTGGCGCTGGCGGTTGCGTTTTTTTCCTGGCCGAAGTTTGGATCGACATATTTGCTGGTTGGCGTGGGATTTTTTCTGCTTCACAATTTTCGAATTGGGAACACCTCCGGGCTGCAACTCGCGTCCGATCTCACCGAACGACCGCGAGTGGTCACGGCTATCGGAATCGTCACTTCGGAGCCGAGAGTAGGATCGAACGGCTTCGCGACTTTTCTGTTCGACCTGAAATCGATCGAGTTTGAGGGAAGGCTTGATCCCACGAATGCCACTCTGCTTGTTCGCTGGCGTGGAAACGTTGAATTCGGCGACGAACTAAAACTCTTCGGAGTCGCCGAGCCGATTGAACCGCCTCGCAATCCGGGTGAGTTCGACATGCGCTCCTATCTGGCCCGTCAAGATGTACGCCGCAGTTTATTCGTGCGTTATGCGGAAGACGGCGTGTTGATGCGAAAAGGCGCAGGCAATCCGATTTTGCGTGCGGCCCAAAAGTCGCGTGCTTGGATGCAAAGCGTGATTTGCCGCGGGCTGGACGATTCGACGGAGGTCCAAAATTTTCTGAGCGGGATCGCGCTGGGTCTGCGTCATCAGACGCCGGAAGACATCGAAGAACCGTTTCAACAAACCGGAACGCTTCATCTTTTCGCCGTCGCCGGCCTGCACGTTGGCATTGTGGCGCGCTTGCTCTGGATTCTCGCTACGGTCGCGCGGCTTTCCAGAAAATGGGCAACATCGCTAATCATTCCCCTTTTGCTTTTTTACGCGGCGATGACGGGGTTGCACGTTTCGAGCGTCCGGGCCGCGGTAATGAGCTCGATTTTGCTCGCCGGCCTCTTTTTTGAACAAAAAGTTTTCGCGCTAAACAGTCTGGCCGCGGCGGCATTTTTTCTCTTGTGCTGGAACACGAACGAATTTTTCTCAACCGGGTTCCAACTCTCGTTCGCGGTTGTGGGCGCAATTGTTTTGCTAACCGATCCACTTTCAAACTGGTTGCGGCAGT
>Ga0210408_10003995_pt1 | contig 13327 bp, 20 predicted proteins | sample IncBWH4MmetaG_FD_155471 | JGI IMG/M metagenome (GOLD analysis project Ga0210408, IMG submission 155471) | Forest soil microbial communities from Barre Woods Harvard Forest LTER site, Petersham, Massachusetts, United States - Inc-BW-H-4-M | ecosystem: Environmental > Terrestrial > Soil >...
GCATGAAAATTTCGCTGAGCTCGGCGTCTTTGGCGATGAGCGAGCGGAGGGCGTCGCCGGTGAGTTCGATGAAATCGCCGGGTTCGATGACGCGTCCGCGAACGAAGATGCGGCGGCCGGAAATCATAGTGAGTTCGCCGGTGAAGCCGCCGGCACGATGGACGGTGATGGGGCGTTCGCCGTCGAGGCCCGGCTGCACAACTTCCATGCTGCCGGAAAGGATGACAAAGAAAGGGATGTTGGTGTCGCCGACATCGAAAAGAATTTCGCCGCGGTCGACGTGCCGGACGCGGCCCTGAGAGCGAATCCGATCGATTTGCGATGGAGTGAGAGTCGGGAAAATTTGCGTGCGCGCATCAAGTGCGCTGGGTATCGGAGGTGCAGCCATTTTTGGTTCCTTTAGCTCTGCGTTGCGGACTGGACTCATTAGAGTACACAGCGGCCAAGAAAGTCGCACCGCGCCGGATCGTGAGCTGGAGAAACGGGTCTACAGTTACGTTGCTGGCGAGCCGAACCAGCGAGTTGCATTGCGCCGTAGCCCATACGGTTTACGGTTATCGATGCGCCCTGCAGCGAAAAGGTACCGCCGAGATTAGTCTGTTTAATCATCTCCGTATCTCCTAATATGTTATTTCTCGGTACTCATAAAGGCTAGAAGGACTCTCCGACCAGCTCTTCGCTTTTCTTCCAGAGTGCCTCCGCACTCTTTGCATCGAGCGCATATCTGCGCACCCCTTCGCTGACGGCGGTGATAGGCGTATCGTCCGGTACGATTTCGGCAACGTGGCAGTTCTCGCAATATTGCCCACCGATTTGGTCAGCCTGAGCAACGGCAGCCGCCCACACCGAAGTCGCGGCCCCCTGGGGAATCGTCTTCCATTGGAAAGGCCCTTTGCCCTGTGCGGCGAGCTGGCGATTGATTTCTTCGATTACTTTTTCGATCCGGCCGGGCTCCGCGTAACGACCCAACTCGGTCTGTATGCCCCCCGGATGGACAGCGGCAGCGCGCACGCCGCGATCCCTGTGGCGTCTGTCGAATGCGACCACGAAGAGGATGTTCGCCGTTTTGGATCTGCCATAAGCGACGAAAGGCTCATAAGGAGTGCGCTCAAAATTGGGATCGTTGAGGTCCACATTCGAATAGCGATGACCGGCGGAAGACAAGTTGATCAGCCGCCCGCCATCCCGGAGAAGCGACGTAATCCGGTTGACCAGGACAAAGTGGCCAAGGTGATTCGTCCCGAACTGCGTTTCGAAGCCGTCGGCTGTGTGGCCGAACGGTGTGGCCATCACTCCTGCATTGGCGATGACAACATCGAACGGTTGACGCTTTGCCAGCAGTGCGTCGGCGCAAGCACGCACGCTCTTTAGGTTGGCCAGGTCGAGTTCTACTAGTTCGAGGCTTCCACCGTTCGCGGCAGCGTCGTTTCTTACTTGCTCAGTTGCAGCCAGATCGGATTTCAAATCCCGTGCCGCGCCTACAACCTGAGCGCTGTGGGCGACCAGGGACCGCGCCGTTTCCACGCCGAGTCCAGCCGAAACGCCTGTCACCAGGATCCGTTTGCCCTTCAGATTAATGCCTGACAATACTTCATCGGTTGTCGAAGTTGCTCCGAATGGGGTTGCCTCAATTATGTTCGTCATTTCTATCTCCTTGTGCGGACACGGTCAGGTGGTCGTTCATGTATGACTCACGCGCTAGCTGTGTGATAACACGTGACCCACGATGGGTTCGAAATAATGCTCCGCGTTCAGATCAGCAATGAGCCCAGGCTGGACCGGTAGCCATCCGAGCCGTTGCTGCGTTTGCGCGCTGGAAGCTGGCCCGTCCATACCAAAGAAGGGAGCGATCCAGCCAAAATGATCGGCCGCTTCCTCGCGAGATTTGCTAACGACCGGTACATTCAACTGGCGACCAATGACTTCAGCTATGTCTCGAGTCGGCACGCCCTCATCAGCCACACCGTGATACCGTGCTGCAACGGAACCGTTCTCAAGCGCCAGCCTGTAGAGATGGGCGGCATCGAGCCGATGCACCGCAGGCCAGCGGTTGAGTCCGTCCCCTATGTACGCAGAAACGCCCTTGTCGCGTGCAATGCTGATTAAGCGTGGCACGAAGCCGTGATCACCGGCGCCGTGGACCGATGGAGGAAGCCGAAGCACTGATGCGCGGACTCCTCGGGCACCCAGCGCAAGCGCCGCCTCCTCCGACTTGCGAGGAAAATTGGGAGTGGGCCCATCCTCTTCTGTTGCGAGCGAGCCTTGGCGCTGAGCAAGCAAGGTCCCGGAAGTGACGATCAACGGGCGATCAGAATCCGCGAGCGCGCCTCCGAGAATCTCGATGGCACGCCTATCCGCCTCAGCGGCAGGCCCATAGTTTGAGAAATCGTGAATAAAAGCAGTGTGGATCACTCCATCAGCGGCCGCTGCGCCACTGCGAAGGCTTTCGAGATCTTCGAGCGAGCCACGATGTACCTCAGCTCCAGCGGTGATAAGCTCTTTGGCTGCCTTCTCGGAGCGGGCAAGGCCGAGCACCTGATGACCAGCACCGATCAGTTCTCGGACGACTGCGGAACCAACGAAGCCTGTTGCTCCTGTAACAAATGCACGCATGTTCTTTTCCTCCTAAGCAGTTATGAATTTGGTCGATGGGGACGAAGCGTTCACGCGATTGGCAAGCCGAGTCGAAACCCTGGCTGTGATCAATCTCCATTCGCGGGTGGAAGCAGGCAGACCATCGATCTCGATAAACTCGCGCAGCCAGTCCTCTGCTGAGATCTCCGCCTGTTCTGATCCGAACAAGTCAGTGACGGCGTTGAAGAATGCCGACAACTCTTGCTCGGCCATTGTGATGAGGCTGGCGCAACCCGGGTTGGAATTCTTCACTGATTCATAACGAGCGAGTGAGTTCATATTGGTCACCTCTTGGTCACCTCCCGAATCCGGAGCCGAAGACCCTGTCGGGAACGCTATTGACAGGCCGTCCAGTTGAGACTAAAACGGAGAGTGTCTCCGAATCAGTATATAAGATAACCGGAGACTTTCTCCGGTTGCAAAGTTTTTTGCATGCCCAAGACGCATTCAAAACCGGCCCCCCGGAAGCCGCGTACCGATGCGCTGCAGAACCGGGAGCGCATTCTGGAGGTGGCGAAGGAAGCATTTACCCGGTCTGGTGCGGACGCCAGTCTGGACGATATCGCTAGAGAGGCGGGCGTCGGACCGGGAACTCTGTATCGACACTTTCCTACACGGGACGCACTGATCGAGGCGGTCTATCGGACCGAGGTGGAGAAGCTCGCTGCAGCGCAGACAAAGTTCTCTGAAAGCCTGCCTCCTATCGAGGCCTTGCGAGCGTGGATGTTGTTATTCGTCGACTACATCGCCACAAAGCACATCATCGCCCCTGCACTGAATACACTCGTCGGAGGACCCTCGAAACTGTATGAAGGCTCGCGCGGTCAGATTCAGGGAGCAATTGATTCCCTGGTGAAGCGCGCAATCAAGAGTGGCGACATTCGTAAAGATCTCGAACCATTCGATCTCCTCCGAGCACTTATCGGTGTATCCAATGTCGCGAGCAGCCCTGACTGGCAGCAGAGCGCCAGAAGGCTGGTGGATATCCTTATCGCCGGTTCGCGGCCTCTCCAATAGCTCTGAAGGCTCGTATCGAGACGCCGCCACGTTTCGTTGACGGCGTTGGCCCAACGCCTGATCGGCGAGCTGCACGTGTCTAAGCGCTCTTTCGCTCTTTGCCTCTGGCGCCTTCCTGGCGAAAACCGAGAGCCGGTCTCAGCGGAGTCGTTTGGGCACTTGACGATGGCGCATCCCGAGCTCTGGTCAGAACGTGTTGCCGAGTATGCGGTCACTCGGAGTTTTCCGGAGAGAGCGAAGTCTATTTGCCGGCCGCTTTGTTGATCGCTCGGCGAAGCGTCTCCAGCTCGAAGTCGCCATCGTTGCGCTGGCCATTGATAAAAAATGTCGGAGTTCCGTTCACCCCGCTGCGCACGCCTCCAGAAAAGTCCCTCCGCACACGCTCGGCAAAGGCGCCCGATCCCAGTGCCTCCGTGAGCGCTTGCCTATCCAGCGTGAGGCGCTGGGCCAGTTCACCGAGCATTTGCTCGCTCAAAGAATTCTGGTTTTCGAAGATGAGGTCGTGCATCTCCCAGAACTTGCCGTGTGTTGCGGCAAACTCAGCGGTTTCGGCAGCGGCCTCAGCATACGGATGGATTTCTCGCAACGGAAAATTTCGAAACGCGAACCGCAGCTGTTTTCCGAACCTCTTCTGAAGGGCTTTGACGATCGGGTATGCATATCCACAGTGAGGACTGAGCTTCGAGAATCCCGTCGGCCCCAGGGTTGACTGCTATGGGAGAGCAATAGCTCCAGCCGATGGTTCCGTTCTTATCGATGACAAAAAGAGCGCGCTCGGCGATTCCGTCTCCGTGGCGGAAAGCCCCGTAAAGCTTCGCCACCGCGCCTTTGGGTTCGAAGTCAGCGAGCAGCGGAAAGTGGAGCTTGCGATCGCGTGTAAACGCTGCGTGGCACCAGACTCCATCCACGGAAATTTTCAGTAACTCGGCCTTGAATCGCTGAAATTCGGGTAGGACCTCGTTGTAGAGCGCCATCTGGTCCCCACACACCGGCTGGATAAAAAGCCAGGATGACAGGTCTGCCGCGCAGTCCCTTGAGCGTCAGAGTCTGGTCCGGTTTCGCATGCAAAGTAAAATCAGGCGCCGGTGTACCCGCCGGCAAAATATTCGACATGGAACCTCCGCTTTTTCTGCCTATGTTTCGGAATTATTGTCCGTTACAACGACGGGTCAACCAATTCAGTCTGGACATCGATCTTCGAAGTCAGCGACTTGTGTACGGGACAAAGATTTGCGATCACCAGTAGTTTTTGCCGTTGCTCCGCCGACAGCTCGCCAATCAGTGTAATTCGTCTCTCAATTCGATCGAGCATTGCCGCTGGTTGTTCACAGTCAACGCAGTCCTTCGCGTAATTCTTCGAATGTGTCAAGACGACCTGAATCTCCTTGAGTGGCCACCCTTTGCGGTCAGCATACATGCGAAGGGTCATGTTGGTACATGATCCCAACGCGGACAGCAGCAACTCATAAGGGTCCGGGCCTTCATCGTGGCCGCCGGATGCCTTCGGTTCATCCGCGATCAACTGGTGCCGACCCACCGAAATGACTTGGCGCAGGCCAGAGGGACCACCACTTACCGTCACCGCTCTCGACATGTGCTTGCCTCCAAGGTGATACCAGGGCCCGCGAATTCTCTACTGCTGCGAGCCCCCACAGAGATTGGTTGAGCCCACTAGATGCGGAGGCTCGAAGGAATCTGGCCGCATCTTCCTACCGAAGGATTCCAGAAATGTTATCGGTGATTCAAAAAAGGTTTCATTGACTTGCTTCCTTGCGATCGGGAATTACTCCTGAAGTTTGTCGTCAACGGTTGTCCACGAGATCCGGCTCAATTCCCCTACTCGTGGTGGCCGATCATGTATTCCGCAGAGCCGCGGCTTTCAAGCAATTCATGCCACGAGGCTGGTCCTTCGCTGCCAGCGGCATAGTTGGAAAAGTCCGGCGGCGGTAACTGTGCCCAGGCTTCTTCAATAGGAGTAATGATGCGCCACTCAGCTTCTACTTCGTCTCGGCGGGTAAATAGGGTTGCATCGCCACGCATCGAGTCGAGCAGCAGAGTTTCGTAGGCAACGGGTCCTTTCGACCCAAAGCTCGTTTGGTAACAGAAGTTGGCCTGAACCGTCACCGTCCGCAGCTGCGTTCCCGGTCGCTTCGCGTCGAATGCGATCGTGATTCCCTCGTTCGGCTGAATGCTAATTGCGATGACATTCGGATTAATACCCGACGACGTGCTCGCAAACAATGAATGTGGCGTCGGTTTGAGATGCACGCGGATCTCCGTCAGATTTCGTGCCAGACGCTTTCCCGTCCGGACGTAGAAAGGAACTCCCGCCCAACGCCAGTTCTCAACCTGAAGCCTTACTCCGGCGTAAGCCTCGGTTGTGGAGCTGCGGCTCACACCTGGCTCCTGTCGATAGCCCGGCACCCGTTTCCCATCAATCACGCCGGGACCATACTGCCCTCTAACGGTGAGGCGTGCTACATCTTCGACACTCATCGCGCGAATAGATCGCAACACCTGCACCTTCTGTTCGCGCACCGAGTCCGCATCAAAGGCTACTGGCGGCTCCATCGCAGTCAGCGCCAGCAACTGAAGCAGATGGTTAGCTACCATATCGCGCAACGCGCCTGTCTCTTCGTAGAATGCCGCACGATTTTCGACTCCCACCGTTTCAGCCGCGGTGATTTCTACGTAGTCGATGTAGTGGCCCGATAGCGTCCCGCATCTGAATGTAGGCTAACGCCGCAACCATGATCAGATGGTTGTCGAAAGATCAATCTCCGGCGATCAAGCGTCGGTCGCGATGCGGCTCCGTACGGGGAGCAGTTAGGAGAACTATCGAGGTTGCAGTTCGTAAAAACACTTTCAAAACTCTACCTTAAGGTGCAAGACAAGCGCAAAGTTAGCTTAACGTGCAATACGCGTAGGTCTCACAGCCAGTTCAAGTCGAGGCTCATCACGACTCTACCAGTTGGAATGACGACGTAAGTCGGATGGCGCCGTGCAGAGTCCGGTAGAGGGGACAGTTCATCGCATAAACGGCGTGCACGCGGTCAACCTTCTCTCTTGTCTGTTCCACCGCAACTAGGCGCATCGCTACATGGATCCTGCGGATGACCAGCACACCATCTTCCTCTTCCACCTCGCCGGTCACTTCCGCGCTGAGCTTCCCTTCGCTGGCATCAATTTGACGCGCTTCCAGCGCGCCGCCGAAAGTGCCCAGCATTCAGCCGGCGGTCGCCGAAATAACGTAGTCAATCGTAGCAGCGTGTGATTCGCTTAGTTTTGCGGGGTCAACTTTATAATGCTCTGCGATCGCGCCATGCACACTGTAGACGACTGGCTGAGCCTCTCCCGGCAAATGCGCGATGCGCAACGGGCCGCGCTTGCGTTCTATCGTTGACTTCGAAGTGTATACGACCTTGCCCATCGATCCCCTCCCGACAGTCCCTTCGATGGCTGACTTTGGCCATTCCATTCAGAACTTGTCACTGGCCTTGCAGCTTTCAGATTGGCCTGCACTTGCCAGCGGCAAACCGAGATCCCCGCGCCGCGTAAGAATATTACCAATTCTCGAAACGCGTCCTGCGATTCATCTACCCGAGCGCGCGTCTTTTCCGCTCCTCCCGCCCTCCATTCCATGATTAAGATGGATGAAGATCTCGTTACTTACTGCCCAGCAGCCCTCTTGAAGAGGTCTTCAATAACTGCGGAGTCCACTTCGCCGGATTGGTTGTAAAGAGGTTCGCCGTGTGCGTCCAAAACGACGACGTGTGGGATATAGCCCTTGTAGTATTTCTTGACCAGTTCCTGCTGTTCGGGCGAGCGCTGAACGTCAAGGTCGACGACCACGAAGTGCACCTGAGAATGGTACTTATTGTACAGTTCAACCGTGCGACGCGCTTGCCTCTTTGAGTTAAAGCATCCCTCGCCGTACATGATGACGTAATTGGTCTTGCCCGAAACAAATCCCGACTGAGCATCTGATCCGGTGATGAGTGGACCGTCGAGGCTGTCACTGCCGTAGTCGAGGTGCGGATTGAGTTTCAGGTTATCGATTGCGAACGCGGCGGACGCTGAGAGCAGCAATAACCACAATAACCGGCTAATTGTCTTCATGGTTTCCTGGCAACCTCCAATTGAAAGGACTCTTCCTCGATCTTGGTTTTATCGGCGTAGCGGCTCTGAGCTTCTTCCGCTGCCTCTCGAAACGACGGTTTGCCCGCCTTGCGTTCTGCCGGCAGGTATCCCGCGCCAAAGTAGAGCTTTCCCTCTGGTGTGATGAAAGATATGAGTGGCAGTCCGGCAGGCAGGTTTAGCAGCGCTTGGGCTCTTTGCAATTGCGCCACCAACTCCGGAGCTGAATCGAAGTCAACCTTTATAGAAACAAAATGCTGATTGATGTAATCGGCCGTCGCCACGTTTGTGTAGGTATCGCGATCCATGAGGCTACACCACGGACACCACACGGCGCCGACATCTAGCAGAATCGGGCGATCCAGTTCGCGGGCACGCCGGAAGGCCTCTGGACCCCAAGGATACCAATCAACGGGTTGGGAAGCTGCCCGTTTCACGTACGGCGACGTTTGCCCGCGGAGATGATTGGGGTTTCCCTGGGCTGGACTGGTAGCGACTATGAACGCCAAGCCCAGCATCAGCAGAAAGACATTCCTGCGCATGCCAAATCAGATTCAGCGCGGCAGAAAAAGTTACGATACCCCTGACCGCGACGCGCTCGCCCTCTACGGACAGCTAAAGGTCGGGGCGAGTTATTGTGCTTTTGTTTCGAATGTGAGCACGTCGGACCGAGGGTAATGCCCGGACACATCGAGAGTCAGAAACTCGTGGTCAATTTCATTCAAATTCAGATCAGCGACGATTAGCTCTTCGCGGTCATCGACAGGTTCGACAATGTAACGCGCGTTGGGCGCGAATTATTGCACTGGCTCCGCGCTCCAGCCGCCGCGCGGTTCGCTGAGCATCCGGGGCCGGTTGCCAGCCAGCAGACCGAGATCGCTTCGTTTGGGATGGGCATGACGCCGACCTCCTTATCCTAGGGTTGCCCGGTATGCCTCGGAAGCTGTCCAAAACGAAGCTCCGAGCAGAACCAGGTCCTTGATCAAAAACTGGCCTGCATCACCCAGGACTGGAAAGCCGTGTCTAAAGTGCGCGGCTCCGGGCGTTGAGAATAGGAAGCTAATGGTGAGCACGAAAGTTACGACCGCTGCAGAGCTACCTACAAACGATGCCTTCGGAGACAGCGTACGAAGGGCCATGAGAGCGGCAGTCGCGATCTCAATGGCACCGATGAGGTTGGAAACCCCTTGTACGCTCAGCAGGCCATACATCCAGGACATTAGCGGGCTGTGCGCAACCAACGGCTGAATGCCTGCGGCTTCCTCTGGAGTGAACTTCAGCACCCCAATGAGCAATAAAACCGCGACCAATCCGTAGCGCGAAACCACGATTCCTGTCGCTTCCAGCCGCGACTGAATCCGCGTTGTGGTCACTGCCCGTATTGCATGGTCCATAACCTCAGTGTGTGCCGTAACTAAGTCCATCCGACCCCTCCGAAAATGTCTGACGCACTACCACAGATTCTGGAAGGCTGGAAAAGTTACGTGCCGGCTGAACCTGAAGCTCTAACTCTCCTGCACAGTCCTGCAACTTTCCTGCGAACGAACAGTCTCATCTCTTTTCCGGTCGAGTTGGGCTCACCGATCACGTGTTCGCCTGCCAACTTGGGATGAGAACAGCGATGAGGCAGTTTTGTCTTACGAGTGCGGCGCGTTTTTGCTCCAGCGTCTTCTTGTTCCTGGGCTTGTGTCTTTGTGCGCGTCCAGTTCTGGCCCAAAAACAGGAGGTGACGGTGTCTCTGGGCGGCGTCTTCAGCCAGTCACGCAGTTTTCAAGGAACGGGCACGGCGCAAATTTCCAGCGACTTCAATCTGGAAGCGAACTATGGGTACCGCTTTCTTCATGCGAAGACTGCCGCGCTTTATGGCGAAATTGAATTTGTCGCTCTGCCCAACCGAAGCGTGACTTCGGCAACGGCAATCGTACCGAAGAACTATGCATCGCTCTATGTTGCTCCCGGTCTCCGCCTGAAGTTTGCGCCAGCGGCGCGAATTTCCCCATGGGTGGCGATTGGCGGTGGATATGCGCTCTACCAGCAGTCAGCACAATTTTCCAACGGCCAGAACACGACGAACAAGTTCCTGAATCGAGGCGTTTTTGATTTTGGCGGCGGCTTGGATTACACGCTGTTTCGTTTCCTCGGCCTGCGGGCTGAAGTTCGCGATCTCGTATCCGGCAATCCAAACCTGAACTTCGCGTCGTCCTCGAGCACGCAGCACAACCTCATAAGCAGCGGGGGAATCATCGTCCGATTCTGAATCAGGAGTTTAATCGAAAATCCGACGCCGTAATAAATCACGTTTGGCCGCGAAGGGAGTTTACGAAGTGAAACTTGAGATCGCCTCCGCTTTCTTTATCGCGTTGCTGGCTCTTACCAGCGGGCCGCAGGCAAAACCCGTTCCTAACGACGCTGACGTCCGGGCGGTTGGGCTGGCAATAGGCCAACCGGCGCCTAGATTCTCGTTGAGAGATCAATTCGGCCACGTGCAATCGAGTTCCACACTAAAGGGATCGAAAGGGACCGTGCTGCTCTTTTTTCGATCGGCGGATTGGTGACCGTTTTGTAAAGCGCACCTCGTGCAGCTGCAAAACTCCACAGCACGTTTCGAGAAGCAGGGCATCAAAGTGGCGGCTATCAGCTATGACAGCTCAGCCATCCTCATGGACTTCGCCAACCGGCACCATATCCAATTTCCGTTGCTGGCCGACGCGGATTCCAAGGTCATTCGTAGCTTCAACGTGCTGAATGCGGAAGCGAAGGGAATGACCAAAGGGATGGCGCACCCTGGGTTCTTCTACATTGACGAAAATGGAGTCATTCGCGAAACGTACTTCGAAGCCAAATATACCGACCGCTTCACAGCGAACAATGTCATTGGCAAGCTTTTTCCGGAACTGGCGCAGGAGGTGAGTAAGAGTGTAGAGGCGCCTCACCTTGGGCTCACCCTCTCACAATCCGATCGCACCGTCGTGCCAGGAAGCCGGGTGACCTTGATTGCGGAAGTTCAACTTCCACCGGGCGTTCACGTATACGCACCTGGCGCGAAAGGGTACAGGCCGATTCAGCTGGTATTGACTAAGCCGAGAGGAGTTGAATCGGGACCTGTAAGTTACCCAAATTCCAAAATGCTTTACTTCGAGCCAATTCAGGAGCAAGTGCCAGTCTTCGAGGGCAAATTTCGTATCACCCAGGATGTCATGATAGGTTTTTCGAAGGCCGGAGATGGCGTGCGAGCGCTGCTGTCATCGGAGAAAAACGTTGCGATTGCCGGTGAGCTGCGCTATCAGGCTTGCACCAGCACACTTTGCTACCCACCTACGTCAGCGCCGGTAAGTTGGGAGTTGAACGTTGACCCTCTCGACCTCCGGCGATCTCCCGGAGACATTCGACATAAATAGAAGACAGCGATTGGAAAGAGGAAGACGCCTAGTAGCCTAGAAATCTCAACGCCATTTCCGCATAGCGCTTCAGCTCTTTTTTCGTCGCACCGTTAGCAGCTTGAATTCCCAAACCCGACATCAGCATCGAGAGGTAGTGAGCAAAATCAGAACGGTTGATTTTCTTATCCAGGTCGCCGTCGCGCCGCGCCTGTTGAACACGCTTCTTGAGGGCGGCCTCCCCCTGCTTGCGCCACTCAATCATCGCGTCTCTTGCAGGTTCCGCATCCGTGCCGCTGGCAAGAGTCGCTTGCAGTGATAGGCAGCCGCGCGGGTTGCCGGACGAGCCCAGGAATTCGACGGTCCCGTGCAACAACGCTGGGACGACTTCACGGAGAGTGGGAAGCGCTAACGCCTCTCTGATGTAGGTCATCGGCCCTGTCCGATAGCGCTCAATGGCCCGCCGAAAGAGAGTTTCTTTGTCCCCAAAGGCCGCGTACATACTGGAACGATTGATGCCCATGGCTTCCGTCAAATCGGACATCGTTGCCCCTTCGTAGCTCTTCGCCCAAAAGACGCGCATCGCCGCCTCCAAGGCGGCCTCCTCATCGAAGCCGCGCGGCCGGCCAATTTTTCCAGGATTGGGAGCCTCTGTATCCATAAACCTCCTTTGGGCGTAATTGTGGAACGAACGGTTAGAAATATTGCATCCCCTTCGAATATGACACATCTGAACCGATAAGTCCAGAACCCGATACCGTTCATGGACTGTCCAAACACTAAGGAGAAGAACATGGCAAAACTCAATGGCAAGGTAGCCGTCGTCACAGGCGGCAGCAGCGGCATCGGACTAGCGATGGCGAAACGGTTCGTAGAGGAGGGCGCTTATGTTTTTATCGTCGGACGCCGCCAGGATGCACTGGACTCGGCGGTGAAGCAGATAGGCAAGAACGTCAAAGGCGTGCGCGCCGACGTGTCGAATCTCGATGATCTGGACCGCCTCTATAAAGAGGTGGCATCGACAAAAGGAAAACTGGATGTTGTGGTCGCCAATGCGGGAATCGTGGAGATCAAGCCGACACCCGCGGTCACGCCCGAGCACTTTGACAAGACATTCAATACTAACGCCCGTGGCGTGTGGTTCACCATTCAGAAGGCTTTACCGATCCTGAATGACGGTGGCTCCGTGATTCTTGTCGGGTCTGGTGTTTGGCTGAAGGGCTATCCGGGCTATGGCACCTACGCCGCCACCAAGGCGGCGCTGCGCTCCTACGTGCGAACTTGGACTACAGAACTGAAGGACCGGAAGATTCGTGCAAATCTCATTAGCCCTGGCGTGGTTGAAACGCCGATCATTGATGGTCAGTTTGCTACGAAAGAGGAGGCGAATGGAGCTCGTGAGTGGTTCAAGTCCATCATTCCGATTGGCCGACTTGGTCGTCCCGAGGAAATTGCTTCCGCAGCGCTCTTTTTGGCTTCGGATGAGAGTAGTTATGTACTCGGCAATGACCTGGTTGTCGACGGCGGTGCTACGGCTGTCTAAACGGCCCGCCAAACCGTTTGGTAAAACGAAAACGGAGCTCTTGCCCGCCAACTCTGCAGCCGAGACGGGCTTACCATTGCCGAAACCGCGGCTGCACTGGAAATAACCGTGCCGGCGGTAAAGACTCGACTGTTGTGCGCCCGACTCATGGCTCGCGATTACTTCGTCTCGCGCTCATGGGCCAGGCATCTAGGAGTCGGAAAGGTAGAGCCATGATCACCCTGAGTTGCGAAGAGGTTCGCCGGGAGATCTCGAATTATCTCGATGACGACATATCTCCACACATGCGGCGCTTGCTTGGCGGCGCCGGATGGGCCCGAGACCTGTCCATAAAATTCCTCTAGTGCGGTTTCGATGATTTCCTTCTCCTGCGGAGCGAGGACACGATTAAGCGTACTCACGCGGCTACGGGCATGTCCGAATGCCCTCGGCACCGGCAACCTAGAAAAATGTATCAAGGTGAACTGGCTTACTCAATAAGGCTGGCGAAGAAGAGGAACGTCGAAAAGTTAGACCTGCTGCTTTTTCAATTCGCTAAGGCGGGGAAATCTTCCCGACTGATACTCAGCAAAGAGCCTGGCAATGTCCTGCTTCGAGTCTCCTATAAATGGGCCATAGG
>Ga0210408_10003997_pt1 | contig 13326 bp, 16 predicted proteins | sample IncBWH4MmetaG_FD_155471 | JGI IMG/M metagenome (GOLD analysis project Ga0210408, IMG submission 155471) | Forest soil microbial communities from Barre Woods Harvard Forest LTER site, Petersham, Massachusetts, United States - Inc-BW-H-4-M | ecosystem: Environmental > Terrestrial > Soil >...
ACGGATGAACAGCTTGACAAGGCTGGGCGGGATTGTGGTTATAATGGCGACGGAAGATCGCGCGCGTGATCGATTAAGAGAAGAGTCGCCGCAGCGGGCTGATTGCCGTCAGCCCGCTATTTTTTTGTGCGGATGGGGAATGCCCGCCGGGGCGGCGAGCTCGCGCGAATTGTAGCGTGTGACGGCAAACACGCAATCCGGGAAAAACCTTAGCACCTCCTTAGTACCTGCCTTAGAAAAGTAGATTCGTTCACGAAGAGCTCGAGAGACGAAGCGAGCTAAAAGGACGGAATCTGTGCCTACCTTTACTTTGACGGGCCCCATACCGGGGTCTGCCGCAGCCGCCACAGGATTACAGCCGCAAACGATTGAAACCGGAGTGCAGACGCAGATTGCCACAGGGCTAACTGCGGCCGCAGCCACCGTAAACACTCCACAGACGCCAGTATTTTGCGTGCAGCCTCGCGGGGATCACGGGGACCGGACGCTGAACGTAACAGCGGTACCGACGCCGGCGGGCGGAACGATTACCACGCTGACGGTAAACCTGCTGGCAAGCTATGACAATGGGGCGAACTGGGAGATTTATGCGACCAGTGGCGCGATGGGTGGCGCGGGACTGCCGTCGGCACAATTCAAGAACGTGGTGGCGGGACCACTCTACACTTTGGCGGCGGCAACGCTCACGCTAGGCACGGCTACGAGCGTCAACCTGGACGGCAGCCTGTCGTAAGTTTCAGGCGGGTTTTTTGGGATCCGCCGAGGGCGTGGGTGCGGGCGGAGCTGGTGCCGGCGCGGGAGTTGGCGGCGGTGGCGGCGGTGGTGGCGGAGCGGGCAAGTAGAAGGTCAAGTTCTCCGGGCTGCAGGCAACCTGGGCGGGCCAGTGGTTGTCTAGACTGACTTCGCTGCAGAGGCGCTGCAGGCTGCTGAACTCGAAGGCTTGCTGGGTTTGCAGGCGAAGGATCTCGACCTGGATTTGCACGATACGCGCTTTTTGTTTGGCGAGTTTCTCGTACTGCGGTTTGCTGGGCGTGTATTGCGCCGGGGACGCGGCGGCCAGGACGGATAGGAAGAGAACGGAAAGCAGGATTTTGGTTCGCATGGGGAAAGTGTAACGCGAGTTAAGCGGGCGCATTTGGCGCTGTTTCCTAAACTGCAAAGTGAAAAAATTCCTTCCGATATTGGTCCTGCTGCTGGCGGGCGGGGTGCAGGTGTGCGCGCAGACGACGGTGCTGCCGGGATTTGGCGGAGGAGTGACGATCGATGCGAGCGTGAGCCGGGCGTTCAAGGTGCCGGTGAGTGCGGCGATTTCGAGCGTGGCGATCAATAACGCGAGTCCTGGGGAGCAGCTCTCGATCGTATTTCAGCAGAATGCGGTCGGGGGATTTGCGGTGGTATTTGGCGGGAACGTGGCGACGTGCACGGTAAGCGTGGTGGCGAACGCGTCGACGGACTGCGAGTGGCGATATGACGCGACGAGCAATTTCTGGAATTTAACCGGAGCCGGGATTGGCTCGGGGCTCCCCTCTGGCGGGCTAATCGGGCAATTGCCGGTAAACACCGCGCCGGGAGTAGGAGCATGGGGTTCATCGGGGCTTGCGGACGGCAACGGCGGTGCGCCGGTGACTATCACGCCGTACGCAATCAAGTGTGACAACGGCACACAAGTTCGTGATCGCACAACCGTGATTCGCTTTCAATCCGGGGCCAGCGTCATCAACGCGCCAGACCACACTGCCAGCGGTTGCGCGTCGAACATGACTTTCATCTTGATTGACGATGGCGCTGGAGCGTTGACCGTCAACCGCGGCGGCTCGGACACGTTCACTATCGTGAATGGCTCAACGAACGTGGACGGTGCGACGTCTTTCACGATGACCAATGGGATGTACGTCAAGCTGAACAATGGCGCCGGCGGCATTTGGGAAGCACAGGAAAGCGGTATCTCTGGAGGAGCCAATCTTACCTATGACCTCTCCACCGGCCAGCCCACGCTTACGGTTGGCAACACGGCCACACCTACCCCTGGCGTCCTTCAGCTAGTTTCGCCGTCCGGCATCCTCCAATACATAGAAAGCCTCGCGACGGTCACTCCGCTGAACGCACAGTTGCAATTGCCTCCCGATGGAGGGGTGCTGGTTCGCAACAATGGATCGTCGATAGACCAGGATTGCGCAAAGTGGGTAGGGACCGCCGCTTTCGACTTGTTGGACGCTGGCGCACCCTGCGTGACCAGTGCCGCGCCGCTTACATCCGGAAATGCTGTCACCGGAGCCGGTAGCCACGCGGTACAAGATGCAGGAGCGCCGCCTGCGCTGGCGATCACGGCCAATGTCACAGTCTACGCTGCCCCTGCTGGACTAACCACGTGCTCTTACAATGGTGCAACGGGCGTAGCATGTACCCCTTCAACGACCGCCGCGACGTGCGGCACGCAAGCGATTCCTTGCCAGGAATTCTCTACAGTTGCGGCGAAGTTCAATAATTTCGCCATCATCCCGCCAGCAGTTGTCACAGTCCAATTGTCCGACACAGCCGGGAACGCGCTGCCCAGCGGGAAGTGCTATCAGCCAAACGGCGTGACCTTCCAAAACATTTTTCCGAATACCGGCGCACCAGAGGTGATAGTTTACGCCGCCGATGTCCCCATGAATGGAGCGGACACCTATCCGGCGAGCTACCTATATTTTCTGGGCAATCCATCGACACCGGCGAACATCAACATCACGGGTGCAACAACCTGCGGCGGGACCACTTCAAGCAACAAGCAGGCAGTCGTAATGTTCGGTGGGCAGTGGCGCATGAACGGGATGAGCGTCAACTATTTCACCGCCAACGCCGTTGAAGTTCGTGGTGCGGGCGGCGTCCTCTATGCCGAGAACATCACCGGCAACGGCGACAATGCAGGCGGTGGGCAGGATTATCTTGTTGGCGCTATCGCGGGAGGGGTGGCTCGTCTCGGTGGAACTTGGAACAACACAAACGACGGCGTATGTGACACAGGCAGCGTCAATTCACAGTGCGATTTCGAGAGCCTGAACGGGCAATTCACTCTGACCTACAGCAACTCTACCGCAGGCGAGAACGCTTTTCTCGTTAACGAGTCAGGGTACATGAACTTGCAGTGCGTGACGATGACCTTTAACGGCTCCGGTGCGTACCACGCATTCCAAGCCCAGAACAGCGGAAAGATTCAAGGCAATCAACCCCCTTCCTGCACGAGCACAGTCACTTTCAACGCAGCAAACGCGACTGCGTACAATGTTGTCGCAAACTCCTTCATCGCCGATTTCTGTGGTAACACCAGATTCATCTGTAATTTCACTGCGCTCGGTCAATTGGCTAATTCCCAGCAAGGTTCTTACTTCACTTGCGCCTTGAATGCGAACTGCCAAGCGGGAACGAACCCGAGCACGATCTCCTCTGGCGGCTCTATTCGCGGCCCAGGCACCGGCATTGAAATACACGGCATGGGCGTGCTGCTATCGCTTGGCACGCAAACCGTTTCCGGTTGTAGCTTAACCACTGCGCTCGGCGGAGCATCCGCAGGTTCATTCCACAGCGGCACGGCAGGAACCTGCACGGTGACCATCACTCCGGGAATCACCGCGCTCAATGGTTTCGTCTGTCAGGCGTGGGACATCACGACGGCAGCGGACACCGTAAAGCAGACGGCCTTCACAACAACAACCTGCACTATTTCTGGAACGACCGCATCGGGGGACGTGATTACGTGGATGGCAACGGCATTCTGATGACCTACAGCACCGCGCCTATGTTGAAGTGCTTCATCAGGAAGTATGCGGCGACAGCGAGCGCGACCGCGCCGAGAAGTAACCAGTCATGGAAACGATCTTTTTTCACGCGCCTACCGTACCTATTCGACCTCGATAACGTTCACAACGCAGTAGATGTCTGGCGGGCAATAATTCTCAAGGCTCGGCTGCAAAGCGCCGGGATTTGGAAGAGAGTACAGAGGGCCTACGCTCGTATCCCATACGAGCACGGCGCATGGTTTCCCCGCCGAATACTCGCACGTTTCCTCGTAGCGAACGCTCAAGACGGGGAAAGTTGGAACACGAGGGGCAGTCGGGCGTGGCAGCGGCGTAATGGGTATCAAATAGGGCAAGTTGCAGTAAATTGCGAACATCGCGGGGATAACGAGAAGAGAAAGAGCAGGGATGACGTAAAGGCGAAATATGCTCTTCATCATTCGCCATTGTATGCCTGTATGTTGTTTTTGGCAATGGCGCTGTGCGTGCCGGGAGCGCGGGCGCAGGTGGATCCGCGCTATGGCGGGCTGATCAGCACGCAGGGATTGTGTGCGCCGAGCAATGTGGCGCTGCCGAGCTCGCACGGGGCGATCTCCGCGATCTCCAACGCCGGAGGGATCACCACCGCGACGATTACGTCGACCGCGGAACTCAGCGTCGGCGAAGCCATCTTCGTGGGTGGAGTGGGCGTGGCCGGATACAACAATGCCGGCAGCGCGAATCCGTACATCGTGGCGACGATTCCGGACGGCACGCATGTCACCTGGGCGCAAGCCGCCAGCCTGGCCAGCTCCAGCGGCGGATCAATCTCCCGAGGCCAGTTCGTTCCTCGCTTTGTCAGCAATCGTTGGTGGATGTGTACGCCAGCAAGCGAACTTACATTTATCAATGCGCTCTACAACGCAGCGACCTACGACTCTGGCACTGACTATAACGGGATTACATCGAGTAGCTATGTCGCCAATCGCTACGCTTCCGGCGTGACCAGCATCCTAAAAACTTCCAGCGTGGTAGCTCGTTATTACTCCACACAACGCTGGCTGTCTTGGGGCTTCAACGCGATTGGCCCATACGCTTTTTCTCGTCTCTATCCTACAGTTCCATTTGGCTCCGATTATGGGACTCCCGACCAAACTATCCCGCTAGCCGGGAAAATGCCGTTCATCATCCTGCCAAGACCAGCGGCGGCTTCCCCGAACAATGGCGGAGGCTATGCATCCGACAACGTTAAGGATTTCAAGGGGAGCGTGAAGTTGACCTCCGTTCCCCTGGGATCGGGGCGAGACATTGCGGTTGATATTGATCCTTTCGACCCGAACTTTGCGGTGTGGTTTAACGGCTGCCTGACCACTGTGGGCTGCAACGATGCCGCCACCTTCAACACGCCGCAGAGCGTGACGGGGAAGTACAGCGACTTTCTGTGCTGCATTATGGTGGACGACGCCGATTACACCGGCAGCTCTAAGGGAGGACCAGCATTCCGTGATTGGGCTAACGGAACAAACGAATCCTACCACGGCAACAACGCCAACGACTTCGCGTTGATGACACTCATTGCCGCTCCTTTGCAAGCGGCGAAGAACCTTTCTGGAACGCTCAACATCACAGTGGTCTACCAGAATACGACCTTCTACGCCAAGATTGGACCGAGCGGCCTGATCAATTGGCTCTGCGGGCCGAATTGCGCGGCGGTGAATCCCACCACGGGCGTCAGCGCCTCCGGCAACGGCAGCGCCGCGACGTTCAACGGGAGCTTCAACGATGGTGCTGGATTTCCTTCCTACATCGTGGGCGAGCTTATCTCTATCGATAGCTGCTCGAATTCCGCGTTCAACACCACGCCCGGAACCGGCGTGAATGTTGTCTCTGCGACGTTGACCGGGTTCACCACCAATCAAGCGGTGAGCGGGTCCGCAACGGGATGCCGCATCTTCGATGGGCCGAACTACGGGACCATTGCCACGCTGAATTCAGCGTGGGGTTCGCAGTACACGCAATTCAGCAGCACCGGGACGCCGCAAACACAGGTCACGCTGACCACCAGCGACCATTTGACCTACACCGCCACGCTGAATACTTCCGTGGCGCCGCTGGGCACGCAGATATTGAACTCGAGCGGGACAGCGTTGTCCGGGGCGGATGGCGGCAATGGTGGAACGTCCAGCAGTGGAGGCCCGACAGGAACTTCCGTTACCGCGATCGAGACGTTTCGCGGTTCGGGAGTGTCCGCTGGAACGCTGAACGATTCCACGGGTGCGGTCTCGGTTACATTTTCGAGCTCGCAAGCAGCCAACGAGCCACTAAAGACGAATGCGTATGTGACGTGCGGATGGGGCTGCGGCACCGGAGTGGCCGATGAAGATGGGCTGATGCCATCCAAGGGCGCTAACGCACCGTGGCTGCCCACAGACCCCTGGTGCGATTACAAATCGAATGCGCTGTGCGGATCGACGGCGCTGGCCAACACCACCAATGCGTTCAACATCGACCGGCAAAACTTTTTGACGCACCTATCGAAACAGAATCACAAAACCCTGAAGGAAGGGATACAGGCTGTGTATCCCAATGTCCCTTACTTTACGACAACCAATCTCGGGTCATGGGGTAATCCGCCGAGGCCGGGAATTCTTCTCGGAGCAATTGCTTACGCCGATGCAATCACGACGGGGGATGTGCCCACGGGTATTGACACACTGGCCGGAGACCAAGCGCGGCTTGATGCAACGGTTAACCCTCTCTCGTCTTTGAATCTAAACGTGAAAGACGAGCCGCTTATTATGTGGACCGCCACGGTCACAAAAGAGGCTAGTCCAGCGATAAGCACAACCGGCTCCATCAACAACGGAAGCAACCAACTGACGGTGGCCTCGACGGCTGGCTTCAACTGTGGCATGGGGATTCTGGTCGGAAATTCTCAGCAGCTTCAAACCCATTTAGTAACCAGTAGTTGCATTTCCGGGTCGGTTCTCACTTTAGCCTCAAATGCGGGCAGCACATTCACCAACGTTACGGTCACATCAGCAGGAGATACCCAGACCTATTTCGATGGCTTCAACAGCAACGGCGGCTCTAACAGGCAAACGACTGAAGGTGCTTCGGGCACGTTCTATGCGAACAAGATGAGCCGGTACTTGACTCTGAGCTCTACTAAATTCGGGCATCCTCACGTCATCGGTGCGGTGAATTGGCAATTTCAAGACCAGCGTCCCGAAAATCAAACTTGGACGATGGAGACGCCGCGCGGAAACGCATACGACGGCGTGCAGGCTTGCTATAACACCGGCACCGATGCGTTTGGCTTCCCCACCGGCGGCGAGATCCAGATCGCCGGCGGTCCAGGGAGCTGCTACGGAAACTTCATCGGCCCTGCGACAACAGCAAACGCGCAGTGGCAGTCGTTTATACCGACAAACGGCTCGCCAGTGCCCACCGCTCCGTGCAGCGTGTGCTTTATCGGAAGGAAATGAATGCGGTGCGCGGCGTTCCAGCGGCTGCGCAGGACGCAAGCGGGGTGGAGGCGGTGCGCGCGGCCGGCGCGGTGCGGTCGATTTTGCCGGGCGCACAGCGAAGCGGTTCAGGGGGCGATGCTGGGATTGGCGGTGCTGGAGTGGGATGGGCGGCCGGAACTGACGCCGGGGGAAAGATTTTACGGGAACGAGACGGTAGAACGAGCGGCGCGACATGAGCGAAACAGGAAAAACAAAAAAAGCGCTTAGCCTGGCGGAGCTGGTGCAGCGGCATCTGCGTTCGCGGGAGAGTGGGAAGCGGGCGTACAAGCGCGCGGAGCGGTTGCTGGATGAGATTGTGCAACGCGGGAAATCGGGCGAAGAGATACCGCTGGCCGGCGGGAAGAAAGCGGTGATCAGGGACTTGTATTTGACGGCGAACAAGGTTTTTCGGGCGCACGGGATAGGTCGATACGAGATTGAGGTGGTGGAGGAGTAAGGGGCTGCAACACTTTCGTGTAGTGGTGCAAAAGTTGATTAAATGTGGGAATTCAGAGCCTGACGCGGGAAGAGATTGTGCGGTTGCTGGAGCAGGCTCGAGCGTGCTCTGGGCGCGATCATTTGATGATCCTGCTGGCGTTCCAGCATGGGCTAAGGGCGAGTGAAGTCATAGGGTTAACGCCGGTGAATGTGGCCGACGGATACCTGACGGTGCAGCGGTTGAAGGGCTCGATGCGGACGGTGCAGCCGCTGATTGCGAGCGAGAATCCGCTTTTGAATGAGCGCGGGTTGGTGATTGATTTCGTGCGGGGGATGCACCGGGATCAAAGGTTGTTTCCGGTGTGCCGGCAGACGTTTTGGCGCGCGCTACAGCGGCATGCGAGGGCGATCGGGCTGCCTGCGCATAAGAGGAACACGAAGATGCTGAAGCATTCGATAGCGATGCAAACGATTGGAACGGCGGGAGTTGAGAACGTGCGGCAGCATTTGGGGCACAAGAGTTTGTCGTCGACCGGAGCGTATTTGCGGGTCTCCGACGAGGAAGCTTCTAAGCGAATTGCGGAAGCTTTGAAAGTCTGAAAAATTTTGAATTTTTGATTTTCTCGCGAGTTTTTCTATATCGCGAAGCGCCGCAATAAAACAAAGGACTTACGGGAAACTTCGAAGTTTATGGCACGGGGAGGAAAGCGCGAGGGAGCGGGGCGGAAGCCTGGGGTGGTATTGCCGGAGGTTGCGGACAAGGGCGCGGCTGCGCGGCTTCTGGAGGCGCTGAATCGCGACGAGAAGGCCGAAGACTCTTACGAGGTGAAAGCCTGGCGGGAATTGGCGCTGGCGAAGGATCTACGGCTGAGGTTCGATGTGCGGAAATATTTGTACGACAAGCGGGACGGGAAAGCGGTGCAGCCGATGGATTTTGGGGACAAGCCTTTGGGAGTGCAGATCATAACCGGTGCGAATTTGCCGCCGAAATAAAAAGCGAGGACAAATGACAGTCGTGCAGACCAAGATGAGCTTTTTCGTGAGAGCGCAGAAATGAAAAAGACCTACCAAGTATTTGTGAAGCACAAGGACGGCAGTCACGTCGCAGTCGAGCCAAATACTTACTACGTAACGTTCGATGACGCGCAAAGGGCGTGCACGCGACTGCTATACGATGACCCAAGGCTGGGCGAGTTGGTAGTGAAAGAAGTCTAAAGGAGGAAGTGATGACCGTGGTGCAGACGAACATGGGATTTCTGGAGAAGCTGACGCAGACGATTTACCTGGACAGGGTGCTTAAGATTTTGGGCGTTGCGGTGTTTGTGCTGGTGTTCCTGAACAGTTGGGGATCGCTGAGCTTGCTGCACAAGGTGGGATTTGGTGTGGCGCCGGCGATGTGGTTTGTGGGCGCGCGGTTCACCAAGATTTATCGCTAGATGGTGCAAGTTTCCGATGCGGTAGACCGGTTCGTTTACCGGTGGGACCCGTATCCCCATCAAAAAGCGTTTCACGGTTCGCGAGCACAGCACCGTTTGCTAGGCGGAGCGGCTGGGCCGGGGAAGACGCTGTGTCTGATCGTGGATCAGATGCTGCACTGCAATCGCTTCAGTGTGGACGACGCGGCGAAGGTGCACACGCTGATTCTGCGGCGCACAAATCCGAAGCTGCGCGATACGGTGATAACGCGCTTTCGCGAAGAGATTCCTCGCGAGCTGTACCGGTCGTTCAATGAGACGCAGGGCGTTGTCACTTGGCGGAATGGCGCGACAACGAAATTTGGCTCCATGCAGTACGAGCACGATGTATGGGGCTATCAGGGGCAGTGGTACAAAATCGGCTATGACGAGCTGACGGAGTTCACGTTTGGGCAGTGGCAGAACATTTCCGCGTGGAATCGCTGCCCGGTAGCGCCGAACTGCACGAAAGACGGCGCAACCAATCCGATCGGGATTGGCGCGCAGTGGGTGGAAGACGTCTTTGTGAAGAATCAGCCGTGCGCGGAGATGACGCCGAATCAGCGGGCCCAGTACAAGCCGGAGGACTACAAATATTTTCCGGCGACGTACCGGGACAATCCGGTTTACGCGAACGATCCGCGGTACATCGCGAACCTGGACAGCTATCAGGCGGAGGTTAGCCGGGCGCTGAAAGAAGGAATCTGGGGCGTGGCCGGCGGGTACTTCGAGGGCGCTTGGGACGAAGCGCTAAACGTTTACGATCCCAGCACAGTAAAGCTAGAGCGTTGGTGGAAGCGCTGGCTGGGCGGCGATTGGGGATTTGACCACAACTCGGTGGTGCACTGGTTCTGCCTGGATGATCTAGGCATTGCCCGGATTTACCATGAGCTGGTGGTGAACCGGCACACGCCGGAAGAGCTGGGCGAGCGAATCGTTGAGGAGAGCCGAAAGCTTCACGCGCTGGTAACTGGAAAGATTGGAACGCAGTGCGAAAACTATGAAATGTTTTCGTTTTCGCATGATGCGTTCGCGGAACGGCAGGACACAAACCCGATTGCGCTACGCATGGGCGCGGTGCTACAGGCGGCGGGAATGGTGGCTCCCGCTAGGTCGACTAAGGACAAGCCCGGACGCGAGCAGGTTCTTTACGATTATCTGAAGGGGCGCGTTGCAACCGGGCAGATTTTCAATGACGGAACGGGTAAGAGCGAGCCGGTCCGGGTTGCGAAGCTACAGATTGCGGATAGCTGCAAGAACCTGATTCGGACGATACCGCGCGCGCCGCGGGATGAGAAAAACCGTGAAGAAATTGCGGAATTTCTTGGGGATGACCCGCTGCAATCAAGCGGGTACGGCCTGTATGCGATGTTTGGCGGGCCGAATCGTAAGCCTCTGGAAGTGACCTTACATGAGCGGATGCAGACGGCGGAGAGGAATCAGGGGCGCCCGCTGGATCCTACGAGCCGTGCAATCCTGGCGCAGAAATATGAAGCGGAGGAGCGGAAGAAGTATCAGCCGGTGGTGCGCAAACGATTCCGGGGCACATGAAATCAAATCTGTGTGAGCAGGCGAGCGACAAAGCGTGAACGGCTGGCGTTCCTTAAGCCGGAGGAGCGCGAACTGGTTTTGCGGGCGCAAGACAAAGTAGATGCCGAACGACGACGCAGACGACGGAACGCCAAGCGGGCTAATCAAGCTGAAATGCCCGTACTGTTTCAACCGGGAATTTCTGGCGGACACGGCGGCGACGGCGAATCGCCGGCTGGATGAGCACATTGAGCGTAATCATAGTAGCGCGAACGAAACGGCAGACAAGATTTACTGGACGGCAACGGATTTGAAGTTTCTGAAGGGTTTGAGGATTTCCCCACTTTAAGGAAAAGGAAAACAAAAATGAAGATGAAGAGGGTTGCGGCCGCCACGGCGGTCTTGTTGATGGTGTGCGCGGTGCTGCTGTTGCTGGCGTTGCCGGTGTATCACCAAACGAAGGCGCAGAGCGTGCAATCGAACCTGTCGCGCGTTGGCGGGCTGTATATGTCGCAGGCGTATTCGGGCTGGGGCGCGTACATCCTGAGCGGAAATTCGGCTACGGGTTCGCAGACGATCACGGTATGTCCAGCGTTCGCGTCACTGCCGGACGGGCGGCAATTCAGTCCATTCCTTGCGGCCAACGCGACATTTTCGGCGATCACGGTGGATCCGCAGGGCAGCGTAGCGGAGACGGTGACGCCCACTGCAGTGTCTATTATTAACGCGCCGGCGGGAGCGTCTGGTGCGCAGAGCTGCGCGAACGTTACGGCCAGCTTCAGCAACGTACATGGGTCTAGCTACGCGCCGAATCAAGTGATCTCCGGCGATCAGGGGATTCAAGAGGCGCTGAATGATGCTTCGCTGAATGGCGGCGGGTTAGTGTACTGGACGGCGGACACTGGCAGCGTGACGCTGAACACCGGGGCGTTGACCACGACCACAGCGGTGAAGGTGCCGGCCAACTTTCTGTCGGCTGGAGCGTCGGGGCGTGTAACGACGACGATTACCACGTCGGCGAGCTGGGCGGTGGGAATTTCGGGCTCGACGTCGGCATTCTTGACGGCAAATAGCACGCTGACGGCCGGGACTACTGGTATTGCGAACATGAATAGCCCGGCGACGGTAGGCACTACGACCGGATTGACCGCGATTCTGTTCACGATGGGCACGTCGAACCCTGGCGCTGGCGCGATTCACGCGCGTGTGTGGGGTTATACGGCCGCGCAGTCTACGTTCTAGGTCTCCGAGATACGGCCGGGGGAAGGCGCGCATCCGGAGATCACACGCGCATTCTTTTTTATGAACTGGTGGGAGAGATTGAGGGGGATATTCCGCTCGCGGCATGAGGTGTGGCTGGAGGAAGAGCTGGTGCGTGAGCGGGAGGAGTGTCGCAAATTGCGCGCGGAGAATCGCGGGCTGACGAATTCGCTGCTGGGAGTGGCGGGGCACGGTCCGATGACGGAGCCGGTGAAGCCGCAGACGCCGCGGCTGATGGGGCGGCGGAGTTTGCATCAAGTGCAAGCGAGGACGGAACGGGCCTCGCTCGAGCGGATACAGGCGCGGGCAGCGGCGATGGAGACGGCGGAAGCGACCGCGGGGAAGCCGGACGCGAGCTGATGTTCGGGACCGGAAAAATCAAAGGGCGCAAAAGCATTCTGCCTGGCGGGCCGGTGAGACTCGAACGTTGGGCGATTCTATTTGTCGGCGGAAAAGATACCGGCGGGGAACCGAAGAGCTGCTTTAACTGTCCGCATTTATTCGCGAAGCAGAAAACCTGCGAGTACATGGGCGAGGGAATTGTCCTCGAGCGGGTGAAGAAGGACGGCGAGACGTATACGCCGGTGTGCGGATACCAGATTGGCGGAACGCCGGCACAGACGGACAGCCCGAAGTATTTGGGTAAGAAGGATCCGGAGGAGCTTGGGCTGGAATGGGCGAAGGGTAAAGGCACTAACTGTTTTGGGCATGCAGGCGGTGCGCCGTGCCGGCACTTTGTTCCGACGCAAGGCGAAGACGGACTTTGCGAAGTGATGCTGGAGAACGATAACGAAGTAGATTCCGACGATTGTTGCGCAGCGCATCTAGGGCCATCGATACCGTGGCAGGAAGCGCAGCGGTTACTGAAAAAGGAGAAATGACGATGCCGGACGAAAGAGTGTTTGTGGATGTGACCGTGCTGGACCATTTGCTGAAGGAGAAGGCGCACCTGGAAGTGAAGCTATTCAAGGTTGAGAAAGCGATTGAGTTGACGCGGGCGCGCGAAGCGGCTGACGCGGAGTTGCGCGCATTTCGCAACGCTGAAGGGGTCTGAAGCGGTGGACGGGCCGCTGCTGCGGACGCTGGAGCTGTTGGACCGGAGCTGTATTACCGGCGGGGTGGCGGAGTTGGTGGGGTGGCGCCGGCGTAATCCGTGGAGGTGGGTGCGGGTTTACGCGAAGTGGTATGTGGAGATGAAGCGCGAGGAAGGGTTTGCGAGATTCGGATTGAAAGAGAGGGGAATAAAAATGATTGGCAACGCGAAATTTCACTTTGATCCACATCAGGAGCGGATAACGGAATTGCAATTTTCGGACGTGGTGCAGCCGCACACGCCGACGGAGCATGACATCTTTGAAGCGATTGTGCGGGAACGCGCGGGTC
>Ga0210408_10003998_pt1 | contig 13323 bp, 10 predicted proteins | sample IncBWH4MmetaG_FD_155471 | JGI IMG/M metagenome (GOLD analysis project Ga0210408, IMG submission 155471) | Forest soil microbial communities from Barre Woods Harvard Forest LTER site, Petersham, Massachusetts, United States - Inc-BW-H-4-M | ecosystem: Environmental > Terrestrial > Soil >...
CAATCCGGCCGCACGGCGGAAAGAATCGCCATAGGAATGACGATGCCGCGCGTCCACGACGACATCTCGTAGATATTTAGATAAAACCAGTTCGGCAGCAGCATCAGCTCCGGCAGAATCGCCGGCACGAGTTCCCATCCGACAGCCCCAACGAGCGCAAGGTAAAAGCGAACATAGGAATTGGTGCGCTCGAGGCCGCCGAGCCGGTGCACGGCCGCTCGGGCTTGCGCCAGGTGCGGTGAATCTTGCGAGTCGCCCGCCAGCTTCAACGCAAAATAGGCTTTGCAAGTAGCGTTTAGCTCCGATGGTCCGCCCGGATAAATGCTCCAGCCGCCGTCAGGCAACTGGCGCTGGCGTACATAATTGGCCAGCTTGGCGATGCGTGTCGGGTCGGCCTTGCCCAGGATATGCAGGAAATAAATGTAGTCGGATTCGAGTGTGGTGTCGGCTTCAAGCTCGCCGACCCAGTAGCCTGGGTCCGCTTGCAGAGACAGCAGGTGGTTCGCGCCGCATTCGATGGCCTGGTCGAGGCGCTCTAGGCGTTCCTGTATTCCTGCAGCGACTGGAGCTCCGGAAGTGACGGGAGTTTCCAGCCCGCGCGTGGTCGTTGCCAAGGCAAATCCCCCAGTGCGATTTCGACCCAAAAACAGGCGCGGTTCTGCAAACTCCGACTGTTTTGCGGATAGCGCCTGTACTATTAAATTATCGCCGGGGGCCGAGCAGGGGTCAACCGCTAAGATGTCGCGATGTTTACAACGCGACGCCCTTTTCGGCATGAATCATGCCTTGCACCTGCTTCAGCAGGGCTGGCGGCAGGGCTTCGCCTTCGCGCTGCAGGAATTGCGGTTTCCCGCGCAGAAGCTGCAGGGGCAAACCCTGCCACGCGGCTGAGCTGCCCGCATCAGGTCGTGGGTGGCGCAGGACGAAGGCGGAGGCGCGATCCATCTGCAATTTCGCGGACTCCTTGAAGTCCGCTTTTGAGGGATCGATGACCATCAAGTACAGCGACGGCTTCAGGAATTGCAACAGGGTGTTGCTTTCCAGGATTACCAGGCCCGGCTCGCTCCGATCCGTCTCCACCTCCAGCTCGTGCAGCGTTTCGCGAAGCAGTGGCATGCCCTCCGCCAGAAATCCCTGTTTGGTCCGCAACCAGAAAGAACGCCGCGCGCCTGCGGCCAGAAAACGGCCGCTGTCGGTTTCATTCGCCCGCTTCTCCCAGCTAATCGCACAAACGTGCTCGTCGGGGGCGCAATCGCAATTCTCGCCGTTTTGCGAGCAGACTCCGTGGCCATACTGCGTAATCTTTCCCGCGATCCAATTCTCGTTTGGGAACGCGGCGATTAGGTCGCACACCAGCTGCGTCTTCCCGATACTCCGGGTGTGCCCGCCGACGACAATGACCTGCCACCGCATTCGTCTCTATTTTCCCCTTCTTCTCCGTGCGCTCTGTGCTCTCCGTGGCGAACTCTTTCTTTTCCCTTTCACCGACATTTTCTCCTCTATCTCTTTGATGCGCGCCCCAAGCTCCGGAAGCCGTGCATACCAAGCATACGCTTCCTTGAATTTGCCGATCTCGCGCGCAGGCGTGCCCCAAACCGTTTGCCCTGCGCGAATTATTTTCCCGGTGGGAATGCCCGCTTGCGCGCCCGCGATAGCGCCGTCCTCCAAAGTGCAATGGTCCGCGATTCCCACCTGCCCGCCGACCACCACGTGATGACCGAGGGAGCTCGAACCGGAAATGCCTGTCTGCGCGGCAATCACCGTGTGCGCACCGATCTGCACGTTGTGCCCGACGTGCACAAGGTTATCGATCTTCACGCCTTCGACGATGCGCGTGTCATCCAGCGAACCGCGATCGATGGTTGCGTTGGCGCCAATCTCCACGTCGTCGCCAATCTCTACAATACCGACTTGCGGAAATTTCCAGTAACGCCCATCGCCGTAAACATAACCGAAGCCATCCGCGCCGATAACAGCGCCCGCGTGAATCTCGACGCGATTGCCGACGCGCGCGCCGGCATACAGCGTGACGCGCGGATGAATCCGGCACGTTTCACCGATCCAGCATCCCGCGCCGACAACAGAGTGCGCCCCGATCTGGGTGCCATCGCCGATGTGCGCGTCTTCGCCAATCACCGCGTACGGCCCGATGCTGACATCTTTTCCGACGCGGGCCAGCGGTGCCAGGATCGCCGTCGCGTGAATGCCTGCGGCAATCGGCCCGCGCTCCACCAGCACCGCCGCGGCTTTCGCAAACGCAACTTTCGGCTGCACGTGCCGCAAAATTGTTTTCCCGCGGATGTTCACACCCTGGCCGGCAATCACGCAGTCTGCGGCAGACGCTCCCGCGCGCGCGGTATGTTTCGGCGCTTCGACATAGATCAAGTCGTGCGTTCCCGCGCGCTCTGGCGCTGCGACCCCACGCACCTCAAAGTCATGGTCACCCTCCAGCTCGGCCCCAATCGCCGCCGCCAAATCCCCAGCCGTCTTCGTCATGGTCAGCTCTCCGCAAATCTTCTTCTCTGTGAGCTCTGTGCACTCTGTGGTGAAATCTCTTCCTTGCTCAGTAAAGTTCGGCCTCGCCTTTCGGACGCGTCTTCCACCGCGCGTGGACCCACACCCACTGTTCCGGATGCATGCGAATAATCTCTTCGATCACCTTCGCAAATTTCTGCGTGTTCGCAAAGACGTCCCGCTCGGTATCACCGGTTCGCACCAGCTCCACCGCCGGCTCAAACCGCAGCCGATATTTTCCAATGGTACCGTCCCAATACGCGTACCCTGGTACAACGGCGGCATCGGTGTGCAGCGCAACGCGCGCGATGCCCGTCGTCGTGCACGCGGCCTTGCCAAAGAAATCCACGAACACGCCTTCTTCCGGCATGGTGTTCTGGTCCGCTAGAATCCCCACCGTTCCCGCCTCCTTTAAAATCTTCAGCAGCGTGCGTGCGGACTCATTTTTGAAAATCGGGCGGTTCCCGGACAAGCATCGATAGCGATTCACCAGCGCGTCGACGCGCGCGTTGTCCAGCGGCCGCGCCATATAGTGCAACGGAAAGCCATATAACGCGTGCGCAAATGACGACAGCTCCCACGCGCCGATATGCCCGGTGAGGTACAGCACGCCCTTGCCGCGCCGCTGGCCATTCAGAAAATTGTCGTGCCCTTCGAGGACCACAATGGCCTCGATATTTTCTCGCGCGTACTTCGGAAAGCGTGCGAACTCTGCCGCCATCCACCCCAGATTTCGCACCATGCCGCGGATCACATCGTTTTGTCGCGCGGCATCCCATTCGGGAAACGCCAAGCGCAGATTAAACTCCGCCGTGCGCCGCAACCGCGGCGTCATCGCATACAACAGACGCGCCACCATTGCCGCGGAGTTTCGGGCCACGCCGCGCGGCAGAGCCCCCAGCATTTTAAAAATCGCCCACACTGCGGCGTACTCAAGCCACTCCTTCATCCGCCCCCGCTCAATCGCGATGCATCAAACCAAGTATCCTACGCGCTGACGTTCACGCGCACCAATGCTAGACTCACTCTTCCGTGACCGCCTCCACTGACATTGCCCCGCGCGAGAACGCGAAGGAACTTGCAGCGCGTATCGGCTGGGCCGCGCTGATTTGCGCGACGCTGTACGTCTGCTATTTCAGTCATCTGGGAGCCATTGGATTTGTCGGCCCAGACGAGCCGCGCTACGCGTGGATTGCGCGCGATATGGCGGAAACCGGCGACTGGGTCACGCCGCGACTCTACGGCAAGCCCTGGTTCGAGAAGCCGCCGCTCTATTATTGGGGCGCGGCGATTTGCTTCAAGCTTTTCGGCGTGAGCGAAGCCGCGGCCCGCCTGCCGAGCGCAATTTCCGCCTTGCTCGCCACGCTGGCAATGGCCTGGCTTGCGTGGCGCGTTTACGGTGCAGAAAGCGCGCGCTGGCTGCTGCTTCTGCTTCCGACGACCGTCGGCATGATCGGCTTTTCCCATGCAGCCGCAACAGACATGCTGTTCAGCGCCATGTTGACGATCGCAATGGTCTGCGCCGCGGTGGTCGTCGGCCTCGCTCCAGATGAATCGAGCCGAGATGGGGCGCAGCATGCTGCGCCCCTACTCGATGGACGACTCGTCGTGCCACGACGATGGCTCGCTCCAATTTTGTTTGGATTTTTCCTTGGACTCGCAGTGCTGGCCAAGGGTCCTGCCGGCATCATTCTCTGCGGCGGCACCGTCTTATTCTGGGCGCTCTTTACCAAGCGATGGCGCGACGCCCTCCGTCTCTTTCATCCGGCCGCAATCGCAGCATTCTGCGTGACCGCCCTGCCCTGGTACATCCTCTGCGCCCGCCGCAATTCCGACTTCCTCCGCATCTTCATCATCGAGCACAACTTCAAGCGCTACCTAACCCCCGAATTTCAGCATATCCAACCCTCTTGGTTCTATGGACCGATTATTTTTATCTCGATTTTTCCGTGGTCCTTCCTTGCCATGCTGGGTTTGGTTGATTTGTTGCGACAAATTCTGCCGACTAAGGGATCGACATCCTGGTTTCTCCTGTCCTGGTCCGCATTCAGTGTGTTTTTTTTCACGATTTCGCAGTCGAAGCTCCCTGGATATATATTGCCAGCAGTACCCCCTCTGGTTCTGCTCACAACTGAGTTATGGGCTCGCAGGGACGCACGAGATTGGGAGCTCGCCGGAATCTCACTTTTCACCGGTGTGCTCGTCCTGATTGGAGCAGCGGTCCTTGTTAGCCGTGTCCGGCGGCTGCCCGGCGGATCATTATTCGCCGAGGCATGGGTTTGGAGGTGGATCGCAGGAATCGCGTGCTCTGGATTGTTGGTCTGCTTCCTGGCGCTGAGTCGCCGCAAGACCCAAATAGCGCTGGCAACCTGCATTCTTGTACTAACAGGAGTGAGCTTGTCCGACCGTTACCTGTTGCCTCGTCTAGATCAAGGTTTTTCGGCGCGTCCGGCGACTCCTTTGCTCATCTTTTGGCGGGACCAGAGCATTCGATCGTGCGTGTATGAGCTCCCGCGTTCCTGGGCTTACGGGTTAAGTTTCTACGCGCACCGCGAACTACCGGAGTGCACGCCTCCAATGCTTTTGAGCGTTCAGGCAATTGTTAGTGAGAAGGGTTTTGAAGATCTAGTGCGCATGGAGAAAGAGCAGCCACAAAAAGTCTACGTATTACCCTTCCACGGACCCGGGGTGATCATCGGGGAGAATATGTACGTTGTTGGGATTTCGCCCCGGCCGCCCCGGCTACCGGCTCATCCGCCCGGTAGCGGGCAGCCGCAGTAGAAAATAGCTGACGACGCGATTCTCGTACGCGCGCTTGTCCGCGTCTTCCATGTTCACGAAATTGCCATGCGGAACCGTCACCTGCTCCTTCGGTTCCGGCGCGCTCTTGAACATTTTTTGCGTGATGCCCGCCAGCTCGGGGTCATCCGCGGCTTCAATAAACAATTTCGGCACGCCCGCGACCGCATCCAGCTTCCACGTCAGCGGCCTCTCCCCACTATACTTGTGATTGATCCACCCGAAGCTCACTTCCGCCGAGCGCGCCATCAGCGGAATTCCCGCCAAGCCTTCTTTCTCCACGCCGATCTTCACCATCTGGTCCGGCGAATCGTAGACCGAATCCAGAATCAGCGCGCGCACCCGCTTGTCATTTTCGGCTTCGCGCAGTGCCGCGTATGCGCCCAAGTTATAGCCCCACACTCCAAAATGGTCCGGATCCACGTCGTTCCGCCGAGCGAGCTCATCGATGGCCGCGCGCACTTCATCCGCTTCGTGATAACCAAACGAGGTAATCCCGCCATTCGCCCCGTGGGCGGCAAAATCAAACACGAACACGTTGTACTGGTGATCCTGCAGCGCGGAGACCAGCGTCAGCAATTCGCCGCGGCTCGATCCGTAGCCATGGCATAGGACAATCGTGGGGGCGCCCACCAGCCCCGGGAAAAACCAACCCTCGCGCTGCCCCCCTCCCGGCACTGAGAATTTCATGGCATCGGGACGCCCTGGAAAGCTGTCCATATTGATTTCGCTGCTGGAGCGCTGCGGCTTCACGATGCGGAACACCAAGAATCCGGCGATTGCCGAAGTAGCCACCACGGCAAAAAACAGCAATGCCAAAATGGCCATCCCTATCTTGGTGTACCAACGCGACGGAGACCGGAATTCGTCAAGAATGGACATTCGTAACCGCGCCACTGGGCTGGCGCATAGCCCGTTTTTAATCCCTCACCGAATTGATTTGTCATCGTAGCACGCGGTTTCCGCCGTCCATTTCGTAACTGCCCGGCTTGTGTCGCATGCAGTAGCAGCCGGCGCCCGCGCGGCTGCGCCTTTCGCGCGCGGCTTGCCGAATCGGCTATCATAAAGCTGCGCGCCGTGCCGCCCTTCGATGAATATTCTCGACCTTCGCCAAACTAGTGTTCGCCAGCTTGAGCCGCTGCTCGAGGAAGAAGCGCGCCACTGGCACGACGAGCTGCACTGGGACTATCGCGGCGCGCTGGACCTCATCAAACGCTTTCTGGAAGCGCACGCGCTGTGCGGCTGTGTGGCCTTTGAAAACGGCGCCGCGGCCGGCTATTCCTTCTACGTTCTTGAGGAACAAAAGGGGCTCATCGGCGGACTCTACGTCTCTCCCCGCTTTCCCCAGGCCGACATCGGCCGCCGCTTAATCGAAGAAATGCTTTTTTCCATGCGCGCGCTCCCGCAGCTCTCGCGCATCGAAGCACAGCTCATGCCTTTCGGCGGCCCGGTCGACACTCCGCTGCGCGAACAGGGCTTCAAGCTCTATACCCGGCAGTTCATGCTCCTCGATTTGCAAAAGAATGATGAGCCGCGCGCCGGCGCCTCCGCGGGCATGCGCCTCGACCGCTGGAACGATCGCTGCTTCGAGCCTTGCGCGAAGTTGATCTACTTGTCGTACGCCAATCATGTCGACGGCGAGATCAACGACCAGTACCGCAGCCGAGCTGGCGCTCTGCGGTTCCTCAAGAATATTATTCTTCTGCCGGGTTGCGGCCAATTCGTGCCCGGCGCGTCGTTCGTCTTGCGCCAGCCGGGCAGCGACGAGCTCATCGGCGCCGTGCTTACCAGCGAAGTCTCTCCCGGAGTAGGCCACACCACGCAAATCTGCGTCCTTCCCGGCTATCAGGGGCATGGGCTCGGCCGAATGCTCATGCAAACCTCGGCCGAAACCCTTCGCGCGCTAAAATTCCGCGAATTGACGCTGACGGTGACCTCGCAAAACCGTTCCGCCGTCCAGCTCTACGAAAATCTCCACTTCACCACGATCCGCAGTTTCACCGCCGGCGTCTGGCCCCGTTAGCGAAGCATTGGCGTAAACACCGGAATTGTCCTAGCATAGCGGCGCTTCGTTTCGGAAAGGCCGCATGCCCAACGAAATTGCCCCACGGCAAAGCACGCTCGCGAGCATTCTTACCGACATTCACTTCTGGGTGCCCGTCGCGGTCCTCATCGGCGGGCTGGTTCTGCTGGCATTCCTTCGCTGACCCGCTATGCCCTCCACGTTAACGCCGAGTCTCGGTTCGCCCGCGCAACAAACCTCGCGCGCGCGCAAGCTCCAGCTCCTCGGCATTCTCTCCGGATTCACGGCCGGCGCGTGGCTCGGCGCCGCGGAAGCGCCCACCAAGCTCGTCTCCATAGGCCTGTCTCCGATGGTGATTTCGCTCATCATGGTCGTCGGCGTTTTTCTTGCGCGCTGGAGCGTCCCGGCACTCATCCTCGGCACTTCCTCCGTGCGCGCCGACGTCCGCCGCGCACCTCACCTCATCATTTGGGCCTTGCTGGCGGGCTGCCTCTGGGCCGTCGCCAACACCATGACGATTTTCGCCATCCGCGACATCGGCCTGAGCATCGCCTTTCCGCTGTGGAACTCCAACAGCCTGCTCGGCATTCTCTGGGGCTTTCTCTTCTTCAACGAATTGCGCCAGGCAGGCTGGCGGCGCTGGCTCGGCGTTCTTGGCGGCGCGCTGGTGATGTGTGTGGGCGCCGCGCTGCTGGCCATCGCGTCGTCAACGCAAGCTGCTGCCGCGCATTCCCTTCGCGGAGTCTGGGCGGCGCTCGGCGCCGGCGTGCTATGGGGCACCATGTACATCCCGTATCGCAAAGCCTATCTCACCGGCATGAATCCGCTTTCCTTCGTCACATTTTTTACTTTTGGCGAGCTGGGCATGATGTCCACGCTAGCCGTCAGCTATCTCGGCCTCGCCCCGCTCTGGCGCGAACTGCAAAGCGCACGCGACGTGCTCTTCTGGCTCATGCTCGGCGGCTTCATCTGGGTCATCGGCGATCTGTTCCAGCAGTACGCCGCGAAATATGTGGGCATCAGCCGCGGCATTCCCCTTTCCAACACCAACCAACTCTGGGGACTCCTCTGGGGCACGCTCGTGTTCGGTGAGCTGCACGGCCGCGGCCATTCCATCTATGCGCAAGTCATCGGCGGCTCGCTACTCATGATGGCCGGCGTCGCCGCCATCTCCTTTTCTTCCGCCACCAGCTCCGAGCAAACATGCTGGAAGCAAGCCGCGCACCGCGAGGGCCAGCGTTACAAGATCGACACCGAGTTCGTCGACGCCCGCATGGACGGCCGCCAAGCCGCCAGCGAAGCAACACCTTCGCGCACCGCGATCGACTGGCTGCTCGTAGCCGCCGTCACCTCTATCTTCGTATATTTCGGCGCGACCGCCCGTCTCCCGCAAATCTCGCTCAACTGGGCACCCGCTCTCATCCTGAGCGCCGCCACGCTGGCTCTTCTTCTCGTTTGCGGCGTGACCCTCCACCGCACCACCCACTTCCACTGACTGTGGCACAGCCAATCTTGGCTATGCGCATCTTCTGCAACTGGGTATGCTCGCTAACATGATTTTGCGAACTGTATTTCTCTTGTTGTCCGCAATTTGCCTTTGTTTGGCTTCTTCGTTGGTTGTGGGTTGTGGCGACCGTCAAGAGTCGTTCTATCCCAATCTTTCTGAAGCAGACAAAGCTGGGGCAATTACACGCGGCTGGGTCCCAGATGACATACTCCCCGCCAGTTCCCGCACCATACATGTTGTAGGTGAACTTTCCCCGTCAAAGGAATGGTGTGCCTTTGAATTCCTTCCTGCTGACTCGCAGAGGCTTCTAAAAAATCTTAAGAGTGTTGATGTGCTATCGCCGCCGGTAAGGCGCGTGCCAAGCCCTGGTGTGTCGTGGTGGCCAGCCGTGCTCAAGGGAAATCTGGACATAGAGAAGATTCGAAAGGCGGGCTTCCAACTCTACACGGTTGAAAGACCGGCGACGTCCGTCACGACGGAAATCCTGCTGTTCGCTATTGACTGGCCACAGGGGCGCGGATTCTTCTACTTAACAGGCAAGCCGGACTCCGGTCCAATCCCCTAGCTCGTGATTAGTCCCGTAATTGGAAACTAGCCCGCCTACCGCATTTCTCTTTGCATCGCGCCTAACTTCCTTTACATTTGGCCCCGTCAAATGCCCGCCACACCCAAAGTCGACGTCGTCGGCGTCGGCCTCAACGCCACCGACACGCTTATTCCGGTTCATCATTACCCCGCCGCCGGCTCCAAAGTCGAATTCCGCTCCGCCAACGTGCTCCCCGGCGGCCAAGTCGCCACCGCTATGGTCGCCTGCCAATCGTGGGGGCTCCGCACCCGCTATGTCGGCAAAATCGGCGACGACCTCGCCGCTACGTTGCACCGCTCCGAGTTCGCAAACCTCGGCGTCGAACCGCATCTCCTCACCGCGCCGGGCTGCCCCAGCCAACAAGCCTTCATCCTCGTCGACGACGCTGGCGAGCGCACCGTCCTCTGGAAGCGCGACGACCGCCTCGCCCTCCAGCCCAGCGACCTCCAGCGCGACTGGATCCTCGAAGCCCGCGCCCTTCACCTCGACGGCCACGACACCTCCGCCGCAACCGTCGCCGCCACCTGGGCGCGCTCCGCGGGGATCCCCGTCATCGCCGACCTCGACGAACTCTACCCCGGCGTCGACGCCCTCCTCCCGCTGATCGACTACCTTATAACCAGCCTCGACATCCCCGGCCGCATTTCCGGCGAATCCGATTTGCGCAAGTCGCTTCCCGCCGTGCGCACCCGCTACGGCGCGCGACTCACCGCCGCCACCCTCGGCCACGAAGGCGTCCTCGCGTATGACGGCGGGCAATTCCACTACGCCCCGGCGTTTCGCGTCGACACGATCGACACGACCGGCGCTGGCGACATCTTCCATGCTGGTTTTATCTATGGATTGCAGCAAGGCTGGCCGCTGCCGCGCCAACTCGAATTCGCCTGCGCCGCCGCCGCCCTCAACTGCACGGGAATCGGTGCCCGCGGCCATATCGCCCCGCTCACCGAGATCGAAAACCTAATGGCAACCGGCCAACGTCACGCCTCGGCATTTCAGATCCAGGGTGGTACAGCCGTTTCTGGCCGTGCGTCCTAGTCTTTTTGCGGCGAATTACTCGTACCGCAGCGCCTTCATCGGGTCCACTCGGCTCGCGCGAAGCGCCGGCACATATCCCGCCGCGCACGCCACCGTCGCCAGCAGCCCTGTCGCCAGCCCCAGGGTCCACGGATCATGCGCCTGCAGCCCATAGAGCTGGCTCTTCACTACACTGGTCAACACCAGCGCCGCGGGCACTCCCGCGCCAACCCCAATCGCAATCAGCGTCACGACTTCGCGCATCACCATCCCTATGACCTTCCCCTGCTCCGCTCCCAGCGCCATGCGAATGCCAATCTCTCGCGTACGCTGCGCCACGCTGTACGACATCACGCCGTACAACCCGATAATCGCCAGCACCGTAGCCACAAATCCAAACACGGTCGACAAACTAGCGATCATCCGCTCCGTCGACAACGAATTGCTGATCTGCTCGTCCATCGTGCGCAGCGCGTAAATCGGCACGTTGGCGTCGAGGTCCCGCATCTTCGCCCGCACCGAGCTGATCAACTGGTTCGGCTCCCCGGCGGTGCGCACGTAGATGGTCATACCGCTCAAGTAAGGGTCGTTCATGTACGGCACATACGCCTGGATCGGAATCTCGTCCCGCAGATTCGTGTATTTAATGTCTTTCACCACTCCGATGATTTCCATGTCCGTGTGCGTTCCGGGATCGGTCCCATATCCCAGGCGCATGCCCAAAGGATTGCGCCCGGCAAAAAACTTCTGCGCAAACTTTTCGTTGATGATCACCGTCGTCGGCGTCGTGTCAAAGTCGTCCGTTGCATTAGCCCGTTTGATGACGCGGTTGTCGGTCAGACGGAAATCGCGCCCTGCGAGAATCGGCACGCCCAACGTCGCAAAATATCCCGGACCGATCTCGTTCATGTACGCCTGCGGGTGGTCGTCCGGCTTGGTCGGCGAATACCCTTCGGCCGTCAACCCGCTGTCCCACTCATCGTTTTCCATGATGCGCATGGAAGCCACGGCCACCGATTTCACACCAGGTATCGCACCCAGGTTGTCGGTCAACTGCTGATAAAAAGTGTTGAGTCGCTGAGGCGTGTAGCCATTTAGCGAGGGATCAATGTTGAAGCCGACTAGCCGCTCCGCCGGAAATCCAGGGCCCAGGTTGCTCAGATTTTTCAAGCTCCGCAAGAACAGTCCCGCGCCAATCAGCAGCAAGAGCGACAGCGCCACCTGCGTGACCACCAACGCATTCCGCAGCCGCCCGTGCCCTCCGCCGACCACTGCGCCCGCTTGATCCTTCAGCGTTCGCCCGACGTCCGGCCGCGTGGACTGCAGCGCCGGCGCTAACCCAAAAATCACCCCTGTCACCACCGTCACCGCCAGCGTAAACAGCAAAATCCGCAAATCCGGCGCCGTGGAGATATTCAGGTTGCCAGAATCCGACGGCAGGTACACCGCCATCAATGCTTTGTCCGCCCAGAACGCCAGTGCCAATCCCAAGACGCCGCCCAGCGCCGAAAGCGAAAGCGTTTCGATCAGCAACTGTACGACGATGCGCCCTCGCGTCGCCCCCATCGCCAGCCGCACCGCGATCTCCTTCTGCCTTCCCGTGGCGCGCGCCAGCAACAGGTTCGCGATATTCGCGCACGCAATCAGTAGCACCATTCCTGTCGTCGCCATCAACACCCACAACGGTGTGCGCAGTTCACGCCGAAACGACGCACGCCCCTGTGACCCTGGCAACACATCAATCCAGCATTTCAAAAACTCTTCGCGGTCATACGCCGAGGCATTCCGGAACGCCGCTTCTTTCACTTCCAGCTCCAGCATCGAGTGCATGAACGGCTGCAGCGAAGCCTTCGCCTTCGTTTCCGTCACCCCCGGCTTCAGCCGCCCGAACGCATTTACCCAGCGCGACCGCCGGTCTGTCAGCATCTTCATCGGACCGATGATGATCTGCCCCTCCATCATCGCGGGAATAAAAACCTTGGTCGAGTAACCCAGTTCCACACCTTCAAAGCCCGCCTGGGCCACACCGATAATCGTCATTTCGTGCTTGTTGATCAGCACCGTCTTCCCGACGACTTGCCGGTCCCCGCCAAAGCGCTGTTTCCAGAAGTCATAGCTCAGCATCACGAGCGGATGGCCGTTCGGCACGCGATCGTCCTCTGGCGTAAACGCGCGACCCAGCGCCGTACCCACTCCCAGAACGTCAAAATACGTTCCCGAGACCAGCTCCCCCGAAACACGTTCCGACTGGCCGCCGAACGTCATGCTCACCGGCTCCGGAAACCGGCAGAACATCCCCGCGAAAACCTCGTTGTGATCCTGAAAATCCCGGTACATCGGGTAAGAAATCGCGTTCCCGCCCCAATTGTTCCCATAATGGCGCCCCCGCATGGTCAGCAGAACCAATTGCTGCGGGTTCTTTACCGGCAGCAGCCGCAGCAACACCTGGTCGAGCAAGGTAAAAATTGCCGTGTTCGCGCCTATCCCGAGCGCCAAGGTCAGTGCCGCCACTACCGCGAATCCCCGGCTACGCCGCAGAGTCCGCAGCGCATACCCAAAGTCCCGCCCCACCATCTCCACCCACCCGCGCATCTTCATCCCGCGCATCTTCATCCCACACCTCCAGCCTCGACCTTCCCACCTCTGCTGTACCTATACGCAATGACGACAGAACGGTTCCATCGGTCTTGTGGTGCTCGGTTTTGTATCAGTGTGTGGCGCAGCCATTTCTGGTTGTCCGCGCCCTCCTACGCTACAGTGCTGTTGTGCCCTCTCCGCGCCAACGCCCTACTCTCCCCTCCGTGTCTGCCGAGGCCGCCCTCAGCTTCCTCAAAGACACGAAGGGAACATTGGCCTGGTCTGCCCGCGACCTCGCGG
>Ga0210408_10004003_pt1 | contig 13316 bp, 12 predicted proteins | sample IncBWH4MmetaG_FD_155471 | JGI IMG/M metagenome (GOLD analysis project Ga0210408, IMG submission 155471) | Forest soil microbial communities from Barre Woods Harvard Forest LTER site, Petersham, Massachusetts, United States - Inc-BW-H-4-M | ecosystem: Environmental > Terrestrial > Soil >...
GCCTTGGCGCCGAGCCGAGCCCGCCGCAGATCGACCCACGCGGCGAGGCTGCCCTGAGGGTCGATGTCGAGCAGGGCAACTCGGGCGTCTTGCCTGACCCACGCGACGGCGAGTTGCGCGGCGAGCGTCGTTTTGCCGGCGCCTCCCTTGCGTTGCGCGATCGTAATTACCAACCCCGCCGCCGCCGTTGCCTTTCGCAGGGCCGCAAGGGTTGATCGCGCTGCATCGGAGAGTTGCGCAGATCGGCATAGGACGCCCTTCTTACGCCCGGTAGAGTGGACTGGGAGCGTAGCAAGACCACGAGGAGGATAGGTTATGCAGTACCAGCGCATCTCGGCCGATTGTCATCTCGACATGATCTGGCTGCCGCCTGATCTCTTCACCTCGGAGGCGGCGCGGTCGCTCAAGGACGAGATGCCCTATGTCAAGGAGCAGCCGGACGGCACGAAGCGCTGGATCGACAACAACGGTGCCGATTACGGCAAGGCGGGAGGGGTCGGTGCGGTCGGTTCGGAATACGTCCCCGGCAAGCAGTTGCGTGTCGACAAGATGCACGAGGCCGGGCTCTACGACGACTTCACAAAAAAAGGCCACCGCCGGCCCGGCGATCCGCACCTGCGGGTCAAGGAACTGGACCGCGACGGTGTCGACGCCGAGGTCATCTACGGCATTCTCGCGGCATGCGCGAAGATGAAGAACCCGGAAGCGGCCAACGAGATGCTGCGCATCTACAACGATTTCATGAACCACTTCTGCAGCTTCCATCCCGATCGCGAGATTGGTCTGGCCTGCCTGCCCTATAGCGACATCGCGGCAGCGGCGGCCGAGGTGCGGCGGGTCGCCAAGCTCGGCATGAAGGGTGTGGAGCTTTCCTGCTCGTGGCATATGACGCCGATGTGGCATCCGATGTGGGACCCGCTCTGGGAGGCGGTCAACGAGGTGCAGCTCCCGTTGCACTTCCACACCTTCCCGGCCACCGACCCCGAGCTGCGCAAGTCTTTGGAGCCGACGATTGCACGGCGGATGACCTATAGCGGGCTGTGCCGCTTCCAGATGACCTTGGCGACAATCCTGACCGACCTGATGGGAGCGGCAGTGTTCGAGCGCTTCCCGAACATCCGCGTCGTGCTCGGCGAGAGCGGCATCGGCTGGATCCCCTACGTCATCGACCGCATGGATTTCGAGTATCAGGACCAGTATCAGGACCTGAAGCTCAAGATGCTGCCGAGCGAGTATTGGCGGCGCCAGTGCAAGGCGACGTTCCAATTCGACCGCGTCGGCACCAAGCTGATCGAGGAGATGGGGGTCGAGACCCTGATGTGGGGCTCGGACTACCCGCATCCCGATGGCGTGTGGCCGGAATCGAAGAAGTATATCGAAGAGCAGTTCAGCCATCTGCCGGCTGAGATCACCCACAAGATGACTTGCGAGAACGCCGGCAAGTTCTACGGCCTGATCAACTAGGCGACGCGGCGGCTGCGGCCGCCGCCACTTGGCGAAAGCCCCGCCGGGGATATCTTCGGCGGGGTTTCTTTTCGGCTACAACTCCAATAGTCATTGCGAGCAGAGCGAAGCAATCTCGGGCCGCGGCTCGATCGTTCGAGATTGCTTCGTCGCGCAGGGCGCTCCTCGTAATGACAGCGTGCGCTAGCGCGGCAGGGGGTCGGCTCGGGTCTCGCGGCCGAGATACATCGCGTAGATGCTCACCAGCGCAAAGCAGGTCATCAGCGCGGCTGGCTTGTTGAAATTGCCGCCGAACGGCGCGGCCAGGAGACCCGCCACCAGCGGCCCGAAGCTGGTGATGACGCGGGCGCCGCCATTGCAGAACGAGACCGCGGTCGCCCGCACATGGGTCGGGAACAGCTCGGGAATGTAGACCGCGTGGCCGGAGAACACGCCGAGCACGAAGAACCCATAGACGACGAGCAGATACGGGTAGGGAGCCATATCGTCGACGGCGAGGAACAGAACGAGGCCGACGACCAAGGTCCCGATGTTGTAGAGCGCCACGGTTGGCCGCCTCCCGATCAAATCGGCGATAAAGCCGAAGCAGGCGTAGCCGAAGATGCCGCCGATGCCCCACAGCATCATGTTGCGGCCGATGATCGGAGCCGCCGCCGCACCCTTGATCCCCTCCTTTTCCAACATCAGGCTTTGTATCGTCGGCAGCCAGATCACCGTCGTCCAGATCGCGAGCAAGGTGCCGAGCGCGAACAGCAGGCCGACGAGGGTGTTGAAGCGTAACTGCTTGTTGAACAACTGCAGCGGCACAAATCGCAGAAATTCCCGATCCTCGCCAGTGACAGAGCGACTTCCGGCAGTGAGCGCGCGGCGCCGTTCGCGCACAGCTTGGAAATGCTCGGGCTCGACCATGCCGCGGCGGATCAGCAACAGCAGCAACGCCGGGGCGATGCCGGCGAAGAACACATAGCGCCAGCCATAGCCGCCGATCAGCGCATAGACCTGGCCGCCGATGATGCTCCCCATGGCGCCGCCGGTCATCATCACGCCGAGGATCTTGGCGCGGTGGATCTCGGCAAAGGCTTCGGCCACCAGCGGGATACCGACGATGATCTCGGCTCCGGTGCCGACCCCCGCGAAGAAGCGATAGATCCCGAGCTCCAGCGGCGATTGCGCCAGTCCTTGCAGTCCAGTGAAGATGCTATAGATCAGGATGCTGAGCGCCAGGGCTCGGACCCGGCCGATGTAATCGGCGACGATGCCGAACCCAAAGCCGCCGAACGACCAGCCGAGCAACCCGACGGTGCTGAGGATCCCGCCGACCCGGCCGATATCGGCGATCGTCGGCTGTCCGCCCAACAGCTCGGTCAATGCCGGCCGCAATACCAGCGAGAACAGACCGAAATCGGTGGCATCGAGCGACCAGCCGGCCCAGACGACAAAGAATATCAGCCACTGATAGCCGGTGAAGCTCCGCACGAACGCCAGCTGTCCTGCTGTTCCCCCGGTAGCCCGCATCGTTCCCTCCCGAGTGGACGATTGTTGGAACCGCTATACCTGATCGCTTTGCCTGGGTCCAACCGGGAGTGGAGGGTTTCGACATGACCGGCGTGCTGCGGTACGCTCCGCCGGGAATGGTCGGCTGGTCGACTGCGGGAGGAGTGGATGACGGAATCTCACTGGACGGGGGGCCATCTGCCGACCTTCGTCACGCATCTCGAATGCGGTCTGACCGGCGAGCGTTATCCCGCGGATACATTGCAGACACTGTCCAAGGCCGGCCGGCCGTTACTGGTCCGCTATGATCTCGACGGTGTGCGCGCCACACTGCCTCGCGGGAGCCTCGCGGCCCGGCCGCAGAGCTTGTGGCGCTATCGCGAGCTGCTGCCGGTGCGCCGGCCGGAAAATGTGGTCTCGCTCGGCGAGGTGGTGACGCCGCTGATCCCGCTCCCCCGCATCGCGGCGCGGCTGACCCAGGGCGGGCAGATCCTGGTCAAGGACGAAGGGCGCCTGCCGACCGGCTCGTTCAAGGCGCGCGGGCTGGCGCTTTCCGTGTCGATGGCCAAGGAGCTCGGGGTCGGCGCGATGGCGATGCCGACCAACGGCAATGCCGGGGCGGCGATGGCGGCCTATTGCGCGCGCGCCGGCATCAAGGCTCATGTCTTCTGCCCCGACGATACCCCGGCGGTCAACGTGCGCGAAATCGCGATGCAGGGTGCGGCAGTGTTTCTCGTCGACGGGCTGATCGATGATTGCGGCAGACTGGTCGCAGAGGGCGAGCGGGAAGTCGGCTGGTTCAACTGCTCGACCCTGCGCGAGCCCTATCGCATCGAGGGCAAGAAGACGATGGGCATCGAACTCGCCGAGCAGCTCGGCTGGCAATTGCCCGATGTGATCTTCTACCCGACCGGCGGCGGGACCGGCATTATCGGCATGTGGAAGGCGTTCGCCGAGCTCGAAGCCATCGGGTGGATCGGGCCGAAGCGGCCGCGCATGGTGGTGGTCCAGGCGGAGGGCTGCGCGCCGATGGTCAAGGCTTGGGAAGAAGGCGCCGAGCACGCGCCGCGCTGGGAAGGTGCGCATACCTTCGCCGCCGGGATTCGCGTGCCCCAGGCGGTCGGCGACTTTCTGATCCTGCGCGCGGTGCGCGAGAGCGGCGGGTTCGCCCTCGCCGTTCCCGACGATGCGATCGCCGCAGCGTGGCGCGAAGTGGCGGCCGAGGAAGGGGTGCTGCTCTGTCCCGAAACCGCGGCCACCTATGCCGCGTACAAACGCGCACTCGCCAACGGCCGCGTCGGCCCACACGAGCAGGTTGTCCTCTTCAACTGTGCCAGCGGTCTCAAATACCCGATGCCGGAAGCCGGGCGGCGGCTCAAGCTGGGTGACCCCATCGATTGGCGCCGGCTGACCGAGGCGTAATCGTGCCCGGACTCCGGCCCGTGTCGAGTTCCGTCCCGATGGTTCGCAGTGCGGCAGCTGGGCTAATGCTCGGCCTCGCAGCTTGCAACCCGCCGCCTTGGACCGTCCGGCAGTCGCCCGACGCAATTATATTGCGCTGGTACTCGGACGAGACCGATATCACCGCGGCGCGGACTGTCGCCGACCTGCACTGCCGATCAACCGGCAGGATCGCCGCGCTGGTCTCGGACGAGCAGAGCGGCAGCATCGAAATCGCCGAATTTCGCTGCCGTTGAACCCGGTTATGATATGCCGCCACCCTCAGGAGATCGTCAGATGAGCGTCGAGCAACGGCTGCAGGAGTTGAAGATCACGCTGCCCGAAATCGGCAGCCCGCTTGGAAACTATGTCCATGCCAAACGGGTCGGGAACCTGCTGTACCTGTCCGGCAAGGGCCCGGAGAACGCCGACGGCACGATGCCCCGGGGCAAGCTCGGCGCCGGGATGTCGGTCGAGGAGGGGTATCGGCACGCCCGCCGGGTCGGCCTCGTGCTGATCGCGGCGATCAAGGCCGCGCTGGGGGCGATCTCGATCGCGTCGAGGGGATCGTCAAGGTGCTCGGCATGGTCAACGCCACACCCGATTTCGAGGACCGTCCGAAAGTCGTCAACGGTTGCTCGGACCTCTTCGTCGAGGTCTTTGGCGAGATTGGCCGGCATGCGCGCTCGGCGGTCGGCATGAGCTCGCTGCCGGCCGGGATACCGGTCGAGATCGAGGTTACCGTCGCGATCAAATAGCGGCGTGGGCCAACCGGGCGTGGGCCAACCGGGCGCGCGCCCGTGCGCCCTCCCCCAGCCGGAAGCGGATCAGCAGATCCGTCGGCTCATGCTGTTCTTTGGCTTGGTCTACGTCGTCGAAGGGATCGGACAGACGGGCGGCCTGATTGCTCAACCGCTCAACTACTATCTGAAGCAGACCTTCGGCTGGAGTCCGGTCCAGGTCACTGCTTATCTGACGATCCTCAACCTCCCCTGGATCATCAAGCCGGTCTACGGGGTCGTCTCGGATTTCCTGCCGCTCTTCGGCTACCGCCGCAAAGCCTATCTTGTGCTCGCGAACGCGGCAGCTGCCGCCGCCTATTGCTGGGTTACCCAAATTACTGCGCCCAGTCAGCTGATCTTCGCTCTGCTCCTTACCGCCTATGCAATGGCGGTGTCGAGCACGCTCTGCGGTGCCATTCTCGTCGAGAACGGCCAAAAGTTCGGCGCCAGCGACGCCTTCGTCAATCAGCAGTGGCTGTGGTTCAATATCGCGGCACTGGCGAGCGGGTTTATCGGCGGTCAGCTGGTCGAGCGGCTGGCGCCGGGTGCCGCCTTGCATACCGCCGCCGCGATCATCGCCGTCGCCCCGCTCGCCGTCGTCTTTGCCGGCTGGTTTCTGGTCGACGAGCCCAAGACCCGCATCGACCTGCCCGAGATGAAGAAGACCTTCGCCAGCCTATTGGCGGCCTTCACCCTTAGAGATCTATGGCTCGTCGGCGGGTTTCTCTTTCTTTATTATCTCAGCCCCGGGTTGGGGACGCCGCTCTACTTCCACATGACCGATAATCTCAAATTCTCGCAGGAGTACATCGGCATCCTTGGTTCGATCAGCTCCGCCGGATGGATCGCCGGTGCGTTGCTGTACCGTAGGGTTCTCAAGGGAATCACCGCAAGAGCGCTGCTGAATTTGAGCATCCTCTTCGGCACCCTGACGACGGCGGCGTTCCTGTTGCTGTTGGACGAAGCCATGGCAGCATTCATCAACTTCTTCAGCGGGATTGCCGGGATGATCGCTTTCGTTGCGACCTTGACCTTGGCCACGGATTACTGCCCGCAACGCGCTGAAGGGTTCGCGTTTGCCGCATTGATGTCGATCACCAACTTCTCGACGGCATTGTCGGACAATATGGGCTCATTTCTCTACGAGCACCTGTTCCACCGCCGTCTCGAGCCGCTGATCGTAGTGTCGGCGGCGTTCACGGCCCTGGCCTTCGCCCTCGTCCCATTGCTGCGTTTGCACGACAAGCGGCCCGGAGAGCCCGCCCGTGCGGTCGCCGCGGGCGAACATTAACGAGTTACTGCAGGGGTCAACTCTTTGCGGGGTTGCGCTTGAAGCTGAGTTTGATCCCGCCCTTGCCTTCGAGCTTGCCGCCGGTGCCCAGAATGCTGATCTGCCCTTGCGAGCTGACCTCGATCGACAGCTCGACTTGCTCCAGGAGAAGCCCGGTCTCGACTTGCGACTGATCGAAGACCTCGCCGACGATGGCAGCCAGATTGCCGATCTGCTGTTTCAGCTCGTCCGCGCTGACCTGCACCCGCTGGGTCAGGCTCCTGCGAACCGCCTGGACAGCACTCGACCCGAAACCGCCGCCGACGTCCTCGGAGCTGCGTCCACCTTCGATGACCTCTACCGTTTCGCTGGTCTCAACCTCCGTGACGAACCAGAGTCCTGTCTCTCCTGCCATAAGCCTCGATCCTCCCCTAAACCGTGCAAACGACTCTGAGACCGATGCGGCCCTCCCATCCCGGCTCGCTTACGGTGATATTGTCGCGATAGGCAGCGCGGCAGATTGCCGGGTTGTGCGACCACGAGCCGCCGCGCAGCATCCGAGATTCCGGCGGCCCCGCCAAATTGGCGCTGCCGTCAAGCGGCGCGTTGGCATAGCTTCCAGTCAACGTGTCGAGGCAGAACTCCCAGACATTGCCGTGCATGTCATAGAGACCGAACCGGTTCGGCGGGAATGTTCCGGAACGGGTTGTCGTTCCGCGAAAAGTTCCGACCGGGCCCTGGCCGTAGGCACCTGACTGGTACTTCACACCGTCATAGATGTCCGAGGCGATGCTCTCGCCGTCGCTGTTGCCGCAAACGGCACCCCCCGTTCCGCAGTAATTCACCAGCTCCGGCGTAATCGTCGGCCCGACATGAAATGGGCTCGCAGTGCCGGCGCGACAGGCATATTCCCATTCGGATTCGCTTGGCAGTCGGTATGCCCGCCCGGTGATTGCCGCCAGTCGCCGGCAGAACTCTTCTGCCTGGAGCCAGGTTATGCTTTCGACGGGAAGATCGATGCCTTTGAAGAGCGACGGGCTCGGATCGAGATCCCGAAGTATGCCCTCAGGGTGCGCCATTACCACCGCCGCCCACTGCGCCTGAGTGACGGGCGATGCACTCATGAAGAACGCGGCGAGCGTGACGTGATGCTGCGGACCCTCATTGGGGCGCCGCTCGGGCTCACCGACCGGAGAGCCCATCGTAACGCTGCCGCCCGGTATCGACACCATGTCGAGACCGGTGCCTCCTCTGAGCGCTTCGGTGAAGACCGAGGCGGTGGCTCGCTCCGGCGGATAGGGTACTCCCTTCTCGTCCACGGTCGTGATATCGAAGCTGACGGTCCTCAGCGCCGGTTTCGACAGCAGCCTGCGGATGGAAGGTGCGGCGATGGCGCCGGCGGTTCCCACCGCCGCCAGCCCCACAAGCCCAATAATATGCCGCCGCGTCAGCCGGATTGCCGGCGCGAAGACGCGCCGTTGCGGTTCGGCTTGCCGCGCGGGCGGAGCGACGGAGCGGAGCGCCGCCGTCTGTTTGAGGGCGATCCGCTTGATCGCGTCGTGCGCTTGTGGATCAGTCGGCGATACTGCAATCACCCGCCACCAAAGCTGCTCGGCTGTCTCGAGATCGCCGTTCGACTCCGCCTGAAGCGCGTCGAGCTTGATCGGACCAAGATCCGACAAGCTCGCGAGTTTCGGCAGCAGGATCAGATGCTGCTTCTCGATCGGCTCGGCGTGGGTGTAGGGCGTCTGGCGCGCCTTGCTATATTTGGTACAGAGTTCCGGCACCCGGAAGCGGAGGTGCTGGTCGAGCCGTTCGACGGTGGCGCAATTGGTCTCGCCCTGCAGCCGCAATCCCTCCAGCAAGGTGTAGGTGAACGCGCCATGCTGCAGTTCGGCGATCTCGTACGAACGCTCGCTGGGGCTGCACGAGGATATCGTCACCATGCCCGGCTGACGTTCGGCGCCGACGCCCTGCCCGTCGCGCGCGCCTTCATTGCGGCAGGCATCGAGTAGGAGGACCACGTTCTCGGCGCCGCAACGCCGCAGTCGCTCGGTGAGATAGCTGACCGGGATGGCCGTTTCCTCAACATTGCCCGGGTCGGCATCGATCGGCATGATGTAGTCGCGATCCCGCTCCCGCCGGCCGTGCCCGGCAAAGAAAAACCAGAAATTGTCGCTCGGCTTCAGGAATTTCTGCTCGAACCTGATCCGGAGGAACCGGCGCAGAGTGCCGCCGCTTGGCGTCGAGCGAATGGGTTCGCCAAAATCGGTCTGGATCGGAGGGGCGTCCTCGGCGAAGAAATATACTTTGTCAAAACCGGCTTCTTTCTCGAAAAAATCACGCAGTGCCTCGGCGTCGTGTTTCGCATATTGCAGCGATTGCAGGTTGTCGTAGCGATCGATGCCAATACAGATGGCCCAGTTCTGGCTCATATCAGTCGACCGGGACGGATGGAAGCTTCCTGCAGTGCGTTCTCAATATTCGTCTAGACAGGCCCTTTTCCATAGTGCGATTTTCGGTCTTCCTGTAGCGTCAGAACAGGCAACTTTCTAAGCCCTCGATGGCCTTAACCCTGTTCACCCGGAAGACAACCACAAGAGGATCACATGCACAAGTTGGTTCCGGTTCTTGTGCTTATCGCGACTGCCCCGGTTGCAGTTCGCGTGCCCGTCGCGGCCGAGCTGCGGTCGGCTGGTACCTTATCTAATCCCTCTGCGGTGGGTGTTTCCGGTGCCGATGCCACCCTCGTCTTCGTCGGCGGCATGGGTGGTGGTGGCGCTGGCGGCGGGATGGGCGGCGGTGGCATGGGTGGCGGCATGACCGGCGGTGGGATGGGTGGTGGAGGCATGACCGGTTACGGCGGCATCCCCGGAAGCGGAGCGGGCGGTGGCATGACTGGTTACGGGGGCATGCCCAGTTACGGCGTCGGTCGACCGTATGGCGGCGACGAAACGAGTGGTGGAGGCGCGCCGCCTACGCAGTCGTACCACTGTGTCACGCAGTCCGGCCAATGCACAGTGACCTCCTCCCCGGGCGCGCTTCGGCCCGGTATGTCGTGCGGCTGCTTGATTGGGGGCCGAGGGAAGATAAAATAGCTCGGACCAATTCGGACCGGCGCTAATCCGACCCGGGAACCGCGCCCTTCGGCAAGCCCTCGCAAAAGCGGGCGATCTCGCCGGGTGTAGTGAGCCACAGCGCGTCGCGGTGGTTCATGATGTGGCGGACGGCGTCGCGAAACGCGCGCAGCCGGAACGGCTGGCCGATGATGAAGGGATGCACCGCGACGGCGAAGACCAGCGGGTATTTGCGCGACTGTGCCAGCATCTCGTCGAACTGGTCGATGATCATTTCGGCGAACTGGCGCCCGGTGTGCCGGCGATTTACGAGTGCGGGCAGATCGTTGAGCTCAGCGGGGTACGGCACCGTCAGGATCGGCCCCGCGCGGGTGCGCATCCAAATCGGCTGGTCGTCGATCGCCCAATCCATCAGATAGCGGTAGCCGGCCTCCTTCAGCAGATCGGGCGTCGCTCCGCTCTCTGCCAAACCCGGGCCGAGCCAGCCTTCCGGCCTGCTGCCGGAGAGCCGCGTCACGATCTCGGTGCATTCGGCGATCAGCCGCGCCTCGTCCTCCTCCCACAGCACGTCCTGGCGCTCGGAATTCGTCCGGCCGTGGCCGACGAATTCATCACCCCGTCCCCTTAGCCGCTCAACGATGTCCGGGCACGCCTCGAGCACCGTCGAGTTGACGTTATGCGCCCCCGGCAGGCCGAACTCGTCGAGAAGATCGAGGTAGTGCCAGAGGCCGACGCGGTTGCCGTAGTCGCGCCAGGCGTAGTTGCGGTGGCTCTGGGGCGCGGGGGAGCCGGACGGGTCGACACCGAGACCCGCGCCGAAGGCAAAGAATTCGATGTTGTTGCAGAAAGTTACGGCGAGCCGAGCGCCCTCGGGCCATTCATATTGCGGCCGCTTGTTGATCGGGACGTAGTCGTAGCGGCTGTGGGCGGGCAGTTTCATCAGGGAATTGGATCGAACTCCGGGACCGGCTCCTCATCCCAGCCTTCTCCCCGCATTGCGGGGAGAAGGAGGGACCCGCGAAGCGGGAGGGTGAGGGGCAGCTTTTTCAGGCGTCACCGCCCTTTGAAGACCGGTTTGCGTTTCTCCATGAAGGCGGTGCGGCCTTCGGCGTAATCGGCACTGGCGAAGCATTCGTCGAATGCGAGGTCGCGCGCCGACTCATCCTTTAGTGCCTCACGAATGTTCACCTTGGCCGAGCGCACCGTCAGCGGCGCGTTCGCCGCGATCATGTCGCAGTAATTATTGACGTAGGTCTCCAGTTCCGCATCCGGCACCACCTGGTTGACGAGACCCATGCGCAGCGCTTCCTCGGCGGTGAACTGGCGCGCGGTATAAAAAATCTCGCGTGCATAGGCCGGGCCGACCAGATCGACCAGCCTCTTGATGCCGTCATAGGCGTAGCCAAGCCCGAGCTTGGCCGCGGGAATCCCGAATTTCGAGCCCTCGGCGGCGATGCGCAGGTCGCACGCGAGGGCGGTGCCAACGCCGCCGCCGATGCAATAGCCTCGGATCATCGCAATCGTCGGCCTCAAGGTTTCCTGCAGGCGCATGCGGGCACCCTCGGAAATCTTAGCATAGGCAGCCGCCGCCTCTTCCGAGGCGCGCCTTTCCTTGAATTCGGAGATGTCGGCGCCGGAGACGAAGGCCCGGCCGCCGGCGCCGCTGACGACGATGACCCGGACCGCGTCGTCCGCTTCGAAATCGTCCATGATCTGGGGTCACGGCCTGCCACATCTCGAGCGACACGGCGTTGTGGCGCGCCGGGTTGTTGAAGACCAGGCGGCCGATCGGGCCGTCCTTCTCGGCGATCATCTTGCTGGTCGCCAGCGGCTGATCGAGCAGTTTTTCGCTCCCTTGGGATTTTTAATACGCAGTCATTGCGAGCGCAGCGAAGCTATCTCGTGCAGCGTTGAACTCTGTCAACGAGATTGCTTCGTCGCTGCGCTCCTCGCAATGACACGTTCGTCAGATGACGGCCCGGGCGCGCAGATCGGCGATCGCGGCATCGTTGTAGCCGATCGCGCGCAGCACCTCGTCGGTGTGCTCGCCGAGGCCCGGGGTCGGACGCAGCTTTTCGGGCTCCGGCGTGCGGGTCATGTTGATCGCCTGACCGACGGCTTTGATCGGGCCGAGCTTTGGATGATCGATCGGGCGCGCCATTTCGAGGTGCTGCACCTGCGGATCGGCAAAGGTCTGGTCGATCGTGTAGAGCGGCCCGCACGGCACGCCGACTTCGTTCATCAGCTCGACCCAATAGGCGCTCGGGCGCTTTTTGGTGATCTCGGCGATCCTCTCGTTGAGCGCCTTCCGGTTTTTCGAGCGCTGCGGGCCGGTCGCGTAATCGGGGTCGTCGAGCAGCGCCATCGCATCGGCCGCCTCGCAGAAGCGGCGAAACATGTGGTCGCCCGAGGCGGCGATGTTGATCTGCCCGTCGGCGGTCGGAAACAGCCCGGTCGGGATCCCGGTCGGGTGGTCGTTGCCGGCCTGCTTGGCGACTTCGGCCGCCATCAGCCAGCGCGAAGCCTGAAAGTCGAGCATGAAGATCTGTGCTTCGAGCAGCGAGGTGTGCACCCACTGCCCCTCGCCCGAGGTTTCGCGCTCGAGCAGCGCCATCAAGATCCCCTGCGCCAACAGAATGCCGGCGCAGAGATCGTCAATCGGGATGCCGACCCGCACCGGCCCCTGCCCCGGCAGGCCGGTGATCGACATCAGCCCGCCCATGCCCTGCGCGATCTGGTCGACACCGGGCCGCTTGGCGTAAGGCCCGGTCTGGCCGAAGCCCGAAATGCTGCCATAGACGATGCGCGGGTTGATTTTTTTGACGCTCTCGTAGTCGACGCCGAGCCGGTGTTTCACCGTGGAGCGGAAATTTTCGACGATGACATCGGCTGTTTCAGCCAATTTCATGAAAATCGCGAGCCCCTCTTTGGTCTTCAGGTCGAGGGTGAGGCTGCGCTTGTTGCGATGCAGGTTCTGGAAATCGAACCCTTCGCGCCGTGCGCCGGTCACATCGCGGCCATCGTCGCCGCGTCGCTCGATCTTGATGACGTTGGCGCCCCAGTCGGCGAGCTGGCGGACCGCGGTCGGCCCCGCGCGGGCGTGACACAGATCGAGAACGGTGAAGCGGGCAAGAGGCAGCGATCCGATGCTCACGATTGGGATTCCTTGTTTGAAATACGTTGGCGCCGGCGCAACTTTGGTCTTTCCGGCACCGCCGCGTCAAGGATGGCGGCCGACTTGTCGAGGGCTGACCTCCTATGCGCTCGCCAACGCGCGCGACGCTCCGCTGCTGTTCGCTGGACTTTGCCGCGACCGATGGCCGTGCAGTGACGGGTAGCGGCTACGAGCGCCCCGCGGCAAGTGCGCGGCGGAAGCGGGTCTTCAGCAGCACGCCGTCGCGCGGCGGCAAGACACGGGGCGCGTCCTCGGCGAGGATCGCGATGCGGGCGAAGAGGGTTGCTGCAGCGCTGCGCACCAGCCCGGCGAAATGCCGCAGCGTTGCCTCGTCCGCGATGTCGAAAACCTGCTCTATCCCGCAGGCGCGGGCGACGCCGGTCAGCTCGACCGTGCTGTCGGTGTGGCTCGCCTGCATGCCGGTCTCGCCGTAGCGGCCGTTGTCGAAGACAGCAATCGCGAGGTTCGGCGGGCGTTGCACACCGATCGTCGCGAGCGCGCCCAGCCCCATCAGCATCTCGCCGTCCCCGGTGACGACGAGAACCGGCCGGTCCGGCTGGGCGATGGCGAGGCCGAGCCCGGTCATTGCCGCCGCACCCATGGCACCCACAAAT
>Ga0210408_10004005_pt1 | contig 13311 bp, 13 predicted proteins | sample IncBWH4MmetaG_FD_155471 | JGI IMG/M metagenome (GOLD analysis project Ga0210408, IMG submission 155471) | Forest soil microbial communities from Barre Woods Harvard Forest LTER site, Petersham, Massachusetts, United States - Inc-BW-H-4-M | ecosystem: Environmental > Terrestrial > Soil >...
CGGGCCGCCCCGATCAGGGCGGGCCCGATCAGGGCAGGCCCGATCAGGGCAGGCCGGATCAGGGCGGGCCGGATCAGGGCGGGCCGGATCAGGACACCGAGAGCGGCAACGTCCTCATCGGCTACGGAACGTCCAGCGGACACCGTCGCCGTCACCGGCCCGCGCGGTCACCGGCGACCGCCCCGGCGTCCAACGGCCGGGTACCCGTTGCCTCACCGCTGATCAGGCAGCTGGCCCGGAACGGCGGCGTTGACCTTACGGCCATCCGCGGTTCCGGCCGCGACGGGCTGATCACCCGCGCCGATGTCGACGCGGCGATCAGTGCCCGCCAGGCCGCCGGGTCCGCCGAGGGCACCCGGATCCCGATCCGGGGCCTGCGCAAGTCGGTCGCGGACAAGCTCAGCCGGTCACGACGCGAGATCCCGGAGGCGACCGTCTGGGTGGACGTGGACGCCACCGAGATGCTCGCGCTCCGCGCGGCGCTCAACGCCGATGAGTCGGCGCCGAAGATCAGCCTCCTGGCGCTGCTGTCCCGCTTCACGGTTCTCGCGTTGCACCGTTATCCGGAGCTCAACGCCAGGATCGAAGGCGACGAGATCGTGCTCAGCCCGCCCGTGCACCTGGGCTTCGCCGCCCAGACCGATCGCGGGCTCATGGTGCCCGTCGTGCGCGATGCACAGGTGCACACCCTGGAACAGCTGTCCACCGCGATGGCCGAACAGACCCGGCGTGCCAGGGAAGGCACACTCGGTCCCGCCGACCTGACCGGCGGCACGTTCACGGTCAACAACTACGGCGTGTTCGGCGTGGACGGCTCGGCCGCCATCATCAACCACCCCGAGGTGGCGATCCTGGGCATCGGCCGGATCATCCCGCGTCCCTGGGTCATCGACGGCCAGGTCGTGCCCCGCCAGATGACCGAGCTCACGCTCGCGTTCGACCACCGGGTCTGCGACGGCGGGACGGCCGGCGGCTTCCTGCGCTTCATCGCCGACTGCGTGGAGTCCCCGGCGAAGGCCCTGCGGCACCTGTAGGCCGCGCCCTCGCGGGGGCGTGTTCGAGCTCATCGAAGATCAGCACGGTCTGCGTCGACCGCACCTCGGGCATGCTCTGAAAGCTGTTCAGGACCAGTTCCCGCAGCGCCGTGATGTCGCGGGCCCTGACGAGCAGCACGATGTCGGCGTCCCCGGACACCAGCGCCGCGTGCTCCACCTCCGGGATCGTCATGAGCCGGGCCCGCAGCGGCTTCCAGGCGGGCTGGGCGATCTTGAGGTGCACGTACGCGGACAGGCCGTACCCGTAGCGCTGCGGGTCCACCCGGGCGGAGTAGCCGGTGATCACCCCGGCCTCCTCCAGTCGCTGTACGCGCAGGTAGGCACCGGCCCGGGAGATGTGCAGACGAGCCGCCAGCGCCCGCATGGAAATGCGCCCGTCCTCGCGTAGCACCGCCACGATGGCCCGGTCGACATCATCGAGCGCGGGGGGCCGGGTTCCGGAGCCGGTATCGCCGCCAGGATTGGACGTCATGACCTCAAGTTACCGCCACAGAGCGCCATTCGTCTGAGCTCATCACCCGATTCCAGACCGATTGTCGGCACCTAGGACTCCGCCCGGCCGCGGGGATTCAGCCAGGCCCGGCTGACCTCTCGCACGGCGTCGACGGCCACTGCGATGCGCGGCGCGGCGGCCTCGCCGTCGCGCACGACCAGGACGGTCTGCCTGGTGGTCTCCATGCCCTGCAGGGGAATCCGCACCACGGACGATTCCGGCGTGGCCGGGGTCAGCTCGGGGGCGACGGTCACGCCCCAGCCGATCCCGACTAGCCGGATCGCGGTGCTCAGGTCGTCGACGAACGCGGCGATCCGCGGCTCGAAGCCGGCCGCCGCGCAGAGCGTCATCGTCATCCGGCCCAAGGTCGTGGTCTGGCTGACGATCCACGCCTCGTCGCGCAGCTCGGAAAGCATGCAGACGGGCCGGCCAGCCAGCGGATGGCCGCTGGGCAGGTAGAGCCGGAGGGGATCGGCGCCGAGAACCCACTCCTTCAGGCCGGGCAGCGCGTCATGCCGCCGCGGGCCGAACCGGGACAGGATCGCCATGTCCAAGCGCTCGCGGCGGACCTCGTCGGCGCCGGACTCGTCGGTGGTGGCGATCAGCTGGATCTCGAGGTCGGGAAAGCGGCTGCGTACGCCGGTCAGCGCGCGACTCATGATCCGGGGTCCCTCACGGAACGGTATCCCGACCCGGAGAAGCCCGCTGACCTCGCCGGAGTCACTGCCGAGCAGCGCCTCCGCGGCGCGCAGTTCAACCAGGATGCGTTCGGTCTGCGCCACCAGCGCCACCCCAAGCCGGGTCAGCCGGATACGGTTGCCGCGGCGATCGACCAGCCGCGCGCCTACCTCGCTTTCCAGCGCGGTCAGCTGCTGCGACACCGCGGAGCGGGTGTACTGCAGCGACCGTGCCGCGGCCGCGATCGAGCCTTCGGCCGCCACCGCGCGGAGCATGGCGAGCTTGCGAACGTCCAGCATCCGTCACCTCAGCTAACGTTCAAGGTCGCAGATCATCACGGTAGCTTACTTGCGGAGCGGTGGCACGGCGGGGTGAGGTAGGTGCCATGCCGGTTGAGCTGAGCGAAGTGCAGCGCATCCCGACCTCGGGCGCGCGGGCGGTCGAGCCGCTCACGGTTGACGGCCTGGAACTGGTCGCCATCCCGCAGCTCGCCAAGGACATCCCCGGGGGCCCGGCCGAGATAAACGGCGGCGACAGCAACACCGAACTGCTGCTGCTGCGGCGGACCCGGGACTGGTATACGCCGTGGGCGAGCCTGGAGGCGCCTGGCGGCGAGGACGCCGAGTTCTTCACCATCGGCAACCGGAAATTCCTGGCCGTGGCCAGCATCCGCTCCGGCGCCGGACCGTACGACCTGGCGACAAACTCCGTCATCTACACCTGGCGAGACGGCGCGTTCGTCCCGTTCCAGGCGGTGCCGACATACGCGGCCAAGCAGTGGCGGCACTGGCAGGCCGACGGCAGGCACTTTCTCGGGCTAGCGCAGGGCGTGGTCGAGCCAGGAAGCGAACAGCACAACCGCGCGTCGATGGTCTTCGAATGGGATGGCGCGACGTTCGCCCCGTTCCAGGAGATCCCGTCCCGGTGGGCCTACAACTGGCTTCCGATGCGCATCGACGGGATCCTCTACGTCGCGCATGCCGACCATCTCGACCCCAGCCTGCTCTACCGCTGGGACGGCGGCCGGCTGCGGCCGCATCAGCAGCTAGCCGAACGCAGCGGCCGGGCGTTCGGCGCCTTCGGCCGGGACGGCGCGCGCTACTTGCTCGTCGCCTGCCTGCAGGCGCCATCACGGTTGCTGAAGTGGAACGGCGACCGGTTCGGCGCGGTACAGGAACTCGACGGCCTAGGCGCACGCGAACTGGCGGTCTTCGAGCACGCAGGCCGCCTGTTCGTCGTCCGGGTCAACTTCGTCCAGGGCTCGCGCGCCGATCCCGTTACCGCTCTTCAGTCACAGATCTACGAATGGCAGGACGGGCGGCTGCGCGTCGCCGCCGAGTTCCCCACGACCGGCGGCACCGACGCCGCGGTCATCGTCCACGGCGGCCTGTTGCGGCTGATCGTGTCCAACTCGCTGTCACCCGACATCCGGTTCCGCGCCGACACCATCGTGTACTCAATCACCATCAGCTGAGGGAACGCCGCATGCCCGCCTTCGAAAGCCCGGAACTGGTCGAGCTGTTCCTGGCCTACACGGCCTCGCCGGACAGCGTCGCATCGCACCTGGTTGCCGCCGCGGCGGCGGTGACCGCTGGCGATCCGCTTATCGTCGCCACCGGGACGGACATCGCCTGCTACCCCGGCGGCGGGCGGCCGCCGACGGTGCAGGGCATCCGCACCGCGACTCGCGGCTTCAAGGAGCTGGCCGGGGTGTCGCATCTCGGGCCGGCCGTGGCCACCGTGCTCAGGATGAAACAAATGGAACCGAACGGAGCCTGGCGCGCCGACTCCCGACGGCTGATCGACGCATGCCGCCAGGCGCGGACGGCTAACTCGGTGTCGCTGTGGCGCGACGAGATCGCGGTCGCGGCCTACGCCGGCCGGGAGGCGAGCATCGCCGCCCTGGTCGACTACGCCTGCCGGATCACCGAGCGCTACCTGGAGGCCGCCCTGGCCGATCCGGGATACCTCAGGCCCGAGACGATGCGCGCGGACTACCTCCAGGGCCCCAGCGAGCTGGACTTGCCGGTGCCGTTCAACCGGATCATGATCGCGACCTTCTTCCTCACCGGCCTGGATATCGCGCACCGGGTCATCGCGTGGTTCGACCGTCTGGCCCTGCCGTGGGAACGCGTGCTGGTCACGATGGCGGGCCGGACCGGCAAGCCGACCGGGGCCGTCACCCGGGAGACGCACAGCATCGCCGGCATCATCGAGGACGCGTCCCGCGGACGCCTGCCGGCACCGAACCTGCTGATCGCCCCGCACGCCACGGTGTTCCCGCCGTTCGACGGCAGCAACCTCGACCGGATCGCCGCCCTGGAATGGGACTACCGCAGGCTGCACGCCACGCTGGCTGCGATCGCCGATCTCGGCCCGGACATGTTCGACGGCTACCCGGGGTTCTGCCCGCTTCCCCGCAGCCGGGTACCACTGGAACCCGGGCGGCCAAGCGTCAGCGAAATGCCCGCGATCGGCTCGCCCGACGACTGGTACACGATGACCACCCGGCTGCGCGTGGTCCTCGAAGACCCGCGGCAGCTGCTCTCCTCGGCCGTCACCGACTACGCCAGCCAGCAACTGATCGCGCACGACAACGTGCCCGCGGCCGTGACCGTGCCCGGTCTCGACGGCGAGCCCTACCCGTCCCTGGAGTAACGGCCGACATGACTGAGCAACCGTTCCTGAGCCGCCTCCGGGCCGGCGAGCTGACGCTGATGATGGGCATCCGCAGCGCCCGGACGCCGGACGCCGTCCGGATCGCCCACGCCACCGGCCATCACGCGATCATGATCGACCTCGAGCATTCGGCGATGTCGGTCGACGTCGCCACGCAGCTCGCCGTGACCGCGCACGACATCGGGCTGGTGCCGCTGGTCCGCATCCCCGAGCGCGAGTACGGGATGATCGGCCGACTGCTCGACGGCGGCGCCCAGGGCATCATCGCCCCCCGGGTCGAGACGGCCGAGCAGGCGCTGGCCATAGCGCAAGCCTGCCGGTTCGCGCCCCGCGGCCAGCGCTCGCAGCTGGCCATGGTGCCCCAGCTCGGCATGCGCCCGACCCCGGCGGCGGAGCTGAACACGAAGCTCGACGGCGACACCGTGGTCGTGATCCTGCTCGAGACCCCGGCCGGGCTGGCGAACGCCGACCAGATCGCGGCGCTCGATGGCGTCGACATGCTCGCCATCGGCGCGAACGACCTGACCGCCGAGTTCGGCGCACCCGGCCTGTTCGACGACCCGCGGGTCGGCGAGGCTGTCTCGGCTAGCGCCGGGGCCTGCAGGCGGCACGGCAAGCTGCTGATGGTCGGCGGAATCGCCGACCTGTCGGTACTCGGCACCCTGTCCCGGTTGGGCGCCTGCCCGCTGTACCTGACCGGTACCGACAGCGACCTGCTCTACGCCGGCGCGCTGGCCCGGACGCACCAGTTCACGCAGTGGTCGGGGGCGCGGCGATGAGCGGCCCCGACATCCTGCGGACCACCCCGATGCGGCCGGCCGGGAGCAACGTCGCGCCCGCCTTCGTCATGCCCGCCGGGGCGTGCGACACGCACTTCCACGTCTTCGAACCTGGCTACCCGCACGTGCCGGACCCGCTCTACACCTTCCCCGAAGGCACCCTCGCCCAGTACCTCGAGCTGGCCCGGTTCCTCGGCTTCCAGCGCATGATCTACGTGCAGCCGACCTACTACGGCACCGACAACAGCCTGGCCATCGACGTGCTGCGCCGGGTGGGCCGCGACCGCTGCCGGGCGGTCGTCCGCGTCGAGGAGGACATCGCCGACGCAGAACTGGACCGCTACCACGAGCTCGGCGTGCGCGCCATCCGCCTCGACCTGTTCGCCCGGGCCAGCTGGCCCGCGCAGGACATCATCGGCTACATCCGGCGGATGGCATCGCGCGTCCGGCCTCGCGGCTGGCACCTGCAGTTCTACACGCCCGGGACGATCGTGCGGGACCTACTGCCCTTCCTCGCCGATTTCGGGGACACCTTCACCATCGACCACATGGGCTACATGCTCGAAGCGGACGGGCTGAGCCAGGCAGACTTCGACCGCCTGCTCGGCGTGCTGCGGGCCGGCAACTGCTGGATCAAGCTCTCCGGTCCCTACCGGATCGCCAAGCACCAGCCGCTGTCGGCCGTCGCACCGGTCGGCCGGGCGCTGGTCCAGACACGGCCCGACCGGCTGATCTGGGGATCCGACTGGCCGCACCTACCCGACGGCCAGCGCGACACCGGCGAAGTGCTGAACCTGCTCGCCGATTGGGCACCCGACCCAGGCGACCGCGAGACCATCCTCGTCGACGGTCCGGACCGCCTCTTCTTCTCCGACTGAACTCCTCAGCCAGCCAACCCCAGAAAGGCACCAAGATGCGGATATCAAAGCAGGAACTGCCGATTTCGGCTCAGACCGACGAGTACACCGGCTCGTGGGCCGAGGCAGGCGGCATCCATTTCGCCTTCGAGACCTGCACGGCGGGTTACAACATGGATGCCCTGGTCCAGATCTTCCCGGACAATGCCTGCCCGGTCGAGCACTGGGGATACATCTTCAAGGGGCAGGTCCGCGTCGAATACACCGACGGCCACGAGGAGATCCTGAACGCAGGCGACGCGTTTTACATCCCGAGCGGCCACCGCCCTTACATGCTGGCTGATACCGAGCTGCTCCAGCTGACGCGGAAGTCCGAGCACAACGAGCTGGTCCAGACGTTCGTGTCGGCGGGCCTCTTCCCGGCCGAGTGACTCTGTACGCCAGGCAGCGTGCCCACCCGTTGGCTGATGCCGCCCTATCACTTAAGGACGAATTAGTCCTTGACTTAGGGACAAATCCGTCCTAATTTGAAATTAAGGCGAACTCCACGGGTGACCGTGCCGCCTCCAGATGGCTTGCACGTATCGACTCGCTCGTTCGTTAGAGGCGGCCGGCGCGCCGGCCCCGCGGAGAAGAGGGCGGTGCTGGCACCAGCCAGCGTGCTCGCGTCAACTTTATCGAGGAGCTATAGAGCCATGGGAGAATCTTATCTCTGCCTCAGATTTCACGAGGTGACGGCATGATTCGCCGTCTCATCTTCGCACCTATTGTCGCCGCCAGCATCGCCGTCTCCGCGATCGCCGTGCCCGCGATCGCCGCGCCAGCCGCGCGATTGGATGACTCGGTTCCTTTGCCGGTCGATTTCGCGCCTGAGGGCATCGCAAGTGGCGCTGGCTCGACGTTCTACTCGGCCTCCCTGACAACAGGCGACATCTATCAAGGAAATCTGCGTACCGGCAAAGGTTTTGTCCTCGTCGCCCCTCCGGGAGGGGGAGAGGCTGTCGGTCTTAAAGCAGATGTGCGAGATCATCTGCTGTTCGTCGCCGGCGGAACGACTGGTGCTGCACATGTCTACGATTCCCGCACCGGGGCTCTCGTCGCTCACTACCAGTTCGGCCCCGACGGGAAATCACTGATAAATGACGTGGTTCTCACCGCTCACGCGGCGTATTTCACCGACAGCTACATTCCCGACCTCTACAAGATCCCGATCGGAGGAGGCGGGAGGCTGGGCCGGGAGGTAACTATTCCGCTCAGCGGCCCGGCCGCGGCGTTCTCGCCAGCTGGACTCGATCTGAATGGCATCGCGGCAACGGCTGACGGTTCCACCTTGATCGTGGACAACACTGTTCTCGACGAGTTGTTCACAGTCGACCCCGTGACGGGCGCGAGCGCTCCCATCGATGTCGCCGGTCTCATTCCGGGTTCACTCGACGGGATGCTACTCCAAGGTAGAAGCCTCTGGGTCGTCGAAGGTGTCGCAAATACACTCATCCGGGTGACGCTAAGTCCGGACCTATCCAGCGGGACGATTACTTCGACGATCACAAGTTCACTATTCGATTCACCCACCACCGTGGCAAAATACGGAGACCGCCTGGCGCTCCCCAACGCCCGGTACGAGCTCGGCATCCCGCCGCCCTTCGGACCAGGTGCACCGCCAGGGACCACGTACAACGTGGTCATAGTCGCCGCGAGGTAGCGGTCGGCTCACTACGTGCTCGTACTCGCGCCCCGGAGCCAAGCGCTCCGGGGCCACATATGCTTATGGCATGCCAGGCCAGCAACGCGCCGTCGCACAGACCATCGAGCGCCCAGTTCGCAGGCGGCGGCGGGGAACCGCGGTCGAGAAGGCGATTTTCGACGCAGTTATTGCTGAGCTAGCCGAGGTCGGATTCGGGCGGCTTACCTTCGAGGGCGTCGCCGAGCGCGCAGGCACCGGTAAGAGCCCGTTGTACCGGCGGTGGCCCGACACGACGTCTCTCGTGATCGACACGTTGGAGAAGCTGGGTGCGGACCCGGCCGAATACAAGCGAACCGGCGTTCTGCGCGACGATCTGATCGGGCTCACGCTGCACATGATCAAGGCGCAAAAGGGCGTCAGGGGTGATGCGTACCGCAGCCTGCTCGGCGAAGCGCACCGGTACCCTCAACTACTGGCCCGGTTCAAGTCGCAGGTTTTCGCCCCCCGTTTCGAGGCATTGACCGAACTACTCTGCGACGCCGCCAGGCGCGGCGAGATATCCCCGAATCGCTTGACCCCTGTCGTTCTTGAGGTACTTCACGCACTGATCATTAAACGCACACTACTTGAAACTCACGACCCAACGAAAAAAGATGTCACGGAGATCGTGGACGAGGTGCTCCTACCTCTCCTCGGGTCTGGCAATCCCAGGGGCATGGGTTAGGGCACGACGGTGACAGGCCACTTCCCGGCCCGCACGAGCCGGACGGCTAGCGAGCCCGCTAGCCGGTGACCGGCCTTGGTGGATGCCCCGACCACGATGGCGTCGGCGCAGTTCTCTCGGGCTATCCGGTGGAGCTCAGCCAATGAGTCACCGCGGGTGGCCACGAAAGTGATGGATATGCCATGCTCCCGGGCCTTCTTCTCGGCTTCATGACGGAGATCGGCGGCGGTCTGTTCGAAGGCCTCAGAGTGCGCGATGCGAAGCACCGCGGCGGCGCTCGGTTCGGTGACGAACATCGGCGAGACTGAGCCCACGTAAACGGCGACGAGGCGGGCCCGCTGGCGGCGAGCTAGTCCCGCTGCATATGCGCCGGCCCGCAGGGAGGTTGCGGAACCGTCAACGCCGACCACAATCGCGGAGGGGCCGTCGGTTCCCAGCTCGAAGGAATGAGCATCGGTCATGTACCTTCACCTCTTCGCTGCAGGCGGCGCGTCCGGCCATTTCTGTCAGCTAAGGGCCGCGAGCCCGTCATGGGGCGGTTCGTTCTTGACGGACCGGGGTGGTCATGGTGCCGAGCCCGGTCATGTGGATGCGGATGGTGTCGCCGGGGACGAGCCATCGGGGCGTGGCCATGCCCATGGCCACGCCTGCGGGGGTGCCGGTGGTGATGATGTCACCGGGCTGCAGGGTGGTGGTGGCGCTAAGCCATTCGATGATCTGGTAGGGGTTGTTCGTCATTTCCTTGGCGTAGGCGTCCTGGCGGGGCTCGCCGTTGACCCAGGTCTGGATCCGGATGTTCTCGTAGCTGCCGGCCTCGTCGGCGGTGACGAGCCAGGGGCCGGTGGGGAGGAAGGTGTCCCAGCCCTTGGCTCGCATGATCTGGAGCAGGACCGGTGAGCTGAGCTTCCTGCTTTCTCCCTCCATGAGATCGCGGGCGCTGACGTCGTTGGCGATCATGTACCCGGCGATGTGCTGTGCGGCCTGGCTGGCCGGGATCCTGCGGCCGGCCTTGCCGATAACGATGGCGAGCTCGGCTTCGTAGTCGAGCTGGGTGGTCTCGGTGGGGCGGGCGACCGGGTCGGCGGGGCCGGAGAGTGCGGACCGGGGCTTGAGGAACATGACCGGCAGGGTGGGGGTTCCAGGCATGTCCAGACCGGGCTCGGACAGGTGCGAGAAGTAGTTCGCGCCGCAGGCGAAGAGGTTCGGGGGATCCGTGACCGGGGGCCCGAGACGGGTCTGGTCCAGCGGGATCAGCTGGTCGCCGCGGGCGGCCGCGGCGCCGATCGCCTCGCAGAGCGGGCCGAGGAACGGCAGTACGCTCCGGATGGTCCCGGCCGGGTCGAGCCCGAGGCTGGCCATCACGGGTGGCAGCGGCAGGACGGAACCGCTGACGAGCGCGCCGGGACGCTCGCTCCCGCGTGAGCCGAAGCTGACGAGCCGCATGGTGTGTCTATCCTTTCGGCCGCGACGGGCTGGTCAGCGGGCCGGAGGAGACCAAGCGGTCAACTCGGCGACCGGCTTCCCGCCGCGTAGTTCTGCCAGCTTCTCCGCGGGGTCGAAGGGGATGGCGGACAGGACGTAGCGGTCGCCGCCGGCGTAGAACTCGGCGAGCTGGTCCTCGGTGTACCGGGTGTCATAGAAGAGCTCGACCACGTTCCGGTCCGGGTCCTGGTAGTACACAGACATGGTGGGCCCGTGGTTCATGGATACCGTCGGGAGGATCGAGGACCCGGCGAGCCGCTCATACGTCTCGAACAGTTCAGCCAGAGTCGGGTACTCAAACGCGAGGTGGTTCAGCCGGGACAGGGCGCTGGCGTCGCCGGAACCCGGAGCCGTCATCGCCACCGACTCGTCGGTCTTGGCCACGTTGAACATGCCGATCCGGTGATGATGCTCATCGGTCTGCAGGAAGCACGCACTGTGGTCGGAGGTCTCGACGCCGATCGTCGCCTCGAAAACATCGAGGTACCACTGCTTCATCGCCTCATAGTTCGCGGTGTTGAAAATCAGGTGAGAGATCTTCGGTGATGTCACCACTGCCTCTTCTCCGGGGGCCGCGCGGAACACCGCGCTCCTCGACGTCAGCGGCCAGCTAAGGCCTGCCGACCCGCTCACCCCTGACATTAGACACGAATCCGTCCCTAGTCAAGGACGGATTCGTCCTTGACGGACGATGGGGTTGCGGCGGAACGCGAGATGATGCCCGGCGGTCAGATCCCGCTGAGCCCTTCCAGCCGCGCAGTGGAATGGATCAGATAAGGACGAAATAGTCCTTGACTAAGGACGGATCCGTATCTAGTGTCAGCGGTATGCGCGAGTTCTATTCGCGGGCGGACGCGATCGCGATCCTCGACCTGTACGCGGAGCTGGCGGAGCCGGTCGCGGCGGGCTAAAGCCGCGCTTAAGCGAATGGAGACGGAACGTTGACTCCCGAAAACGAAGACATCAGGACCGGGGCAGATGGCCCCGTGCTGCGGACTCCCGTCCTGATCGTGGGCGCCGGGCCAGCCGGGCTGGTCGCCGGCTTGCTGCTGCAGCAGTACGGCGTGCCCGCGCTGACCATAACGCGTTACGGATGGACGGCCCACACTCCCCGGGCCCATCACATCAATCCGCGGGCGATGGAGTTGCTGCGCGGGCTCGGCCTGGAAGAGGCCGTACGCCGCGCGGCCCATCCGAACGACCTGATCCGCAACGTCGTCTGGTGCGTCACCTTGGCCGGGGACGAGCTCGGCCGCCTGCGCACCTATCATCACGGCGGCCCCGGCGGCTATATCGGGCTGACGCCGTGTGACGCCGTCAATATCCCGCAGCACAAGCTGGAGCCGGTCCTGGCGGAGGCGTTGCTGGCGCGCGGCGGACGGCTGCTCTTCAACACCGAGTGCCAACAGATCCGCGAGACAGACGGCCGCGTCCTGGCCCGTGTCCGCGATCGCATGACCGGCGAGACATTCTGGATCGAGGCCGACTACCTGATCGGCGCCGACGGGGCGAGCAGCATCGTCGCGGAGCAGATCGGGCTCGAGTTCGAGGGCGAGGTCGGCTGGGGCGCCGCGGTCAACGTCTGGGTCAAGGCCGACCTCGAGCGCTTCTGCGCGCACCGGCCGGGTGCGCTGTACTGGACACATCGGCCCGGCAGCGACTTCTGGGTGGGAAGCGGCGTGTTCGTGACGGTCGAACCCTGGAACGAATGGATCGCGACCCTGATGTATGACCCGGCGGAGGGGGAGCCGGATCTGACGGAGGAGGCGCTCAGGCGGCGGATCCAGGACATCATCGGCGACCAGAGCGTCGACATCGAGATTCTCAACGTCGGCAAATGGCTGATCAACGGGCAGTTCGCCCGGTCGTACTCGAGTGGTCGCGTCTTCTGCATGGGCGATGCGGTGCACCGTCATTCGCCCGCCAACGGGCTGGGTGCCAATGTCTCGATGCTGGACGCCTACAACCTGACGTGGAAGCTGAAGCTGGTGCTGTCCGGCGTGGCCGACCCGACCCTGCTGGACAGCTACGACGCCGAGCGGCAGCCGGTCGGCCGCGACGTCATCCGCCGGTCGATGCAGAGCGTCCAGGAGGCCGCCGGCATCCCGCTGGCGCTCGGCTACCGTCCTGGCCAGAGCCGCGAGGAACGCGAGGAGCAACTGCTCGAGTTCAAGGCCCCGAGCGAGCGGGGCGCGGCGGCCCGGTCTGGCGTGGCCGCGGCGATCTACCAGGCGGGCTACACCTTCAACGCGGTCGGAATCGAACTCGGCTATCGCTATGAGCGGGGCGCGGTGGTTCCCGGCGACGAGAGCTACGTACCCAGCCCGGATCCGGATCTTATCTATATTCCGCAGACAGCCGCCGGCTGTGCGCTGCCACACGCGGCCATCACCGATCCGGCCGGGCGACAGCAATCCACGATCGACCTCGTCGCGGGGGGTGCGTTCCACCTGCTGACCGGGCCTGGCGGGGAGGCCTGGAGCGCGGTCTGCGACGAGATCGCACACCGCACCGGCCTGGACATCAAGGTGACCGCGATCGGTCCCGGCTGCCCGTTCGGTGATCCCTACGGTGAGTGGCAGCGGATCCGCGGCATCGGCGACACTGGCGCCGTGCTGGTCCGTCCCGACGGACACGTAGCGTGGCGAGCCGAAACGGCCGGGGAAGAACACCTCCAGGCACTACTCACCGCCGTCGCAGGCCTGCTCGGCCATGACGCGGCGCCGAACGCGCCCGAGGACAGGCTAGAGACGGTAGCTAGCTAGCGGCCGGCCGGCCTGACCGGCAGCTAGCCGTGTTCACGCAGCGACTTGCAGACGAGGTGATTGCGGTGCGACTCACCAGGCAGCACGTGGTTGACGTTTTGCGCAAGGCAGGACT
>Ga0210408_10004007_pt1 | contig 13305 bp, 13 predicted proteins | sample IncBWH4MmetaG_FD_155471 | JGI IMG/M metagenome (GOLD analysis project Ga0210408, IMG submission 155471) | Forest soil microbial communities from Barre Woods Harvard Forest LTER site, Petersham, Massachusetts, United States - Inc-BW-H-4-M | ecosystem: Environmental > Terrestrial > Soil >...
CGATGAAAATGAGGCAAATAAGGTACCAAATACCCCTCTCGCAGGGAGATTATCCTCGATCGGCGCGTCAACCCGCTTCGCAGCCATCGCAAAAGCCTCTCAACCAACTTTTTCAGCAGCCTGCTAGTGCCGCGAACCCGAAGTTCGCATCATACTTGCCGCGAGTCCGGTTGCGAACTTCGGGTTCAAAGCGGCACTAGAATCATAGAGGTGCTAGTGCCCTTCGATTCCGAAGTTCGCAAACGAGCGTGCCGCAAAATGATGCGAACTTCGGAATCGGGGCACTAGTGAGAGGGAGGACGTGCGCATGAGCCGTATGTGCGAAGGCCGGGTGGCGATCGTAACCGGCGCGGGGCGCGGGCTCGGCCGCGACTACGCGCTGATGCTCGCGGCGCACGGGGCCAAGGTCGTCGTCAACGACATCGGCACGAGCCGCGAGGGAAGCGGGAAAGATTCCTCGCCGGCAGCCCAGGTGGTCGAGGAAATCCGCGGCGCCGGCGGCGAGGCAGTGACGAACGGCGATGACGTCGCCGACTGGAACGGCGCGAAAAGCTTGATCGATTTCGCCGTCAAGACGTTCGGCCGCCTCGACGTGCTGATCAATAACGCCGGCATCCTGCGCGACCGCATGCTCCCCAACATGACCGAGGACGAGTGGGACACGGTGATCAAGGTTCACCTCAAGGGCACGTTCGCGCCCTCGCGTCACGCCAGCGCCTATTGGCGCGACCAGAGCAAGGCGATCGCCGGCCCGGTCAAGGCGCGCCTCATCAACGTTACGTCGACCTCGGGCATCTACGGCAACGTCGGGCAGACCAACTACGGGGCCGCGAAGGCCGGCATCGCGGCGTTCAGCATCATCGCGGCGCGCGAATTGAAACGCTACGGCGTCACGGTGAACGCGGTCTCGCCCTCGGCGCAGACGCGCATGACCGAGGGCCTGCGCGAACTCAACGCCGAGCAGCGCGAGCGGCGCAACCCGCGCTGGGTCGCGCCGCTGGTGACCTGGCTGGCGAGCGAAGAATCGCAGGACGTCACTGCCCGCGTATTCCAGGCCGGCAACGGGATCATTGCGGTGTGCGAAGGCTGGCGGCGCGGGCCGACAATCGAACAGATGGACGACCCGGCAAAGCTCGGGCCGATCGTCAAAGAAATGGTGGCCGGGGCGCGCAAGAACTCCGGCATGGACGGCCTGGAGCTGGATTGAGCCCCCGCGCGATTTAATACAGCCCGCGCTCGGCCATTATCCGCGACTGTCGTTCGTTTTCCTCGTGGGTGAGGCCTTGAACGTGCTCGAGCAGCATCTGGGCATAGCTGGGCAGGATCGAGCGATCGATATGCCGGCTCCCATCCCACAACGCCGACCGCACCAACGCCTTGGCGCAGTGAAGCAGCGCCTCCTCGACCGTGACGAGGATGCCGACCTTCGGCGTGCGGTCCTTGACCGCGCATTCTGCCAGCAGCCGCGCGTCGTCGGTGATGCGTGCGGTGCCGTTGATGCGGAGCGTCTCGTTCATGCCGGGCACCAGGAATAAGAGACCGATGCGCGGATTGACGAGCAGGTTGGTCATGGTGTCGAGCCGGTTGTTGCCCACCCGGTCAGGCAGCAGCAGCGTGAGATCGTCGAGCACCCGCACGAAGCCGGCGGGATCGCCGCGCGGCGAGACGTCGGCGCCGTTGGGTCCTTGCGTCGCGATGACGCAAAACGGCGAGAGCGAGATGATCTGCCGGCAGTACTTGTCGAGCGCCCGAAGCACCTTGTCGGTCGCCCGGAGCATCGGCTGGGGATAGAAAGCCCGCAGGCTTGCCTCATCGGTGATGAAGCGCGTGTCGTCAGGCAGCATGTTGGCCTCGGGATTTTGTCACGTTCCCGACGCCACCATAGCGGCACGTCCGGTGTTTGTCCGCTTCGACTCAGCGCATTGAGCTTCGGGATAGGCCTGTGAGAGGCGCGTCGCGCTCAGGTCAACCGAGCAGGGATTCGCCCTTGGTTTCCCGCGCGCACAAGGTCGCGACGAACGTGATCACCGCCAGCAGGATCAGCATCATCGAGACGCCGGCCGTGCCGCCCATGGTACCGGCGAGCGCGGTGGCGATGATGGGCGCAAAGCCGCCGCCCAGCGCCGCAGCTGTCTGGAAGCCGAAGGACGCCCCGCTGTAGCGAACGCGCGTGCCGAACAGCTCGGGAAAATACGCCGACTGCAGGCCGAACATCGTCCCGTGCCCGAGGCTCAAGGCGACGACCACGGTGAGGACGATGACCAGCGGCTCCTTGGTGCCCAACAACCAGAACAGCGGGAAGGCGAAGGCGGCGGTGAACACGGTGCCGAGAAAATAAAAGGCGCGGCGCCCGACGTGGTCGGACAGCCAGCCGAACAGCGGGATGGTCAGGACCTCGACCAGCGCCGCGATGAAAATCGCGTTGAGCAGCAAAGTCCGCGGCAGGCCGAGCTGGCCAGTGGCATAGACGACGATGAAGATGGTGAGGATATAGACCCACGACACCTCGGATATTTTCAATCCCACCGCCACCAGGAAGCTGCGCGGATTCTTGAACACCGCCTCGACGAAGGGATTCTTGGCGATGTCCCCTCGCCGCTTGATCTTTTCGAACGCCGGCGTTTCCGGTACCCGCGCGCGCACGAACCAGCCGACGCCGAGCAGCAGGATGCTGAGCAGGAACGGAATGCGCCAGCCCCACGACCTGAAGTCGGCGTCGGGCATCTGCGTCACCAGCGCGAAGACGCCCGAGGACGTGACGAGCCCGAGCGGGAAACCGATCTGCACCAGGCTGCCGAACAGGCCGCGGCGGCCTTCCGGCGCATGCTCGACCACCATCAGCGACGCGCCGCCCCATTCGCCGCCCAATCCGATGCCTTGGATGAATCGCAAGATGACCAGAAGGATCGGCGCCCACACGCCGATCTGCTGGTAGGTCGGCAGACAGCCGACAGCGAAGGTGCCGAGCGCCATGATCCCCATGGTGATCATCAGCATGACCTTGCGGCCGATACGGTCGCCGAAGTGACCGAAGATCGCCCCGCCGATCGGGCGTGCGACAAAGCCGACCGAATAGGTCGCCAGCGACGCCAGGGTGCCGGCGAGCGGGTCGATATTGGGAAAAAACAGCGTGTTGAAAACCAGCGCCGCGGCGGTGCCGTAGATCAAAAAATCGTACCATTCGATGACGGTCCCGATCGACCCGGCGAACACGACCGAAGCCATCCCGCCCTTGCGCTCGGTCGTCGCGTCGCGAATGACAAGTTCGGCGTTCATATGGAGCCCCGCTCAGTGTTTCTTGGCCATTAAATCATCGCAGATTGAGGGAGTCGAAAGATATCCACAAACCATCAACGCAGACCGAACCGTATGCTTAATTCGTCAGCAAATCTGCCGAAAATGCCGCTACGGTGAGCAGTAGGATTAGCGGAACGAGCGCCGACACACGGGAAGTGAGAAGTGACGGAAACAGCGTGCTCTCAGTAGAAGGGTAAGTCGATGGCCGAACAGCAAGTAGCAACGATCGACTATTATGTATGGCTGATGTCGGACTGGGCCTATCTGGGCGGCGTGCGCTTCGTCCAGCTCGCCGTGCGACACGGGCTCAAAATCAATCACATTCCGATGCGGATGCAGGACGTCTACGCCGGCAGCGGCGGCATTCTGCTCGCCAACCGCGCGTGGCAGCGGCAGGCGTACCGCATCACCGAATTGAAGCGATGGCGCTTCCGGCTCGGCATCCCCGTGAATATCGAGCCCAAATTCTTTCCCGCCGACGTGGATTTGGCCTCATGTATGGTGATCGCGGCCCAGCGGCAGGGCGTGCCGGTTGCCGATTTCGTCAATGCGGTGATGCGGGCGATCTGGGCCGAGGACCGGAACGTGGCGGATCCCGGCGTGCTCGTCGCCATTGCCGGAAGTTGCGGCCTCGACGGCCGTACGCTCCTCGGCGCGGCCGACGCCGAAGCGGTGCGCGCCGAGTACCGCGGGAACACCGACCGCGCGCTTGCCGCCGGCGTGTTCGGGTCGCCGTTCTACGTGTTCGCCGGCGAACTCTTCTGGGGTCAGGACCGCCTCGACATGCTGGAGGAGGCGATCGTGCGATCGGCCCCCGGCGATCTCGGCCGCGGCCCCGGCTGATAGCTTAATCTCTGTTCGCGATTTCGGGCATCTGTGCGGGCCTGTTATTCACGCGTGTATGCGCGTATAGCGACCCGGGCATTTCTTAACGAGTTGGGCATGCGCGGCAGGCGGCAGTCCGGCACATCCGCGAGCCGACGGCGAAAGGCCGTTCGAACTAACCGCCGCACGCGCGCACACGGCCGCAACCGGCAATCCACCGACGCGCTTTTGGCCGATTTCAAGCATCGACTCTCGGAAATCTATGACCTCAACGCGGCGGGATCGCTGCTCAGCTGGGACGAGTCCACCTACATGCCTGTGGGCGGCGCCGCGGCGCGCGGCCGGCAGTCGGCTCTCCTGCAGCGCCTTGCCCACGAACGTTTCGTGGATCCGGCCCTGGGTAAGCAGATAGAACGCTTGGAAGCTCGCGCCGACGAGCTCGCCGCCGCCGACGTGAGCCTGATCCGCGTCGCGCGGCGCGATTACGAAAAAGCCGTCAAGGTTCCGGCCGAACACGTCGCGCGCGCGTATGCGCATGGCTCGGCGTCCTACAATGCCTGGATACAAGCCCGGCCGGAGAACGATTTCGCCGCGATGATCCCGTTTCTCGAAAAGACGCTGGATTTGAGCCGCGAGTATGCTTCGTTCTTCGCGCCTTACGACCGTATCGCCGATCCGATGATCGACGACGCCGACGAAGGGATGACGACCGCTACGGTCGAACGGCTGTTCGCGGAGTTGCGGCGCGAGCTCGTCCCCCTGGTGCGCGCGATCTGCGATCAGCCGCCGCCGGACGACGCATGTCTGCGGCGCTGTTTCGGCGAGGCCGAGCAGCTCGCCTTCAGCCTGTCGATTGCGAAAGAGATCGGTTACGACGTCCGGCGCGGCCGTCTCGATAAGACCCACCATCCCTTCTGTACGAAGTTTGCCGCGGGCGATGTGCGGATCACGACCCGGGTGCGCCGGGACGACATCGGCGATGCGCTGTTCTCGACCCTGCACGAGGCTGGACACGCATTATACGAGCAAGGCGTGAGCGCAAACTTGGAAGGAACGCCACTCGGCACCGGCGTTTCCGCCGGCGTCCACGAGAGCCAGTCGCGCTTGTGGGAGAACGTGGTCGCCCGCAGCCGGCCGTTTTGGCAACATTACTACCCGGCGCTGCAACGAACGTTTGCCGGGCAGCTCGGATCGGTGCCGCTCGACGGCTTTTATCGCGCCATCAACAAGGTGGAGCGCTCGCTCATCCGCACCGACGCCGATGAAGTGACTTATAACCTTCACGTCATGATGCGGTTCGACCTCGAGCTCAAGCTCCTGGAAGGACGGCTGCGGATTAAGGACCTGCCTGAGGCCTGGCACGCCGCCATGGCCGCCGATGTGGGCGTAACGCCGCCCGACGACCGGGACGGGTGCCTGCAAGACGTGCACTGGTATTCCGGACGCATTGGCGGCGCGTTTCACAGCTACGCCATCGGCAATATCCTGAGCGCGCAGTTTTTTGCTGCCGCAACGCAAGCGCATCGCGACATCGCGAGCGAGATGGCAAGCGGACGCTTCGACACGCTGCGCGGCTGGCTCACTGATAATGTTTATCACTATGGACGCACGTTCACGCCGGACGAGATCGTCGCACGGGCAACCGGAAGCACCATGACCACGGCGCCCTATCTCGCTTATCTGCGCCGGAAATATGCCGAGCTTTATCGGGTGCCGCTGCCTCCAATTCGATCTTCCCGCCCCGTCGAGCAAAGTCTCTAGCGCTCACCCTCTACGGCGCAGCTGAATAGCTTGCGACGAGCTTCACCAAGTCGGCCTGCCGTCTCGTAGCCGTCTTTTCGTATAGTTTGTGCAGATGGCTTTTGACGGTCTGTTCGGAAACGCCGAGCACCGGCGCAACTTCCGGCACGCCGCCGATCTGAACGATGGCGAACAGCACGCGGACCTCGGCCGGCGTCAACTTGAACTCGCTGGCCACCGCTTCCGGCGGTGACGGCAAGTCCAGCCCGGCCTTGCGGACGAACACGGCCGCCGTCGCCGAATAGGAGACGCCCGCCTTGCGCCGCGCGCCCGAGGTCAGCGGCAGCACGTGGGCGAGATAGCGCTCGCCCGTACGCGCCGTGAGCGGGACGGCGATGCCTCCCTTTCCGACAGCCGCGTCTCCTGCCTGGGCTGCTGCAAACACCTCGAGCAAGTTCCGGCCGCCCTTGGCTTCGAAGGCCGACAGCCGGCCGTTGCTGGCACGCAGTACATCGCCTTCGGCGATCAGACGATGCGCGGCGAGGTTGGCGTGGATGATCCGGCCGCTCGAATCGACGATGAACATGCCCGAGGCGAGTTCGTCGAGGGCGTCGGCGAGTGCCGCCGCCTCCACGCGGTGGAGATCGATCACTTTGCCGATGAGCATGGATCGGCGAACGTGCGGCGTGATCAGCTCGAACCGCTGGCGCATCCGGTCGTCGACCGGCCCTTGCCGGGCATGGCGCATCGCGGTGAACACCGCGCAGCTGGTCACGCCCTTTTCCAGATTCGAGAACAGGCCGTCCATCAGGCTCTGGGGGGCAAGCCACTCGCGAAAGAAACGTGTCTGAACGAACTCCTCGCAGGAAATCACGTCGGGAACGGCAACCGGCCGCTCGATGTCGAAGAAAATGACCCCCGGGAAGATCGGATTGATCTTCCCGTACTTCTCAACATAGGCGCGGAAATAATCCGGAGCGCTCGACGCACGGCCCCACCAGAAGAGCGCATCCGTGGTCCTGCTGATCGCATCTTGCGAGTGCAGGCCGGCGGAGTCGGCGCCGACATAGCGGCAGATGCTCTCGATGGCGGTCGGCCAGAGGCCGGGGTCGAGCGACGCGTCGTAGATGTCGCCGACGACTTGCGAAAGCTCTTCCGCTTCGCGCATGCGCCTGGCTCCTGCCGCCCCCGGCCGCCAGGGCAAGTCTAGCACAGCCTGGCGCGTCCCCCACGCCGACCCTGCCGCCCGGAAAAGTTTCAAAGGACGAAAGCCCAATATTTTCAGCCGGATGTTCCCCGGGTCGCCCGGCTCGAGGGCGCAATACCCGACAGATCGCCGGCGTACCGCGCCTCCATCGATCGGGTGATGCGGCGGCGGCCGCCGCTCGGCAGGTTCAAGCGCAACGCTCGCTCGACGCGAAGAGCATCGCGGTCGTGCTCCCGCGCGAGCAGGGCGCCGCCGGCCGCCCACACTGCAAGGAGGACACCATGCGCGATGAAGCCACAGCAAAGCTGGCCGAGAGCCTGCGCGGGACGCTAATCCGGCGCGGCGATGCCGACTATGACGAGACGCGCAAGCTCTATAACGGCATGATCGACAAGCGCCCGCTGCTGATCGCCCGCTGCAGCGACGCGGCCGATGTGATGGCGGCGGTGAACTTCGGACGTGACGAAAGCCTGCCGATCGCGATCCGCGGCGGGGGCCACAACGGACCGGGCTTGGGCAGCGTCGATGACGGACTGGTCATCGACATGTCGATGATGAAAGGCGTCCGCGTCGATCCGGCTGGCCGAACGGCGCGAGTCGGGGCCGGCTGCACTCAGGGCGACGTCGATCACGCCACCCACGCGTTTGGTCTGGCTGTGCCGGCAGGCATCATATCGACGACCGGCATTGCCGGCCTGACGCTGAGCGGCGGGCACGGCTATCTGTCGCGCAAATACGGCCTCACGATCGACAATCTGCTCGAGGCCGACGTGGTGCTCGCCGACTGCACCTTTGCCAGGGCGAGCCGGGATGAGAACCCGGATCTGTTCTGGGGGCTACGGGGCGGCGGCGGCAATTTCGGCGTGGTCACGAGCTTCTTGTTTGCTCTCCACCCGGTGAGCACGGTCTTCGCCGGACCGATCGCCTGGGACCGGAAGCATGCCCGCACGATCATGCAGCGCTATCGTGAGTTCCTGCCGAATGCGCCGGAGGAACTCGGCGTCTTTCTGGGGCTCAAGACCATCCTCTCGTGCGCGCCCTTCCCCGAGGAGTTTTGGGGAAAAAGCTTTTGCCTGCTGATGTGTTGCTACGACGGCCCCGAGGAAAAGGCCAAGGCTGCTTTGGCGCCGTTGCTCAGCACGCTGCCGGCACCGTGGTTCAACTGGATGGGCGCCATGCCCTATCCGGCGGTGCAGAGCATGTTCGACGGCCTCTATCCGAAGGGCATGCAGTGGTATTGGCGCGGCGACTTCGTCAAGACGCTCCCCGATGCGGCGATCGAGGCCCACCTCGATCAAGCCGCAAAGGCGCCGAGCGAACTCTCGCTCATGCACCTTTACCCGATCGACGGCGCTGTACACCGCGTCGGCAGCGGCGAGACCGCTTGGAATTGTCGCGACGCGACCTGGTCCATGGTGATCGCCGGCATCGATCCGAACCCGCAGAAAGCCGGCCCCATCACGCGCTGGACGAAAACCTACTGGGAGGCGGTGCATCCTTTCGATCTGGGGGGCGCTTACCCGAACTTCATGATGGACGACGAAGGCGACGCGCGCCTCAAGGCGAGTTATGGCGAGAACTATCCGCGCCTCGCGCGGGTCAAACACAAATACGACCCGGCCAACCTGTTCCGAGTCAATCAGAACATCAGGCCGGCCGCCTGAGCGTTCTGCTATTAGGTAACCGTGTCAGTTCTCCGCGCGAGCCACATCGAGGTGCCCATGAACACGATGATCAACCAGTCACAGGCCGGCGCGCCGGCAGCACCGTCGCCCCCCAGCGACAACACGATTCCGATCGAGGCGTGGAACACCATTCTGTTCGAAAAATATTGCCGCTTCCGGTTCGTACTGACGGAAGGCCTGGCGGGCCACAGTACGGAGCTCTTGCGGCGCCGACCCTATGCAGCCGGCGCGCGCGTTCTCGACATAGGTTGCGGTTTCGGCGACACCACGCAGTCGATAGCGCGGCAAGTCGGCCCCGGCGGATCCGCGGTGGGCGTCGACTGTGCCCCGAATTTTATCGCTGCTGCGACGCGCGAAACTGCCGATGCCGGTTTGCAGCGGGCCGCGTTCTCGGTCGCCGACGTGCAGACGCAAGATCTTCACGGCCCCTACGATGCGGCGTTCTCCCGGTTCGGCACGATGTTCTTCAACCTGCCGGGGCTCGCGTTGCGCAACATCCGCAAAGCCCTACGGCCTGGCGGTGAACTCACCATGATCGTGTGGCGGCGTCGGGAAGATAATCCATGGATACACGATGCCGAATTATGCGTGCGCGAGATCGTGCCGGTGGTGTCTCACGAAGACACCGATCAGGTTCACTGTGGGCCGGGACCGTTCTCCATGGCCGGCGCGGACCTGGTCAGCGACATGCTCCGGGCTGCCGGTTATGAGCGCATCTCCCTCGAGCGTTACGACACCGACATCTGCATCGGCCGTTCTTTGGAGGATGCTGTCGAATTCGCCATGGCTCTAGGCCCGGCGGGCGAGATCATTCGTTTGGCCGGCGCGGAAGGCGAGAAGCGAAGGCCGCAGGTCGTGGCTGCATTGCGTGAGCGGCTCGGACGTCACCAGCGCGCCGACGGCGTCTGGATAGGCTCGAGCAGTTGGTTCGTCTCGGCCCGGAATCCGGCGCACTGAATTAGATCGTGCGCGCGTTGTCTCTCGCTCACGCTGATATTTTTACTTCGTCGTTATGCTCGCCGAGTTTGGGCGCGGCGCCGCATCGTGCGAAGAAAATGCGATGGTGCACGGCCGGTTCGACCGGTTGCTCCAGGCGTGATTGGTGCCGCGCTGCACCGCCGTGTCGCCCGCCTTGAGATTAACTTCCGCGGTGTCGAGCACGAGCGTGATCTCGCCGTCGAGCACGAGGCAGAAGTCGAGAGTTTGCGACTTTTGCATGTAGGGATGCGGCGCCTTGGCCGAATAGGTCGACGCGCCCGGCGAACCCATGGCGCCAAAGAATGCCGCGACCTCTCTTGCCCCGACCTTGCCGCGGAACACTTCGTCCGGGGGGAAGGTCACGATGCGGCACACCGACCCGCCGGGCGGCGGCTCGATCGTATGCGGCCCGGTGACCGGATCGCGGAAGCCGGCAATCACCGACGGTGAGGAATCGGTGAGCCAGACGCGCGTCGAAGAGAACCCCGGCCGCGCCGGGTCGGCGCGCACTTCGGGAGCGGGTCCGTCGGCGATCGCAACCGAGCGTCCTTCTTCGTCGTCGATGGTGACGATCCGGCGCACCGCCTTTGTTTCGCCGCCCATCGTCATTCTCCGATGTTCGGCGGCTTGTCGAACACCGCTCCCATCATGACGAAAGCCATCAAGCTGCCGCCGTTGAGGTTGGTCCAGCCGTGCCAGTTGCCGAGCTGCACCACCACGTCGCCAGCCTTCATCACGACGGCGCCGCGGTCGAGCAGCAAGGTGCGCTCGCCTTCCAGCAAGATGCCGTAATCGACCGTCGCCGATTTGTGCACCGGGGAGCTGAAGAAGTTCTGTCCCCCGCGGTCCCACACGCCGTCGGGGCGCAGCCGCGCCGGCCCCAGCGGCTTGCGGGCGGGATCCTGCGCCGGATCGTAATCCGCGGGCTTTCCGCTCGACTGCACGATGCGCAGATGGCCGCCCGCGGCCGGCGGCTCGAAGTGGAACGGCAGGTTGCCGTCGTCGCGGGTGCCGGCGATCGGCGCGGGTACGCTGTGATAGACCCAGAGATCCGTCATGCAGGTTCCGCGGCTGATCGCGCCCGGATTGACGTTGGGGGCCGCGCTGTCGAACAGCACGCACGAGCGTCCCTGCGCGTCGTTGCCGGTCACGACACGCCGGATCGGCTTAGGATCCGCCATCGCTTCTCCTCGCGTTGTCTTGCAACGCTCGTCAATTATCATGCCCGGCGCGCCGACGGCGAGGGAGTAGCGTTGTGGGTGAATTACGCGCCATGATCGCCGGCCTCGCGCTGGCGCTCACGGTCCTGCCGGCGACTATCGCGGCACCGGCGGAAACTTTCCCGAGCCGTCCGATCAAAATCATTGTCGGGCCGAGCCCGGACGTGTTCTCCCGCATCGTCGCCGAGCATCTCCAGCAGGCGTGGGGCCAACCGGTCGTGGTCGAGCCGCGGACAGGTGCCGGCGGCAAGCTCGCCGCGAGCGCGGTCGCAAGCGCGGCGCCGGACGGCCACACCTTGTTGTTCGCCACGCCCACCTACACGCTCAACACCGCAATGCGGATCGCATCCTACGATCTGCTGAACGAGTTCGAGCCGGTGGCGGTCATTGGTCTCATCTCCTATGTGCTCGTCGCCCACACGAGTGTGCCCGCCGTCTCCGTCGCGGATTTCGTCGCCTACGCCAAAAGCAATCCCGGCAAGCTCAATTGCGCGTCCGCCGGCATCGGCACCGTCCCGCACCTCGCCTGCGAATATCTCAACAAGGTGGCCGGCACGTCGATCGTGCATGTGCCCTATCGCGACGTGAGCTCCGCCACGGCCGCGACGATGGCCAACGTGACTCAGATGTTCTTCGGTGTATCGACCAGTGCCAAGGGACAAATCGAAGCCGGCACGTTGCGCGGGCTCGCGGTGAGCACGGCACAGCGTTCGCTGCTATTGCCGGCGCTGCCGACGATGATCGAGTCGGGTTATCCGACCTTTGACATGCCGGGCTGGGGCGGGCTTCTCGCGCCCGCGCACACGCCGCCGGACGTCGTCGCCAAGCTCAATGCCGAGGTGCGCCGCGCCGTCGAGCGGCCCGACCTGAAGCAGCGGCTGCTCTCCGTCGGCATGGAACCGCCGCCGCCCCATAGCCCCGCGGAGGTGCGCGCCTTCGTCGAACGCGACATCGCGCGTTGGACGCAGTTGGTCGAGGCGGTGGGCATCGAGAGGTTGAAAGGCGAGGCTCAGTGATCGGCGCAATGTCATGGCCGGGCTCGTCCAGGCTCGTCCCGGCCATCCACGCCTTTTGTTTGTTCTTACTGCCAAGACGTGGATGCCGGGCACAAGGCCGGGCATGACCGTTGAGAATAAGCTTTGTATTAGGGCGTGGACTCATTAACGCGCAGCCATAGGCGTATCGACGCGAGCTGGATGAACGCGAGGTAGTTGGCGGCGAGCTTGTCGTGGCGAGTTGCCACACGCCGACACTGCTTGATCTTGTTGAAGAACCGCTCGACCAGGGTTGCGCGCCCGGTACAGATACGGACTGAAGCAGAGCGCGTTTTTGCGATTCCGTCGTGGTGGGATGTTTGCGACGATGGCCGCGGCACTCGCACTCGCGGTCGATCAGGACGACGCCGACGTAGAGCCGGGCAAGCGTGGCAACCAGCGCGACACGTTGGCGCAATAGGTGTCGTACTCCGCTCCAAATGTCCTACGCAGCGTCGGCTCCTCATAAGCCAGAACGAAGATGTGGAAGCCGATCCACAGTAGCGCGCCGTAGACCAGAAGACTTGCGTTTCCGAGGATCAGTCCTTGGCCAAGTACAATCGCCACTAGGGCAATATAGATCGGATTGCGGACATAACGATTGGGGCCGGTGATCACCAAATGTTGCGGTGGTGCGACCGGCGCTGGCGTGCCGCCGCCTTGCAGCGCAAACCGTATGAAGGTTTCGACCAACACCGGAATGCCGAGCAGGATCAGAACCACGCCGAACCATCGGGTAAGCTGGAGATCGAAGAACGGCGCTTGCAGACGCCATCGCGAAATCCCCCACGGCACGACACCGGCGACCGTCGTGGGGGCAATCAGAAAAAAGACCGCCGACCCCAGAGCTGCCAAGCCTCTGGTCATGATGTTGCTCCGACCTCACAAATCCCAGCGTGCACCCGCGATAGCGACGCAGTCGCGATCGCCGGCCTCATCGTAGCGGCCGGCGATCGCGACGGCCCTGCGAAACCGTCTCGACCAAGCCCACAGTCCAGCACATCGGGCATCCGCGTAGCGCGACGAGGGCGGCAACGCCCGCGCCCAAGGATAGCCAAGGGTGCGCGGTCTGCTGGACGATGGCCCAAGCGAGTAGCGCCGCCGCAGCCGCGCCGCGCGTCAGGTGTGCGCCCAGGAAGGCGCTCCCGAACATGCCGACTCCACGAAAGTAATTCATGTGCTCTCTCGTCCGCTGTCCTTTGTGCCGAGCAGGTATTCGCGCACCAATGCGCGGGCGCGGCGCAGGCGGCTTTTGGCCGCTTCGCGCGTCACGCCGAGCCGCCCGGCGATTTCCCCAATCGTCAGATCTTCGAGATCTC
>Ga0210408_10004008_pt1 | contig 13305 bp, 13 predicted proteins | sample IncBWH4MmetaG_FD_155471 | JGI IMG/M metagenome (GOLD analysis project Ga0210408, IMG submission 155471) | Forest soil microbial communities from Barre Woods Harvard Forest LTER site, Petersham, Massachusetts, United States - Inc-BW-H-4-M | ecosystem: Environmental > Terrestrial > Soil >...
CAGGCCATCCGATTCAGATTGCATGGACAGCTCCCGGCGCCCAAAATGCCTTCCTCGCGTTGGATCGCAACGGCAACGGTGTCGTCGATAACGGAACGGAACTGTTCGGCAACTTCACTCCCCAGCCGTCTTCGCCGCATCCGAACGGCTTTCTAGCTTTGGCTGTCTTCGACCTGCCTGAAAACGGCGGAAACGGCGACGGAGTGATCGATGCCCGAGATAAAATCTTTTCGTCGCTGCGGCTGTGGCTTGACGCTAATCACGACGGCGTCTGCCAACCCGATGAACTTTTCACGCTACCCTCAAAAGGCGTGGACTCGATCAGCTTAGACTACCACTTGTCCGAGCGGAGGGACCAATTCGGGAACTTGTTTCGTTATCGCAGTTTGGTGAATCCCGATGATCCAAGAGGCACGCCAGAGGAAGTGGGCCGCGTGGCTTATGATGTGTTTTTGACGAAGTTGAAGTAAACCGGTCTCAATTTGCTACATCTTGTAGCGGCCAAGGTCTTCGTCGGAGAGGCCTTCGAGCCAGTTGCGGAGTTGTTCGTTGGTGCTGCGTTCGGTGATGGCCGTGGAGACTTTGGAGTTCTTGAGGACCTCTTCATCGACGAAGATCGGGCAATCCATGCGCAGAGCCAGAGCCAGCGCATCGCTGGGCCGCGAATCGATGGTCATCATCTGCCCTTCGCGCTCGACCCAGATCAGCGCGTAGAAGGTGTCGTCTTTCAGGTCGTTGACCACGATTTTCTGCACGCGGACTTCGAGCCCGAGGAGCACGTTGCGCAGCAGGTCATGGGTCATCGGCCGCGGCGTCTGGACTTTTTCGATTTCCAGGGCGATAGCGTTGGCTTCGTACACGCCGACCCAGATTGGCAGAATGGCTTGTCCCCGCACGTCCTTGAGGACAACGATCGGCATATTCGTTACGGGGTCCATCATCAGGCCGCGGATCTTCATCTCTACTTCCATCACCGCCTCCTTCTGACTATTCGACCTGCACGCCTGCCAAACTATTCGCTCCCGCTTCCGTGACTCGCACTCGCACGTAGGTTCCCAGAAGTTCGGCTGCTTGGGAAGTGAAATTCAAGACTTTGTTGGACGAGGTATGTCCGGACCACTGGTGCTCGCGGCGCGATTTTGTGCTGACCATCACTTCGAAGGTCTGGCCGAGCAGGGCCAGGCTGCGTTCCGCCTGAATGGCGCGTTGCTTTTCTTGAATGGCTGCAAGGCGGCGGGACTTCTCTTCTTCTGGAATCGCGTCGGGCATGGACGTTGCTGGTGTGTGTGGGCGCGGCGAGTATTTGAAGGCGAACACGCCGTCGTATTGCACTTCTTCCAGCAGGCTGAGGGTCTCGGCGAAGTCAGATTCGGTCTCGCCGGGGAAGCCCACAATAATGTCCGTGGTGATGCTGATTGGGCGTCTGGCGGCGCGGATCAGCGTTACTTTTTGCAGATACTCGTCGCGCGTGTAGGTGCGCTGCATAGCGCGCAGCACTCTGCTCGAGCCGGACTGCACCGGCAGATGCACATGCTCGCAAAGTTTGGGCTCGGCATCGATGGCGTCGACGATGTCCCGCCCAAAATCGCGCGGATGCGAAGTGGTGAATCGCACGCGGCGAATTCCCGGCACGTCCGCGACGGCTCGCAGCAGCGCCGAGAATTTCATTGCAGCGGGCGTTGGATCGGCATAGGAATTCACGGTCTGGCCCAGCAACTGGACTTCGGTGTATCCGGCAGCCGAGAGTTGCCGCACTTCGCGGAGAATCGATTCGCTGGAGCGGCTGCGCTCCGGCCCGCGCGTGTATGGAACGACGCAATAGGAACATGCTTTGTCGCAGCCTTCGATAATGGTGAGAAAAGCGCGCCAGGGATTATCGCGGCGGGTGACGGGACTTTCGAACGTCTCATCCGTGTCGTTGTCGAGGCCGGTAACACGATGATTGCCGTTCTCCAGTTCCGCCAGCATTTCCGGGAGGTTGCGGTAACTGGCCGAGCCACACACCAGGCTGACCCACGGCGCACGCTTGAAAATGGCTTCGCCTTCCTGCTGGGCCACACAACCCAGGACGCCGATAATTTTTCCGTCGTGCTGCTTGTCGCGGAATTCGCCGAGGCGCGAGAACACTTTCTGCGCCGCTTTTTCGCGGATGCTGCAGGTGTTATAGAAAATCACGGAGGCCGCTTCCGGCGACTCGACCTGCTGATACCCGCGGGACATCAGCACACCGGCAACTTTCTCCGAGTCGTGGTCGTTCATCTGGCAGCCGAAAGTTTCTAGAAAGAAGGTGCCGCGATTCGGAAGAGCGAGACCGCCGGGGCGAACGGCTTCCGTTCGCAAGGAGGATTCTCCTGCCAGCGACTCCAGTCCGATATCGAACGCTTTACTCATTTGCTCTCGTCAGATGCATTGCTCACGCTTTGCTCGCAGTTTATCACAGCTTCTGCAACCCAATCGGCGGCCTGCAGCGTCCAAGTATCAGCTTTCCAAGTCAACGTTGAGGTCGTTGAGCGCATGTAACTTCTCCGCGATCCTTCGTTGCTTCCCCTAGGTGCGTGTGCTACGGTTTTTGCGATACACAATTTTCGCCCATTGAGGAGCTGACATTCTTTTCCTGCTTACGGCATTCCTGGTAACCGACATTCTTGGCATTCTCCAACAAACGGGTTGGGTGGCGCGAGGCGTGCTGTTGTTGCTTTTCGCGTTTTCCTTGATTTCATGGGCGTTAATCTTCCAAAAGCTCGGCTTGTTCAGCCGCATTCGCCGGGACAGCGACCAATTCCTGCGCATTTTTCGTGCCACCAAGGGCGTAGCGAATCCGCAAGCGGTGGCTTCGGCGGGTTCGCCATTTGCCTCGGTGTATACGGCCGGGTACCGCGAACTGCAAAACCAGGTCAGCGTTGGGAATCCCCAACCCACCGGCAAGCTGAAGAGCCTCAACGCGGTGACCGTAAACATGCAGTTGGCGGCGGCGGAAGAAGTGCGCCGCGTGGAAAAAGGCATGTCCTGGCTGGCCACCACCGGCTCAGTAACGCCATTCATCGGCCTGTTCGGCACGGTCTGGGGCATTATCGACGCTTTTTCCGGCCTGGGCAGCGCGGGTGCAGCCAGTCTGCGAGCCGTAGCACCGGGCATCGCGGAAGCGCTGGTGACGACTGCGGCCGGCCTGGTTGCAGCCATACCAGCGGTGATTTTCTACAATCAATTTCTGCAAAATATTCGCGATCTGGCACAGCGCCTCGACTCCTTCGCTCTCGAGGTCACCGCGCAGATCGAAAAGACGTTTAACTGAACAGTTCAACTTAAGAGGGCAACTGAAAAGGGTCCTGATGCCGTCACTCGCCAAACAAACACAGACCTCGCTCTCAGAGATCAACATGGTTCCGTTTGTCGACGTGGTGCTGGTGCTGCTGATCATCTTCATGATCACCGCGCCGATTCTGCAATCGGGCATCGAAGTGGACGTCCCCAAGACCAAGACGGTTCGCGAGATCACTGAGCAGCGGCTGGTGATCACCATCGACAAGGCGCAGCGGGTTTATCTTGGCAATGAATCCATTAACATCCACGACCTAGGTCCCCGGGTGCACGCCCAGCTGAAGAAGCCGCAGGACGCGGTGTTCCTGCGTTGCGACCAAACCGTTCCATTTGGTAGTTTCGCCACGGTGGTCGATTCGCTTCGGCAAGCGGGGATCAACAACATCAGCATCGTCACCGAGCCGATCGCGGGACGTACGCGCAATCCCTGATTAAGATGATTACAGCTCTGGCCAACCCGTACGACCTCAACCTGAAAAGGTTCATGTGGTATTCGGCTGCGCTGCACGGAGCCGTAGTTGTCGCAGCCATTGTCTTGGCTCTTTTTCACTGGCACGGGAACGAATGGGCTGGCGTGGGAGGAGAGCAGGGTGGCGTCCAGGTGAAACTCGTGAGCAGCGCCGGCATTCCCATGCCGCGGCCCACGCTGCCCACCGACAGCCAAACTGTGGACCCGACGCAGGGCTTGTATAAAGTAGAGCCTCCCAAACTGGAGCAGCCTCCGCCCGACGCCACCAAGATCCCCACTTTCAAGAAAGATAAGCCACTTCCACCTTCCCCAAAATCCAAAGTGTTCGAGAAGAAGACTCCGCCTCCCGACAACGCCGTGCCATATGGCGAAGGTGGCAATCCCAATCTCCCGACGGGCTACTCCCAAACACCAGGCGCGTCATCGGGTGTGACCATTCAGGGCCAGGGCGGAGGCGATTTCGCTTCGCGCTACGGCTTTTACATCGAAAACGTGAAGCGCAGGATCTACAGCAACTGGAGCCAATGGAGTATTGACCAAGCAGGCCGCAACTCACGAACCATCCATTGCGCCGTCACGTTTACGATCAACCGAGATGGGTCTATTAGAGACGCGAAAATTTCTCAATCCAGCGGAAACTATTCCTATGACAGTGCGGCCCTTCACGCGGTGGCGAACTCCAACCCGGTCGAGAAACTGCCAACTGACTATTCCGGCTCTTACGTTGTGGCAATAATCGATTTCAATCCGCCCGGAATTCAATGAGTGAACGGTAGCGGCCGGCCGGACCAATTCAGGAGGTCAGAGTGCTCGTAAAAATCAGGGCGTGGACGTCGATAACGCTCCTTCTCGTTCTCGCTTTATCCGCGCAATCCGCGGCCGCACAAGACTGGTTTCGGACGCAAATTGGTCTCGACAACGCCAAGCCGCGCGTGGCCGTCGCCGATTTCGCTCCTCGCGCCGACAACGCTAAATCTCACTCCGACCTGTTCACCCAAGTGGTGCGGGACGATCTGGCGTTCAGCGGCATTCTGGAACTGGTTAGCCCCAGTTTCTACCCAACTCCTTCGCCGTCGCAGCCTTCCGAGCTGCGCAACCTTTCCTGGACGGATCCTCCGGTAAACGCGAGCCTGGTGGCTTTCGGCAATCTCATCGAATCGCCGGCGGAAGTGGGCATCTATGCCTGGCTTTACGACGTGCGCAATCCCTCTTCGCAACCGGTGATCGCCAAGGTCTATCGCGGCGCGCCTACGGATGCGCAGGTTCGCAAATTTGCGCACCAGTTCGCCGATGAAATCATCAGCAAGCTTTCCGGCGGGCTGCCGGGCGTGGCGTCAACGCAAATCGCGTTCGTCAGTTCGCGTACCGGCACCAAGGAAATCTGGGTGATGGATTACGACGGTTCCAACCAGCGGCCGCTCACTTCCCTGCGCTCCATCTCGCTGACGCCGCGCTGGTCGCCGGATGCTTCGCGCATCGCGTTCACCTGCTTCGCGCCGTACAACGGGGTAACCGGGCCGCAAATTTGCATGTACTCGCTGGATGCCGGCAAGGTGGTCTCTTTTCCGCGCTATCGCGGCACCAACTCTTCGCCCGCGTGGTCGCCGGACGGCTCGCAACTGGTGTTTTCGTCGTCGATGCAAGGCAATCCGGAGATTTACGTGGTGGACGCCAATGGCTTGCGTCCCAAGCGGCTGAGTCTTTCCAATATCAACGTAGCGAATGTGTCGCCGGCCTGGAACCCGAAGACTGGCCAGAGTATCGCGTATGTCAGCGATCGCGGCGGCATCCCGAAGCTGTATCTGATGAACTCGGACGGCACCAATTCCGTCGAGCTGGATCTTCCGGACAAAGGTTATCTGATCGACCCATCCTGGGCGCCTAACGGGCAGCTTTTGGCGTTTAGCTGGCGCAGGCCTACCGGCAACTACGATATTTACATCATGGACGTCGCTACTCGCCAGATTGTCGAGCTCACGCGCGACGCCGCGCGCAATGAACGCCCCTCTTGGGCGCCGGACGGCCGGCACCTGGTATTCGAGTCCACGCGCAGCGGCACGCGGCAGATCTGGTCCATGCTGGCGGATGGCTCGCAGGCGCGGCAACTGACCACTTCCGGGCACAATGAATCGCCAAATTGGTCCACCCGTTGAGACTCCGCTGTGCCCGGAATTTGTGCGCGGATAATGTATCGTGTTACGATGTATCGTCGCATCCAGTCCGACGGTGATACCATGTCGCTTCCGGTCGGATTGTGTTTCTTGGGTTCCCGAAAGACTCACGCCGTCGAGGAGGACATCGCATGACTCTGGCTTCACGCTCGTCTTACCGTACCGCACTCTTGACCACGCTGGTCGCAGCCGCACTTATCTCCGGTTGCGCAAAGAAGCCCGTGGCATCGGCACCGCCACCGCCACCGCCACCACCGCCGGCCGCGGCGCCGACCGTAACGCTGAGCGCCAACCCCAGTTCGATCAATGCGGGCGATTCCTCGACGCTGAGCTGGACCTCGACCAACGCTACTTCCGTCGCCATCGCTCCTGAGGTAGGCACGGTCACCGCCGAGGGCTCCACCAAGGTATCGCCGGCCGATTCCGCGACCTACACCATCACGGCCAGTGGCCCCGGCGGCACCGCGAACGCCACGGCTCGCGTCACGGTGGCCGCTCCGCCGCCACCACCGCCACCTGATAAGGGCCCATCGCTCGACGAGCTCTTCCTCAAGGAAGTGCGCGACGCTTACTTTGACTTCAATAAAGCGGACATTCGCGCCGACGCCCGCGAAGCTTTGGGGCGCACCGCGAACTTCCTGCGCAGCTATCCGCAGATCAAAGTCACCATCGAGGGTCATTGCGACGAGCGCGGCTCGACAGAATACAACATCGTTCTCGGCGACCGCCGCGCTTCGGCTTCCAAGCAGTATCTGGTTTCCCTGGGCATCGCTGCGGACCGCATCAGCACCGTCAGTTTCGGCAAAGAAAAGCCCGCGTGCATGGAGTCCAACGAAGACTGCTGGCAGAAGAACCGCCGCGGCCACTTCGTAAAAGCCAACTAGGCGACCCTTCGATGTGCCTTCCAATGGGGCGGCTTCGTGCCGCCCCGTTGCTTTTTGTGGCGCCGACTTGTGCGGCCGGACCGGTGCCTACAGCGAAAAAGATACGGATTTCGCCGATGCAACCTCTTGCCCCTATGCGCCTCTCCCATTAAAGTGGAACAAGAGCCCGGCGAAACCGTTTGTGAAGAGCGTTTTTGAGTCTCTCGCGCCCGCGGGCGCCTCTTTAGGAGGAAGTCTTATGCGTACTCGCAATATCGCCATTTTCTGCGCCGCCGCCGTGGCTGGTGCCATCGTCGGCAGCGCGGTGGGCCCGCGCCCAGCGCTGGCTGTGGCCCGCGAAATCATCGAACTGCAGCGCGACGTTACCTCGATCCTGCAAGGTCAGAAGGATCTGGCCACGCAAATGACCCAGGACCACACAGTCACGAAGACGCTCGTCGAGCAGTCGAACGACAACGTCAACAAACTCGGCGCCACCATGAGTGGGCTGCAAAAGTCGGTGCAGGACGTCCAAGCCAACTCCGGCGCGCGGCTGGACACCATGTCCACCCAGGTGCAGGGGCTCTCCGACAATCTCGAGGAAATCAAATCGCGATTGGGAAAACTGAATCAGCAACTCGTCGATCTGCAAAACACCGTGCAGTCGCTCGACGCGAAAATCTCTGGCGGCGGTAGCGCTGCTCCGGCCAGCAGCAGCTCGGCCGCCAATCCAGGGTCCGGCTCAAACCCCAACGGTTTCGCTCCCGCCACTGGTTCGGTCAATCCTTCCGGCCCGGCTCCTTCCGCCGACACGCTGTATTCCAACGGCCTGCGCGATATCACCAGCGGCAAATACGATTTGGCCCGCTCCGAATTCCAGGACTACCTCAAGTTCTACGGCGACACCGACCTGGCTTCCAACGCCCAGTTCTATCTCGGCGAAATCGCCTACTCGCAAAAACAGTACGACCAGGCGGTCTCGGAATACGACAAAGTCCTCACCAATTATCCAAAGAGTTTCAAGCTTGCTCCCGCCCGATTGAAAAAAGGCATGGCCCTGATCGAACTTGGCCAGAAAACCGGCGGCGTCCGTGAACTCCGCGAAGTCGTCAAACGTTTCCCCAGCACCGAAGAAGACCGCCGCGCCCGCGCCAAACTCAAGGAGCTAGGCGTAGCCATCACCGTTTCCCGCTAGTCTTTCGGCATGCCTACGATCATCGCGCTCACAGAACACACAGGTAGCCTCGACGCGTGGACCGCTGTTGGTAGAAATATATGAAAGCTAAGAAGCTCCTCCCTCTTCTGCTGGGTTTGGCTGTCTTGCTCGGCGGTACGAGTCAAGACGCTGCGCAGCAAACTCCGCCGCCCAGTGCGGCAGAGTCCTACGCGAACACTGCCGACAGCTTGCACTCGCTTCTGGCCGATTTGTTGACCGCCGCCAAGAGCGATGAAAACCGCTCGCCAAAGATTGCGGAAATGGAGATACCTGACTACGAAAACTGGTTCACGCGCACCTATGGGCAAGAGAAGGGGCCGGCATTGGCAAGCGCCTACGGGAAGTCCTTAAAGCTGACCGAACAGCAGTTTGGGATGTTGTGGGTCGAGCTTGCTAAAGGGGAAGGCGAGATTTCGATTAGCAAGCTAGACGCAGCGAATCGGAAATTTGACTTCGCGAAGAGGGATGACACGCTCGCAAACCCGACGGACGAATTCGCAGCCGCCTGGACGAAGACGGATTCCTCCGCTGGGCCTGCCAAGCAGACCATCGGGTACTTTTGTTTTGTGGACGGCAAGTTTCGGCTGAGGAGCTTCCCCCACGAGGTGCAGATACTCTCGACCACCAAACCTGGGCCGGTGGTTCCTCCAAAACTCATAAACAGAGTGCCCCCGGCATACCCTGTGCTAGCGCGCCAATCGAGGATTCAGGGATTGGTTTCCGTGAACGTTGTGATAGGGAAAGGCGGGACAGTGACTGTGCAAAACGTAGGGGCTGGCCACCCTCTGCTCGCGCCTGCGGCGGTCGCGGCGGTACAACAATGGAAGTATGAACCGGCTACGATCAGTGGCGAACCAGTTGAAGTAGGAGCGAAAATCTACGTGACGTTCGAGCTTGCCAAGCAGCAAGGCGAACAAAAGCAATGATCGACGAACGGTAGCTCCTGGGAACGCGCTTACCGGAAGCTGACCCACTACCAATCTTTCCACTCTCCTGCCTTGTAGGGGCGGCTTTACGCCGCCTGCTTACGGCCGTGTATTTGTCGTATGTGTCGGCCGCGCTCAGATCTCAGCTCCTCTAACCGCCTTCCCGCGCCACGCACCGAAATCTCGAGCAGCCCTCATGCCTCCAACTCCCGCACTCTCCGGCATCCTGGAAACCGCGATCCACGTGGACGATATCGACCGCGCCTCGCGCTTCTACGAAGATATCCTGGGCCTCGCGCGCATCGGTGGAGACGTCCGTTTCCGTGCCTACTCCGTGGCCAATCGCGACGTTCTGCTGCTCTTCAAACGCGGTGAAAACTCGCTCCCGCTCACTCTGCCCGGCGGCGTCATCCCACCCCACGGCAGCTCCGGCCATCTCCACGTAGCTTTCTCCATCGCTGAATCTGATCTCGAGCAATGGGAAACCCGCTTGGCCGCCAACTCCATCCCTATCGAAAGCCGCGTCCGCTGGCCCTTGGGCGGCCGAAGCGTCTACTTCCGCGACCCAGACGCACACCTTCTCGAACTCGCCACGCCGGGCCTGTGGTCTATCTACTGATTTTCTAAGTCGGTGGTTGTGATTGTTAGGGGATTCTTAGTGTAGGTTGTTGCTTAGCTCGGCCCCGAGCCTTTTTTCACAACCGGCAGTGCCAGAACTTCGCGCTTGATAGCCTCAAATTGCGGCGAGTCGCGCCGGGCATTGGCCGGGATGCCGCCGAGCTTCTGAATCTCCTCGTCCACGCGCTCGACGCGGTGCTCCGGGTTCGGGTGATCGGAAAAGAACTCCGGGGGATTCTTCCCTTTGGTCTCGGCTTCCAGCTTTTCAAAAAACTGCGAGAGTGCCCGCGGATCGTACCCGGAATCGTACAGCACCTGCGTCCCCATCACGTCCGCTTGCGATTCCGCCGTTCGCGAATAGCGCAGCAGCACCCCGCCCGCGGCAAATGCTCCCAGTCCGGCGATTAACGTGCCGCCCGTCGAGTCACCGAAAATGCCGCCGGCTAGGCCCAGAATCCCTTGCGTCCACTGCGCCTTGGTGGCCTGGTTGGTGCCGTGCCGCAGAGCCACGTGGGAAAGCTCGTGCGCCATCACGCCGGCTAGTTGCGATTCATTGTCCGCGGATTCAATCGCGCCGCGGTTCACGAAAATGTATCCTCCCGGCAAGGCGAAGGCGTTGATGGCTTTGTCGTTCACGCAGTGGAATTCCCAGGCGTATTGCACGCCACCGGTGGGCAGCTTGGCTGCCAGCCGCGTGCCCAGTTCCGTCAGGTAGGCATCTATGCTCGGGCTGTTGCACAGCGGGAGTTTTTTCTCGGCATCCGTGGCGGCCCGCTTTCCGACCTCGATATCCTGCGTCGGCGTAAACATGTTCCATCCGGGCTTCATCTGGGTACGCTGCGCAGCAGCGCCCGGCGCTAGAACTCCCCAGCAAGCAGCAACAATCACCGCCACCCTCACGCTGCCGCGCATAACTGCCTCCGTGCGAATCCCTTCGCAACAATCCGGCTGAGACGACAGTTTATACCTGGGCGTTGCGAAAAGAAAAAAGCCCGGGCAATACTGCGCCCGGGCCAATCCGTGGGAAGAATGCCGAGAGTTAGCGCGACATGCGCGGCGTCGGTTCCGGCGAGCCTGCAGCCGCCGGCGTGTCGACTGCCTTGCCGCTCTTTGCCGGTGTGGCACGCACAGCAACCACCGGCTCCGCCTTGCGCGCAGGCAACGCCAGGTTTTCTCCTTCGCGCACGAACGTCAGGCGGTCCTGCTCTTTGTTCCAGTCGATGCACACCAAATCGCCGAGGTGCACTTGTTCCGTAGCCAGCAGATTTGCCAGCGGATAAACCACATGCCGCTCGATAGCGCGCTTCAGGTGCCGAGCGCCATAACGCTGGTCGGTGCCTTCCTGCAACAGAAATTCCCTGCCCGGATCGGTCACGCGGAACAGAAATTGTCCTTTGGCCGTTTCCAACACGCGCTGCTGGACCTGCCCAAGCTCAATCTGCAGAACCTCTTCCAATTGCTCCCGGCGCAGCGGGTGGAAAACCACCACTTTGTCGAGCCGGTTCATGAATTCCGGCGAGAATTTCCGCCGCGCCGCTTCCACCGCCGTGCGTTCCACCTTCTCATCCATGCCGGCTGCCGGCTTGTCCTTCGGCTGGATAAAACCCATGCCGCCGGTCATCAATTCCGTAATTTCGCCGCCGCCCAGGTTGGAGGTCAGGAAAATCACCGTCTGAGACAGGTCCACCCGCCGGTTATCGCCAAGGGTCAAAGTCGCTTTGTCCAGCATTCCGAGCAACAATTGCCAGAGCGAATCGGAAGCCTTCTCGATTTCGTCGAATAGCAAAAAGCTCAGCTTCAGCTTGTCCGTATGACTCGCGGCCAAGGCCTCTTGCGTAATCAGCGGGTGGGTCTCGCGATGGCCCAGATACCCCGGAGGCGAACCAATCAGTTTGGCAATTTCGTGCGAGTGTTGGAACTCCGCGCAGTCCACCTTAATTACGGAGCGTGCGTCGCCGAACAGAATCTCCGCAGCGGCTTCCACGATGCGTGTCTTTCCCGATCCCGTCGGTCCAAGAAACAGCAAATTTCCTACTGGCCGTCCTGGCGAGTTCAGCCCGGCGCAAAACACCTGGTACATATCCACCAGGGCTTGCAGGCCTTCGGCTTGCCCCACAATTTTGGCCCGCAGCGAACCCTCAAAATCGCGGGTATCGGTGCTGCGTATGCTTGGATCCAGTTGTTGACGAACGGCGGGTTTCATCAGTCTTTCCTCCGCGCCCAGCCCCCTAGGCGCCATGCGGTCTCAGCGAACGCACCGGGGCGATTAGTGCATGGTGGGGGCCACTCCCATGACGGCCTCGCCCTTCCGCAAACGCTCCCCCCTCAATGACATACAACTGTTTCACTTCTGGAAACCGTCTCATCGCGTGAGACACTGTTTCATTCGCGAGCAAATCGCGAGAAACGATACAGTTTAGGTCACCGCAAAAATGACAAAAACGGGCGCAGCCAGAGGCCGCGCCCGTCAGGTTCAAGTAGAACTTTAAGTAGTTGGAAAGCCTAGCGATCCGGCTTTTTCCGCGACTGCGGAATCGGCGCTGGCGCGGCCGCAGGACCTGCCGGCTGGCTCTTCCGCGCATTGGCCACGGTCTCCGCCGCGACGTCGATGCTCTTTCCACCGCTGACCTCTGCTGCCACGGCCTTGGCTTCCACCGTTTCCGCCGCTGGTGTCACCAGCGCGCCTTCTCCTTCGCGCACGAAGGTCAGCCCGCTGTGTTGGCCGTCCCAATCGATGCGCACCAGGTCTCCCAGATGCACCTGATCCGTCGCCAGCAAGTTGGCCAGCGGATAGACCACGTGCCGCTCAATCGCCCGCTTCAAGTGCCGCGCGCCGTAGCGCTGGTCCGTGCCTTCCTGCAGCAGGAAATCGCGCCCGGCATCGGTCACTCGAAAGAGAAATTGTCCCTTGGCCGTCTCCAGGACCCGTTCCTGGACTTCGCCCAGCTCGATGTTCAGCACTTCCTGCAGCTGGCCGCGGCCCAGCGGATGGAACACCACCACCTTGTCCAGGCGGTTCATGAACTCCGGCGAGAACTTGCGGCGGGCCGCTTCCATCGCGGTGCGCTCTACTTTCTCGTCCAGTCCGCTCGTGGGGATGTCCTTCGGCTGGATGAAACCCATGCCGCCGGTCATCAATTCCATGATTTCCCCGCCGCCCAGGTTGGAGGTTAGGAAAATCACGGTACGTGAAAGGTCTACCTTTCGGTTGTCGCCCAGTGTCAAGGTCGCTTTGTCCAGCATGCCCAGGAGCAGTTGCCACAGTGCGTCGGACGCCTTTTCGATTTCGTCGAACAGCAGGAAGCTCAGCTTCAACTTGTCGGTGTGTGACGCCGCCAGGGATTCCTGCGTGATCAAAGGATGCGTCTCGCGATGGCCCAAATACCCCGGAGGCGAACCAATCAGCTTGGCAATTTCATGGGAATGCTGAAACTCCGCGCAATCCACCTTCACCACCGAGCGCGCGTCCCCGAACAGAATTTCCGCCGCGGCTTCGACGATGCGGGTCTTCCCCGAACCGGTCGGCCCGAGAAACAACAGATTCCCCACCGGACGGCCCGGCGAATTCAGGCCGGCGCTGAACACTTGGTACATGTCCACCAGCGCCTGCACCGCTTCTTCTTGTCCAACGATTTTCGAGCGCAAGGACGACTGAAAATCCATCGTCCCGCTGCTGCGTTTGCTTGGATCTAAAGGAAGAATCGTTTCCGCCATGACCGCCTCC
>Ga0210408_10004009_pt1 | contig 13303 bp, 9 predicted proteins | sample IncBWH4MmetaG_FD_155471 | JGI IMG/M metagenome (GOLD analysis project Ga0210408, IMG submission 155471) | Forest soil microbial communities from Barre Woods Harvard Forest LTER site, Petersham, Massachusetts, United States - Inc-BW-H-4-M | ecosystem: Environmental > Terrestrial > Soil >...
TATATCGCTCAATCGCGTGGCGCGCAGCGCAGATGCCTTCGACATAATCCATTTCCACACTGACTACCTCCACTTCCCGCTGTTCGCACAGCGCTGGAGGAAGACACTGACGACGATGCATGGCCGCCTCGATCTGCCGGATCTTCCGCCCGTTCTCCGCGAGTTCGCGATGATGCCATTGGTGTCGATCTCAACCGCGCAGCGCGCGCCCATGCCTTGGGCAAACTGGTACGGCACTGTTTACCACGGGCTGCCGAGGAGCCTATACGCTGCGGGCTCCGGTGATGGCGGCTATCTCGCCTTTATTGGCCGAATCTGTCCGGAGAAGCGACCGGATTGGGCGATTGAGATCGCCCGCCGTGCGGGTTTGCCGCTGACCATCGCGGCGAAGGTCGACAAGGCTGATCGTATTTATTACAGGACCCGGATCAAGCCGCTGCTCAAAGATCCTCTGGTCGAGTTCGTCGGTGAGATCGGCGACAGCGACAAGGAGGCTTTCCTGGGCGACGCGATAGCGCTGCTCTTTCCGATCGATTGGCCCGAACCGTTCGGCCTGGTGCTCATCGAAGCGATGGCCAACGGGACCCCGGTGATCGCCTTTGGACGAGGTTCCGTTCCTGAGATCATCGATCATGGCATCACTGGGTTTATCGTCGACAGCGTCGATGAGGCAGTAGCGGCGATCCCGCTCGCGAAAGCGCTCGATCGTGGCGCGATCCGACGCCGCTTTGAGGAGCGGTTCTCGGTTGAGCGTATGGCGCGAGATTATGTGGCGCTATACGGCGAAGTCTTGCGACGCGGCACCGTGGGTGCAGTCTTGAGCTCCGCAGCAACGGCTCACGCGACGGCGAACGCTGCCTGACCCCCCAAGCGCACGAACTTGACCAAACCGGGTACCTGCCCAAAAACCCGCGTCCTCGAGGAATTTGCGTGGGTCGCTTTCGCAAGCGCCGCGCATCCGACAAGAGTATATGGAGCCGCTCCTTCCGCTCTTCGAGCGGGTTCGCGCCGACGGTTTCGCCATCGAGCTGGAGGAAGGTCGAACAGAAGGAAGATCAAGTTTTCCGAGTTGCCAGAGTCAGACGCGGACTGGAGGAGGCTGAACGAGGGTTGTGCCATCCTATTGAACGCCGCCCAGCTCCCCGTCGAGATAGGCTTGCCTGGCGGGAAGCGACGCCACCGCCGCGGCGATCGGCCGGGTATTTGTGCGTCCAGTCGAACCCGTGCGGTCAGCAGCCGGACCGCGCCCCGATCGAGCCGCGCATGCATCCGGTACTCATCGAATTGATTTCGTGTAGCGATTCCGACCCTTCTGGCGGCTGGTCGAGCAATTTGGTGGTGCGGTTTGACCCAAGTCGGCAGCACCGTCGCCTCGGCGCGTCGCCCGCCCGCGAGCGATCGCGTCATGCAACCATGAAGCGCGATCACGAGCTGCATCGCTTCATAATGTTCAGGCTTGAAATCGAGCCGGCTTGGCCGATCCTCTCTCGCTGCCAGGGCAGTATACCGCAAAAGTTTAAAGAAGGCCGGAGCTCACCGGATATGCGGAATTGGCCGCGCATGCGCGGCCAAGCGAAGTGCCTGTTGACTTGAAGGCCTCATTCGCCCGCCGAGTTCGTCTCCCGAAAATAACCGTGGATCTTCTCGTTGGCGCCGCTTGTTGTTCGATGTGGATGATCCAATCCGTCATGCTCGGGCGGACATGCTGGGCAGAAAAGGCGACAAATGAACGACATCGCTGCGAACCATCAGCGCGCAGCCTTTCGCGCCAACGTCGCCGACCGGTTTGGCGTGCTGCCCAATTTCTTCTGCTCGGCGAGTGCGGCCCCCGGGCTCATCGAGGGGCTCTGGGATTTCGCGCAATCCGCTTATCTCGACAGTCCTTTGCCGTCCTTATTCAAGGAAAGACTATTTGTTCACCTATCCCGATTCTGCCCCGTCCGCTATTGCATCGTCCGCCACGTCGGCTTTCTGATCGGCGCCGGCCGACCGGCGGGCGACGCGACAGGCCCTGCCGGGACCGTCGCCGAGGTTCTGTCGCTGCTGCAACGGCCGGTCCCCAATTCAGCCGCCTTCGATCGGGCCGTGTCCCGCCTCCTTGACCATCCGGTTCCCGAAGAAATTCCGGCCTCGGCAACGCCATTTGAGTACGAACTGTTCGATGTACTGACGATCCTCTTTCTCGACCCGCTCGCTTCGGGGCGCGCGCGGGAAGCGATGCGCGCCGCGGTGGGAGAAACAAACTTCGAATATCTGATTGCTTATCTCGCGTTCATCCGGGCAGCTCATTACTGGACCGAAACGCACCCCGACATCGAATACGAGCCGGACATGCTCCAATTAATGGAGCGGCACGAAGAGCTGGCGCGGGTGCTGCTCGATCCGGCGGACGCCGATCAGACGAGGGGCGCGTCGGAGCGGGCAACAGCGCTGATCGCGCTGCGCGAGAGCGAGGAACGCTTCCGTGCAGTCGTGGACCTAGTGCCAGATCTTCTCTGGCGCATTGCGCCGAGCGCCACAGTCGTGTGGCACAACGACAGGTGGCATGACTACACCGGTCAAGCTTCGCATGCCGATACCGGTCGGGGATGGATGGATGCCATGCACCCTGAGGACCGCGATGAGTTGACCAGAGCACTGGAGGACGGCCTGAACGTGGGTTCGCGCTATCGCCAGGAACACCGCATCCGGCGTTATGACGGTGCATTTCGCTGGTTCCTCCTGCGCGGCGAGCCGGTGCGCGATCAAGCAGGCCGGATCGTCGAGTGGTTTGTGGCCGCGACGGACATCAACGACCAGAAATGTGCAGCTGAAGCGCTTCAGGAAAGTAACCGGCTACTGGAAAGCCGGGTAATCGAGCGCACTTCGGAATTGAGTGACGCACTTCAGGCACTTCAGGCTGAAACGGCGAACCGAGCGAGGGTCGAGGAGGTCCTCCGCCAGGCGCAGAAGATGGAGGCGGTCGGCCAACTCACGGGAGGGCTCGCCCATGATTTCAACAATATCCTGACCGGAATCCAAGGAAGTTTGGAGCTGCTGCGGCTTCGCCTGAGCCAGGGACGCGTGAACGACCTTGATCGCTATATCAATACAGCGAGCGCAGCGGCGGATCGCGCCACCGCCCTGACTCAACGGCTACTGGCGTTCGCTCGGCAGCAAACGCTCGACGCCAAGGCCATCCGGGCAAACGATCGGATCTCCGGGATGGAGGATTTAATTCGTCGCACGATCGGCCCTTCGATCACTCTGAAAACCGCGCTGGCGTCAGATCTCTGGTTGTCGTTCTGCGATCCGAACCAGCTTGAAAACGCCATCGTGAATCTTTGTATCAACGCCCGCGATGCGATGCCCGGCGGAGGGACGTTGATCATCGAAACCGCCAACCAGACGATCAACAAAAGAGCCGCCCGCGAACAGAGGATCAGCGCTGGCTCCTATGTGTTAATCGCCGTGTCTGATACAGGCGCCGGGATGACACCGGAGGTAAAGGGGCGCGCGTTCGACCCGTTTTTCACGACAAAGCCGCTGGGCCAAGGCACCGGGCTCGGGCTCTCGATGATCTATGGGTTTGTCCAACAATCGGGCGGAGAGGTGCGGATCGAGTCGGAAGTGCGACACGGCACCAAAGTATCGATCTACCTGCCACGGCATGTGGGTGGGCCCGGGGTAGACACCCCTTCGCCGCGGCTGGACAACGCGCCGCATGCGGAACGATGCCAGTCGGTGCTGGTGATCGATGACGAGCCGGCGGTGCGGATGTTGATCGCGGAAGTTCTTCGCGAGCTTGGTTACGACGCCATCGAGGCTATCGACGGCCCATCCGGACTGGCGATCCTCCTGTCAGGAGCCCGGATCGACTTGCTGATAAGCGATGTCGCACTGCCCAACGGCATGAACGGCCGCCAGGTTGCAGAAGCGGCGCGTCAGGTCCTACCCGGGTTGAAAGTGCTGTTTATTACCGGCTACGCCGAGAACGCCGCGCTCAGGGGTGTCCAACTCGAACTCGGCATGCAGTTAATGGTCAAGCCCTTCACCATGGAAGCTCTTGGATCCCGTATCAATGCGATGATCGGAGACGACTAGAAGGCCGCCGGTAATGACCCCCTTCACCTCTTCGGATACGCCGTGAAAATGTAATCTTTTGCCGCCACCGTCGCATGACACGCGTAAGCGATCGAGATGGGTTGCCGGCGCGTACCTCGGGGTGCGCCAGGGCTGCAACCGCCGTGAATGCGGCATCGACCGTTTGGTATGGCGGGAGACACTGGCAGAGACGTACCGCAAGGGTACTGGCGTCGAGCGCATCGAGTGCGGGCACGCGATAAACAACGACGAGCCTGTGAGCGTTGAGCTGCAGCTGCATCAACAGCTCTTCGCCGAAGGCGTTGATGAGGTAGGTGGCGTCGGAAGCGCCTCGCACATGGCGGATCTCGACACGTGCGCGGGCGATCTCGGCCAAGTCCACATCCGTGCAACTGGGTATCAAAGCTGGCAATCCGTATTCGACGGCGCGCAGCGCTTCCAGCATCTGCCCGGTCAGGAAGAGCTCGGTCCGCCGTTGTGCCTCGCTTATGGTCAGCATGTCGCCAATCCACTTCTCAGGCCTGTGCTGCCCCAACCGTGTCCGCCATTCTTGCGCCGCGTCTCCCGATCGGTCTTGGTTGCCCAATGGTGCTTTCGTGGGCCGTCTGGTGTTCCATCTCCGCATTGAGCTTGGCGCCAAGTAGAACGACGATGATCGAGATCCAAATCCAGGTCATGAAGCCGACCACCGCGCCCAGCGAGCCATAGGTCTTGTTGTAGCTGCCGAAACTCGCCACGTACCATGAGAACAGGGCCGAAGCAGCGAGCCAAACGATCGCAGCAGATACGCTGCCCCAAGTAATCCAGCGCCATCGCGGCTCGGTGCGGCTTGGGCCGTATTTGTAAAGAACCGCCAACGCTGTTGTGACAAGCGCGAAAAGAATGGGCCATCTGCCGATTTTAACTACCAGAGCGGTCACTCCGGGAAGTGGAATATACGTCAAAGCAACCGGAACTGCGACAATTGCTGCAAGCGTAAGCAGGATAAAGACAACTATACCAAGGGTGACAGACAAAGTGATGGCATTGAGTTTAAGAAAACTGCGCTTCTCGTCTTCTCCGTAAACGATGTTGAGCGCATCGAAGATAGCTTTGACCCCTGAGTTAGCGGTCCAAAGTGAGATCGCAAGGCTCACTAGAAAGCTGACGCCCAGGGTTGTCCCGCCCTGTGACGCAAGACGGGTCATTTCTTCACGAAGAAGGTCGATCGCCCCGCCCGGTGCGACGTTCGCAATCGTGTCGAGATGGTTGGCTACACTAGCCGGGTCGGTGAACAGGCCGAAAATTGATATTAAAGCCGCGATCCCGGGGAAAATTGCGAGAAGCGCATAGAATGTGACGCCGGCGGCGACCAACAGGATGCGGTTTTCCGAGATGCCTCGGTAGACGCGCAAAAGAATATCCTTCCATCCCGAGGCCGGGATCTCCGAGGGAGTCTCTGCCGACCGGCCACGACCTGTCTCGCTCTGGCTGCGATCGCCGCTCGCAGGGCTCGCATCTCCGGCCCGCCGCCGGGCAAATCCGATTGCGATAAGCAGAGCGCTCAATCCGATCGCCCATAAGGGCGCGTGTTCCGGTGCCGTTAAACCCATACTCCCCGGTCTATGAACATCAGTGCTCCTCATGCGCTTGCTCCATAGCATGCGCGGTCCCGCCACCGGGTCGCTGCATCACCTCCTTGTCGAGTTGAGGTGGTATAGCTCCTTCGCGCCTCCAACCGCGTTCTGCCGACCGTGTCGGCGAGGGTAAAGCCGAGCTTGCGGAGGGTCACGCTGGCACGCCTGCGATGAGCCGTCGCGGAAATCTATGCTGCAGCAAGGCGGCAATCAGGCCGTCGATTGCATTCGCGCCATCGCCGACAATAACCCCATCCTGCGCCTTGGCCTCACCCAGAGAGCAAGCGTCCAGCACGAGCGAGCCGTCGCTGATCGCCGCGATCGGCTTTCCATGGCGGTAAGCCTCATTGAGGAAATGGACCGCCAAGCCCGATTTCGCCAGTGCGGCCGCGGAGCTCCCACCTGGTACGACCACAGCGTCATAGATCACTGATGGAGAGTTGGGAGCTGCGCGATTGACCTTCTGGGGCTTGCCTGCGGAATCCGTAATCATCCCGGCGTGAGCGGCGATCAATTCAACGAGCGCTTCCTGCGCAATCAACGCATCCTTCACCGCCTCCAACTGCTTCGCATCAACGCCGTCGCCGCCGAGGATGGCGATCTTCCGGCCCTTGATCGTATCGCCGGGTTTATCTTGGCTGAGTGCCGGCGACGAAAGGTCCTTCGCCTCCGGGCGCAGGGGTCCCGACGGCGTCGGCGCGGACGGTGTGGGATTCTCGGGGTTGCCGATCGGCGCAATCTCGATTCCAGTTTGGGCGGAAACCGCCTCTGCTAACGCATCGGCGATATTCACGAGGAGCTCGTTTATCACGTGGTGACGAACCTCCTCGCTTTCGACTTGGTTTAGTTCGAAGGCGAAGGCCTCGGCAATGTGTGCTTGTTCCCAATCGGACATGCTGTTCCAGAACTGGGTCGCTTGGCTGAAGTGGTCGGAGAAGCTGTCACTGCGGATACGGATCTTCGCACCGTCGACCTTTTCGGCGTAGCTGACGAAGGCGTCGGCAGCCTCCGGTGAATGCATCGGGCAACCGCCGCCTAGGCGGTTCGGGAAATAGGAGACCCGCCCCTTGTTGATCACGGTCCGCGCCATCGCATCGCGCTGGTTGTTGCAGACGGGATTGAGGGGCCGATTGATTGGGAGCTCGGCGAAGTTCGGACCGACGCGGCGAAGCTGAGTGTCGATGTAGGAGAACAGACGCCCTTGCAATAGGGGATCGTTGGTGAAGTCGATTCCCGGCACGACGTGGCCGGTATGGAAGGCGACCTGCTCGGTTTCCGCGAAAAAGTTATCGGGGTTGCGGTTCAGCGTCAGCTTGCCGACGCGGCGCACCGGAACGAGCTCCTCAGGGATGATCTTGGTCGGGTCGAGGAGGTCGAAGTCGAATTTAAACTCGTCCTCCTCCTCGACGATCTGCAGGCCCAGCTCCCATTCCGGATAGTCGCCGCGCTCGATCGCCTCGAAGAGATCGCGGCGGTGAAAATCAGGGTCCTTGCCAGAGATCTTCTGCGCTTCATCCCAGACGAGGGACTTGACGCCTTTGACCGGTTTCCAGTGAAACTTCACAAAACGGGCCGTGCCGGCATCGTTGATCAGCCGGAACGTGTGGACGCCAAACCCCTCCATCATCGCAAAGCTGCGCGGCAGGGCCCGGTCACTCATCACCCACATCAGCATATGGGCGCTTTCGGGCGTCAATGAGACGAAATCCCAGAAGGTGTCGTGAGCCGAAGCTGCCTGGGGAATTTCGTTGTTTGGCTCGGGCTTGACCGCATGGATCAGGTCGGGGAACTTGATCGCGTCCTGGATGAAGAAGACGGGCATATTGTTGCCGACGAGGTCCCAAATCCCTTCCTCGGAATAAAACTTGACCGCAAATCCGCGCACGTCGCGCGCGCAGTCGGTCGACCCGCGGGAACCGGCGACAGTCGAGAATCGCACGAAGACAGGCGTCTGCCGCGACGGATCGGTCAGGAGGCCGGCCATAGTCAGGTCCGACAGATCCTCATAGACCCGAAACACGCCGTGCGCCGCAGCGCCGCGCGCATGGACAACCCGCTCGGGTATGCGCTCGTGGTCGAAATGGGTGATCTTTTCACGGAGGTGGAAGTCCTCCATCAGCGTGGGGCCGCGTGGTCCGGCCTTCAGGGAGTTTTGGTCGTCGGAAATCTTGACGCCCTGATTCCCGCTCATCACCTCGCCGGGTTCGACGGTGTCAAGCGCGAGGTCGGATGTCTTATTGGTTTCCCCGTGGAGGGATTCTTTATCGATGGCAGAGGCGGACTGACCGGAAGTGCGAGCTATGGGCGGCCGCGCGCGGCCGCGTGATCTCTTGGGCATTAGAACTCCGAAAGCAAGGGCCGATCGCCGAATTGGGCGATCGGGCGTTGAGCGTTCTTCAGACTTCGGTTAGCGGCGGTACCAGGATGGGCGCTTAAACAGGCGCCGCGTTTTCGTCGACCGGCTCTCCTTGTTCGAGCGCGTGGCCGGTAAATGTGCGCGTTTCCGGCGCCGGTATGCCGCTCGTTTTATACTCAGCCAGGATCTCCTCCTTCCGCGCCTTCAGGCGATCGCCAAGCTCGTCCATATCAAGGCCAGCAACCCGGGCTTGAGCGAAGATCCCGTCCGAGCGCCGCTCCTCCTCGTGAACGTGATGCTCTATCTGTTCAGACAGCACCTTGACCTTGGCGTCGTAGAATTCCGCACTCGGAGCGCTCGCGAGTAGCTCAGCTATTAGGACCTTGCTGCCGTCGTGCTCGACATACCCTTCATTGAGCAAGCCTTCTTCGACCTTGCCTCGGCAGGCCGGATAGAAGATTTCTTCCTCGATCACTGTGTGCGCGCTGAGTTCGGCGCAGATCTTCTCAACCAGCGCCTGCTTTCTGGCTGCGCCCTTGGCGGCTTCGAACTCGTCAAACAAATCCTCCACCTTGCGATGGTCGGCCTTCAGCAGGGCGATGGCGTCGAAATGGTTTTGGCTTGGCATGAGGGTTCTTCGAGCAGAGGTGCTTCGATTATCGCGCCGTCTAAGGTCGCTAGGCCCGGGACGTCGTCACTGAGTTGACGGCTGGGCTGCAGCTAAGGTTCCATTTGGGTCGTGCGACATGGGACCAGCGCGGGCGCCGTCGCTCTCAACGAGAGAGTCGCGCGGCACTTCAATCTCCACCCGGCCGAAGGTTCGCATAAGCGCCGGCACGACCGTGTCGCGTGCACGTTCGAAAACCTCCACCTTGGCCTGAGCGATGGTGGTCGGACGTTGGGTCCAGGTCCAGCATCGCCTCGACGCTCGCCGTTCCAACCACTCACGCGTTGAGCCGTCGGGCGTTGTCCGTCGCCGCACGATGCACGGGAGTCAGCATCGCTCCCTGCGAGCGGACCGCCAACGCGGCCAATGCAATATATTGAGAGAAGACGCGCCCATACCATTCCATCGCTAACCGGCTCTGCAAACCCAACACGGCCGCCGGGGTACGACAGAGCGCCAACTCGGAGGTCATGCGCGTTGCGATCGCCATTTCATTGATCACAAAGCCGGCCGCCCGTTCGGCCATCTCACCCAAACCTTTGATCAGAACGGCGTTGGAGGCGGAGAACGCTTTCGTCTTTTCCGGAATTATCCGCTCCAATTCTCGGTGCTCCGCTCGGAGTGGATCAGCTATTGCAGCAACGCCCAGCTCAGTTCGCTTGGAAACGACACGGCTACTGGCCATAGCAAGTTCGGCACCTTTCGCCAAATTCGCGCCGGCAACAGCCAGGGTTTTCGTCACTTTGCGGAGGTCGGCGCCAGTCCGCCGTGCGGTTTTCATGGTGCACATCCACTGTTCAGCTGTAGGATAATGGTATTTGGGGATTACCGGATAAAATTTCAATAAATAGAATACCTAAGAGTAAATAAGTTAGCTAGAAAACGGAAATCTCCAATACTCCTTTCCTAATCGCGGCGGCTCGTTTTTAGGTTATGGCACTCGCAAGCTTGGTTTTCTCGGCCGTGAATGCCGTTCCCATCTTGGTCAAGCCCTCACGATCGAAGATTTTCCGGGCAATCTTGAAAAACTCGCCTTCCTCTTCGTCGATGTGGTGCTCTAGAAGCTCCTGGAGCACGGTGCAACGAGCCGTCCATTTGTCTGAGCCGATACTCCGGCTCCGTGACAGGTCTTCCATCAGACGATCCACGACCTCATGCTCGACCGCGCCTTCGAGCGCGTCGTCTTTGCCCTCCTCGGATTTTTCCATTCCGCGGTAGAGCACCTTTTCCTCGGCCCGGCTATGCGCCGTCAGTTCGGTTCTGAACTGCTTGAAAAGGTCGCTTCGCTTTTTGGCGTCCGCGGTAGAGAGGATGGTTTTCAGGAGTTCCCTAACCTGGCGGTGATCGGTTTGCAGTGTTTCCAATATCGACATGACACATCTCCAGTGAATGATTCTATTGTTGGGCGTCGAGTAAAGGCAGCCTTGTTCGTCGTCACGATGCTGCCGATAGCGGAATGGGCGGTCCGTTTTCAGCGTTCAACTGGCCGTCAGTGCTCGCATGTACGGCATCGACTACCTGCTCGACTGCTTGCCGTAACGACACGGCGACGAGGTCGGCGCCCGTGAGCGTCACTGCATTCCGCTCCTCGATTTCGTTCTTCTTTAGCGTCCAGAACCCGGCCACAATCGTCGCCTTAGGTAGCTTGCGCCTCAATCGCCGCACGAGGTAGCACGGGTTCGAGAAGCTGCCGGGCTCGAGATAGCAAAGAATGGCCATCTGCACGTCGGTCACGTCGAGCCTGAACAGGTTCGGTACCGAAACGGCTTCGGACGGCACCACACGCGCACCAATGCCGTGTTTTTGCAGAAGCTGTGCCAGCATTGCCGCCGATGCCTCGTCGAGCGATCCACGGCCGGCAACACATAATACGACGGTTCCTCGCCAAGGGGGGGCAAGTTCCTCTGGAGCGAAAACCGGCGGTATTACCGCCTCGCCACTATCCCCCTCTTTCTGGACAGATTTGGGATCGTGGTCGGCAAGATTATCAATGAGTCCATCGACCGCTTCTTTGATCCGGACCCGGTGGTCATGTCCCAGCGCACCGCGGTTCACGTCGAATTGGGCCAGAGTAAGCCCGCCGATCGCGACTTCGTCGTAGTAGGCCGACAGCGGTTCGGTTTTAAGAAACTCCTCAGCCTGGCGCGCTGCTTCGTCGGGATCCCCGGCGAGCATTCGTTGGTAAAAGGCTTCCTCCGGCGCCAATGCAGGTTGGTCGCCGAGAAGCACCTCGAGAAACTGTAAACGCTCGACATGCCGGCCGAGGACAACGAGGCACATCGTCAATGGCGTCGACAATAGCAGTCCAACGGGTCCCCAAAGTAGCGTCCAGAAAGCCGCGGCGACGACAACCGCGATGCCGGAAAGCCCGGTGCTGTGGCCGTAGAGCCAGGGCTCGATAACCTGCCCGATGGCGAGTTCGACGACGAGGAACAGAGCCATCGCCCAGAGCAGCATGGCCCACCCAGGATCGACGGCCAGCGCGACGATCACCGGAAGCGCGGCGGCAATAACAGGGCCGATATAGGGCACGAACCGCAGCAGCATCCCGAGAATGCCCCAGAGTACCGGATGGGGTACGCCGATGAACCACAGCCCGGTCCCGACAAGCACGCCAAAGCTCGTGTTGATCGCGGTCTGCGTCAGGAGGTAACGGCTGAGGCGGCTGGCGGCGTCATCCATGGCCACCGTTGTGCGCCTCAGATCTCCCGCCCCGGCGAGACGAATGAAGCGATCTCGCAGATCTTCCCGTTGTAGCAGGAAGAAAATTACGAAAACCAAGACGATTCCAGCCGTCGCGAAAGGTTGAAGCAGGGGTACGGCGAACTGCTGGAGGAGCAGGAACGGCGACGCATTGGGTTGGTGTATCTCGACTGGCACCGGGTCTTGCGGCTGGTTGTTGCGCGGTAGAGCGGCAACGGGATTCGCCACGCTGCCTTTTTCCTTTTCCTCTGGTTTCGTGATCTCGTTATTAAGATTGCTCAGCATCGCCGAGGTACGGTCGACAACGCCCCCCTTGGTTGTCGTGTCCCGAAGCGATCGGATCTTTTGTGCAATGTTGGTCTGGTATCCGGGAAGCTCCCCGGCTAGGTGGGCAAGCTGGTTGCCGACGAATACGCCGATCCCGACGATCATCAGGAAGGCGAGGACGACAACTGCAACTACCGAAGGCACACGGCCCAAGTGCCAACGGCGCAGAAGCAGCACGAATGGCGCGAGCGCAAACCCCAGAAGGATCGCAAGGGCCATCGGAACGAAGACTTCCCGTCCGAAGTACAGCGCAGCAACGGTAACGACACCGACGGCCAGGGTCCCCAGACTTGTAGGGGGAGTATGGGAGGCATGGATCTCCACCCTATGAGGGCCGGAAGCGGATTTGGGCATCGCGGACCCCCGCGGTTCGGGAGGCCCTGTCACCAATGGGTGTGTCGGTTCCATTCGGCCCCCTGTTGTTTCAGGACCCGTGATGGCGCCACGAACCGGGTGGCTCTGGCGCGCGGCGATCTGTTGGCTGTCCCCAACCCCGCCGATCGTTAAAATAGGCTCGCCGCTGGGGATCGGTCGCCAAGGTGATCGGTAGGCCCCCTGTGCACGCGCGAGGGTTGGCGCTTCATCACCCCGGCGCGGAAAGCCGTCGATCCGGCGATGCACGCTATGCCACATCTGAGGAAGAGAGGCGCGCCCGAGCGAGTCCGGCGAAATGGCCGTTCGGATGCTGTTCCAGATAGGCCCGAAACTCCTCACGTCGATTGCTGTCCTTGACGGAGTTCCAGAAGGCAAGGTCGAGAGCCTCTGCGGCGACTTCCTCGGGCGTCGGCGCCGCTCGGCCTGCGGACGAGGGCGCGGCGGCATCAAGCCGTGTTCGGGCGAGCGAGGCAAAGGTACCTTCCGGATACCGCTCGAGGTAGGATTCGAGCTCGGCAGTGCTGCCGTCCTTGACGCTGTCCCAAAGCGCGAGCTCGAGGGCGACCTCATTGTCGGCGGAGAGTTCGGAGTTGGCCGACGGGACGGAAGACGAATCAGGTGACTCAGCCAACTCCCCGGGGGTCGGGACCTCTTGCTCGGACCGATCTCCGCCGATACGGAGCCGAAACGCCCGGATCGGGTGCGCAATGTTTTTGACCAGCTGCTCTCCCAGATCATCGAACGCCATGCCGCGATGACGCAGGTGATCATGCACGCCCCGCGAAACGCAGATCTCGCCACCTTTGACCAGTCCCTCGAGCCGAGCAGCGACATTCACGCCATCACCGAAGATGTCGCCTTCTTTGAACATGACGTCGCCGACATTGACGCCGATCCGGAAGAGCATTTGTCGCCCGTCCGGCTCACCGGCGTTCGCACCTGCAAGCGCCTCTTGGATCTCGACCGCACAATGAACCGCGTCAAGCACGCTCGCGAATTCTGCGAGCACACTATCGCCGGCTGTGTTCGCGATCCGGCCTCGATGTCGTCCGATCAGCTCGTCGACAAGTGCACGACGGGCGGATAACGTTGCCATTGTCGCTTCTTCATCGCCGTGCATCAGCCGGCTGTAGCCTTCGACATCCGCGGCGAGAATTGCCGCGAGACGTCTCTCGA
>Ga0210408_10004010_pt1 | contig 13302 bp, 16 predicted proteins | sample IncBWH4MmetaG_FD_155471 | JGI IMG/M metagenome (GOLD analysis project Ga0210408, IMG submission 155471) | Forest soil microbial communities from Barre Woods Harvard Forest LTER site, Petersham, Massachusetts, United States - Inc-BW-H-4-M | ecosystem: Environmental > Terrestrial > Soil >...
TCCTAAATAGCTATGCAAACACCCACTCCGGAAGAGTACGATGTCGTCGTGCTGGGCAGCGGCGAAGCAGGCATGTACATCGCCTGGACCCTAGCCAAAAAGGGAATGCGTGCGGTCGTCATTGAGCGAAAATATGTCGGGGGTTCCTGCCCCAACATCGCCTGTCTGCCGAGCAAAAATATCATCCATAGTGCGAAGGTGGCCTCGTACTTTTGGAGAAGTGGAGAATTCGGAATCACCAAGGATAATTGCCAGATCCACATGTCGGGTCGGCCGTGCCCCCTAAAGCATCATAGCAATTCGGCGAGCTATGAAAGAGCGCAAAGACAATAGTTTGTCGCGACGGAAATTTCTACTGGCTAGCGCTTTCGCCGGAGGTGGCTTGATTCTTCCAATTTCGGCTAGCGCGCGGAATTCGATGCCGATGCAGGCGACTACGCCTCCAGCTCCCGACGAGAGCGGAGCAGCGGACGTGACGTTGCGCATCGGCCCGGTGATTGTCGATGTCACCAAAGACAAGACCATCAGTACGGTCGGCTACAACGGACAAGTGCCAGGCCCTTTGATCCGAATGCCGGAAGGCAAACCGATTTCTGTGCAAGTCTATAATGACACCGATACCCCGGAGTTTGTCCATTGGCACGGCCAATTTATTCCGTCGGAAGTTGACGGTGCGGGCGAGGAAAAAAGCATCGTGATACCGCCGCGTGGCCAAGTCCGCTATCAGTTTACCCCAAGACCGTCCGGACTTCGCTGGGTTCACACACATGTGATGCCAGGAAGCGACCTCTATAGCGGATTGTACACTGGCGAATTTGGTCAGGTCTACGTCGAGCCGAAGAATGAAAAGGGAAACTTTGACCAAGAGATCTTCTTAGCGACGCATGAATTTAATCCATACTACGCGAGCGGAGATATGGAGGAGGACGAGGGAGAACCCGAGGATCCGTCTATTAAAGCCGAAGTCGAGGGCGCGAAAGACCAAAAGCCGAATGGCTGGGAAGTCGCTTACGAGACATTCACGATTAACGGAAGATGCTTGGGATACGGTGATCCAATTCGCGTGAGAGAAGGCCACCGAGTGATGTTCCGGATTCTTAATGCGAGTGCCACGGAAACCATCGAATTAGCTCTGCCTGGACACGATTTTTACGTGGTGGGACTCGACGGAAACCCCGTGCCGAGGCCCAATAAGGTCAAAACGCTGCAACTGGGAGCGGCGGAGCGAATTGACGCGATCGTGGAGATGGGAAATCCAGGCGTTTGGATCCTTGGTACTCCAAAGGATGAAGACCGCAATCGCGGTATGGGAATAGTCGTTGAGTACGCAAATCAAAACGGCGAACCGCAGTGGCATCATTCCGGTAAATCCGACTGGAACTATCTCCTTTTTGGCGACTCAACACCAGCAGCTCAGCCCGATCAGGTGATCCCGATGGAAATTGGGAAAATCAACGGTGGCAAAGGCGGATTCAACATCTGGACGATCAATGGTCAGCCTTACGATCAGAGCGAGCCGATCAAGGTTCAACAGGGTCGCCGTTATCGGCTCGCTTTCGTCAACAAAAGTGACGACACGCACCCGCTGCACCTGCATCGGCATAATTTCGAGATCGCCAAAATTCATGGAAAAGAGACCTCCGGAATTTTCAAAGACACCGTCCTCACCAAAGGCTTCAGCCGAGTTGATGTCGATTTTGTCGCGGATAATCCCGGGCTCACTTTGTTTCACTGCCATCAGAATCTCCACATGGATTTCGGGTTCATGCGACTCTTCGAGTACGTCTGAGCCTCGCTCTTAGGCGGCGAATCGCTCGCGCCTTGGTAAGTGTAATCCGTGGTTCTCGCGGAGCTGGCGAAGCGGCCTTCCGGGTTCCTGCGTTTCTGTTTTTTATCCTAAACTCCGAAATTGAGGACTCGTCCTCGAGAATCTCGACCGTTTCGCAATCAGACTAACAGAACAAATTAGTTGCAGGAAATCTCTTTGCATGCGCCGAGGACGAGCCCGACGACGAGGACGATTCCAAATTTCGGAATTTGCATGCCAGCGGCAAGTCGCCAGACGCGTTTCGAAGCGGCGACCTTCACAAGCCAGATTCCGCAGTGCTACTTCTGTGACGGAGCGGCCGCAACACTAGGGACTTTCTTCCACTCGGCATCGACTGTGGGCGGGAGTTTATCCATCTGCTTGAGGAACATCGTGATTTTCCAGATCTCCTCGTCCTGCAGCGTGTTGGTAAAGCTCGGCATCGCCGTGAAGCGGATTCCATGCTTCACCTTCCAGAACGACGCGGCCTCGGGATCCTCTTCGACCCCATCTTTGGCAAACTGCGGTGCCTCGATATAGAAGCCTTGAGTTGGGTTCGAAGGCTTGCCGTCCGATGCGCCATGACATATCACGCAATTTTCGGTGTACAGGTGCACGCCGGTGGTCAGATTCTCGTCGCTCGGCTGAATGGGATTGCTGAGCCCTTTAGTGTCGCGCTCGAGCGCGGCCTCCAACGCCGTGTTTGCAACCCAGCTTTCCAGGGCGGCAGGCTTACTATCCGCGTTCGCCGGTATAATACCTGCCTTAACAGCAAGGTATCCGACGCCCGCCAGCACGACCAGTGTGAAAATTATGCCGCCGAGGAAACTTACGATCGATTTCATTGTTCAGATGTTCGCTCTCAACAGATCAACGTTGCTTGCGCATTCCTGCATAATAAAGTACCGAGGGTGTTTTGAACAGATGCGATCGGAAGTTTGGAAGGGTTGTTGATGCAGAGTGCGTCAAAGGGACATGATGGTGCTCGACGACATCTGCCGCGAGGCCGGGGTGGACGTGCTCCTGCACTCCTTCATCGCTGGCGCCGATCGCGAGAACGGAGAAATCAAGCAGGTCCGCTATCAAGATCATGAGGGACTGCACGAAATCAGCGGTCATGCCTTTGTAGATGCCAGCGGCGAGGGTGATCTGGCATGGTTCGCCGGCGCATCCACCCGCTACGGCAATCACCAAATGATCAACGTGGGATCGCTGGGCACGCGATTCGGCGGAGTGGCAGCCGATACCGAGGTCTCCGCCGAAGCGCTTACGGAAGCTATCCGGGCGGCCGAAAGCCGTGGTGTCAAGGGATTGACCAAGGACGCCAGCGTCATTGCAAGGCTGCCAATTTCAGGCGACCTGGTATGCTATCTTGCCTCGGCAGGTTACGACGCGCGCAGCGCTCCGAGCTTCAGTAAAGCTGAAGCAGACGGACGCAAGCAAGCGTGGGCCTATCTCGAGGTTCTCCGGACCCTGCCAGGCTGCGAAAAGCTTATCTCGTGTCAACCGGACCGGAGTTCGGAACGCGTGAGTCGCGCCACATTAACTCCGCCGGCCAACTTGTGTGGGCGGATGTGGAGGCGGGTCGTACTACCATCGACAGCGTGGCTCTCGGCGCATGGGGCGTGGAATGGCACGACTGGAAGACTTTCCAGAGCACCTTCAAGGCTCCCCCTGGCGGAACGGCCTATGGCATACCCCTGAGTTGCCTACGGAGCGTCGATACGCCAAATCTGTTTGCGGCAGGGCGCACCGCCGATGGTGATGAGCAGGCTGGCGCAAGTCTCAGAGTCATGGGAACGGCGTTCGCGACAGGACAGGCCGCTGGAGTGGCCGCCGCTCACCTCGCACAGGACGGCGGCAAGCTCGACGCCACCAAAGTAAGAACATCGTTGCGCAGTCAAGGTGCGGCGATCGGCATCGAAGATCTTCGGTGACGGGACTCGATCGATTCATGCGACCCTTCGAGTAGGTCTGAGCGCCTGAGCCGAGGCGTCTTAAGACTCAAGGCTGAGAACCTCTTTCACAATATTGACCTCGAAAGGTTCTTCCAATATGTCCCCGACGGTTAGTTCCAGGTGCTTATAGTGAGGGCTCGCTGCGTGTTGCTTAAGCGCATCCTGACTTTCCCACAATTCGTAAAAATAAAAACGCCCCCACTCGCCTGACTCGTATAGCTCATATAGCTTGCACCCCGATTCGGCACGCGTTGGAGCTAACATGCTTTGTAGCAGCGCCTTGACTTGATCTTCTTTTCCTTTACGGGCCACTGCTCTTGCAATTACATGTACTTCAGTCCTCATTTTTTAATCTCATCTATTGTTTAAATTTCTCAGGATTCCGGATGGAAGAGAAAAAGCCCTGTATCGGGATCCTCCTCTTTCACTAAGGAACCGGGTTCATCGGTCAAAAACAACTCAAGCGTCGGCCAGACTGTCGCGCTTATGATGTGACCGCCCCGCGTGGTGCCGTCGGGCAAACCAACCACACCGTGAGCATGGACTACGGGCTTTCCGTTGACTAAGCCAATATCTCCTACCAAGGAGATTAATTCGACCTGTTGAGTGATCGGGATCTTCTTGTAGGCCTTTTTCTCGCCGTCGAACCATCCGAAAAGCGCTTCGTGCAAGGCCCCAATTGCCGTGAAATGGCTGGCTTTAAATTGGTTGTTTTCCGCGAACTCAGTCAACCCGGCCATAAATTCGTCGTATTTGCCAAAGATAATGGCGTAGGTTCTGGAACTTCCCTGGGATAATAATTGACTCCTCAGACCGGGAGCCTTTCCCCGGGCGGTAATCGGTCCAGGCCGAATGTAGTCAGCCGGTAGAGGTTCCTGTGCTATGAGGCCCCGGCCTGTAAGAATCAACGAGCAGCCCGCTAGCGCCGATAACTGCAGACAACGACGACGTGACAAGTAAGGATCTTTCATGGTGTCGATTCGCTTTCAGCCTGCTATAAAATCGCGGCGATTCAATCGCCACAAAGAGTGATTTTTTGCGACTCGACCCGATCTCGTCGTCCAAACTTTCTCCAGTTTATTCCAAACATCAGCTTTGGTGATAGGAGATAATAAATGATAATTATTTCACAACGGCCGGACGACCGACCGTGTTAGCCGAGAGGAAGATAATAGTTATGAAATTAAACAATGTTTTACTTGCGGGTCTGGTGTCGATTGGTCTGCTGACGATTGGCGCAGATAGCGCTTGGGCAGGCGGTTACTTCTCGGCCGGGAACCCCGGCGGACTGCAAGCAGCGTCAGGCTATCGTCTGGCACCAACGCCGGCTAACCAAGCCTGGGAGAGAAATAATGCTTGGACCAAATACACAGCACAAATTAGGCAGGGTCCAAAATTCTCAACCGGAACCTCTGGTTCGGCGCTTCAACAGATCTTGCGCCATAACAACACGGGACAATAACGGGCTTTGTTTCGAGGTAGGCGAACCGACAGTCCGCAGGACAAATTAAATGCAGGATAGCGACAATACGTCTAAAGGGCGTGGGTTTCCTAGACTCGCTCGGAGCCGCAAGCTCACCCGATCGGGGTATTGGAGCGAAACGAGGCGAATGCTAGCTTCTGGAGAAGGGCCTACTGGTCCTTAGAGCCATCCTCACGCGACACGGCCCTTAACTTAAGTGCAGAAAGTAAATAAATCATGAAACCTTTCGACGTAACCGAACTTGAAGAACGAATTAAAGCAACAGGGAAATCCCTCGCTGAGCTTAAAACAGAAAACTTCACCGAAGAGTTCCTCAAAATCATCCATCGCCCGGGCTGGACATCGGTGGCTGAATCTCTCTTTGTGCGTCATATGCTCAGCTCTGTCGAGCAGCATGCCAAGGCGCTCAATCAGCTTCAGGAGGGTCTTTTGGAAGCGAGCCGAGCGGTGGGAGATCATACCGGCACTCGCCCGTCCGTTCCTGCTAAGCCCGTAGGCGCGCACTTTTAAAATCATTGGTCGACTCTCACAAGGAGAAGTTTTTTTGGATCAAGACACGAACCGTGGTGGGGCGGCACTCTACCTTTTCGGGAACTCCTATGGCCGAGATCAATATCGTTTTGACGTTCGATGATGGGCCGCACCCGAGCCGCACGGAACACGTCTTGGCTACACTTGATGGCAACGCCCAGGCGAAGCTCGATACGGCAATGCCGTTTTCCTCGACGAGCACACCATTCTTATCGACAAGGACTGCGCCGATAGCCGCCTTCTCACGCGCTTGCGAACCCTGACTCTCTCAAGTTCTTAGATTATGAGCTGAGCTTCAGGACGACAAATCGGGCAGCCAAACTTCGTTCGAGGCCCGATTCGAGCTTCAAGAATAGGGCGCACTTCAAGAGTTCTATACGGGCGAACGTTCCACCTTCTTAAGCGTGGGCAGACGATCGATCGCTTTCCCCGCCTTCTGCTGTGCCATCCGCAGGTCGTATAGACCTTGAAGATTGAGCCAGAATTCTGCGCTCGTGCCGAAGAAGTGTGAAAGCCGCAGAGCGGTATCGCCAGTGATCCCGCGCCTGCCGTTCAAAATATGTGTGATGCGATTGGTTGGCACGTTAAGCTTGCGCGCGAGCTCGGCCGCACTCATGTCGAGCGCCTCCAGCTCTTCTTTCAGGTGTTCGCCGGGGTGTATCGGTGTCACTGCCATAATAGGTTCCTTTAGTGGTAGTCTACGATCTCTACATTTATAGGTCCGGGCGATCCAGCCGGCCATTCAAAGCAGATCCGCCATTTGTCATTGATGCGGATGCTGGATTGGCCCTTGCGGTCGCCTTTCAGGTTTTCAAAGCGATTGCCGGGTAAGGCCGCAAGATCGCCAATCGTCGTTGCCGCCTCTAGACGGTCAAGCGGTCAAGCTTCAGACGAGCGGTCCGCTCGATGTTGGAAAAAGCCTTGATCCTTTCGCCTGCCGCGAATTGCTCGGTCCGCTTGCCCCGATGGCTGGCGATCATTTTGAATCATGCTGAGAATTATGCTTTACGTCAATGGTAACGATATTCCACCGTGGGGCTCAGATTTCGGCTCGATTGACCTTCTATCGCGCCTCCTTGCAGCAGCCTTTTAACGTTCCTGACGCGCCGATGCTCTGCGGCTGATAGCTTCGCTGGGTCTTCGCGCCGGATTGAGCGAGGCGAGCTTACCAATTCACCGCTTAGCGATCAAATCCATTAGCACGGCTACTCAGGCTGGAACCTGAATGTAAAAGAATTGGCCCAAAATTGTCCCGAAAAATTGGATATCGCAGGGCTAGAGCTAACAATTGATCCCGGAACAACGAATCGCTCTTAATCCTCGAGAATAATCTATGCAACTAGCTTAGCAATAGAAGGTTATGAAATTGGCATCCTGGGTCCGATCAGCCCGGAAGAGTTGGTTGCGGGGGTAGGATTTGAACCTACGACCTTCAGGTTATGAGCCTGACGAGCTACCAGACTGCTCCACCCCGCGTTTTGATTGGGAAAAACAACTTGCCTCGGTTTCGCAAACTCGCAACTCGATTTATGAACTTTCTGCGCGGCTCCGGACTCGCAAAGAGTGCGCAGATCATTTTCGTCGCGCCACGCGAAAGGGGCCGGCGCTTAATTCACAAGTCCTGGGCTCGCGGGAGCATGACGAGATCGCGGATCGTCACATTTTGCGGACGAGTCAGCATGAAGATGATGGCTTCTGCCACATCCTCGGAGCGAAGTCCCGCTCCTTGGGCGACCTTTCGATCGATTTCGGCCGGATCGGTAATTCCCCAGAGTTCGTTCAGAACCATCCCGGGGGCAACGGCTCCGACGCGCACACCGGTCGTCAACAGTTGGCGACGGAGACCATGAACGAACGATTGGATCGCGTGTTTGGAGGCACTATAGATCGGTTCCCAATGGATGGCTTGATGACCTGATATGGAACTGGTGATCAGGATGTCACCGCTCTTTTGAATCAGTAGATGAGGTAACGCAGCGTGCACCAAACGGAACACGCCCGTAACGTTGGTGCTGATCAATTGATCCCAGGCATCGGGCTCACCGTCGATGACGTCGCCCGAAATGTAGATTCCCGCGTTAGGCAGGATTATGTCGATTCGGCCGAACTTGCCGATCGCACGCTCTACGATCGTGTGGATGTCTTTCGGACTGGTCATGTCCGCCGCCACAACCAGTGATTCCGAATTGAGGTCCTCCGCGAGCGCGGTGAGCCGATCTGCGGAACGGGCGGTTAAGACCTGTCTGACGCCATGAGCCGCGAGCTCGTAAGCGACGGCGCGTCCGATGCCGGAGCTTGCGCCTGTCACGATAGCGATTTTGCCGTTGAGCGATTGGACCATAAGGCGATCACTGTTGGTAGACGATTGCAGACGGCAATCCAAGTCTAAAGCGTTCAGCGTTCAGCGTTCGGGGCAAAGACCGGAGACTTCGCTTACACTGCCGCTATTAGGGCAAAGACTGGAGACTTCGCTTACTCCCGCGATTCGGAGCAAAGACTGGAGACTTCGCTTACTTTCAGCCATGTCCCTTACGATTTTGTCGATTCAATCCAGCGTTGCGTATGGGCACGTTGGGAATAGCGCAGCAGTCTTTCCGCTGCAGCGGATCGGCGTGGAAGTCTGGCCCGTCAACACGGTGCATTTTTCGAATCATACCGGATACGGATCCTGGCGGGGAATGATTCTGCCCGTCGACGGAGTAGCCGAGGTAATCCTGGGGATCGAGGAGCGCGGGGTCCTACACGAGTGCAACGGAGTATTGAGCGGATACATGGGTGATGCCTCGCTTGGGGAAGTTGTCCTTGACGCCTTTCAACGGGTAAAGAGGGCCAACCCAAACGCGGTATACTGCTGCGACCCTGTTATGGGCGATGTTGGCCGAGGGTTTTTCGTGCGCCCTGGGATCCCGGAACTTATGCGCGACAGCGCGGTGCCCACAGCGACGATCATAACGCCGAATCAGTTTGAGCTGGAATATCTGGCCAATCGCACTGTAACAAATCTCGAATCAGCGCTCGCGGCGGTCGATCTTGTCATGGCCATGGGACCGAGAGTTATACTCGTGACAAGTCTCCGACGCGCTGATGCTCGTAGCGATCGGATCGAGATGTTGGCTGTTCAGGAAAACCGAGCGCTCGTAGTCGAAACGCCACTCTTGCCGTTAGCTGTCAACGGTGCAGGAGATATGACTGCAGCCCTGTTCTTTGCGCATTGGCTTAAATCCGGATCTATCCAGGATGCTCTGGAAGTGACCGCGGCTGCCGTTTTCACAGTGCTCGAGGCTACGGTAAAATCGAGCGCGCGGGAAATTCAGTTAATCGCGGCGCAGGAGGGAATAGCAAATCCGGAGCGCCGTTTTCCGGCCGTGCAGGTTCGGTAGCCGTGCTGGAGGAGAAGCTGCTTGCAGCTCCCCGGGCGTTGCCAGCAACGCCCCTCCAGCGTTGTCAACAACGCCCATCTGTTCCCGGGTTGGTAAACAATGCAAGCTAGAAACCCGCCGGCAAACCGGCTATAATATTTATTGACTATTCGGTCATTATAGTTACCATAGGGTCAAATCCGGTTTTTTAAGGTTAAATGACCGCTCCAGCGACTTCATTTCGACATCGTCAGCGCCAGATGCGCGAGGAGGCGATCCTGGAGGCGGCTCATCGGTTGCTTGCGGAGAAGGGCTTCCAGGGCATGACGATGGATGAGCTGGCAGCCCGAGTGGGGATTGCAAAAGGCAGTCTATACCAACATTTCAGATCGAAGGAAGAACTGCTTGGTGTCGCGCTCGTGTCGTTCATGGATCGCATCTCTGAATACGTCGATAGCCTTTCGCCCGCGCAGCCGGCGATCGAGCGCTTGAAGCAGACCTATCGGAGAGCGCTGCACCTGCGATTCCAGGAAGGATTTCCGGACATCTTCAATGCCAAATCCCTTATTAAAGAGTCGCTGAACCAGCAACCGGTGTATGCGGCCGCTGCCAATCGGCTTGTCAAAGCCTTAGCCGGGTTAGTCGATGCGGCGAAGAAACAAGGAGATGTCATGCAAGATATCCCAACTGAAGTGCTCGTTTACGCGGCGATCGGACGAATGCGCGATCCGGAACTCGATCCATTGATCGCAGATGGTCGCATTCAGCCCGAGGCACTTGTGGAGATGCTGGTTCAAATGTTCCTCGGAGGTGTAGTCACGGACTGGCAACGGTCAAAGATGCGTCGTCTGCCGGCGCAAAGGGTCTCTACTGCGCCTTAAAGCGCACGATGATCTGACCGTTCTCAACACGAATCGACTCGAGACGCGAAAGGAAAGCGTCACCTTCCGGCAAACGCGCGCGTATTCCCTGTTCCAAAGTTTGCTGAACCGTATCTCGATATCCTTGTCCTGTGAACAACCACGGGAGCCGGTGGCCGTTCCCCTCGATATCGAGACTATTTATTTTCAATTCGTTCTTCTCAATACCAAGTCGAGCGGCAATTTTGCCATCGAAGAAGCGGTTCCGCAATGATGGCTGCGTCGGGATCTCTGCTACAAAATTCAATGGAATGCTCACCTCGGCAACGATCCAATCTTCGGTCGTCCGGAAGCGAAGATGCGGAATGAGATCGGCGTTTTTCCCGTCTCCGAAGAACCAGGCGTTCAAATCGTCCGCAGAAAATTTGAATTCCGTTTCCTCACCTTTTTGCAAGTCATCTATGAGAACGCGCCATTTCAAACGAGTAGCATTTTGCTCCGCGACGGAAGGGATCGGCTCAAAGGAGCGAGGCTCTGGCGAGGTCATTTGGTAAATACCCTGGTACGTAGAGATTGCCCCCCAAAGCACCGCTCCGACGATTACCACTATGACGGCGACTAGGACTAGGCAACCCCCAAGACAGTACCCTCCCTCAGAACGAAACTTTCTTGCAGTCATTGCGTGCTGGAAAATTTCTTTTGAACGAACTCTCGGACGGCGTCTGGCCAAGGGCGAGGAGACAAACCGGTCGTTTTCGTAAATTTCTCGGTTGCCATTACGGTGTAAACGGGACGCCGGGCAAGAAACATTGCCATGGAATCGAGGCGGATCGGACGTACTTCCAGAGCCTTGAGTGGAACCTTCTCCTGGCGGGCTGTATCCACCGCGCACTGAGCATACTCGCGCCAGCTGCATCCCCCGGAATTGCAGAGATGAAGAATGCCGCCGATGGGTAACTCAAATAAGAGGGGTCGAATCCACTGCGCAAAATCTACCGTGTAAGTTGGTGCGGAAAACTTGTCTTCAATGGCTACAACTTCTTCCTGGCCAATGGCTCGATCCAGCAACGAGTCGACGAATCCCGGCTTATCCGGTCCAAACACCCAGGACACTCGAATTACAAGGTGGTCGGCGCTGGACTGCAGCAGCAGTTCTTCACCGAGTCGCTTCGTCTTTCCATAAATACTGATTGGCTTGGCTGGATCTTCCTCACGATAGGGACGGGAAGCCAATCCGTCGAAAACGTAATCGGTGCTGACGTGCAGACATCGAACACCTCGTTCGACGCAAAGCGCGCCAAGCTCGGAGACCGAACGAGCATTGATCAGGCTCGCTTCGTCCGAGTGTTGCTCACACCAGTCGACGTTCGTTGCGGCTGCGGCATTGATCAGCGAATCAAACTCGACACCTTTCAACTGTTCGCGAATCGGCTTTGTCAGGTCCAACTCCGCGCGTCCGAAAGCAAGAATGTCGTACTCGTCGGCGAGCTCCCGGCAAAGGGCGGCGCCAAGTCGCCCGTTTTTGCCAAGAATCGCAATCCTTCGTTTCATCCTGGACGTTGAACCTCCCGCCACCAAGACTCATTCTGGCGGTACCATTCAATCGTCTCGGCGAGACCTTGTTCGAAATCACGCAGCGGTTTCCAACCGATCTCGGTCCGGAGTTTGGTTGAGTCGATTGCATATCTGCGATCGTGCCCGGGCCTGTCACGCACGAATTGGATCAAATCCTCGCTTTTTCCCAAATGGGACAGAATCGATCGAACCAGGTCCAGATTTTTGCGTTCGCTATCCGCCCCCACATTATAGATTTCGCCGGCGCGGCCTTGCATCAGCACGTCAAAAACCGCCGCACAATGGTCTTCGACGTGAATCCAGTCTCGGACATTCAATCCGTCTCCATAGACCGGGAGCGCCTGGTCCGCGAGCGCTTGCAAGATCATGAGGGGAATTAGTTTTTCCGGGAATTGATATGGCCCATAGTTATTCGAACAACGAGTTACCACGACATCCTGACCAAAGGTTTTGTGTGCTGCCAGGACCAGGAGATCAGCCGCCGCCTTGCTCGCCGAATAAGGCGAACTCGGGTTAAGGCGGCTTTGCTCCGTAAATCTACTTCCCTCTCCGAGAGAGCCATATACTTCGTCAGTGGAAATCTGGAGAAACCTCTTAACACCATGGCGTCGGGCGGCAGCCAGCAAGCTACTCGTCCCGACGATGTTCGTGTGAATGAAATTCTCGGGAGACGCGATACTGCGGTCAACGTGACTTTCGGCAGCAAAGTTAACCACTGCAAAATAACTGTGATTCGTCAAGACCTCGCTAATTGCTTCCGAGTTAGCGATATCTGCACGTAAGAACTCGTAGCGGTCGCCGAACTCATGCGAAAAATCAGCGGTCGATGCCAGCGAACCGGCGTAAGTCAGCGCGTCGAGATTGGTGATCATTTCGGGCTGGTAATGCTCCAATACGTACCGGATAAAATTACTCCCGATGAATCCGCATCCGCCAGTTACTAAAAGACGCATCGTCCGCCTTGTATCATGGCTCGATGATCTTTCAACCCTTAATCGTGACACTCTATGACCGAGCTTTCTCTCCGTTTTGCTACGCCGGAGGATGCTGACGCAATTTTCCAGTTGGTTCTAGGTTTGGCCAAGTACGAAAGACTGGAGCACGAAGTCGTCTCGACTTCCCTGGATTTCCGCAAAACGCTGACCGATTCGGAATCGAACGTTGAGATCCTCCTCGCCCAGTGGTCTGGAGAGACCATCGGCTTCGCGCTGTTCTTCGAAAATTTCTCAACCTTCCTTGGTAAACCGGGACTCTATCTCGAGGATTTGTTCGTTCAGCCTGACTTTCAGGGTAAAGGCGTCGGCACCGCGCTGGTGGAGCGCCTCATAGAGATAGCGAAAGAGAGGAACTACGGCCGCGTCGAATGGGCCGTCCTTGATTGGAATGAGCCTGCGATCAAATTCTATGAAGAAAAGATTGGAGCAAAACTGATGAGCTCATGGCGAATCTGCCGGGTGGTGCTTGGGTAGTGGCTAGTGGCTTGTGGCTGGTGGCTGGGGTAGTTGGGGAGACGTGTCGGCGTATCGGCGCGTCGGCGCGTCGGCGCGTGCGCAAGGGGAATCCAGGCAAGGCCCGTCCGGAACGCCCGTTACCTCATTACCATGCGCTCAGTCATCGCGCTCTCTACCCGCGTTCGTTCGTTTTCGAACTCCGCTTCCGATTGCGTCGACCCGATTTTCACCAGTGGCAACAGCGTCACGGTCACTTGGGAAAATGGCTTTGGAACGGC
>Ga0210408_10004011_pt1 | contig 13301 bp, 11 predicted proteins | sample IncBWH4MmetaG_FD_155471 | JGI IMG/M metagenome (GOLD analysis project Ga0210408, IMG submission 155471) | Forest soil microbial communities from Barre Woods Harvard Forest LTER site, Petersham, Massachusetts, United States - Inc-BW-H-4-M | ecosystem: Environmental > Terrestrial > Soil >...
GGCCGATCCCGAGTTCTTCGAGAGTCGGAATCACTTCTTTTTCCGGTTCTCTGAACCAGAGCGAATATTCATTCTGGAGTGCGGCGACGGGGTGAACTGCGTGTGCGCGACGAATGGTCCGCACCCCTGCTTCGGAAAGGCCGAAGTGCTTTACCTTGCCTTGCTGAGTCAGCTCTTTCACCGCTCCGGCAACTTCTTCGATCGGCACGTTGGGGTCAACGCGGTGCTGATAGAACAGATCGATGACATCGGTCTTGAGTCGCTTGAGCGAGGCTTCGGCGACCTCTTTGATATGCTCCGGGCGGCTGTCCAGGACGCTCCAACGCCCTTCACCCGTGGAGGCAGGCCGGAAGCCGAACTTGGTGGCGATCACCACTTGCTTGCGGAAGGGAGCGAGCGCTTCGCCCACGAGTTCTTCGTTTGTGAACGGGCCGTAGACTTCGGCGGTGTCGAAGAAGGTGACGCCGCGTTCCACGGCTGCGCGGATGACGGAGATCATTTCCTGTTTGTCTCCGGGCGGACCGAAGCCAAAGCTCATTCCCATGCAGCCAAAACCTAGAGCCGAAACCTCCAAGTTGCTTTTTCCTAGTTTGCGTTTTTGCATGGGTTTCTCCTTCGGAGTCATCTTACTGTCGCGCCGGCCGACTTAGTCAAGCCCACCATGCTCCAGGATCGGCGACGGAATTGACCGGGCTAAGATGTGTGACTGCCTGCAGGAGTGGATGCGTGGCGACGATAATCGTTACAACAGATATTGTACGTTAAAGCCGAGAGAGCACACCAAACCGTTGCGATCCGCTGGGGAGGTCGCAGTGCGTTCTCCGAATTTGCAACGAGACCATTTTGTTCGGAAAGAAACTGCAAGACTGTCCAAAAGTGGACAGGTACGCGTGTTGGCAAGTTCATCGCCGAGCAGCAGAAATGTAAACGACGGGAAATTCTTGGACGCAATTGCGCAAGGAATTTGCATGAGTGCGGTTTCGACGAACTGGCCTATTTTATTAGTTGACTGTAATCAGAAACTTACCGAGATCGGGCGAAACGGAAGTTTTGGCCAGAAACGTGCCACATCTCCTGCGGCTGAATCCCTGAAGAGAATGGTGTGGGTCACGTCCCTTACTGTTCCAGAGCTTCTAAAAGGGGGTCGCGCTGTTGGTCGGTCTAGAAGTAATAGGTCTGTGACGTCTTCTAAGGGGCAAAGTGCGGGCCCAGTTCGAGTAAGGGGGAAATATGAGATTGCGCAACTTTTTCGTGTTGGTTTTAGTCTTCGTTCTACCGCTGCTGGCAGTCAGCGCCTATGCCGACACCCCGGATATTGGGACTGCGGCTCCTTTTGCGGTCCTCGGTGCCTCGACGGTGACGAATACCGGCCCGACCACCCTCACTGGAAGTCTGGGTGTCAGCCCAGGCAGTGCGATCACTGGCTTTTTTGGAACTACAGCCAATGACGGCCCGGGAACCTTTACAGGAGCCGCACACCAAGCTGATGCGGTTGCGGGGGCGGCCCAGGCTGACGCCAACACGGCGTACCTTGCTGCAAAAGGCCTGGCACCCACTCAAGTATTGACTGGTCAAGATCTGGGGGGAATGACCCTCACGCCGGGCGTCTATTTTTTTTCGTCGTCGGCTCAGTTGACGGGAGCACTCACTCTCGATGCCCTGGGCAGCAACACTGCACAGTGGACTTTTCAGATAGGGAGCACGCTCACGACCGCAAGCGCCTCGAGTGTTACAGTGATCGATGCCGCCGCTGGTGGATTTACCGGTAACGGCGGCATAACTTGGCAGGTTGGCAGCTCCGCGACTCTCGGTTCAACCACCACGTTCCTCGGAACTATTATCGCGAAAGCCTCCGACACTCTCGTCACCGGTGCAACAGATGGGTGCGGTAGAGTCATAGCGCTAAATGGTGCCGTGACGCTGGATACCAATGTCATCTCCACCGGCTGCACGGTAACTGCTGGAGGGCCGGGCGGATCAGGGGGCACGATCACCCCTCCTCCTGCCCCCCACGTTCCGGAACCCGGAACGTTTGGGTTGCTCTCAGTCGGACTATTCGCAATGGTCTTACTGACGTTCCGCAAGTCGCGGGTAAGTTCGCCATCGCTAAGCTGCTAAACTGAGCGATCGTAAAATTCGGCGATGGCCCGGCGGAAAATACGGCCGGCCATCGCCGATTCCGTTTTTAGCCGGCATTGTTTTTAATCGGCGAAGTTGTAAAGGATGTTGCCGATAGGTTGAAGCTGTGCTTATTCTAGGTGCAGAGATCCCTGTCAATCGGTGAAGGAGACATGCGTCATCCTCGACGGTGGAAACGACTGGGCGTTGTAATCCTGGCGGCGATCGTTCTGGCGGGTTGCTCGCGCGATCCGAATGTTCGCAAGCAAAAATATTTCGAGAGCGGTGCGCGCTACTTCGAAAAGCAGCAATACCGCGAAGCGGCCATCCAGTTTCAGAACGCCATTCAAGTAGATCGCTACTACGTCGACGCCCACTACCAGCTCGCGCAGTGCGATCTGAAGCTGGGCCTCTGGGCCGATGCTTACCGGGAATTGCTGCGCACGGTGGACCTCAATCCGGATCACCTCAAAGCTCAAGTAGATCTGGGAAATATGCTGCTTGCCTCGCGGAAATTCATGGAGGCAAGAGACAAGGCTCAACTTGTACTTCAGAAAGACGCCAAGAACGTCGACGCACATATCCTGTTGGCCGACGCGGATGCGGGCCTGAAGAACGTGGAAGCATCGCTTGGCGAGATCCAAGAGGCCATCCAGCTCGACCCAAACCGGGCGGGGTCGTATCTGAACCAGGCCTATCTACAATTGACTGCAAACCAGACGGCGGAGGCAGAGGAAAGCTTTAAGAGGGCCATCCAGATCGATCCCAAGTCCACGCATGCCGTCATGGCCCTGGGGAACTTCTATCAGCAGCTGCGTCGTTGGTCTGAAGCCGAGCAGCAATACCGCCGCGGGATAGAGTTGGAGCCCAAGAGTCCCCTACCTCGGGCCGCCTTGGCTTTCCTCTATCTGGCTGAGGGGCAGAACGCGCAAGCCGAACAAGTGCTGCTGGAGGCCAAGCAATCACTGGGAGATAACTCCGAGGGCTACCGGATGCTGGGGGATTTCTACTTCAGCCTGGGCCAGCTGGACAAAGCGATGGCGGAATATGCCTCGCTCTTTCGCGAGCATCCCAAAGACTTGCTGGTGAAGAAGAATTATGTCCAATTGTTGATCTTGCACGACCGCCTGGAAGAGGCGACCAAGCTGAATGACGAAATCCTAAAGTCCAATCCGAAGAATTCGGACGCGCTGATCGACCGGGGCCAGATCCTGAATCGGCAGGGGCGTTCCAGCGAGGCGATCATCGTTCTCGAATCCGCCTTGAAGACGGAGCCCGACAATCCCGTCGGTCACTACCATCTCGGCGTGGCCCACAGCGCAGTCGGCAACGTGGCGAGGGCGGAGAGCGAATGGCGCGAAGCCATCCGCCTGCGCCCCACGATGGTGGCCGCCCAGCAGGCCCTGGCCGCGGTCGCGCTGCGCAAAGGGGACATTGATCTACTGGAGAAGACCGCTGAAGCGCTGATCAACGCCAACCCAGCTTCGCCGGAGGGATACGTCGATCGCGCTACCGCACGCTTGGCCCGCCGCAACGAGCCCGCAGCCGAGGTGGACCTGAAAAAAGCTATTGAAGTGGCGCCGCAGAATCCGCTTGGGTATTCCAAACTCGGCGCATTGCGCCTTTCGCAAAAGCGTTTCGTAGAGGCCGAAATACTATTCGAGCAAGCCTTGGAGCGAGATGCGAATTTCTCCGAGGCTCTGCAAGGTCTGGTTGGCGTCTACAGCCAACAGAAACAGCCAGCTAAGGCTGTGGCACGGGTGAATGCGCAGATTGCCAAGGCGCCCAACAACAGCACCTACTACCTGCTCTTGGGAATGCTGCTGGCCAGCAGCAAGGATCTCGAAAAAACCGAGGAGGTGCTGGAGAAAGCAGTCCAACTGAACAAAAACAACGTAGAAGCGTTTCTTTTGCTTGGCCAAGTGCAGTTGCGCCGTGGCTCGGCAGACAAAGCGATCGCAACTTACGAGCGCTGTATCCAAGAAAATCCCCGCGAGCTTCGGACGTATGTGTTGCTGGGTCCATTGGAAGAATCGCGAGGCAACTGGCAGAAGGCCCAAGAGCTCTACCAGAAGGCGCTGAAAATCGACCCCGAATATCCGCTGGCTGCCAACAATCTCAGTTACCTGCTACTCGAGCACGGCGGAGACTTAGGATACGCGGTTTCGTTGGCCCAAACCGCCCGGACCGGAATGCCAGACTCGCCCTACACGGCGGATACGCTCGGCTGGGCCCACTACAAATTGGGAACCTACGATTCAGCTATCCGGCTGTTTCAGGAAGCGGCCAGAAAAACCCCGCAGAATGCGACCTATCAATATCATCTTGGCCTTGCATACGCGAAAGATAATAAAGTCGAGCTCGCTCGCGCGAGTTTCCAGCGTGCTCTTAAGCTGGATCCCAATTCTTCGCGAGTGGACGAAATTCGCCAAGCGTTGGCCGTATTGGATGCGGCTCCCTAGTCACAGCTTTGATTGTCATGCCTTTGGTTAAGGGCGCAATTGCGATTTAAAAGGCGAACTAAGAACGAATCCCCAATCGCCAGCACAATCAGCCTCGTGCAAGTCCTTTCCTTGCAACCAGATCCGAAAAATGGGGGTGGGGGTCCATTGCGGTTAACTGCCAGTCGGAGACGCTTCAGTTCATCTTCTGTTTAGGCTCGGCGCGATAGCTTTCTCACGCGACGGAGAGCCAAGATCCCGAAACAGGAATGCCTTCCGCGCAAGGGAGGGTTCGCATGAAGTCTCATAGTGTCGGACGCATCGCAAGTGGAGTCGTGGTGATCCTGCTGGGTGCTTTCACGCTGCTCATGGCGGCTGCGCCCGGGTATCACCTGGTGAAGAAATACAGCTTCGGGGCAGCGGAGGGGAGCACTCGAGAATATTTTGATTACGTCACGGTCGACTCGGCGGCGCGTCGCGTGTACCTTTCGCATGGCACGGAGATCAAGGTCATCGACGCCGACAGCGGCGCGCTCGTCGGCAACATCACCGGTTTGAAGCAGGATCACGGGGTGGCGGTGGCCAGCGAGTTTGGGCGCGGCTTTATCACGGACGGCGGGCAGGGGAAGGTGGTTATTTTCGATCTGCATACCCTCAAGGTGACCGGCGAAGCGAAGGCCGACCAGGACGCTGACAGCGTTGCGTACGATCCCGCCTCGAAGCGTGTCTTCGTCATGAATGGCGATCCCCACAGTGCCACGGTGATTGACGCGAAGAGCGGCAGCGTGGTGGGGACCATCGATCTTGGCGGCGGCCCGGAGTTCGCGGTGGCCGACGGGAGCGGAACGGTTTACGTCAACCTGGAAGACAAGAGCGAACTTGTGGCGATTGATTCCCGCACGCTAAAGATCAAATCGCGCTGGCCGCTGGCTCCCGCCGGAGCGCCCACAGCTCTCGCCATGGATGTGCAGCACCACCGACTCTTCAGCGCAGGACGCAATCCCCAAATGCTCGTGGTGCTGGACTCCGACAGCGGAAAAGTGCTGCAGTCGTTCCCCATTTCCGCCGGCGTGGATGCCGCGGCCTTCGAGCCTGCAACCGGGCTGGTCTTCGTCTCGACGCGGGAGGGCATGGTGCACGTGTTCCACGAAGACTCGCCAGACAAATTCAGCGAAGCCGAAACCATCAAGACCGAATTCGGCGCCAAAACCATGGGCCTCGACACCAAAACCCACAACCTGTTCCTGGACACGGCGGACTTTGGTCCGGCACCAGCGCCGACTGCGGAGCGGCCGCACCCGGGGCGCCCGGCGATTCAAGGAACGTTTCACGTGTTGGTTTACGGAAAGTGACAAAACTCATCGTTCGGGGAGTGGCAAGCCGATCCGCCGGTCCAGGTCCGCAAATCTTGGGTCGTGGTGCAGAGTTTGGAAATCGGGAGCGGGGTTCAGGAGAATCAAGCCGCCGGCGCGGTTTCGATACGCTTTCTCCAGCCAAGCGAACGCCTGATCGTTTTCTCCAAGCGCAGCGTAAATCTTCGCCACTTCTAGGGTCGTGTCCTCGCGGTCCTTGGCGCCGCTCAGCAGATCGTGGAGGATGACTTGGGATTTGTCCTTTTGCCTTGCCAGCGCATACGTCCGCGCCAGGTCGGATAGCGCCCAGGTATTCCCCTTACTGAGGTCAACTGCTTTGCGCAATTCTGCGATCGCGTTCGTATAATTCTGTTTTCCAATATACGCTTCCGCGAGATAGATGTGGGCCAACACGAAGCCCGGGTCTATTTCCAATGCTCGGAGGGCTTGCTGTATGGCCTCATCGCAGTGTTGCGCATAAATCAGAAATTGGACGGTATCTGTTTTGATGATCATGGACAGAGGGTCAGCCTGCTGCGCCCAGCGTTCTGCCTCGAGAGCCGCAGCCGGGTTTCCCCGGGCCATGAGCCATACCGCGAACCATTGATGAGCGGTGGGGTAATTCGGATTTAGTTCGATAGCGCGCTTAAACTCTTTCTCCGAGCCCGGCCAGTCCCACTCATACTGCATTTTGACAAACGCGAGAGAGGTGTGAGCTTCCGCAAGAGATTCATCCAGCTGCAATGCAGTGAGAGCTGCCTCCCGGGCTTTCGGCATGGCTTCCCGGCGTGGAATGGTATTCGGCAAGGAACCGAGGAGCGCATAGGTATCGGCCAATCCCGCATAGGCGCGGGCATATTTCGGATCCAGAACGACGGCATGGTCAAAATATGCAAGGGCCTTCACGAGTGCGTCGGAGGTGCGTTTGTTCCAGAAGAAACGTCCTTTGAGGTAATCGCTATACGCTTCGACATTGCCAGTCCGGGCCGAGGGCTGTGCCGCGGCAGAATGTTCAATTCCTGGCGAATGAAGCTGCCGCATCAAAGATTGACCTATGGTGAAGTTAAGTCCCAGCAGGTCGTGAGGAGAAAGCTCGAAGCGGGAAGTCCAAAGCGTGCGGCCATCATTGGCTTGCACGAGGCGCACGTCCACGGCGAGCTGATCGCCATTCTTGAGAACGGCGCCCTCGACGAGAGCGTCGACGTGCAAATCCTGGGGGATTTTCCTGGCAGGGCCGGCCTGGGCATATCGCGCCGCAGAACTTCCGGAAATCACACGCAGCCCTGAGATCTGCGCGACGTCCGTCAAGAGAGCGTCTGAGATGCCGTCGGCAAGGTATTCCTGCTGCGGGTCACCGGTAAGATTTGCAAAGGGCAGCACGGCCAGAGACTGAATGCGAAGGGTGGGCCGCGGAGGGTAGCGCCACCAGAGAGCCGCGAGAAGTGCAAGAGTCAAGACAACAGCGGGAGCGATCCAAAGGAGGCGTGCTCGAACCTTGGGCACAGGCAACACGCGGAGACTTTCGTTAGCACCGATGCGCTCGGGAACTCCTTCGGAGGAGTAGGGCAGTACTTGCGCCGTGAAGCGATACCCAACGCCCGCAATCGTTTCGATCAGATTATGTCCTGGGTCGCGCTCACCCAAAATTTTCCGAAGGGTGAAAATATTCTGTGCGATGGTGGCTTCTTCGACCAAGGCGTCGTCCCAGACAAGCCGCTTGAGCTCTTCGCGGGTAACTACTCGCCCGGCGTTTGATACTAGGACGCCCAGGGTATCCAGCGCTTTGCGTGTGAGCGTGATCGGCTGATTGCGATGCAGAAGCTGCCGCTTCTCAACATCGAGCCAGAACGAACTGAAGGAAAACTGTTTTGTGTCCTGCATGTTCATTGCGTGTGGGGCAGTGCAAGCGATGATACAACGGTTGTCGAAAGAACAGGAAAATGAAAGGGTTTTCCGTAGTTGTGCAAAGTTTGTTGTAACTGGGGAACTTGTTCATTCATCCGGTATGCCGCATTTGACTAGAACGATGCCAAATTTGAAAGTGTGCAGCTGAGTGAGGCCTGCCCGGAGCCGATTGGGCAGCGCGCTTCAAATTCGATTTGACACTTATCAAATGACCTGTTTGCGGGATTTTGGTCAGCCGGTTGCACAGGACGGGCTGGTAAGCACAGGAGTGTCTTGTCTGGCCCATAGCCGAGTCTAAGATTGGAACGCCGAAGACTCTAATCCAGCCCAAGTATCGATGCGGTTCTTTGGTTGGATGTGATGGCTAGACGCGGAGGCGAATATGAAGAAGCATTATGTTTGGCTCACTTGCGCAGTCATTCTCAGCGCGGCCGTCCAAGCCCGGGCCGATGGGGTCAGCGCCGATACCCAAGTTATCCTCTCGAACCCGTCTGCGTCTACCGAAGACGGATCATTCTGTTCTCCAGTATGTAATAAGTTGTCCGTCTTAATGAACTCTAACGGAAGCGGCAACGCCTCCGCATCTGCAGGGTTCGGCACCCTTGCTGCGGCCTCTTCCATCGTGTCCAATGGAAGTTCATCGGATCTTACAAATGGCGGCCAACAAGCGAATGCACAAGCGGGTTTCAGCGACAGTTTTAGCGTACTTAGCGGATCATCCGGAACGGGCACCTTCCAGATCACCTTCGTCAGCACCGGAACCACGGCGGGTGCAGCCGGCAACGCAGATTCTCAGGTAACTTTGACCATGTTCGCCCATGATGTCTCGTCGGGCACCTTCACCAGTACTTTCGAAGTGACAAATTGCGCAGCGAACGGCGCAGTTGGCACCTGCGGAGGGTTAGACGGGTTAAGAACTATCGGTCTTCCCGTCACGGTCTTTAATATTGACGCATCCAATGGGGAGACCATCTCTTTCGGTGCTAACGTATTTGCGGACAGTAGGGTCGACACCGGTGGGAGCAGCGCGTCCGCGACCGATCCCCTATCCGTCACCGTCACAGCTCCCGCCGGATTCACCTTTACTACCGCGAGCGGCACGACCTACGCCCCGGCCCCCAATACCGTTCCAGAGCCGGGCAGTTTGCTTCTCCTTAGCTCTGGGCTGGCGTGTCTAGGTGCCCAGAGGCGCAAAATGCTCAAACGCGTCTAACAGTTCATTCCTAACAACGACAGTGACCCCCGTGATGCAGTCCGCCGGACACGATTTCCGTTCAGGAGGCCCTCGCCCCACGGCGATGGGGTCAGGGCTGGATTTGTACGAGATCGGCGGGTGGCTTTGGCTTCGCGGCGCCGGAATGCCAGCGCGATGGCCGGATCGAGTGCGAGCGGAGGCGGTTCATCAGTGTGCCGACGCCGATCGAGCCGCGGACGAAATGATCGACCTTCACTGGACCGGCCAGCTTGATCGTTCTAATCCAGTGTAGAGCGCTGCTGATCGCGCAACCGCACTGAGAGCAGTCTGGCGTGCCGCCAAAAACGCACGGCTCGACGCGGCTTTGCAGATCGGCCGAATAATTGGCGGACATTTTGGAGAAAAGGCAATCATCGGGATTGCGGGGGGGATAAAGGAAAGCGCGAGCCATGCCATCGGTAACGAGGAGTTTCGGATACTGCGGAGTCAAGGAAGGCAAGCGGCGCGCCAGGACTTCGCGATCCTCCGGGGTCAGCATCTCCGCACTTTGTTCACCGAGCTGGGGAGTGTAAACGCTGACCCAGATGCTGTTGACCTCCGGGCGCGCGCTCCAGAAGGACACATACTCTTGCAGGTAGCCGGGCCGTGCGAGCATGGGGCGCGTAATAACCCAGTGGACGTTGACTTCGCGGCCTTCGATGTTCTGGAGGATGCGCTCGTAGGTTGCGGGCTTGCGGCGGATATCGTGATGCTCGGGGAGGCCGTCGACCGACACAGCCACCCGCAAACGTGGGATGTTCATCCACTCTGGCGGGATGGGGATGACCGCGCTGGTAACCACGAGCGTGAATACGCCCAGGTCGCTGAGCGCGGGAAGAATGCGGCTCAGCTCGCGATGCCGGATCAACGGCTCGCCGCCCACCAAGGAAACGTGAAGGGGCTCATGCTTGCGCACGAGTTCCAAGACACCTTCGACCAGCGCGTCACCTCGCAAGTCATGCAGGTCACGTAGGGTGACTTCGCCGCCCAGGTGTGTCTCACCATAGGCATAGCAGCCGGGGCAACTGAGCGGGCACTCACGAGTGATCTCAATTGAGAGCATGGGGATGCGGCCGCTCAAGATTCTGCGCCAAGCGGCAAGGATCTGACGCGCGGCGATACTGGGATTGGGCGCGGGCGATACCATCAGAGTCTAAGATGCGGGTCGTAGTACCAGGGGTGCTTACCCTGGCTATACTAAATGGATGACGACGCGAACGGGGGAAAAAAATGAGGGCGCATCCGCCATTAGGCTTTTTGCGCCCTCTATAAACTGAGCCGCAAAGCGGTTGCGCCCTCGGTTCAGTCTGGCGTGAAGATAGTTTCTGTGGTTTTTGACGTCAATGGAAATCTCGCGCTGCAGTTGTGAAAATCTGTGTGTGGGTGTGCAAAAGTTCTGCCTGAGCTGGGCCTGATCGTCAAGCCTATGCCTTAGCGAAATGTCAGGCCTGCTGACCTGCATTCGTCGCCGGAGCGGAAAATCCCTTCGCTGCCAGCTCTACGGTCGGGAACGTCTCGATCAGATTGTCCACCTTCGTTAATTTCAGGCTATAGTCAATCATCGGCTGTACCGCGGCGATGCGCAGTCCGCCGCCTGCGCCTTTCAGCTTCGTCAGGCACCTTACGATGGTGCCAATGGCCGCGCTGTCGGCATGCGTCACGCCAGCCATGTCAAAAATCACGAGCGTTTGGCGTGCCGCGATCATCTCATCCACCTCTCGTTCCAGGCGCGCACACTCCGGTCCGCAGTGAATGCTACCTTGCATCGCCAGCACGGTTACGCCTTGTGGCAACGATCGTTTCGTGAAGTTTAGAATCACGGCGCCGCGCGCTCCTCGCCCTCGTACGGAAATTGCCGGATCAGCCGGACGCAATCCCCCAGCGCCGAGAAAATCGAAGGGCCCCATCCGCAGGGCACGAACGAAGCGGTCTTTTGGTTCACCGCCTTGTCGGCTTCCGCATAAAACCGCAGGCGCTGTCCCGGAGGCGGCGTAGCAAACTCCTTCACCGTAATCGCAAAGGTCACGTTACCGCCGGGCTGCTGCTTCACCAGCGAGAAATGATGCAACTGCATCAACTGCTCTCCGGGGTCCACCTGTATGTGCACCCAATCGCTCATCCACCGTTCCTCGCCTTCTGTGCCTCCACTGCGGCGGATACTAGGCTACCGACAGTCCCCAAGTCAAACCCTCGCACGCGGCGGAACAGAATCGCGGCGCGCGGGTACGAAACAGGGACCGGTGGTGCACTGACCCGAATGACGGGGCTGCACCAAGCATACTAATGTGTATCAATAACGACAAAATGCGTCCACACTAGTCGCATGGGCAACCAAGTGCTGGTCAGCAAGAATCTCTGGAAGAAACAACGCGACGAGTTGAGCGACAAGAGAAACTCGCTGTTCAAGAGATATTCGCGAAATCCGCACGATCTTGAGCTCGCTTTGGAAATCAAGAAGATCGATGACGATATCGCCGAGTTCACCGATAAGTTGAGGCGAGAAACCTTGTCGGAACGCAAAAGCAAGTCCCTGCCGTTAGCTCCAGCAAAAAACTAACTAAGCGAGTGCAAGCCTTTTGTGAGGCTGCAAGGCGCCGAGCGCTTTGCGGGCTGCGGTGGTATAGTGCGGACAAATTTTCGGCGTGCTCCGATGCAGGAGGCAGTATGGATATTGTTTTTTCACGTGCGCCGCGACGGCGTATGGGAGTTCTCGCCGTTCTTGCGGTGGCGCCGTTTCTTGCCGGCGCAGACCCCGCACGCGCGCAAGACAAAAATCCGCTTGCCAACGACTCCAACGCAGCGAAGCTCGGGGAATTTGAATTTCGCGCCAACTGCGCATTTTGCCATGGGCTGGGCGCGCGTGGCGGAGGACGCGGCCCGGACCTGACGCGGGCGCGAAAGAAGCACGGAAATTCCGACGCGGATTTGTTTCGTACCATCAACGAAGGCGTTCCCGGCACGGCGATGCCTCCGAATGGAGCGACGCAGCAAGGCGTCGGCATGACCGGGGAGGAAATCTGGCAAGTGATTTCCTACATTCGCAGCGTGCAAGTGAAAACCTCGGCCCCACCGGCGGGAGACGCCGCGCACGGCAAAGAGCTTTTCACCGGCTCGGCGGGGTGCGCCACATGCCACATGATTGAAGGCAAGGGCGGCCGCCTGGGGCCGGACCTTACGGCTACGGGCACAAGCCGCTCGGTTGATTACATCGTCGACTCGGTGCGCAATCCCAGCCGCCGGCTGGCGCAGGGAATCTCGGAAGCCATGAAGGAGTTTTCGCAGGAGTACGAGAGCGTGACGGTGGTTGACGATCGCGGGCAGAAATTCCAGGGCGTGGTTCTGAACGAGGACAACTTTACGCTGCAAATGCTCGACACGCGCGAGCAGCTGCATCTTTTTGAGAAGGACAAGGTGCGGTCGGTGGACAAGAGCCGCGAATCGTTAATGCCGAAATACGACGAGAAAACGCTGCCGGAGAAAGACTTGCAAGACGTCGTCGCCTATTTGCTCAGCCTGGGTGGCACCAAGTGAGTCGTGAGCTCTGAATTTTGGGGGTGAAGATGCTGGCTTATTTTATCGTTGATTTGGATGTTCACGATCGTGCGGGAATGCGCGAATATCTGGAACGTGTGCCCGGCACGTTGACCAAATATGGCGGCCGCTACATCGTCCGCGGAGGCCAATTTGAAGTGGTCGAAGGGAACTGGCAGCCAACGCGAGTAGTGATGATGGAGTTTCCCAGCATGGAGCAGGCCAAACTTTGGTATGACTGCGAAGAATATAAAGAAATGAAGGCCGCCAGGGTCAAGGCGGCGAGAACCAATATTGTGCTGGTTGAGGGAGTCTAGGGATGCCTGGGATGCTTGTGTTCGAGCACATTCGCGCGAGGCCGGCCATGAAGCAAACGATTTGTGCGACAGCGACCCTCGTGATCTGCAGCGTATTGTGTTGCACCTCGCGGGCGCAGGTGACTCCGCAGCGGCTGCTGGACTCCGCGAAGGAGCCACAAAACTGGCTGACCTATTCCGGTGACTACGCGGGCCGCCGGTTCAGCGCGCTCGACCAGATCAACACGGCCAACGCGCATGCGCTGGTGCCGAAGTGGGCGTACCAGACCATGGCCGGCGGAAAATTTGAAGCGACGCCCCTGGTTGTCGATGGCGTGCTGTATGGCACCGGTCAAGACGACCGCGCCTTCGCTCTGGATGCGCGCACCGGCCGGCCCATCTGGCAATACCAGCGCGCGCTGCC
>Ga0210408_10004012_pt1 | contig 13301 bp, 13 predicted proteins | sample IncBWH4MmetaG_FD_155471 | JGI IMG/M metagenome (GOLD analysis project Ga0210408, IMG submission 155471) | Forest soil microbial communities from Barre Woods Harvard Forest LTER site, Petersham, Massachusetts, United States - Inc-BW-H-4-M | ecosystem: Environmental > Terrestrial > Soil >...
GCCAACTTCCGGCAACGTGGGCGCGGGCAATTCTTCTCCCAATTCGAACTGAACCCGATCTTCGTGGACGGAACTGATCACGGCACGACGGACAACACCGCCGGCAACCAGGTCCATCGACTGGCCCACTTGTGCACGCAGGACCCGGGCAAGATGGTAGGCATGATCGCCGACCAGAGCTGCATGGTTTTCAGAGACTTCGTCGGCGATCCAGCGTCGGCGGGTCATGATGGAGCAAAAACGGAGATTCGAAATGGGACTCGGCGGGCTACCCGAAGATATCTTTCATCTTCTCGACGAGCGTGGCACGCTGCGGCTTGTTGTCGATGCGAGTCAGGCCATCCAATTCCTGAAGCAGTTCCCGCTGGCGTTTGCTGAGTTTTGTGGGCGTCTGAGCACGAACCTGCACGAACAAATCACCCTTCCCCCGGCCGTTAAGGACAGGCACGCCTCTGTTCTTAATGCGGAAAGTTGTGCCCGATTGGGTTCCCTCCGGAACCCTCAGGGAGTGATCGCCCTCAAGCGTGGGCACCTTGATTTCACTGCCCAACGCCGCTTGCGTGAACGAGACAGGGACCACGCAATGCAAATCGTTGCCTTCGCGCGTAAAGAATGAGTGCTCTTTGACGTGCAAGACTACGTAGAGATCGCCGGGGGGCCCGCCAAACGCACCAGCCTCTCCATAACCGCTGAATCGTATCCGCGTGCCGTCTTCTACGCCCGCGGGCACTTTCGTCTCAATCATGCGTTGATGCAGAACTCTCCCCTCGCCTTTGCATTTCGAACAGGGATCGGTGATCACGCTGCCGGCCCCCTGACAGGTCGGGCAGGTGCGGGCCATGGAGAAAAATCCCTGTTGATAGCGAACTTGCCCTCTACCCTGGCACGCGCGGCAGGTTGTAGCCGATTTCCCGGGCGCGGATCCGGAACCATGGCAGTCTTCACAGGCCTCGTGGCGTCTCACGGATACCTTGGTTTCGGTTCCGAACACCGCCTCTTCGAACTCCAAAGTCAAATCCTCGCGCAAGTCTGGCCCACGCTGCGCGCGCGTCCGCCGACGGCCTGCGCCCGCACCGCCAAAGATGTCCCCGAAGCCAAAGAATTCACCGAAAATGTCACTGAGGTCCTGGAAAGCACTGGGATCAAAACCGCCCGCGCCGGCAGAATTCGATACGCCGGAGTGGCCAAAGCGGTCGTACACCGAACGCTTCTCGCTGTCGATCAGAACGGCGTAGGCTTCGGTCACCTCTTTGAATTTTTCTTCCGCGTCGGGATTGTTCGGATTTCGGTCGGGGTGGTACTGCATAGCCAGCTTGCGATAAGCGCTCTTGATTTCCTGTTCCGCGCACGTCCGCGAGACACCAAGCACCTCGTAATAATCGCGTTTTCCGTTACTGGTCAGAATAGGAATCTCCCTCGTTACGAAAATCTCGCCAAACAGTTACTAGTGCTTGGAATTTTGCGCCACACGCACCATCGCTGGCCGAAGCAGACGATCTTTGAGTTTGTATCCACGTTGGAGTTCGTCGATCACCTCGTGATCGGGAACATCCGTCGTGTCCACCATCTCGATTGCTTCATGCACGTGGGGATCGAAAGGCTCGCCCTTGGCCGGCACGGGGCGAACCCCCAGCTTGGTCAAGGCATCCTGCAATTGCTTGTGGATCAATTCAATCCCACCCCGGAATTCGTTCAACTGCGTTGTCTTCGATTGCAGCGCGCGCTCGAAGCTGTCAAATGTCGGTAAGAGTGCCTTGATTGCATCTGCCGTGGCGAAGTCGCGAAACTCCTGCTGTTCACGGGCGGCCCGCTTGCGCGCATTCTCAAATTCGGCCTGCAAACGCGCCAGCCGGTCGAGTAGGGTGTCGCGTTCAGCCTTGAGTTTCTGTAATTCAGAATCTGGCACGCTGCCTTCGGCATTCTGCGCGACCGGCTGCGTGTCATCCTGCTCGTCGGAAGCGGGAAGTTCGTGCTCCAGATCGAGCTCCTGCGGATCCATTCGTGATTTTCCGTTCGTCTTTACCATAAAACTGTCTATTCCGATTCATTAAGGATCTTGTCGAACAAGCGCGCGATATAGGAAACCGCGGTCATCGTATGCTGGTAGTCGATGCGCGTCGGACCAATGACAGCCAAGGAACCCATAACCTCGTTTCCCACCCTGGCTGGCGCGCCAATCAGCACAAAGTTGCTCATCGAGGGCAGCGTCTTGTCCAGCCCAATGACGACCCGCACCGCTTCCTGCTTGGTATCGAGATAGGCGCCCAATAACTGAACAATCTTTCCCTTCTCTTCCAGGGTCTTCAGCATCTCCTGGAGTCGCTGCCGATCCTGTTCATTCGCGACCAGATTAGATGCGCCTTCGACGAAAACGGCTTCGGTACCTTGCTCGGCGTTCAATGCGCCCTGCCGATACAGGCTTTCCAGCGACTGCATCAGGCGGTCGTATTCGCTGCGCTCCTGCTCAATGCGGCGTTGCAGCTCCGCGCGCATGTCGTCCATCGTCCAGCCGCGGAAGTTCTCGTTAATGTAACGTGCGGAGACGTCTAGATCGTTTTGCGAGATATCAAGCCGCAGGACTCGATCCCGAACCAGCCCTGATCGCGTCACAACGACCGCTAATACTTTCTGGTCCCCTAATCGCGAAAAGTAAACGTGTTCCAGCGCATTCTTCGGGCCCGAAACTGCTACCGTGACTCCAACGTTTCGGGACACCATCGACAGCACGCGCGAAGTCCGCTCCATGAACTCCTGGACATCCGTGATTCCAGCCAGCGAATCCTGAATGATATTTTCGTCCTCGTGCGAGAGGTGAGCCTCTCCACTGATCTGTTCCACGTAATAGCGATAGGCTTCCGCGGTAGGAATTCTTCCGGCCGACGTGTGCGGTTGTCCAAGAAACCCCGCGTCCGACAGATCCGCCATCACATTGCGAATCGTCGCTGGACTGAGTCCCTCGCGGCTGCCACGGGCAAGTACACGAGACCCCACCGGCTCACCGGTAGCAATGTAAGTCTCCACAATTGCAGTTAGGATCTCTCGTTCTCTATCGCCAATAGACCCGGGAGGCGCCATGAACTCCTTGTATCACTTTGAGCAGCTTGCCGAAAGTGACCACTCGGGAAGCGGCGACTATCGAACTAAATCCAATATAACCATTAGCTTACAACTGTACCGACAAGCCGCCTATTTGTAATTTTAGAAACTTGAGCGAATTATTGTCAACTGTTGGCACTCCGGCAGGTTGAGTGCTTTCGGTTTTTGAGGCTAATCCCTCTGACACTGAGAGCCTGCGCTATGCTCTGTGATGATTGTGTTTACCTGAGTCGTCGTCTAGAAATTTCGCGCGGCTAATCCCCATCCTTTGGAGGCCATAGGAATGCGCAGGCGAATCCACGTGGCGGTCGTTGGCGCCGGCGCTTTTGGCGGTTGGACAGCGCTCTACCTTTTGAGGCAAGGCGCTCGGGTAACTCTAGTGGACGCGTGGGGAGCGGGAAACTCTCGTTCTTCTTCAGGTGGTGAAACGCGCGTGATACGCGGAACCTATGGTCCCCACCAGCCTTACAGCCGCATGGCCGCCCGTGCACTCAAGCTTTGGCAAGAGAACGAACGCAAATGGAAAAGCCGCTTCGTTCACCGGATCGGCGTGCTGTGGATGGCGGGAGCCGATGATGACGCATGGGAGCAGGGCTCGATCAATGAATTGAGACAAGCCAAGATTTCCTGTCAGCGGCTGTCCCCCGCCCGTATGAAGAAACGCTGGCCGCAGATCAACTTCGAGGGAATCGAGTGGGGTGTGTTCGAACCGGAGAGCGGCTATGTGATGGCACGAACGGCATGCCAGCGAGTCGTTGACGGTCTCATTGCCGAGGGAGGTGAATATCGGCAAGCAGCCGTCTTGTGTGTTGGGCTTGAGTCTGGGCCTTGCAAGGCAATCACTCTGTCAGATAAATCCCAACTCGAGGCAGACCATTACGTCTTCGCCTGCGGGCCCTGGATGCCGAAATTATTCCCGCACGCCGTCGGCAACAACATCCAGTCCACCAAGCAAGAGGTCTTTTTCTTCGGCCCTCCCGCCGGCGACCTTCGCTTTGGCGACCAGCAACTTCCCGTCTGGGCCGATCATCGAGGGCGATTTATGTACGGAATCCCTGGGAACCAGGGGCGCGGCTTCAAGATCGCCGACGATACACGCGGCCCGGAATTCGATCCCACCACGGGCGAACGCGCGATCAGCGAGGAGTGTCTGCGCGTCGCCCGCGACTACATGGCGTTCCGATTCCCCGGTATGAAAGATGCGCCTCTTGTCGAAACCCGGGTCTGCCAGTACGAGCAAACTCCCGACAGCCACTTTATTGTCGATCGCCATCCTGTCGCAGAAAATGTCTGGCTCGTAGGCGGTGGCTCAGGGCACGGGTTTAAACATGGCCCCGCTTTGGGCGAGATGGTTGCAAAGCTTGTTATGAAGGATCAACAGCCAGAGCATTGGTGGCGGTTGGAGCGCTTTGCCAGCTAAGCGAAACGCCACGTTGCCTCGTCCAACGTGGCTGATGTCAAATTCGGGTCGGCGTAAGTCCACCAAACACGGCAACAACCTACTGAATCTGAATCACGCTCTCCGGCGCGCTCGTGCGAATCTCGTCGACCCGGCTGATCACTCTGCGCGTGAACTCGTACAGCGCTTTTGCGTGAGGCGACGTCTCTCCCGCGAGAACGGCCGGCTTACCCGAATCTCCCGACTTGCGAAGCTCGGGATCCAGTTGAATGCTGCCAAGAAACGCTACGCCAAACTGTTGCGCGGTCTTCTCCGCGCCTCCACGAGAAAAAATATCGATCTCATGACTGCAGTGCGGGCACACAAAATAGCTCATGTTCTCGACGACCCCAATAAGGTCGACTTTCATCTGACGGAACATCTCGATCGCCTTGCGGCCGTCCTGTAACGAGACATCGGATGGAGTTGAAACCACCACCGCGCCCGTAAGCGGCACGGTTTGAATCAGAGAAAGTGCCACGTCGCCCGTGCCGGGCGGAAGGTCGATAACCAGGTAATCCAGCTCACCCCATTCCACTGAATTCAAGAACTGTCGAATGATCTGGTGCAGCATCGGCCCGCGCCAGATGATGGGTTTGTCGCCCGGATTGAGGAAACCTACGGAGATCACCTTGAGTCCGCAGGCGAGGACCGGCTCAATTCGCTCTTGGCCCGTAGCTCGTGGCTGCGCGTTCGTACCCAGCATCAGGGGCACATTAGGACCATAGACATCGCCATCCAGCAGACCCACCTTGTGCCCCAGCTGAGCCAAAGCGACGGCAAGGTTCACCGCCAGAGTGGTCTTTCCGACTCCCCCTTTGCCAGAACCTACCGCAATGATGTTGGAGACGCCGGGCAGGGGCTGTGGACGTGGAGGTTGTTGACCAGCATGCATGTGACTCACGGGACCCACCTTCCAGATCGACCGCAAACAAAGGCCGAAGCCTTGATTATAAGCGGCTCCTGAAGAGTATGACCACCCAAGGCACAATTGGCACAACACAACAGGATGGCTAATATCCTTCGCCTTCGAGTTGCACCTTGCCGCGGAACATGCGATAGACGAAGACGAAGTAGCCCAGGGTGAGGATCATGCCGAGCGTCCACCAAACCAGCCCGACGGAAAGTCCGTGATGGCCAGCGGCTGCAGTATAGATCGTGAGGCTGTAAGCGGGATCGGTACTCGCGGGCAAGACCAGCGGGTACAGGGCAAAGACGGCTCCTACCAGCATGCCCGTGATGTAGACGCATGACGCGAGAAAAGCCTGCAGCTCTCTTCCGCGCCGGGTCCACACGAACATGAGGACAAGACTGCCGAATACCACAGCAGGAATCAGGAAGCCGATCGGGTATGCCAGGTAGTTCGCTTTGATTGACGGACGCACAAACCATGTTGCAACCAGGCTGATTAGCGTCAGGGCAAGCTGAACAGGCCAGACAGATAGCGCCACGGCTCGGGTCCGTTGGCCCAAGGCGCCATCGGTCTTAAGGGCAACATATAGCGCGCCATGTGCTGTTAAGGTGACCAGCGCGACTACTCCTGCCAACACCGTGTACCAGTCAAGAATTCCCGGTTGAGGCCCGAGTCTGAAATTTGTCCACAAAGGTTCGAAGAAATAACCATCGGCGTTCAATGGGACGCCTCGAATCACGTTGCCTAAGGCGGCGCCGAAGAAAATGGCTAGCAGCGCGCTCGAGGCTGAGAAGACAATATCGAAGAATCCCCGCCATACCGGATTGTTCATATGAGCGCGAAGTTCGATTCCGATGCCGCGCAACATCAGAAGCCAAAGCACCATCATCAGGGGAAGGTAGAAACCGCTGAAAGCGGACGCGTAGAGCGCGGGATAGGCGAAATACAGGGTTCCGCCGGCCGCGAGCAGCCAAACCTCGTTGCCGTCCCATACAGGGCCGATCGATCGCAGCACCTTGCGGCGTTCGTCACTCGTCTTCCCGACGATCAGATAGATAATGCCCGCGCCTAGATCAAAGCCATCCAAGACAACGTAGGCCGCGATCATGACCGAAACAATGATGAACCAAATAGTCTCCATCAACTTTCCTCAGTGACTCGTTGCGATCTCAGCCGTCGGACCGTTTTCGATTTCGCGCCGGAGCAGGAACAGGAACAGGATCCCAAGCACCAGGTACATGCCCAGGAATCCCAGAAACGTGAACCAACCGTTGCCCGCAGAAACCATCTTGGAGTAGCCGCTGCTGGTGCGCATCAACCCGTAGACCAGCCAGGGTTGACGTCCGATCTCGGCAGTGATCCATCCTGCGGTGTTCGCGATATACGGAAATGGCAGGCTAAGTAGAAGGATCCACAGCATCCAGCGCGCGTCGAACAACTTGCCCCTCCAGAGGAGCAGCGCGGCAATTACCATGATGGCAATGAAGGTCGTTCCGAGCCCCACCATGATGTGGTAACTGAAGTACAGAAGCGGAATGTTGTCAGGCCACGTATCTGGCGGGAAGTCGTTCAATCCGCGGACTTCCGCTTCCCATGCCCGGTACGTGAGAAAGCTCAGCATCTTTGGTATCAGTAAGGGATTGTCGATTTTTCTTTGGGCAACGTCCGGTTGACCGATCAGCACTAATGGAGCCCCAGGTCCGCTGTCGAATAGCGCCTCCATGGCGGCAAGAGTGACCGGCTGATTCTCGGCGATCAATCGCCCCTGGCCATCACCCGTGGGGAACAACTGCAGCACGGCAAAAATCAGACCCGCAACGACGCCAACTTGCACAAAGATTCTGCCGTGCTCCTGAAATTTGCCCCACAACAAATAAAACGCGCCCACAGATGCCATCACGAAAGCGCCAGTGATACCCGCTCCGCTCATGTTGTGTGCATATTGCCACCAGGCCCACGGATTGAGCACAAGTTGCCAAAAGCTGCTCAGTTGCACGGAGCCATCGGCGGATGTGGCGTACCCGACCGGATGCTGCATCCATGCGTCCGTTGCGACGATGAAGAAGCCGGACAGCCAGGATCCCAGGAACACCGCCACGGCGGACCACCAGTGGGCTCGCGGACTCAGGCGCTTTTCGCCGTAAAGAAACAGCCCCAGGAACGCCGACTCCAAAAAAAAGGCAAACATGCCTTCCATGGCCAGAGTCTGCCCAATGACGCCCCCAGCGAAACGTGAAAACACTGCCCAGTTCGTACCGAACTGGAACTCCATAGGAATTCCAGTGACCACTCCGATCACGAAGTTAATGCCGAAAATTCGTGCCCAGAAGCGCGCCGCCTGGTTGTAAGTTTCGTCATTTCGACTCAACGCCAGCGTCTTCATAACGACGATCAATGGCGCCAGGCCCATTGTCAGCTGCGGAAAGAGGTAGTGGAAGGTAACGGTAAAGGCGAAGTGAAGCCGGTGAATCAGGAGTGCGCTATCCATAATCGCTGCTTGCCTGTGCTTCTCAAAGAGCCATTATCAGCGCGGATTTACGGCCTTCGATGTGACAGGCGTCACATCGCTAAGCCTTCACCCCTTTTGCCACCCACGCCGTTCGATCTCCAAGCGTCGCAACTCGCGCCTGCGTCCGGCCTCTTCGTAGCGTCGTTGCTGTGCTTCCCCTTCGGGAACGACTGGAGGCACCGCGAGTCGCCCTCCCTTCCCGTCGATGGCCACGAAGGTCAAGTGCGCAGACGCAACGTGCAGCCGTTTGTCCTGAATATAGTTCTCGACCCACACCTTGACCCCGACTTCCATCGAAGTGTGAAATGCGCGATTGACAGAAGAGCGCAGGATGACGAGAGAACCGACGTGCACCGGAACCAGGAAATCGATCTGATCGACCGAGGCCGTTACCACGTAACTACGAGCATGCCGATGAGCAGCCATCGCGCCGGCGAGGTCAATCCAATGCATCAGTCGGCCGCCGAGCAATGCGCCCAACGGATTGGCATCGTTGGGCAGGACGAGCTCGGCCATCTCCGATTGCGATTCGCATACCGCGCGCGGCTTCAGCGAGTTAGTTTCGGTCATTGCCAGCAAGGTCTTCGACCGCTTGATTGTTGGTGGTATTTCGAGACTTCGACCGCCACGACTCCAGAAAGCATTCCGCCATCTTTTGAATGCGTGCATCGCAATGCGAGGTCACCCAACGGTCCGCGGTAATGCTGAATTCGAGACGACCGTCGCTGCCCGGAAGATGATTTTTCTCACAGACATAGGTGAGACATACGCGCGAGTCGTGCTCGCTGGAAACTGAAAACCGCACTGCGTCCCACTGACGTTCGCGAGGCAGACGCGGGCAGGTGCTCGCGTAACCAAGATTGCATTGTTCCAGTTCGCTGGGGGTTGAAATCGTGGCTTCGCTGCCAGGCGCGGTGCAACGTCCTTGCCACGGGGTTCCCAGCGGCAGGCGGAACGGGTGGGGCCAAACACCCTCCTCGAACTTCTTCACGGGCATGAAAAAGGGACAAGCCACGAGAGCACTCCACCTTCAGTTTTCGCGATTCGCCATTGTACCCAGCTACGTATCACGTTGCGAGACTATCTGATCCTGAAAATTGATTTGCCTGTTGAAAACTCGTTGCCGAGTTTCCCTATAGTAAGCTGATGGCAATACTTGTTTTTGTGCCAAGAACTGGGGACTGATATTCGCTTATGGACCGCGTGGCGATGCTAAACGAAATCCTCACACAGAACCCAAACGATGCATTCGCCCGTTACGGTCTGGCGCTCGAGTACTCGAATCAGGGCCAGATTGAAGCGGCGCTCGCAGAATTCGGGAAACTTCTTTCAAGCCATCCTGATTACACCGCTGGCTATTTCATGGCAGCGCAAGCGCTCGCCAAAGCAGACCGTAATGATGAAGCCCGAAAGATGCTTGAGAACGGCATCGCCTCCGCCAAGCGTACCGGCAACTCGCACGCTCAATCCGAGATGGAAGGTATGCTCGCCGATCTGCGATAACCCACTAGTCGGCAGATCTTGCCATCCGTAGCATTGCTGCCTCCACCAAGCCCGGGAAAAGCTGATAGAGCTTTATCGCGGCGATCATCGTCCACGGAACGATGACTTCTCTTTTTTGCTTGCGATACCCTTCAAGTGTCGCGCGAGCCACTCGCTCGGCCGTAATCCCTCGCACCGTGGATGGCCGGACTTTTTGCAACTCTTGCCCTCGCACAGCGTTCGTGCTGAAGTTCGTCTTGACGTAGCCGGGGCAGACTGTAAGGACGTTGATATTTCGCTTCCTGAGTTCGATGCGGGCCGCCTTCCCCATCGCATTCATCGCGAACTTGCTTCCCGAGTAAGCCGCGCTGTACGGGAGTGGAATATGTCCCGCAACGCTCGAGATATTGATGATGGTCCCCGAGCCCTGTTGTTTCATGATTGGAATCACGGCTTGCATGCTGGTGATTGTTCCAAAAAGATTGGTCTCGAACAGATCTCGGCAAGCCGATAAATCCATTTTCGCCACCGAATCGATGAGCCCGTGGCCGGCATTGTTGACCCAAATGTCGATGCAACCGAAATGATGGCGCGTCAGGCTGATAACGCGGTCAATTTCTTCGCGATTACGCACGTCACAAGAAAGAGCCAGGGTACGGTCGGCGTGCCCGATACGACCTCGCGCCTCCTCCGCACGCCCAGCATCGCGCGAGAGCAATACCGCTCTGGCGCCTCGGTCGGCGAACAGTTGAGCGATCGCCTCCCCAATGCCCATCGACGCTCCGGTGATCACTGCAACTTTCCCGTCAATTTCCATGTGAGGCTTTTAGTCCGCTCATTACTCGAAGTCAAGCGAGGGGTTACAATCGCTGAAACTTCAGGCGGCCTGCTGCGCCTGCAATATCGGAGACGCTTTGAGTCCGCTTCTACCGCTCTTTCCCCTGGATCTGGTGCTGCTTCCGGGTACGCCATTACCGTTGCATATCTTCGAAGCGCGCTACAAAGAGATGATCGGGGAATGCCTTGAGGAAAAGAAACTGTTCGGCGTAATTCGTGCACAGGAACAAGATCTCGCGGACATCGGCTGCACAGCGGAAATTTTAGCGGTAACCAAGACGTATGAAGACGGACGCATGGATATCGTCACCCAGGGCCGCGAACGGTTCGAGCTTCTTGAGGTGAATGAAGAGCGATCTTTCTTGCGCGGTGAAATCGTTTTTGTGCGGGATGAACCTGAAAAAGCCTCGGATGCCGACATCGCGCAAGCCCTCGATTTACACAAGCAAATTCTGGCGCTGGCGAATGCCGAACAAGATTTGCCGCCCGGCGATGACACACCTCTGTCCTACCACCTGGCTGGCTCCCTCCCATTGGACCTCGATTTCAAGCAGCAATTACTGGCCACGCGATCGGAGTCTCAACGCCTGCAAACGGTGATCGCCTACTTCGAGAAAATTCTCCCAAATCTGCGGCGAGCGATTCACATCCGAAAAAAAGCTGGCGGTAATGGCCATTCTCACTGAGAGAATTCTGTTCTCCCGAATAGACCCAGCGCAGAGGCCTTTCCCAAATTCGCGTTGTTCTTTCTCGGACCGCGCCGCCTGCGATCTGCCCTTGCCCCGAGCGTATAATCATGCACAGAGTGGTTTCCCCGGGGGTTCCCAACATGAGTCTTCCTCGCACTCTTGGCGAGTTGCGGCAGAGTTCTTTTTCCGAACAGCGTTTGCGAGATCGTCGTGTGAAAGATGAGTTGCGCGACAATCTCGTTAAAAGGTTACGCAGCCAGTCTGCGGTTTTCCCCGGGATCGTAGGATATGACGACACCGTGGTGCCGCAGATTGTGAATGCGATTTTGTCCCGGCACAACTTCATCCTGCTCGGCTTGCGGGGACAGGCAAAGAGCCGGATTCTGCGAGCTATGACTGCTCTGCTCGACCCTGAAATGCCTTATGTCGCTGGCTGCGAGATTCACGACAGCCCCTACACTCCGATCTGCAGACGTTGCCGTGATGAGATCGCGAAACACGGCGATCAGACACAGATCGCTTATCTCACTCCCGAGCAACGTTACGTCGAGAAACTCGCGACGCCGGACGTCACGATCGCCGATTTGATCGGTGACATCGATCCTATCAAGGCCGCCCGTGGTGGGCACGAACTCAGTAGTGAACTGACCGTTCACTACGGATTATTGCCCCGTGCGAATCGCGGCATCTTCGCCATCAACGAACTTCCCGATCTGGCTGGAAAAATTCAAGTTGGCCTGTTCAACATCATGCAAGAGGGCGACGTACAGATTAAGGGTTATCCCATCCGCCTGCCACTCGATGTTGCCATCGTGTTTAGCGCAAATCCCGAGGATTACACCGCCCGCGGAAAAATCGTCACCCCACTCAAGGATCGAATCGGATCCGAGGTCCGTACCCATTATCCGGCTACAGTGGAAGAAGGTATGGCCATTACCGCACAGGAAGCCTGGGCTCGACGCGACGGTTATGAATTGCACCTGCCAAAGTATGTGCAAGAAGTAATCGAGCGAATCGCATTTGTAGCCCGGGAAGACAAGAAGATCGATAAACGGTCGGGGGTCAGCCAGCGCTTGCCCATCTCCGTCACTGAAAACGTCGTCTCCAACGCGGAACGACGGGCTCTGCGAAACGATGAGAAGAGTGTTGTTCCTCGAGTCAGCGACATTTACGCTGCCCTTCCAGCGATCACCGGCAAACTGGAACTTGAGTACGAGGGAGAGATGAAGGGTGCGGACCACGTGAGCCGCGAAATCATCCGGACGGCGATCGCCAAAACCTACGACGACTACTTTAGCGGCGTCGACATGCGCCAGATCGTTCAATGGTTCGATCTGGGCGGCGAAATTCAGATGACGGATAGCGCCGGTGCGAAGGAGGTTCTTGAAGGTTTAAAGGGTATTCAGGGACTGATGGAGAAACTGAGTGCACTGAGTGTTTCGGGAAAGGACAACATCGAGAACCAGGTTTCCGCCGCGGAGTTCGTCCTCGAAGGCCTGTATGCTCACAAGCGCATCGGACGCAGCGAAGAGCGCGTATTCACCGCCGGGGAGAAACAGCCCAAGAAACCGGAGCAAAGAACCTTCGAACGCGAGGAGCCTTTTCGAGGGAGACGGCCGTACAACTAGAAATTGAGTTGCTGTGGAAGCCACAATGCTGACACAAATACGGTTTTAACTCTTGACGAAGTGGGGACCCTTTTAGACGAGAAACATGCGCCGACACCAACGGCTGACGAGCAACGACCGTTCTTATGAAACGCATTCGCTATTCCAAGTACGTACCTGATCCTGCCGGCGAGATGAGCATGGAGGACCTGCTCAGCGCGCTCTCGGACTATCTCCTACAGAGCGGGTTTCAGAACTACATGTACTACGACATGCCCGAGGGCGAGCAAACACTCGATGCCCTTCGCCAAGCCATCGAGCAGGCTTTGCTGGACAGCGACCGTTTTAGCGAAGAAATGCGCGAGCGCCTGCAACAAATGCAGATGGACGGCACGCTCGAGGAACTGATTGAGAAACTAATCGAGCGCCTGGAACAGGAAGATTTCATCTCCATCGACGAGCCTCCTGATCCGTCCCAACCCTCATCAGCCGGTGGACAAGTCGGAGAAGGCCAGCCGACGAAATTCGAGATCACGGACAAGAGCCTGGATTTTTTGGGCTACAAAGCCTTACGCGATCTGCTGGGTTCGCTTGGTAAATCGAGCTTCGGACGTCACGACACGCGCGACATGGCGACGGGAGTCGAAACGAGCGGCGCATCGAAGATCTACGAGTTCGGGGACACGTTGAATCTGGATATTACCGCCAACCGATCAAGCGCGAACCAACG
>Ga0210408_10004013_pt1 | contig 13297 bp, 11 predicted proteins | sample IncBWH4MmetaG_FD_155471 | JGI IMG/M metagenome (GOLD analysis project Ga0210408, IMG submission 155471) | Forest soil microbial communities from Barre Woods Harvard Forest LTER site, Petersham, Massachusetts, United States - Inc-BW-H-4-M | ecosystem: Environmental > Terrestrial > Soil >...
GGCTCACCGTAGAGATGAACTCGTCCTTCATCTTGTCGAGGCGGCGGCGTTCGGAGATGTCCTGGAAGGCAACCACCATGCCCGAGATGCGGCCGTCTTCGATCAGGGGGCTGGCGGTGTACTCCACCGGGAAGGACGATCCGTCGGCGCGCCAGAAGACTTCATCGTGCATGCGCACCATCTCCTGGCGGCGCATGCCCTGCAAAATGGGGCTGGTGACGCGCGAGTAGGGTGTGCCGTCGGCGTGGCTGTGATGGATAATTTCATGCACGTCGCGGCTGGTCAACTCTTCGGCTTTGTATCCCAAGGCCTGCGCGCCGGCCTCGTTGATAAAGGTAAGTTTGCCAGCGAGGTCGATGCCGTAGATGCCGTCCCCTACGGATTCAAGGATCAACTCGCGTTGACGTGTTGCCAAGTGAAGGGCTTCCTCGGCTTCGTGCTGCTCGGTCACATCCACGCCATGGCTGAGGATGAACGGCCGCTCGCCGCGAAGCTCCATGCGCCGGCTGCGGAAGGCGATGCGACGATACACTCCGTCACTGCGGCGCACCGGCATGGCCCCCTGCCACTCGTCTTTGGTCTCGAGGGTGTGCAGACAGTCCTGAAATGTGTCCGCTCCTGTGGCGTCGAGCAAGTCGGCAACCGGCTTGCCGGTGAGGTCTTCGACACGATATCCCAGTGTTTCAGCGGTGAATGAATTCAGGGATGTGAGCCGGCCTTCCATAGTGCACGTGAAGACGAACCCAAGACTGCTCTCAACCACTTGCCGATAGCGCGCTTCACTCGAAAGCAGCGCCTGCTCGGCCTGGCGCTGATCCGTGACGTCCTGGCCGCTGACAATCAGATACTGCACTTCGCTGTTCGGACCGGTCAGAGGGCGGATCGTCCAGCTCACGCGACGGGTTTTTCCTCCCGCAATGCGCCACGACGTCTCGTGCGGTCCTGAGGTCTGTCCTGACGCGACGTGGCGCAGCTTGTCTGCGACCCACTCGCGGTCGTCGACCTCGAGCACCTCTTCCACAAAGGGCCGGCCCGCGGCATCGCCAATCATCAGTCCCGTGAGGTGGGCGCACGACTGGTTGAAACGCACCACGCGTCCAGCGGTATCGAGAACCGCTACCAGCGCTGGAATGGAGTCAAGGGTGGCGGCGACAAAGCTACGTTCGATGGCCAGCGACCGCTCGGTGCGCTGCCGCGCGCGCTGCGCCTGTTCCTGTGCCCGAATGCGATGGTAAAGCTCCAGGCGGGTGATCACCTGCCGTCCCAGCACGTCAAGCAGCGTTAGATGCTCCTGGCTGAATTGCTCAGGCTTGCGCGCCAATACTGCGAGCGTCCCAATCAGCTGCTGGTTGGCAGCCATCAACGGAGTTCCGGCGTATGAGCGGCAGTGTTTCCCTCCGGGAACCAGAATTCCCTCGGGCGGGAAACGCGGGTCCTTCGCCGCATCCTGGACAAGCATCGGCTGCGCCGTCAGGGCCACCCACTGGCAGGCACTGGTGACACGCGGCTGCTCCGCTGCTACAAATCCGAATCGTGATTTGAACCACAGACGATTGAAATCCAGCCAGGCGACGTATGCGTAGTCGGCCAGGCTGAGCACGGCGGCCAGCTCGGTCAGCTCGTCCAGGGCAGGGTCGGGGCTTCGGTCGAAGACGTCAAAGTCCGACCGTGATGTCAGCCTCGGAGGATCTGCCTGATGGTAACTCTGTATCGCGCCCATTGCTTCACACACCTGTGCACATCCAGTATGGGAGAAACAAGGCAATTTTGGCTCTTACACAAACGGGGAGTTCTATCCTTCAAAAAGTGCGACCTTAGTAATCAGTTCGGGTTATCCCACTGCATTTCTGTGGATTACAGACATCGCAATTGGACATTACCTAGTGAGTTCCGGTGGGCAGCCGGCAGCAGTCGCCGCTCTCCGCCGGTTCGGTGCTTCCCGCGTCCAAAATTACCTTCCAGGAACCATCCGGCTGTTTGCGCCAAATGGTCATGTAGCGCCCTGAAGTTGTCACCGGATTGCCGTTCGCGTCCTTGCTGTGCCCCTCGTAGTGGCCCCAGGTGTAGCCCATGTCGCCGGACGGGCCCATCACCCCATCGGTCGGGTTCCAGGTGAGCCGGTAAACCTGGGGCGACCAGCTCGCCGAGTGCGCAATTGCCACCTTGCCGATCAGCGGTGCGGCTCCATTCCCCAGTGCGACGCCATCCTCGGCAAACCAGTCCGCAAAGCCGGCTCCCCCGCGTGCCGCCACGTCCTTGGCGAACTTCGCCTCCAAATCAAAAAGGAAGGCCTTGCCTGCCTTCATCGTCGGGTCCGCCATGGGGTTGGGGATCGATGACGTTGCGGGCGGTTCCAGCATCTGGCAGCGGAGTCCAGCCGGAAGCAGGGCCGCAGTGGTGCCGAGCAACCCCGGGATCAGTAGCAATCGAAACAGCTTGCCAATCGGCATCAAAAACCGGCGCCTCGCGTGGAGTCTAGACCTCATCCTAAACCCAGAATTCAGATGTTGGGTCAGGGGTTGCGACCTTCGTACCCAGAGACGTTCCACCTCTCGAACCGTCGAACCCCAGGCGACGGATTCCCGCCGATTGATATACTGCGTATTGGCAGATACTGGCGCATGGAAGCACCCCGGCAATCCGGGGCTTTTTTCTTGCCGTTCCGGCCCTGGGGCCTGGAAAAGGATGTTCATGGGAGCATTGCTGGATTCAATCCAATCCCCCACCGATATAAAGCGCCTTAATTTCGCGCAACTGGCTGAATTGGCTGAGGAAATTCGCGTCTTTCTGATTCAGTCGCTGTCCAAAACAGGTGGGCACCTTGGCCCTAATCTTGGCGTGGTCGAACTCACCTTGGCCATGCACTACGTCTTCAACACACCCCAGGACAGATTCCTCTTCGATGTAAGCCACCAGGTCTACACCCACAAAATTCTCACCGGCCGGCGCGAGCGTTTCGGCACCATCCGCCAGCCAGGCGGACTCAACGGCTTTATGCTGCGCACCGAGTGCGAGCACGACTGCTACGGCGCGGGCCATGCCGGCACCGCGCTCTCCGCTGCGCTCGGAATGGCCGTAGCGCGGGACATGGCCGGTGGCACTGAGCACGTGGTTGCGGTGGCCGGCGACGCCGCATTCACCAACGGCATCTCTTTCGAAGCGCTCAACAACATTGCCGAGCAGACCAAGCGCCTCATCGTCGTCCTCAACGACAACGAATGGTCCATCGATCGCAATGTGGGGGCCATTGCGCGCTACTTCCACCGCGTCGTGACCAACGAGCACTACCAGCAGCTGCACGCCTCCGCTAAAAAGATCGTGCAGAAGATCGGCGGCAAGACCGCGGTCAACGTGATGCGCCGCGCCGAAGAAGCAGCCAAGGGCATGCTCTGGCCCTCCATGCTCTTTGAGGAGTTCGGCCTCGAGTACTACGGCCCCATCGATGGCCACAACCTTCCTCAGCTCATCGAAACCTTCAAATTCCTCAAGTCCGCGGATCGCCCCGTCCTTCTGCACGTCATCACCCAAAAGGGTCGCGGATTCCAGCCAGCCCTCGACCTGCAGAAGAAGTTCCATGGTCTGGGGCCCTACGATCCTGAGACGGGGGTCACGCGTCCGGCCGGCCAGCAAACTTACTCCGAATCCTTCGCCAACACGCTCGTTGAACTCGCCAACCAGGATTCGCGCGTTGTCGCCGTCACGGCCGCCATGCCCAACGGAACCGGCCTCGACCTCTTCCGACCTCATCACCCTAAGCGCTACTTCGATGTCGGCATCGCCGAAGAGCACGCGGTCATCTTTGCAGCGGGAATGGCGACGCGCGGTTTCCGCCCCGTATGCGCCATTTATTCCACCTTTCTGCAGCGGGCTTTCGATCCAATCGTTCACGACGTCGCGCTACAAAAGCTGCCCGTGCTCTTCTGCATGGATCGTGCCGGCCTTTCCGGTGATGACGGACCGACGCATCATGGCCTCTTCGATATCGCCTACCTGCGCGGTATCCCGGAAATGGTGCTGATGGCGCCAAAGGACGAAGACGAGCTTGCCGACATGATGAAAACCGGCTTGCAGCTTCCCGGGCCAAGCGCCGTTCGTTATCCCCGTGGAGCGGTGGTGGGCGTGCCGCGCAAGTTGTCGGCCCAGGTGTTGCCGGTCGGCAAGGCTGAGATCATCGCCGACGGCTCCGATGTCGCAGTGCTCGGCCTCGGCACCATGCTGCCCATGGCCGTGGAACTCGCTGCCCGCCTCGAGGCTGAAGGTCACTCCGTAGCCATCATCAATCCGAGATTCGTCAAGCCCATCGATCGCGAGATGCTGGAATCCTATGCGAGCCGCGTTGCCGCCTTCGTCACCCTTGAGGATGGGGTCAAGATGGGCGGGTTCGGTTCGGCCGTTCTCGAGGCTCTCGACGAGATAGGCACCAACGTTCCCGTCGTCAGAATCGGCTGGCCTGATCAGTTCATTGAGCACGGGAAAGTGGACGCGCTGCGCGAGAAGTATGGTCTAACTGTGGAGGATGCGTATGCTCAGGTTCTGCCGCTGCTTGCGAGCCGAAAGCACCGCACCCTCGTGGCCAGCTAGGTTGGTCGCGCTTGAAGAACCTGTATCCTTACACCGCACGCTACAGAATTCTGCTCAAGATAAATCTTTGACCCCGCTCGCACAGCCGCTGCCTCATCCTGCACCCTCCGTGCGACAATCCAGAGCAGATCATTCTTTCTATGCGCTCTGACCGTTTCCTGCTATGGGGTATCCTCTGCCTGTTTTCAGGTGGGTTGCCGACTTGCGCTCAAGCGCCAGTCGTTCCGCTCGTCCTCTCAGGCGGCACGGTCGTCGATGTCACCGATTGGGGCCGCTCGGCCAAAGACCTGCCTGATTCCATCGTAATAGTTCAGAACGGGCGCATCACCGACGTGGGGCCCCGCGCCACCGTTCCCATTCCCAAGGGTGCGCGGGTCATCGATTGCACCGGCAAGTTCATCCTGCCCGGACTCATCGACGGCTTTGCGGGGATGGGCAGTCAGGCTGAAGCCGACGCCAATCTGTACATGGGCGTCACCACCGTTGTCGCCAGTTCCGACAACCGCCGCGGACATATCGACCTGACTGCCAACCCATCGCCGCATCTCTATCTGCTGGATTCAATCGGAACCACCGACGACTGGAGCCTGCTAATCGGCCAGCCTGAGTGGAGCGCCAAGCTTAAAGAAGGCGTGCGGCCCGTGGAGTTGAGCCCCGAAGATACTCTGCGTCAGTTGAATGACACCGCGAAGCTGGGGACCAGAGTCCTGTGGATCGGCCATGAAGTTACGGCGGCCAACACCCAGTGGATCATTGCGCATGCCCATCAGTTGGGTCTGATCACCTACGGCGAATTCGTCTCCACGCCTTATCGCGTTGGCGTCGAGGCCGGTGTGGACGTGCTGCTCCACATGGGCCGCTATGAGCTGGGCCTGATTCCCGACGAGTTGCAGCGGCCGCTGGTGGGCGATCCAGAGGGCACCGCCGCTACTACTGCTTACGACTATTCTGAGCGCCTGCCTCCCACCGACACCCACGTCCACTCCTATGCAGAATTCCTGGCTGCGCATCATCTTGCACTGATGCCGATGTTCGCCACTTACTACGAGCGTCTTCCCTCGCATCGCAACCTGTGGACGGAGCCGGCGGCGGAATTCCTCGATCCGGCCCGCATGTTCGACGCTCCGGACCGTAAGACAGGGGAGATGGTGTACCCGCTGCCAGGGTGGTCAAAGCGCCTTCCTGCGGCTGCCCAGCGCTACATGGAAGAAGGCCAGCGCAAGAAGGCGGATCAGTCAGCTATGCGCCTGTGGCGCGTCAATCAGGTGCTCTTCCATTCCTACCCGCACTACCTGGCTGCTTCCGGAGCGCCGGTATCCGGATCCTTCACAGGGATCTCTCTGCATGTAGAGCTGGAGATGATGGTTCGGCTCGGACTCACGCCCCGCGAGGCACTGGCGGCGGCGACCAACAACTATTCCCTGCAGTTAAACTGGAACGAACTGGGACTCATTGCTCCGGGCAGGCGTGCCGACATCCTGGTCGTCGACGCGGACCCCACCGTCAGTACCTGGAATGTTCGTCACATCTCCACCCTCATTCTCGAGGGCAACGTGATCGATCGCGAAGCGCTGCTCGCTCTGAAGAAGTAGGGTTGCTCTTACGCCTTCTGCACCGCCTGCCGCGCGGCGATCGCCAGAATCTCAGGCAGTCTCTTCCGGCGATACTCAAACGACTTCGCCAATTGCTTGAGTACCGCGCCAGCTGCGAGATTGCCGAAAATGCCGCCCGGCAATGCGAATTCGATCGAGTCGGTCACCCGGGTTCCTTCGATTCCATCGCGAGTCTCCGATGCGATCCCATGACGATGCCGGAATTTGGCGAACGGTCCGCGAACCTGCTCATCGATGAAGTAGCTGTTCCAAGCGAACTCGACAATGCGCGCCGTCCAGCTGACCCGTTGCGGCACCCACTTGACCGGATAAAAGCTGATGAGGACCTCCGAACCCACGCCGGCGGCTACGCTCTTGTAGCGCCGAGCCGGGTCCGATGCTACAGGCCGCGGCGGCGGAGGCTGGAGCCGCACGTCCTCTACGCGAGCCTCGGTCTCGGGCGGCATCAGGTGTGGAAGGTTCGCCGGATTCGCTAAAAACGCAAAAACCAGTTCGACGGGATGGGGTACAAAAGCATCGGTTTCGAACTGGCGGGCCATTGCATCGATCGTAAAACAGCATTGTGACGGCGCCGACTCTGGGCAGAAGTTGCCCTATGGCGGCTGAAAAACCCCTAGAGATGGCCCGGATTCCCTTGTGGGACTGTGAGTTGGCCGAGATGACCTTTCCGTTGCATTGACCGGGAGACCCGAAACGGGGCAGCCTAGGTACCTGGATCACCCTTGTCTGCGAAGTCGTTTAGCGCATCGAAACTCCGCATGCGGGTTTTCCGACGGAACGATATGGCACGCATACAAGAGATTGGACTAGAGTTGCCGGCGGCTGGAGCCTCACTGAACCACGGAGTGGCGAATACCGTAAAATCAAGGAAAGGCTCGCCGCTCACATTGACCGCCCCCCAACTCATGACGGGTTCCGCTTCTCATCTCGTAACCGGAACACGCAACCACCGCACCGGACTGGTGCTCATCGCTGCTTACAAGTTACTGGGAGCCTTGCTGTTCATCGCAGTGGGCGTGGGCGCTCTGCGACTGTTGCACAAAGACATCGACGACGTTGTCTGGCGCATGATCGGCGACCTGAGGATGAACCCCGAGTCGCGTCTCGTCAACTTCATCTTTGAAAAGGCCGAGCTGCTGAACGACCCCATTCTGAGGCGCATTGGCCTGGCGGCGTTCTGCTACGCGGCCGTGGGAATTCTGGAGGCCATCGGCCTCTATCTCGAGAAAACGTGGGCCGAGTTCCTCACGCTTATCATCACTGCGTCGTTCCTGCCGTTTGAGATTCACGAACTCATGCGCAGGCTCACCTGGATGCGCGTGGGCCTCCTGGTGGCCAATATTCTGGTGCTCTTTTATCTGATCTGGATGCTCGGAGAGCGGGCAGCACACCGTCGCCGCACTCACCCTGCTGAATAAGCGCATCAGGGGTAAAGTCGGACCTTGCCCCAGCCTTCCCGCTTCTTCGTGAAGAGAAAGCGGTCGTGGAGACGGTGCGCACCGTCCATCCAGAACTCGATGCGCGCAGGATCAATGTAAAATCCTCGCCAATACTTCGGCCTCGGCACTTCGCCCGGGTGCGCCACTGTGAAGGCGCGGACCTCGTTCTCCAGCACTCTGCGGCTGGCAAGCGGACGGCTCTGCTGGGAAACTGCGGCTCCAATCCGGCTATCCCGCGAGCGGCTGTGGAAGTACCTGTCAACATCGGGGTCGGGAAGCGGGAAGACATCTCCCTCCACCCGCACTTGCTTGCGCAGCGATTTCCAATGAAAACAGAGAGCAGCCCGCGGATTCTCAGCCAGCTCCGCACCTTTTCGGCTTTCGGCATTTGAAAAGAACGCAAAGCGATGCTCGCGCACGCGCTTCACCAGCACCATGCGTGCGCTCGGGTGTCCGTCGGCGGTTGCAGTCGCCAGCGCCCCTGCGTTGGGATCGTTAGGTTCCCGCTCTTCGGCGTCCTTCATCCACGAGTCGAACAGGGCCAGGGGATCGTCGGACTCCAACTCGTGTGCACTCCGCATGCGCCGATTGTAGCCGTGCTCGAGTTGAGAGCCGTCCTGGGGGAGGCCGAGCCATGGTGCGGGCGAATCCGATCCTCGAATCAGGCTCGATTTTCGCTTTTATTTCGCCATACACGAGGCCTGTGGGGTTTGCCAAGTTCTCATTGGTCCAGCAGAACCATAGCGGTAAACACAAGATGTTGTGGTGTCTAGCGGGTCATACCCCAATTGGCTCATTCGACTTTAACTAGTGGCCCTAAATCCAAGAGCAGCCAGTTTTTCTTGTTGGACGAAGCAGCACAACACAGCTATGATCGTGTCTAAAGTGGAGTGAAGGGGAGTTAAAGGGACCAGGATAGAGTCGACTTACTCCTCCAAACGCAAGAATACTTCGAGATTGATCCCTTCGCTCCATTTTTTGATTTCGCCATGACCCTGGGGAACCACCCTGACCACCCGTGCAGCACTGGAACCGGCCAGAACACTTGAATGCGGGCCCGCCTGAGAACGAGGAAATGGAATGTTTCGCGGCAACCATCCGGCCAAGATCGACGAGAAGGGCAGGCTTAAAATGCCTGCTGCCTTCAAGGCGCTGGTGGATGCCACAAGCGTGAAGCAGTTTTACATCACCAGCACCAACGGCAAAACCGTGCAGGTGTGGCCTTTACCCGAATGGGAAGAGCGCGAGAAGCAGGTAACCGGTCTGGGCGAGATGACCGTGATGGTCAGGAATTATCTGCGGCTGACCAGCTACTACGGTCAGCAGGCGGAGATGGATAACCAGGGTCGGCTGCTGATGCCGCAAAAGCTGCGTAACGCGGCAAGGCTCGACAACATGGAAGCAGACATTATCGGCATGGGCAATTTTATTGAAGTCCACAACCACGACGAGTTGGAAAAGGAACTTCCGGTCTTTACGGACGATGACAGCGACAAGTTGGCGGCAATTCTTCGCCAACAGGGCTGAACCCCTCAGGGGGGGCACATGACGAACGAGCGCCATGTGCCGGTTCTTTTAAATGAAGCGATGCAATATGTGGCGGTGGAGCCCGGCGGCACGGTGGTTGATTGCACCATCGGGCTTGCGGGACATAGCTCCGAGATCATCCGGCGGCTCGGGTCGAAGGGCAGGTTGATCGCCTTTGACCAGGATCCCGAGGCGATGGAGTTGGCCAAGGCGAAGCTCGATCGGGTGCGCGAGGAACTGGGTAGCGAAGCGCCGCAGGTGACGTTCATCGGCGAGGCATTCAGTTCGGCGCCGCTTCACCTGGAGCGCGGTTCGGTTGATGCGATATTGGCAGACTTCGGGGTGAGTAGTCTGCAGCTGGATGAAGCATCGCGCGGTTTTAGTTTTATGGCGGATGGGCCTCTGGATATGCGCATGGACATGCGCCGGGGCGCAACCGCCGCACAAGTGGTAAATGAGGCGAGCGAGCGAGAGCTGGCAGACCTTATCTACGAATACGGAGAGGAAAGGAGGTCGCGGAGAATCGCCAGAGCCATTGTGCGCGGGCGGCCAGTGACGACGACAGGGCAGTTGGCCCGAATCGTAGCCGCAGCCGCCCCGGCAATGAAGCAGGACAGGATCCACCCGGCAACGAGGACGTTTCAGGGAATCAGGATTTACGTGAATCGCGAGTTAGACGAAATACGGGCGCTAATGGAGGCAGCACCCAAATTGCTTAAGCCCTCCGGACGTCTGGCCGTCATCAGTTTTCATTCTCTTGAAGATCGCATCGTGAAAGACAGCCTGCGCGAGGGCGCGCAGAAGGGTATCTGGAAGATCCTGACCAGGAAGCCGGTGACAGCCGGCGAAGACGAAATCGATCGCAATCCGCGGTCGCGTAGCGCGAAGTTGAGAGCAGCAGAAAGAACGTAAACGGGGATTGAGGAGAAAGTGAATGGCGGCAGCAACAACAACCTATTTTGAGGCGGGGCGCAGCTGGAATGCGCGCGTTGCCGAGCGCAACGCCGAGCTGATGGCCGCGCAGACTATGCGTCGCCGCGGTGTGCGCACACCAGAATTCTACTTCGCCAAGCACTTTGACAATACGCGCCTGGTGAAGGCTCCTGATCCAGTTCGCGCTCGCGAAATGCGCAGCTTTGCCGCTGCCGTGACAATGCTTTTTACGCTCATCATGGTCTACGGCCTGCAGCACTTCAGCGCCATCGAGATCTCCTACCACGTTGAAAGTGAGAAGCAGGTCGTCGAGCAGCTGCGCGAGGAGAACCGCCAGTTGCGTCTCTCTGAAGCGCAGCTCACCCAACCCGGCCGCATCGATGGCATGGCCCGCCAACTCGGGCTCGGCGAGCCTCAGCCCGGCCAGGTCGTTCACCCAAGTGCGCGTCCTGACGCGAGCGCCCCGGCGCTGGCGCAAGTGGCTCCCATTGTCCCGCAGATGCAATAGCGGAAGGCGAAGGCACTTCCGGGAGCTGATCCGCCCATGAACGCCACTGTCCTCCGCAATCGAAATCGCAACATCATTCCGCGCGCCATCCCCCTCCAGGTGGCGCGCTTCTGGCTTGTCTGCCTCTTCTTTGCCATGTGGGCCGTCGCCATCTCCTCGCGCCTTTTCTGGCTGCAGATCATGCGTCACAAGGAATACATCGACCGCGCTCAAAAGCAGCAACAGCGCACCTTCGAGGTCGCTCCGCGCCGTGGCGTCCTCTACGACCGCAATCTGCACGAACTGGCCATGACCGTTCAGGCCGACTCCGTTTACGCCGTTCCCACCGAAATCGACGACAAGAAGTCCGCAGCGCGTCTCCTCGCCGCCGTTGTCCACACCGATCCCGCCGACGGACAGACCGCCGAAGACCAGATTGCCGGCCGTCTGGCCAGAAACAACGGCTTTGCCTGGATCGCGCGCCGCGTTACGCCCGACGTCTCCGTGAAGGTGAAGGCGCTCAACCTGAAAGGCATCTATTTCCAGAAGGAATTCCAGCGCTTCTATCCCGACAACCAGATCGCCGCGCAGGTCCTCGGCTACGTCGGAGTCGACGATAACGGCCTCGGCGGCCTGGAGCAGAAGTTCGAACCGCAGCTGCATGGCGTTTCCGGCCGCATGTTCACGGCCATGGACGCGCGGCGCAAGATTCTGGGTTCAACCGAACACGAGCCCGAACCGGGCCGCAGCATGGTTCTCACCATCGATGCCAACATTCAGTTCATGGCGGAGCGCGCGCTCGATCACGCGATGGAGCGCACTCATGCTGAAAATGGCACCGTAGTAGTGCAGGACGTCCACACCGGACAGATTCTGGCTCTCGCCATCCGGCCCACCTTCAATCCCAATCAGTTTCGCCGCACCACTCCGGCGCTGCTCAAAAACCACGCCGTGAGCGACGTCTATGAGCCCGGTTCGACCTTCAAGCTGGTCACCTATGCTTCAGCGATGGACGCGCAAGTGGCCAAGCCAGACGACATGATCGACTGCCAGGGCGGCGCCATCACGCTCGCCGGCCGTGTCATCCACGACGTCCAGGGCGAACACATGGGAGTTGTTCCGGTGTACAAGGCGCTGGAACAATCGAGCGACGTGGCCGCCGTGAAGCTAGCTCTCAAGGTCGGCCAGGACCGCTTCTACAAATACATTCGCGAGTTCGGTTTCGGCGCGCGCTCCGGCACTGAGCTGCCTGGCGAAACGCGCGGCCTGCTGCGCCCCACGACGCGCTGGAACGGCTCCTCGATCGGCTCTCTTGCCATTGGGCAGGAGATAGGCGTCACTCCGCTGCAGCTGGTTTCGATGGTGTCAACGATCGCTAACGGCGGCACCTATCTTCCTCCGCGCGTGCTCATGCCTGGCCAACTCGATAACAACAACCAAAAGCCTGGCGATTTGACCGCATCTCCCTTCAAGGCGGGTGAGGAACTGCCTAACCCGTTGCCTTCGGGCGCGCACCGCGTCATCTCCGAGATGGCTGCTGCCCAGATGCGCAAGATGATGGAAGGCGTTGTGCTTTTCGGCACCGGCAAGCCCGCGCAGCTCAACGGCTATTCCGCCGGTGGCAAGACGGGTACCGCTCAGAAGATAGATCCCGCCACGCATCGCTACTCGAAGACGATGCATATTGCTTCCTTCGCTGGCATCGCGCCCGTCAACAATCCGGTCATCGCGGTTGCCGTCGTCATGGACGATCCGAAGAGCGGGTCCTACTATGGCACCGCGGTCTCCGCGCCCGTCTTCGCCGAGGTCGCGCAGCCTATCCTCGAATATCTGGGTGTTCTCCACGACGAGGAGATTCAGCTGCCCAAAACGAAGGCGAAGCCCGAGAAGCCCCAGCGCGAAGACGATCATGACGATCAGGCGGATGTCGATGCACTCTATGCCGCTTTGAACGACCTGCCTAAGGATGATCCGCTTCGCGCGGCGCCCGATCCCTCCCCCGGGCCGGCCGCGCGGTCCGCTGTGACGCCTGCAGCCTCCACCCAGGCGGCGTCGGTGCCCGCCGACAAACCTCCCGATGCGAATTCTGAAACAGAGGCGAAGTCGGACCCCGCCTTGCTGCCGGCGCAACAATCTTCCGTTGTAATGAACACCGCGCAGCAGACCAGGGTCCCCTCGCTGGTCGGTCTGCCAATGCGCAAGGTCGTCGAGACCGCGGCCAGCGCGGGGTTGCCCGTTGAGATCTCGGGCCGCGGTACGGTTCGCGAACAGGCTCCCGCCCCCGGCACCCTCGTCAATCTTGGAACGCGCATCGTGGTCCGCGGATCGCGCTGAGCATTCCCACAGGCCACGGCCTCATTCGCAGTACGATTCCCTTTTGGGCTCTGCCTCAATTGCATCACTCCGACTACAATCGAGCACGAGATGAAATGGAACGAACTCATAGCGGAAGTGGACCCAGTGGGCGCATCGGGCGACTCCGGAAGCGAGATCACCGGTATTGAGTACGACTCTCGCCGCGTGAAGCCTGGCACTGTCTTCGTGGCGATGAAGGGCGGCACCACAGACGGCAACCGCTACGTGGAGAAAGCGCTTGCAGCGGGCGCGCTCGGCGTCATCACTGATTCGGGCAATACCTTCGATCACCTGCTGGTTTACGAAGCGGGCCGTCCGGTTCTCGAAGTGGAACACGGCCGCCGCGCGCTCGCACAGGCCTC
>Ga0210408_10004015_pt1 | contig 13293 bp, 14 predicted proteins | sample IncBWH4MmetaG_FD_155471 | JGI IMG/M metagenome (GOLD analysis project Ga0210408, IMG submission 155471) | Forest soil microbial communities from Barre Woods Harvard Forest LTER site, Petersham, Massachusetts, United States - Inc-BW-H-4-M | ecosystem: Environmental > Terrestrial > Soil >...
TTGTGCTCCGCAAATATTCCATCCCCGTCCGCAATCAGCGGATCGTCCCCAGCTGCCACGGTTCACAGGTTTCTCATAGATCGTTGTCCACGAGGAAGCGACCGTAGTCGTTGGTCTCAAGCCAATGGTAGAGATGGACCTGATAAAGGTAGGACGCAACCAGCTCCTCTCCCAGTTCGTGAGTCTCACTGCACAGGAAGGGAACCTGTAGCCCGGCGAGAGCTGCGATGAGCGACTGTGTGATGCGATTCGGACTCCCGCCGATACAGGCAGCGGGAGATTTCACATCGCTCAAGGCGGTCGTGATCACAAGAAGTCGATGCGGATAGTGGCTCATCAGCCTTAGCCGATTGACGAACACGGACCGCTCAGTGGTGAAGGAGTAGACAAGATCCGCGAGATCCTTGCGTTCCACGACGCAATGTTCCTCAAGTCCCGCGACGGAGTAATCGCCCAGCTTGAGTGCCCGCTTTTCAATGCCGGCAAACCAGCCTTCAAAGCGCGAGAAGTCAAACGGATTCTGCTCGCGGGTATCGACGAGGATCACCGGCCGTGGCGTCTTGAGCTGCGTGCCACCGCGTTCTGCAAGGACGGGAACCGCAGGGTGCGGTACAGGCGCTGCCTTTGTTTGCCAATTCAATGGCGATGCAATGAGGTTACGGTGTCTTCTCATCGGTGCTATCTCACGCGACCATCTTCTCCAGCGAGTACTCGTGATGCAACCCACCGAGGATCGGTTTCGCTTTGATTCGACAATGCGCTGGCAATCGGTGCCGAGCCCGTGTTCTCGACCGCTGGATGGCCCTCTCCTCATTATTAGCGTTGTCGGCCGGGATTCCGGGTCCCAGGCTCATATGGGGTCGGCCTTGGTTGTAATGCCGTACCCACTCTTTCAGCATCATTCGCAAATGACTTTCACAGAGTGGAATCAGGAAGTCCAGACATTCACGCCGGATCGTTCCCACCAGCCGTTCGCAGTAGGCGTTGCCCTGCGGCGCCCGAACCGGCGTCCGCAACACCCGGAGGCCGAATGACCCCAGTTCGCAATCCAGGCTGCGTGAAAAGATCGAATCGCGATCATGAATGAGGAACTTGGATTGATGATCACTAGGCATTGCCTCGCGAAATTGTTGCAGCGTCCACGTTGCGGTCGGGTGCGCGGTTACGTTGCAGTGCAGGATCTTTCGGGTCCCAACCTCCATGACTACGAGCACGTAGAGCAATCGAAATCGCGCGGTCACCGCAACCAGAAAATCACAGGCAACGATCGCTCGCGCGTGATTATGAACGAACGTCTGCCAATGCTGCGAGGACGTTCTTCGGCATTGCCGATCCGGCTCCGAGGGCCAGTATGCACGCACCGTTCGCGGAGAGACGTAGATCCCCAGCTTCAGAGATAGTTCCGAAGCGACACGGCCTTGCCCCCAGGTCGGATTCTCCTTGGCCATTTGAGCAATCAGATCGCGAATATTCCGCGGCAGACGAGGCCTTCCTGGTTTCGACTTCCAACGCCAGAAGAGCTTGAATCCTCGACGGTGCCACCGAATCAGGGTCTCCGGCTGAACGATGGTCAATGCTTGTTTCCAGTTAAAGCAGAGGGAGCAGAACACCATCGCGATCCTCGCCGCGTCGGTCAGGCGACGGGGCTTCACTTCATGCTCGCGGTAGAACGCCAGCTGCTTACGCAGAAACAAGTTCTCGGCGACGAGAGAGCCCCGGGAACGTGCAGCTGCTCTTAGGAATCTGAGGAACTCAACGGACAGGTCCGACGCGGTGGCGGCAAGTCCCTTGAGTGCGGAGGATCGAGGTCGTTGCATGGCCAACGATTGTACAGGCGGACAGGTCCGGACTGACCAGTGAAAACCAACCGCAGCACGGCCGAATCCACAGCTGTTCTCCTTGCGACCAGATGCGCTCAAGAGGCCGATTTTTCAGCGATTTCGATTCGTTCGGATGGAATTTGTGCGGACCACAAGGGAGTGATGCCTTGGAAGGAGTGTTCGGTCATGGACGAAAGAATGCAGTTTGTCGCTCGCCGGCTAGCGGGAGAGCCGCCCGAGTAGCGTATCGGTCCATGACTTCGCCCGCATGAGCGCACCCCATCTCGCCGCCGCCCGCAAGGAAGTGGGGGAGGGTCGTCATGCCACGCCCGAGCTTGCCTGAGTCCTTCAGTTGAGATCCCTTTGGCATCGAGCTCCCAACGCAGGCGATCGATCTCTCGATAGAGATCGGCCACTGATGGATGGTTCTGAGGTTCGGCGAATCGCCATCGCGGTCGCCCACGCGTCAGTGATGCCAGAATCGGCGCGCCGTACAAGAGGGACCCGCTAACCAATTAATGAATGAAGCACCGCGTGCCTGCCAGCAGGGGGTCGCGGGTTTGAGTCCCGTCGCTCGCGGCACTTCACATTTCGGAGGTGCCCGACGATGGTCACAGATCAACGCTTCGCCGATCGCCAGCGAAGCTATCGAGCGCATCGGCCAGTTCTACGGGATCTGCTTCCGGATCCAGACCATTGAGTTTCGCTGTGCCGATGAGGCTGTAGATCGCCGCCCCGCGCTCTCCGTCGGCATCGGAGCCTGCGAACAGTCTGATTCGTATTGTAATACGAGTTAGGGGTACGCCACCCCTTCAAGAAGCGAGACGAGACATACGGAGACAAAAGACGGGAAACGGGGTCCCGCATATTGGCGGATATCGTCCGGAGATCAGAAAGGTGTTATTTTCTGCTTAAGTACAATTCGGAGTTAGGGATGCCGAGACGCTGTACGATCTGCTATGCGCCAGTATGGGCGAGAGAAAAATATCTCTCGGCCTATGACGACGGCTTCCGGTTGTGGCCAACCGTCCGGAGGTTACTTACGATAAGTGCGTGTCTCGGCACTCATCGAGTTTTGTCGGTCTTATTTGCCGCATGAGCGACCAACTCGTCCAGTCTCGAAAGCAAAATCTTCAGGATGGGAGAGTGGTTCGACTTTCTGTAGCCGAGGACCAGGTCGACAGTTGGCACATCTCCCTTCAGGGGGCGGCTCGTTACAGACGATGGGAGAAAGTTCTGTGCGTAAGCAGGTAACAGCCCTACGCCGCCCGTCGAAGCTATTAACGACATTCCCATGGATAGATGGTCAGCCTCGTGAGCTGGCGTGATGTCGATTTTGGAGCGCTTCAGGTAATGGTCGATGACTACGCGCAGTACAGGAGCCGTATTGGACACGGTCACGAAGGGCTCGCCCACTAGATCCCTTGGACCGATGGATTTGAGCGCAGCGAGACGGTGGTTGCTAGGTAAAACCACCATCAAGGGCTCTTTGACGAGAACCCGGTAAGCCAACTCTGGCACGCCTCGTTCCCGTCGAAGAAAGGCAGCATCGATTTTTCCCTTCGAGAGCCCATCCGCAAGCAATGGCGAGTATTGGCTCGATATCATCACGTCAATGTTAGGTAGTTCGTCGCGCAATATCCGCAGGGCTTCGGGCATCCAAGTCAATTCGTGTCCGGTCAGAAAGCCCATGGCGAAGCATGGCTTGGCGGGACCAGCGACCCGGCGTGCAGCTTCGCTCGCCGCTTCAACCTGCGACAACACTGAGCGGGCGTGATCGAGAAAGGCACGACCCGCCGGTGTCAGGTCGATACCGCGAGCTCTTCGCGTCAAAAGTGGAGTGCCCACTTCGTCTTCAAGATCTCGAATCTGCCGACTCAACGAAGGCTGCGACGTGTGCAGCATTCGCTGAGCGGCCACCGTCAAACTTCCCGAGTCAGCAACCGCAACGAAGTAACGAAGATGTCGTAATTCCATTCCGGCTCCCATGCTTGTGAGGCATCGATGCCAGCTTAACAAAGTATGCTTCAACGGCGCTACTAATAGCTCCCGTCGCTATCTAACTAGTTACTCTGAGCTAACCGAGAAACAGCTTGGGGCGGAAGTCATACCTTAACTGCATGGGTTCAAGATCAAGGAGACAGTCTATGAGTTCACCTGTTGTTTTAGTCACCGGCGCTCTAACAGGAATCGGTCACGCCACCGCGTTGGCCTTCGCGCACGAAGGAGCGCGGGTCGTTGTTTCCGGTCGACACGACGATGAAGGTCGGGAGCTAGCCACTGAACTGCGCAACCTCGGCACTGAGGCCGAATTTGTGCGCACCGACGTGCGGCATGAAGAGGAAGTCAAGACCCTCGTCGACAAGATCATCGCTCGTTTCGGTCGCCTCGATATTGCCGTCAATAACGCGGGCACCGTGGGCACTCCCGGTTCGGTTGCCGATGTAACTCCCGAGAGTTATCAGGCCATTTTCGACACGAATGTGCTTGGTGTGCTTCTGTGCATGAAGTATGAGATTCGAGTCATGCTTCGGCAAGGCAAAGGCAGCATCGTCAACATCTCGTCTTCGTACGGCAAGGTCGGCGGCCCGACCGCAGCAGTGTATGTCGGCAGCAAGCACGCTGTGGAAGGCATCACGAAGTCTGCGGCCATCGAACTCGCCGGCACAGGCGTTCGTGTCAACATCGTTGGCCCTGGTCCGACGGAAACGGGGATGTTCAACCGCTTTGCGCAAACCAAGGAAAACAAAGCAAATTTCCTCGAGACACACATTCCAACCAAGCGCATGGGAACGCCCGAAGAGATTGCAAATGCCATTGTGTTCATTGGCTCTGACAAGGCCTCTTACATCATCGGTGCATCCCTGGCGGTGGATGGAGGGATGCTCGCGGGCTAATTTTGGAGCCAAGAAGCAAAACGACCAAATCACACAAAAAGGAGAATCTCAAAATGTCCGAAACAACTCAGATGGCTGAAATAGCGAAGACTACACCCGAACAAAACAGGGCCCTTGTCATGGAAGCGTTCGACACACTCTTCAACAATCGCGATTATGCTGCGGCAGAACGATTCTGGTCGCCGGACTACATTCAACACAGCGCTCATATCGCACCTGGTCGTGAGGGTCTGTTCAATCTCATCAAGAGCGTCCCGCCAACGTTGAAGTACGAACCGGGAATGATTGTGGCCGAGGGGGACCTTGTGATCGTGCACGGGCGATTTTCGAACCTTGGCCTCCCTGTGAACTGGATTGCCGCAGATATCGTGCGCATTCAAAACGGAATCCTTGTGGAGCATTGGGACGTCATTCAGGATGAAGCGACGGAAGAACAGTCAAAGAGCGGCCGTCCCATGTTCGGAAAGACTTTCCCGACATACAAATGAGTTGCAGCACGGGAAGTTCGTTACAAGTCAGTAACAGGAGTGAACAATGCGAATCGAAACCGCTGGAGAGACAAGAAAAGCGTTCCTCGAGCACATAGAGATCTTCTTGAGCGACGGAGATTCGGTGGCACCGAACCAGGAGTCGATCAAGTCTTCTGTCGCACAGGCAGGATAGAAAAAAGTTGTGACGAGAGTGGAGACCATTTGCGAAAGGAAAATTTAATGAACAACGTACGTGAGAAAAATAAACGCCTTGTTTTGGACGCCAAGGCCCTGCTGCTCGAATTCCTCGCCGCCGTCACGCACGGCCAAGACGCCGCCGCCCTGTTCGCCGAGGACGGAGCGGTCGAACTGCCATTCTTGCATTCGCTAGGTATCCCCTGGCGCCACCGGGGTCGCCAGGCTATCAGCGAACTCCAAGACTCCCTCGCCGAGCTCTATCTGGACTTTGCCTTCAAGCGCGAGGACACCCGCGTCCTGATCGACACCCCTGAGCAGGTGTTCGCCGAATACATGGCCCACCCGACGGCGAGGGCGACCGGGCTCACCGTCCATCACCTATTTACTGGCCGTCTCGTGGCCGAGAACGGCCAGATCAAGCTGCTGCGAGAGTCTCTCAACCCGGTCGCAGTGGCCCAGGCCCTCCTGCCCGGTGGCGTCAAGGACCTGCCCGATCCGGAGAAAGTGATCTTCTCGGTCCCCCCAGAGTACCGGAGCTGACGCCGTCGAGTCGCGGCCGCTCTCCTGGGAGACTGGCCAGCTTTATTGCCGGTCCGAATGCAGTTCTGGCTGCCTCGCCCCAGCATCATGATCAGGCGCCGGGCTTCTACCGACTGAGTTCATTGGCTCTGACGGAGGGATGATCGCGGGGTGACTCACGCTCAGAGTCCAGACGGAGATTTTCCATGAGTAACTACCCGCACAGCACAGTGAGCGAAATAAAACGTCGCACGGTGGAAACGAACGGCATCCGTATGCACATCGCCGAGAGCGGAGCAGGGCCCCTGGTGGTGCTGTGTCACGGTTTTCCCGAATCATGGTATTCGTGGCGCCATCAGTTGCATGCGTTCGCAGAAGCTGGATTCCACGCGATCGCGCCAGATATGCGAGGCTACGGGCAGACGGATCGCCCAGAACAACTCGATCGGTACACGATGCTCCATCATGTTGGTGACGTGGTCGGCCTGCTCGATGCTTTTGGAACAGAAACAGCGGTGATCGTCGGACACGATTGGGGCGCCCCCGTCGCGTGGTACGCTGCGCTTTTGCGACCCGATCGCTTTCGCGGCGTGATCGGTTTGAGCGTGCCGTTCATACCGCGACAACCCGTTCGCCCTAGCAGCATTATGCCCCAGACCGAGGACGCGCAGTTCTTTCAGCTCTACTTCCAATCCCCAGGCATCGCCGAGTCGGAGTTAGAGCGCGATGTCCGCCTGAGCATTCGCAGCTTCCTCTACTCGGCTTCAGGGGAAGGACGGGAGGCCGGGAAGACGGTGCAAGGGACGGCCGCGAAATCGATATGGTGCCGCGCCGAGGTGGCTTTCTCTCGCGCTTGACGAATCCGGCATCGTTGCCTCATTGGCTCACCGAAGCAGACGTGGATTTCTACGTGAGCGAGTTTGCGCGCACGGGATTTCGTGGGGGGCTGAACTGGTACCGCAACATGGACCGAAATTGGGAACTCTTAGCGCCTTTGTCTGGAGCGCAGGTGAGAGTGCCGGCGCTGTACATCGCCGGGGACCGCGATCTCGTTTTGGCCTTTCGTGGGATGGACCAAATCATCGCCAACCTGTCGAAGTTTGTACCGCAGCTCCGAAGAACAATTCTGTTTTCAGGTTGCGGTCATTGGACCCAGCAGGAGCGAGCCCAGGAGGTCAACCAGGCTCTAATTGAGTTTGTGCAGGGCCTGTAGGCCAGGCGCGGAAGGAACCGCGAAGGCTTGGAACAAAAGTCCCGTTCTGTCGCCAGAGATGGTTCGTAAACAAAAGGAGAATCACCGATGGACAGTCACAAGATTTACCTTCTGGCCGAAGTTACCGTTCTACCCGAATTCCTGGATGACGTGAAAGTAGCGCTCAAGCAAGCACTCATTCCTACTCTTCAAGAGGCCGGTTGCGAAGGACTGTTCGAGACGTCACGGGAGGGCGACCCGGATAAGCTGGTCTTCTTTGAGATCTTCTCCTCTTCGGCGGCACATAAGTTTCACCTTGAACAGGACTACATGAAGAGGCTGTTTACATCATTGGAGGGCAAGTTGGCTGCAGCCACGATCATGACCAAGTTGAACGCACTCTAGCGACATCGCGAAGTGTTCAGAAGTTCACTAAACCCAGTTCGACGCTGTTCCAGAGCGGACAAGGCGGGCAACCACAACACGTAGCTGCTATGACTGTTGCTGCCTTAGCTCCGAGTGCGACCAGAAGAACTAGTGCAACCGTAGCTAGACCGTCACTAGCTTTGGCAGAGCACCAGATCAACTGCTCTCCCGTTACCAAGAACCACGATGCACGAAAGATTGAGAAATCGCGCTTGTGCTAAGTCGGTTCGCGGATGGTCGGCTTGTGGGAAGTGGAGCCTCGCTTGCGTGGCAGGTTGACACTGTGGAGATGTGTTCGGCGGGCCTCCATTGCTTCACAGCGTTTCCTCCTCCCGGGAGGCGGAAGCCAGAAAGAGTCGAAACTTCCGTCGGGGGAATAAATCTTACATTCAGCCGTATGATGGATGAATCGCGTCGAGGCACAAAGCGGCATGCATCGGCTCATTCGCAGAGGATTGATCGGAATCTTGGCAGGCAGCGTAGCTTCCAGCGCCTTGATATCTTCCACCGTCCATACGACGTGGTGTGTCGCCCTTGGAATCCTGGTCGGCGCCGCCTATACCATGGCCAACCGCCCCGCGCGCCAGGCCTACGTGGACAACCTGATGGCCGCTGCAGCGCTGGGCTTGCCGCTTTGGGGACTCACCAGCGTCATCGCCATTCCCTTGCTCTCTGGCGACATGCCGCAATGGGGCGCTCATCAAATGCGCTCTCACTTCCCGGCGCTGATGGGCTGGGTGCTCTATGGCGCCTTGCTTGGCCTCTTCTCGCAGGCGTTCACGGATCTCGCCACCCGCATTTTCGGCCCGGAAAAAGAAGACGCGCCTTCCGTCCCGCCCGTGAAGAAGCGCATCGTAATTCTCGGCGGCGGCTTCGCCGGAATGAAAACCTCCGAATGCCTCGAAGAGCAATTCCGCGCAGACGCGTCCGTCTCCATCACGCTGGTCAACGAAACCAACGCGCTCCTCTTCACCCCTATGCTCGCTGAAGTGGCCGGCAGCAGCCTCGAACCCAGCCACATCAGCACACCTCTGCGCAGCAGCCTCCCTCGCACGGAGTTCATCCGCGGTACGGTCGCCGGCATCGACTTTGAAAATCGGCGCGTCGTCATTAACGGAGGCGCAGCCAATGGCGCCGAAGCTCGCCACGAAATTTCTTACCACCAGCTCGTCCTCGCGCTCGGAGCCGTCTCCAATTATCTCGGCATGGCGAATGTCGAAAAGTTCGCCTTCAATTTCAAAAGCCTTCTCGACGCAATTCGCATCCGCAATCGCGTCATCGAAATGTTCGAGTGCGCGGACGCCGAGCCGGACCCCGCCAGGCGCCGCGCCCGCCTCACCTTCGTCATTGCAGGCGGCGGCTTCGCTGGAGTTGAATTGGCCGGCGCTGTCAACGACTTCGGCCGCGGCATCCTCTGCGATTACCCCAACTGCAGCCCTGATGATCTCAGCGTCATCCTCGTCCATTCGCGCGACCGCATCCTCCCCGAACTCAGCGAATCTCTTGGCCGCTACGCCCAAAAACGTATGGAAGCCCGCGGCGTCATTTTCCGCTTGAATACGCGCCTTTCAGACGTGAATCCCGGGTTCGTGATTCTCAGCGATGGCGAAATCCGCGCGGAAACTCTCGTATGGACCGCCGGCACCACGCCCAATCCTTTGCTCAAATCCTTGCCGGTCGAGCGCGATAAGCGGGGCGCCGTAATCGTCGAAAAAACGCTCGCCGTGAAAGGTTACCCCGGCGTATGGGCCCTCGGCGATTGCGCAGCTGTAATCGACGCCAAAACGGACAAGCCCTGCCCGCCCACCGCCCAGTTGGCCCTGCGTGAAGCCGCTACGCTCGCGCGCAATATTCAAGCCGAGCTCGCCGGCCGTCCTCTCACGCCGTTTCATTTCGACTCGCTGGGTGCTTTGTGCGTCGTCGGGCACCAAACTGCTTGCGCCGAACTTACCGTGCCCTTCGCGCGCGGCAAATCCATGCGCTTTTCCGGTTTGCTCGCCTGGGCTATGTGGCGCGGAATCTACCTCGGTAAATTGCCCGGTCTCGAGCGCAAGATTCGCGTCCTGATGGATTGGACCGTCGAGCTTTTCTTCCCGCGCGATGTGGTTCAAACGATCGATTTGAAATGATTGGTCAGATCGGTATGAAATGAGTGAACAAAAACAAGTCGCGCTTACCCAGTTTTCGAGCACTGCCACTCCATCGGACATCACGTGGCTCGAGCCTCTGCTCGGCCTCCTGGCCGGCACTCTCGGCGGCATCGTCGAGAGCCGCATCCTCGAAGGCTCCGCCGCGCATGAAATTCTGCTGGGTGCTCTCTTCGGCCTCGCCTTCGGCCTGTTTTTCGCAAAGCGCGCCACAACTCCCGGCGCCGGTCTGATTTGGGGTTCAAGTGCAGCCTTTCTTTTCTGGGTTGCGGTGCATGCGGGCGCCACGCTCTGGTTCACGAAGGCCGCCCACTCGCCCGAAATGCTCCCGCGTCTTCGCCAGCATTTCGACGACCTCGTCTCCTACGTCGTCTGCCTCGGCATGCCCGTTGGCGTTCTGCTCGGCATTCGAGGCTCGCTGCGGCCAAGCCGCGAACGAACCCCATTCCACTGGGCCCGCGGCATCGTTGTCGGCGCCTTTTCCGGCCTTCTGGGCGGATTCATTTTTGGCACCCGGAGGTCCGCAGGCGATTTTTTTCCGCTGCTTGCCGGAATGGGCGTGATTCATTCCCACGGCACGAATGTTTTCCTGCACTTCTGCGTCGCCGTAGTCATAGGCTCTGCCTTCGGGCTGCTTTTTCAGCGCGACGTGTTCGGCTTTGGCTCCTCCATGGGCTGGGGCCTCGGCTACGCGATTCTCTGGTGGTTTCTCGGCCCGCTCACCTTGCTGCCGTTCATTGCAGGCAACAAGCCTGATTGGTCCGCCGACCAGGGCAGCGCCCTCTTCGGCGCTCTCGTAGGATACATTCTTTACGGCCTGATCCTCGGCGTCACGTATGCCACGATCGACCGCATTTGGGTCCGCCTCTTCATCCAATCCGATCCCCTGAATCGCGAGCCCGAAGGCCCCGGCCTCCGCTTTTTGCGTTCGCTCGAATGGGGCGCTCTGGCGGGATTCGTCGGCGGACTTGTCTCCAGCCCCGTGATGCTCGCCACGTCCGCTCTCCCCACCATTGCGGGCGTGGATACTCATATCTCCGGGGGCCGTGGCCTCATCATTCACCTGCTCGTGAGCACTTTCATCGGCATGACCTACGGTGTGCTGTTCCGCCACGAAGCCTCCAGCCTCGGCCTCGGCGTCATGTGGGGCTGGCTCTTCGGCCTCATTTGGTGGTATCTGGGCCCCCTGACACTGTTGCCTCTTCTCCTCACCGGCGAATGCGACTGGAGCACCGGTGCCGCGTCCGCATTGCTCCCCTCTCTCATGGGCCACCTCATTTACGGAGCTGTCACCGCCTTCATCTTCCTTCTTCTTGAGCGCCGCTACACCCGCGGCCTCATTCTCGAACCTCGCTTCGCTGCGCGCGAACTGCGCCGCATCCGGCCCATCGGCACCCCCGCTCCCGCTCTCTGGCTCTTCGCCCTGGGCCTCGGCGTGCTCCTCCCTATCCTCCTCGGCTAGCAGTCGTTTCGGCGGAGCCATTCCAGAACCTGTACCGAAATGCAGAAATGGGATTTTGGAACAAGCGGGCATGAAGATTAAGGCAGCACCGACTGTGTCTTCTGAATTTAAAGTGGGTTTTAATTCTTCATTATTTATAAGATGCCGTTATTGTGACCATTCTGTGACCAGCGCCGATGTTCGCCTAAGTGTCGGCGCAGAGATTTGTAGAAATACAATTAAGAGAGAGAGAAATAAGGAGCTGGGAAATTGAAGAACGACTAGACGATCTGCCGCAAGGGCGCATAGCCCTTATGGACGAAAGCGGGTCGATGTACAGGTTCTCTCTGTGACCACGCCAGCCCTGCACAATCTCGAACCGGAAGCGAGCGTCACTCTCGCGCGACACGCGAACAATTTGCTGGCCGCCACGATAGCGACCTATTCGCGCAACTGCATTGGACATCCCGATTTGTAAAAAAAAGCGGCCGACGTCGGCCGCCTTCAAACGCTACACGATGATACCGCCTGCTACTGGTTGTTCTCCGCTCTGCTATTGTGAGGCGCCGAAAAGAATCGGGCTCACCATGGTTTCAATCCTGGCTGCCATCTCCTCGGCGGGGACACGGTTCGGAGACTGAAACCAGCGGCGCGCTGCTCCAAAAACGGCCCAGGCCGCGGTGGTCGCCGCTATAGTGACGAATCCGCATCGGCAGCCATCCCATGATGGGCAAGTCCTTCCTTGAACATATCCTCAACGATAGGAATGATCGAGCCTTCGAGCGCCATCCGCGACAACTGAGTGGGACAGCCTGTGCTCTCCACAAGATAGTCGCACACGCCGAGTGCAATGGCGCGCAATGCTCCATTGCAGTCGGTAAACGTTATGGCTCGGCGCTCGATCAGATTGCGGAAGCGGGATTCGGTCATGGCCTGCAACAACGCGTTTTTGTCCGCATAGTGCAGGTAAAAGGTGGCCCGGTTCAACGTGGCTTCGTCAGCGATCTCCTGCACAGAGACGTCTTCGAAGTCCTTTTTCATCAATAACCTGGCTAGTGCGTCCATCAGCATGCGGCGGCTGCGCAGAATGCGCGGATCCGTCGTTTCGGTCTCGGGTTGGAGAAGCTGGGCCATTTCTATATTGATGAAAGCATACCTGTTTATAGACCAAAGCGACAGTTGTTTATTTTCTTTGAATCGACGTATGTCGTCTAATCATCAGATGTCGTGCAGGAGGAATTCTCAATGTCGACGCTGCTTCATATTGATTCCAGCCCACTTTACGGCCGGTCAGTCTCCCGCGAACTAACCGCTGCGTTCGTCACTCAATGGAAGGCTGCGCACCCGGACGGAAAGGTCATTGACCGAGACCTCAACGCAACGGCCATGCCGCCAATCAATGCGGAATGGGTCGGTGCCGTCTATACGCCGGAACAGGCCCGCACTCCGCAGCAGAAGGAATTGCTCTCGCTCTCTGACTCCCTGCTCGCCGAATTGGAGCAGGCCGATGAGTACGTCATCGGAGTGCCAATGCATAACTTTGGCGTGCCTTCGGTTCTCAAGCTCTGGATTGACCAGATTGCGCGCGTGGGCAGGACCTTTTCCTACAGTGAGAAAGGGCCGAAGGGCCTGATCACCGGCAAGAAGGCAACCTTCATCATCGCAACGGGTGGGATCTACGACGCCCAGACGCGGATGGCCTCGTTCAATTTCGTGGAGCCGTATCTGCGGTCCGTATTTGGTTTTCTTGGCGTGACGGACGCGACCTTCCTCACCGCAGGTGGGACCAGCGCGCTGAACCAGGGGAAGGACCGGAACACATTTCTCGCACCACACCTTCAAGCCGTGCAGACGCACGCGCAGACCTTCTAAGAGAGGACATTCATGAAAACTACTTCAATTGTTGCTCGCTATTTACTGGGCCTGATGTTTACGGTCTTTGGGTTGAACGGATTTCTCAACTTTATCCACCAGCCGCCGCCCACGAATCCGCTGGCGTTACAGTTTTTTGGCGCCATCGTTGCATCGCACTTTGCCGCGTTCTTCTTCGCGGGGCAGGTGTTTGGTGGGCTGTTGCTGCTCTTCGGCCGATTCGTGCCACTTGCGCTGACACTGCTGGCTGCGGAGCTCTACAACATCCTGGCGTTTCACCTGACGATGTCACCGGGCACCATCGCGCCGGC
>Ga0210408_10004016_pt1 | contig 13285 bp, 8 predicted proteins | sample IncBWH4MmetaG_FD_155471 | JGI IMG/M metagenome (GOLD analysis project Ga0210408, IMG submission 155471) | Forest soil microbial communities from Barre Woods Harvard Forest LTER site, Petersham, Massachusetts, United States - Inc-BW-H-4-M | ecosystem: Environmental > Terrestrial > Soil >...
GCCACCAGCCGTCCTAAGCGCGGAATAGAGGAAAACGGTAAAGATTACCATTACTTAAGTGTTGAAGAATTCAAAAAAAAGGTGGACACAGGCGATTTTTTAGAATGGGAAGAGGTTTATGCTGGCGTTTGTTATGGTACACTCAAGAGTGAGGTCCAGGCTATTTGGGCTAAAGGCAAAAGCGTGATTTTTGATATTGATGTTGAGGGAGGCCTGAATCTAAAAAACCAATTTAAAGAAAGGGCTTTAGCTGTTTTTGTGATGCCTCCAAGTATAAAGATCCTAGAAGAACGTCTTAAACACCGCAGCACCGATTCGCCTGACAGCATTGTCCGGCGTGTTGCAAAAGCAGAAGCAGAAATAAAAACGGCAGAGTTATTTGATACATCGATCTTAAATGAAGATCTTGAACACGCTTTAAAAAAGGCAGAAAAAATAGTAGGTGATTTTTTAAAACCGTAATTCCTATAAATAAAAAAATCCCTTGCGTTTCGGCAAAGGATCTTAATTTCAATAAAATTATTTTTAAGCTGTTCCGGTTTTTCTAACGCCTGTTGTTACTTTATTACCTGCGCTTGTTTTAATGTTTTTGCCGATGTCTTTTGTTTTTGTTTTGGCTATTCTATTTTTTTCTTCTGCCTTAAGCGCTTTGCTTTCTTCTGTTTCAGCATTTGTGTCTTTCTCCTTTAGGTTTCCGGTGGTTTGAAGAATGGTGTACCAATTAAATAATTTACGCATGTTGCTTACATATACTCTTTCTTTATCATATTCGGGTAATACGAGTTCAAAATATGCTGTTATTTCTTTGTCGTCTGCTTTTGCATTTATACACGGACCACCTTTTTCTTTTTCGAAAACTGCAGTAATTATTTCTTCAATCGGTTTGTCTTCTCCTGTTGTGTACATTCCTATATCCGATAAAGTTGAAACTTTAGTTGTTGAATAAATATTGGTTCTTTTTTTATCTGCCAATCCTTCAATAATTATTCCGTTTTTAGATTGTGCAATGATCTTGAACAAGCCCGGTTGCCCTGAGATCGAAATTATACCTGTTAAATCAATCATGTGTTTTAATTTTGGACTATAAATGTACGGTTTTTTATAATGCCTTTGTTCTCTTATTACAATTAGGTTTTTTCTGCGATATAAGTAATTTTTTCTCAGCAAAAGAGACTAATTCTTTTACATGGTTATAAATCCTGTTCAAAAAAAGGAAATATGGTAGTCCCTTTTTTGGATTTCAAGGGCTAATTCTTAACCTATTGAAAACAAAACAATTGTGATTAATTTTTAGACGAACTAGCATAAAATAACGACAAAATTTGTATTTCATTAGATAAAATGTACTTTTGCGCTCGAATTAATTAACTAAAACAATTAAAGCCAAATGAAAAAAATCACCACATTAGCGCTTGTCCTAACAATTATTTCTTTCTCTTCTTGCAAAAAGAAAACTCCCGACCCTGTTGCTCCGATAACAACCACAACTCCGATAACTGACGAGTCTATTAATGTTCAATACCGTGTTAGTTCTGAAAGCGGAAATTTTAAAGTTGAATACGTTTCTTTAGAAGATAATAAAGTTGTTACAACTGATGTTGAAGTTAAAAAAATAGCTTTCGCTTATTCTTTCTATTGGACAAAAAAACAAAACCTAAGCATTAAGGCTTACAATGTAACACCATCCGGAAAAGAGGTTTTGGTGGAAATTTATGTGAACGGCGTTCTCTTCCAATCAGGATCAGCTAATGCTCCCGGCGCTACTGCTATTGCTGAAGGTGTTTATAATTAAAATGTAATTTCTCCGTTATAAAAGCCATACAACAAAAAAGGGGACCGCGGTCTCCTTTTGTTTTTATAAACTATTTTTATTTCATGAGTGTTCGTGGCCTTTGAGTTCTTGTACCTTTCCGAAAACAGAAGTACAATTAATTAATCAGGTATAAGTTTCTTCTTCTAACAATTATTTTATAGGTAATTTCCCCTTTTTACCCCATTCCCTTGTAATAAACATTATGAAACAATCCCCTTTTCCACGTGATTTGAAATGCTTTGTTTAAGCCGTATATTCGTGTATTAAATTTTGTAATTATGAAATACGCCCCAATTAATAAAAGTTTATTTATAGAAAACAGAAATAAATACAAACAGCATTTAAAGCCGGGCGCATTAGGCCTGTTTGTTAGTAATGACATTCTCCCAACTAATGCTGATGGGGCAATGGGTTTTCGTCAAAACAGCGATCTTTTTTATTTATGCGGCGTTGATCAGGAAGATACTATTTTAATGATCTTCCCGGGCGTAAAAGACGGTAAACACAAAGAGGTTTTGTTTATTAAAGAAACAAGTCCGCTCATTGCAATTTGGGAAGGTGCAAAACTTACTAAGGAGCAGGCTACAAAAGTAAGCGGTATTGAAAATATTTACTGGTATCACGAATTTGAAAAAGTGTTTCAGTCATTTGTTTTTCAGGCAGAATATATTTATTTGAACAGTAATGAACATTCCCGCCGTTACATCAATACAGAAACTGCAGAAATGCGTTTTGCAAAATGGATGAAGGAAAAATATCCCCTGCACAATTATGAGCGCTCCGCTCCTACCATGCACAAAATACGCTCTATCAAAAGCGGTATTGAGGTTGAATTGATCCAGCAGGCTTGCGATATCACCGAAAAAGGATTTAGAAGATTATTAAAATTTGTGAAGCCCGGCGTTTGGGAACATGAAATTGAAGCTGAATTAATTCATGAATTTATCCGTAACCGGAGCGCAGGTTTTGCTTACGGACCAATTATTGCCAGCGGAGGAAACGCCTGTGTTTTACACTATGTTGAGAATAATAAACAGTGTAAAGCGGGAGATGTTTTATTATTGGATACAGCTGCTGAATATGCTAATTATGCAAGCGATCTAACGCGCTGTTTGCCTGTAAACGGAAAATTTACAAAGCGGCAAAAAAATGTTTACAATGCTGTTTTACGAGTGATGAAGGCGGCAACAAAAATGTTGAAGGACGGAAACACATTTGAAAAATACAATAAAGCGGTTGGCGAATTAATGACAGAAGAATTATTGAAATTACGTTTGCTAAAAACCGGCGATGTAAAAAAACAAAACGTCGCTTGGCCTGCTTATAAAAAATATTTCATGCACGGCACTTCTCACTTTTTAGGGTTAGATGTTCATGATGTTGGTTTTTTTAACGAACCAATGCGTCCGGGAATGGTGTTTACGGTTGAGCCGGGGATTTATATTCCGGAAGAAAATTTAGGGATCCGCTTAGAGAATAATGTTTTGATCACTGCAAAAGGACAAATGGATCTCATGAAAAATATTCCATTAGAGGCCGATGAAATTGAAGAGTTAATGAATTAAAAAATAAATTTATGAAACGGGTAACAGGAATTGGTGGCGTGTTTTTTAAAAGCACCGATCCGCAAAAAACAAAAGAATGGTATGCTAAACATTTAGGCTTTGGCATGGAGCAATACGGAACTTCTTTCGAATGGGGGAAATTAGATGCGCCGGAAGAAAAAGGTTCTACTGTATGGAGTCCGTTCAAACAAGACACAAAGTATATGGATCCTTCGAAAAAAGAATTCATGATCAATTACCGTGTCGAAAATCTTGAATGGCTGGTTGAAGAATTAAAAAAAGAAGGCGTAACTATTTGCGATGCTATTGACGCTTCAGAGTATGGAAAGTTTGTTCATATAATGGATAACGATGGCAACAAGATAGAATTATGGGAAGCCCCGATTGAAAAAATATAGGGAATTATTTAAATAATTTTTATTATGTTAAATGTTGTTTTCTTGGATTTAGATTCTTATTCCGACAATACTTACATCGTCAATTTGTTCTAATTCGCCTTTCCAGTTCTCAAAAGAGTTTTCAAAAATCGTTTTTTGTTCTGATAAATTTAGATTCGCTGAGCTTAAAATTAATTCCGACAATTGTTTGTACTTGTATTTCTTTCCTTTTGGTCCGCCAAATTGATCCGCAAAACCATCCGTAAACAAATACAACAAATCACCTTTCTCTAAATTAATAACATGAGTTGTAAATGGTTTTGGATTTTCTGTAAATCCAATTGGCTGCTTTGTGGCCTTAACTTCGTATAAATAATTTTCTTCGTTTTTTGAATTGATCGCAATTTTATTCCCGTTTGCATCACATAAATTTTTATTCTTGCTTAAGATCCATAACGGATTGTTCGCTCCGGAAAACACGACTTGTCTTTTTTGGTATTCGATCGCGCAAAAAGCAATGTCCATTCCGTCTAAAACGTGTTCTTCTTTTTGATTCTGTCGTAAAAACGAATGCAATTCTTTATTTAAATAATCTAAAGCATCGCCTGGGCCATTTATTTCTTTTTGTTTAAGCGATTGTTTTAAAATATTGTATCCCATTAAGCTCATCAACGCGCCCGGCACACCGTGACCCGTACAATCAGCCAATGCTACTGCCGAAATTGGTGCACCGTTTGAAGTAACCGATTCTATGAAATAAAAATCGCCGCTTACAATGTCTTTTGGTTTATATAATACAAACGAATCGGGAAGTATTTTTTTTATTTCTTCGTCAGGAGTTAAAATAGCCTGTTGTATGTTTTTTGAATAATTAATGCTGTTTAAAATACTTTCGCTTTTTTGCTCTATTATTTTGTTTTGCTCGTTGATCTTGCGATTCGCTTTTTGTGTTTGAGCATAGACAATTAAAATGAAGACTAATAAAAGCATCATGAAGGCGCCGGCGAGAAAAATAATGTTCCCAATTAGTTTTTGTTTTTTTAATTCCGATTCGTTTTCTTCTTCAGCAAACCTTGCAGCACGTGCCGCTTTGTCTTTTTCATAGCCAAATTCAATTCCCGAAATGGTTTTTACTTCGCCATTATTGTCAATACTGTCGCGCAGGTTAATAAATTTTTTATAATTCAGAAACGCTTTCTCTTTGTTGTTTTGCGCCTCATAAATTTTATTTAATAAACTATAACAGTTATATTCTTCTTTCGGTGCCTTTATTTTTATGGCAACGTCTCTGGCCTGTATTGCGAATTTTTCAGCCTCCAGGTAATTTTTCATTTCATAAAAGCACTCCGATTTATTAGCAAATGCATCGCTGATCCCTTTGGCATAATTTATTTCAATATTAATTTTAATGGCTTCGTTACACAGATCAAGCGCTTGTTTATAGTTTTTAAGCTCCATTAAAGATTTTGCTTTGTTTGCTTTTGCGGTTGCTTGTCTGCGCTTGTCGCCGTTTTTAATTGTTATTTCTATTGCCTTATTGTAATAGGAAATTGCGCGCGGGTTGTCGTACATTCTTTGATAAACATTTCCCATGTCAATTAATATTCCGCCTTGTTCGTATTCTTGTTTTTTTATGCTCGCAAACGCGAAAGCTTTATTTAAAAATGAAAGTGAATTTTTTGTTTCGTCTAAAAGGAAATACGACATTCCAAGCCCTTCATAAACAGCCATTAGGTTTATGGTATCTTTTGTTTTCTCTGCCAGATCACGGGCCTTATAATTTACTTCAACCGATTTTTTATATTCTCCTATTGCATTATAAACAAGCGATATATTAAAATATGCTTGTAAAATTGCGTTTGTGTCTTTTAACGCGGCGCTAATAATTAACCGGTTATTGTATTGCTTTAGCGCTTCTTCAAAATTTCCAATGCTAAAACAAATGGCGCCCGCCAGGTTAAAAGATTTCGACATTAACCTTTTATCTTTTGTTTTTTCAGCAACCACCAGACTTTTATATTGGTAAAATTGCGCCGCGCTGTAATTCGCTATGAAATAATAAATTTTTGCCTTGAGAAAAAAGGCACGTGCCAACAATGCTTCGTTGTTTATTTGCTGGGCGGCGTTCTGACCTATCTCCGCATAGTATAAAGCACTGTCGTTGTTTTCAGAAGCAAAACCGGCGCCTTTTTCAATATACGCTCTAATTAAAGCCGTGTCAGCAACAGTAAACTTTTGCATAGCCGGTTTCTTCTGTGCGTTTATTGAAAGCACAAAGAAAAGCAGAAGAGCGCTAATTAAATATTTTAAAACCTTATTCCTATAATGCATATATCATCTGTTTGTTCGGCAGATAATTTCCAGTTATTTAGCTCACTAATAATTTTTTCTTTCGTGATTTTTTCTTCGCTGTTTAAAAGTTCAGCGAGTCTGTTTTTTCCAAATTCCCTGCCGTTTTCATCAACCTGCGCGGCAAAACCATTCGATAATAAAAACAGTGTGTCGCCTTTTTCTATTTGAATTGTTTTGCTTTTGTAGTTTTGATTCGGTGTTGTCGCCCCAATTGGTTCAGGATCCGGCTTTAACTCATAAAGGTTTCTGGCCCTGTTACTATGAATAAGTTCGGCATTAATGTTTTTGTTTTTCGATGAAACCCAGGCCGGATGGTTAGCTCCTGCAAACTGAATTGTTCTTTCTGTTTCATTGATTATGCAGTACGACAAATTAATTTCGTTGCTTTCGCTACGATTTCTTAAAAACGACCGAAGCTCTTTGTTTATGGAATCGAGCAACGATCCAGGTTCTGTTAAATGCTTTTCTTTTATGGCTTGCTTTAGAATATTGTATCCGGCAATGCTCATAAAAGCGCCGGGTACTCCGTGTTTGGTACTATCCGCAAGAGCAATATGAATTTTATTTTGTTCCTTCTCTATAAAATAAAAATCGCCGCTTACAATTTCTTTTGGCAAATAAACCAATAATGAATTAGGAAGGGCTTGTTCTGTTTCTTCCCTGCTCATTAACACCGCGTCTTGCAGTCTTTTTGCATAATTAATACTGTCTAAGATATCTTTGTTTTTATGTTCAATTACTTTTTTCTTTTCCGTTATTTCAATATTTGCAGTTTGTTTCTTTCTGTAATTTCTGTACGAGAACAACAGCATTACTAAGATTACGGCTGTAACTGCGAGTACGGTATTCCTTATTTGTTTTTGTTTGATAAGCTCTACCCTTGCTGTTTTTTCTTCAAAGGCCCTCACCTCTTCTTGTTTCTCTTTTTCATGTTCTGCTTCAAAGGAAGATATTTTTCTCAGCATGGTTCGGTTGTTCAGGGTATCGGATATTTGTACAGATCCTTTAAAGTAAAAATATGCGCTGTCTAAATTATTTAGCTTTTCGTATATTTTGCTTAGCGCTTTATTAGCTTCGCCTTCTATTTTCTTTTCACCGATCGTTTTCGCTTCTTTTAAGGAATTGGCCGCAAAGTGTTTTGCTTCTTTATTATTACCGAGTTCAATATTGCAACTTGCTATGTTGAGTTGGTTTTCCGCGATCCCTTTTGCGTAATTTATTTCTACGTGTATCGCATTGACTTCATTAAATATTTCGATCGCTTCTTTGTATTTTTTCTGTACCATGAACGAAACGCCTTTACCGGAGAGTGCGATCGATTGCACTAATTTATCTCCGTTTCCTTTAGCTAATTCTTCTCCTCTTTTAAAATAATAAAGTGCTTTTTCCTGCTGATCCATTTGCTGGTATACGTTTCCAAGATCTATTGATATTCCGGATTCTTCGTAAGTTTTTCCAAACAAAACCGCAAGCCTTAACGCTTTATTTAAATTGGTGATCGCTTTTTTTAATTCATTTATTTTTGAATAAGAAACGCCCAATCCCTCATAAACGATCATAATACTTATGGAGTCTTTTATTTTTTCAGACAAGCCAAGCGCCGTGTAATTATTTTCGAGCGATTTAAAATAACTTCCTTCTGCGTTGTTTATGAGTGAAATATTATAGTAGGTTTCGATGATCGAGATCGTATCCTTTAATTCTGTTACAATTTGAAGTTTGTTGTTGTATTGTTTAATTGCTTCCGGATAATTTCCTAGATTAAACAGAATTGCTCCCATTAAATTATAAGCCTTGCCCAAAATTATTTTATCGTTATTGGCTTTTGCCTTTGTAATTGTTTGATTTAGAGACCATTGTGCTTTGTCGAATTCTGATGTTGTATAGTAAACCATTGAGCGTAAGTACTTTGCGTCGATTTCGTCTTTTGGATTGGGATGATTTCTTAAAAGATCTTCTGCTTTATCTAAAAAATAAAACGTACTGTCGTTATGAAAAGAAATGTACTCGGAGGCAAGCGACAAATAAACTCCAACTCTGGTTGTATCATGTATGTTTTTTTTCTGAAGTTTTTTTAGTGATGCGGAAATGCTTTCTGTGTTTTGCGAGTAGGCGAGATCCGACAAAAAAAACAAGGGTATTAAATATTTGAGAATGATTTTCAATAGCGAAATGCTTCAACCAAAATACTAAATAAACCACTATGAAAATAAATTAAGGTCTGCAGGGCCCGTTCTATTACCTGATTAATAAAACGGCTTAAGCCGCCGTTTAAAGATTTCTAATTAGTGTTTTAAAGAAAGATAGTGGTTTTGATCCATCCTAATTTTAATGCGGATTAAATAAACCTTTTATAAAGGATTCTTAAAATCAGGAAGGCAATCCAACTAATTAGTTAAGGGAAAATATAAATTGAGCTTTGAAGGTTGAAAAATAAAATAAGCTGATATTTTATCAAAATTGAATATTTTTATATATTATTAATACCTTAATAATTGATTCTAGGGATATACAATAGGTATAGTATATAATAATCATAGAAAAAATATAAAATAGATTTGCCTGATTTGTTATTTGCCTCCAAAGAAGTGAAAGCATAATTCCTTAACTTAATACCATAGTAGGTTTATAAAGAATGGCTTTGTTTTGTTTTATAAAACCCTAAGACTAATTAAATAATCAAGAAAGGAGGAAAGGAGTACCCATACGGATTCCGTCCTTTAAAAAGACCTTAAAAGGCATTGTATGGTGTTTAAATCAAAACTATAACGGAAAGCGGAAACTATTGTTCCACGTGAAACATTTTTAGACTAGGCTTTCTTGAAAATATAAATTACGCTGGAATATTGAGAAGGGTCTTTGGCAACGATATTTGATTTGAATCCGTTTAAGAAAGCGGTAAGATAATTCATAAATCCTGTTTTGTATTTCTCGGAAAGCATGCTGACATAATAGCTATCGAACTTCATAGGCTTTGTTTCTTCCAAACTGAAACCATAGTTCCCCAAAAGCTTCTTTAGGGTATTTATTTCGAAATGGTAAATATGCCGCGGCACGTCATAGCCTGCCCAAAACTCTTTATAATGTTTAGCATCGGCTGAAGTATAATTTGGAACCGCGATGATCAATCGGCCCACGTCTGCTATGTTTTTGGAAAAGAATTGAAGGGTAGGGTCAAGGTCTGTCACGTGTTCCAGCACATGCCAAAGACTAATAATATCATACTTGTTTCCCGTCAAATCTTCTTTGGACGTAGCAACACTTAGGTCCTTTCCCTCCGCCAATTTCTTAGCGTCTTCGTCCGGTTCAAAGCCGAAAGATTTCCAGCCCGCATCAGCGCAGACCTTTAAAAACATTCCGGTACCACAGCCGTAATCCAGGATTGTTCCACGTGAAACATACTGACTTATTAACGCCAGCTTCTGCTTTAAAGTTCTTGTTCGGACAGCGTGATAAAGTCGGTTTATTAATCCTTTTTTGGTATCGGAATGGGAAACATAATCTTCCGACTTATAGTATTTTCCAATCTCAGAATCCGAAGGGCGGGGGTTTGTGAATTTAAAACTGCAATCCTTGCAAGAAACAATACTGAAGTTTTCCTGGCTTACGGTGTAATCTTTACAAACCAAAAAAGGCGCGAAGCCGGTGCCTTTGCAAACCGGACAATTATTAATTTGTTGCAACATAATGTTTAGTTCCACGTGGAACTTTATCTTCCCATATGGACCAAAAGTACAGAAATATCTGCGGGATTAATTCCCGAGATCCGGCTTGCTTGCCCAATAGAAGAGGGTTTAAATTTCTTAAGTTTTTCCTTGGCCTCGGTACCCAGGCTTATAATTGAATCGTAATTATAATCGGCTTTTATTTTAAGGTCTTCAAGACGTTTTAGCTTTTCGGCGTTCTCTTGTTCGCGTTCCAGATAACCTTCGTATTTCATTAAAATTTCTGCCTGCTCGATTGTTTCCTCATCCATGTTTTTAATGAAATCTTTCACATCAGAACAATTCTCTAAAATTCCTTTTACAGAAATATCAGGCCGTGATAAAATATTATAATACCTCAGCTTTTGGTTGATTGCCGCCGAACCCATTTTTTCTAAATAAGCATTTATAGTGTCCGGATCGGCACTTGTATTTTTAAAATATTTTATAATCTTGTCATAGTTTTCCTTTTTCTTCTCAACTTTATTTAATCTCTCCTTTGAAGCTAATCCTAATTTATTTGAAAGCGGAGTTAGTCTTATGTCGGCATTGTCTTGTCTTAAAAGCAACCGATATTCTGCCCGCGAAGTGAACATTCGATATGGCTCGTCTGTTCCTTTTGTAACAAGGTCGTCAATTAAAACTCCGATGTAAGCTTCGTAGCGATTAAGAACTAATTTTTCTTTTTCGTTTATTTTCAAATGTGCGTTTATGCCTGCCATCAATCCTTGACACCCAGCTTCTTCGTATCCCGTTGTTCCGTTTATTTGTCCGGCGAAATACAAATTCTCAATTAATTTTGTTTCGAGAGTTAAACTTAGTTGGGTAGGAGGGAAGTAATCATATTCTATTGCATAACCCGGACGAAACATTTTTGCGTTCTCAAAGCCCGGAATTAATCTAAGTGCCTGATTCTGAATAGTTTCTGGTAAAGAAGTCGAAAATCCATTTAAATATAACTCAACAGTGTTCCAGCCTTCCGGCTCAACAAATAATTGATGTCTTTCGCGCTCTGAAAAACGTGTTATTTTATCTTCAATACTCGGACAATATCTTGGGCCCAGTCCTTGAATCCTTCCCTGGAACATTGGCGATTTTTCAAATCCTGTCCGGAGAATTTCGTGAACTTTTTCATTGGTATAAGTAATATGACAAGGCATTTGTTTTTTGAGCGGAGAGGTTTCATCAGAGAAACTAAATTTATTATTACACTCGTCACCATCCTGAACTTCCATCTTCGAATAATCCAAAGATCTTCCATCAATTCTCGGTGGCGTTCCTGTTTTCATTCTTCCGCTTTCAAAACCCAGTTTTACTAGTTGTTCGGTAATTCCATGCGATGCTGATTCCCCTGTTCTTCCTCCGCCTAATTGTTTTTCACCAATATGAATTATGCCGTTTAAAAAAGTTCCGTTAGTTAAAACAACCGCTTTCGCTTTAAATTCCATTCCCATTCCGGTAACAATTCCTTCAACGCGTTTTCCGTCCTTACTGATAATTAAAGATCGAACCATGTCTTGCCAAAAATCAACATTAGGAGTTTGCTCTAACATTTCTCTCCACTTTGCAGCAAACATCATTCGGTCGTTTTGTGTTCTCGGACTCCACATTGCCGGACCCTTGCTTCTGTTCAACATCCTGAATTGGATTGCAGAATAATCTGAAACAATTCCTGAGTAGCCGCCCATTGCATCAATTTCGCGGACGATCTGTCCTTTAGCAATTCCACCCATAGCCGGGTTGCAGCTCATTTGGGCAATGGTTTGCATATTCATGGTCACCAATAGAACCCTGGAACCCATGTTCGCCGCCGCCGCCGCTGCTTCGCAGCCGGCGTGGCCGGCGCCTACTACTATTATATCGTATTGTTGTGTCAAAACTTTTGCAAAGATAACGACTAATTACTACGAATACGAATAATTACGAATGCATGAATTAAGGTTGGTCCCAGTGCTCAAACGCTAATTTTGTAAACTTAATTATTGTTTTGTTTAGGACTTTCCAAACACCAGCATTATTAAACCATTAATATTTTGATTGAAATTAATGTGTTGTGTTTCTGAAATTTGTTAACCAATACTTTTTTAATTGGGTAACTTTTCGCATTCCGTTTCAACAACATAATAATCAAACTGTTGATTGAATTTTTTTAACAACGCCCCCGCTCTTATAAAAAAGTTTTATGGAAACAAATCCGTAACCACATCTCAATATCAAACATTATAAGTAAAACCTTTTGCCATGAAAAAATTATACATTACCGCCGCCGCAAGTTTATTTAGTTTATTAGTAAGCGCGCAATACGCTGCCGACTTCAGAGTATTTAAACCGGACGCAAATCCTAACAGTCAATTAAGCATTCAAAAACTTTTGCAAAGCATGATCGGCGACGGTGTGGTTTTAAAAAATTATTCCATCACAAAAACATCGAGCGATGAAGCTTTTGGGTTTTTTGAAGATAAAAAAGCAAGGCTGGGGATGAAGAAAGGTTTGGTAATGACCACCGGGGGAATTGCGGGTTTGTCATCAAAAAACACTTCCGGAAGCACGTCGAATAATACTCATGCAAACGCAGAAGGAAGAGGAGGGAAGCTGGACGAAAATACCGGTTACCCTGATTTGGAAAAGTTTTTAGCTCCCAATAAAAAAACTTACGATGCCTGCGTAATTGAATTTGATGTTGTCCCAACTGCCGACTCTTTAAGTTTTAATTATGTTTTTGGTTCTGAAGAATATGATGAATATGTGGGTTCAGAATACAATGACATTTTTGCTTTCATCATCAGCGGAAAAGGAATTGAGAAAGAACAAAATTTAGCGGTTGTTCCCAACACAAAAATTCCGGTTAGCGTAAATAACATTAATAACGGCAACAGCACAAGTTATGATCGCAAAACACCAAGCAATCCCACTTTTTATGTAAGCAACATTGACGGTCATGTTGGTTTAGAATACGACGGCCTGACCAAACTAATGGAAATTCGCCAGGCGGTTATTCCTTACGAAACCTATCATATTAAATTAGCGATCGCCGATGTGCAAGATAACGCTTTTGATTCCGGTGTTTTATTAGAAGGAAAAAGCATTGTGAGTTACGAAAAACGTTATAATGTTTTGTTTGGAAAGAATGATCAGAAAATTGATGGTGCTTATAAAAATTTATTAGATGCGTTAGCCGCTCAATACAAAAGTTACGGCGGAAAAATTTTATTGACGGGTCACACCGATAATGAAGGCGGCGAAGAATTTAATCAGGAATTAAGCTGCAGCCGAGCCAATAATGTATCTGCTTATTTACAAAGTAAGGGCGTTAGCGCAAATAATATTGTTGTTGATTGCAAAGGTGAAACCATGCCTGCTTATGATAACACAAACGAAAAAGGTAAAATTTTAAACCGCCGCGTTGAATTAAAAATTACCGGCGATAACACAACTTACACCACCAAGAAAAGCGCTGAATCGTTAGCGGGAATC
>Ga0210408_10004017_pt1 | contig 13284 bp, 11 predicted proteins | sample IncBWH4MmetaG_FD_155471 | JGI IMG/M metagenome (GOLD analysis project Ga0210408, IMG submission 155471) | Forest soil microbial communities from Barre Woods Harvard Forest LTER site, Petersham, Massachusetts, United States - Inc-BW-H-4-M | ecosystem: Environmental > Terrestrial > Soil >...
GTCGGCAAAGACCAGGTCATGCGCGGGCGCGAAATGCACTGGATTCGCATCGACCGCTATTATCTGGCCAAGACCGAGACCAACGATCCGACGACTCATTACGATCCGGAAACGAAAAAAGACGCGCTGGCCAATCCACCGACGTTCTTCCAGCCGGTGCCTTGCCAGCAATGCGAAAACGCGCCCTGCGAACAGGTTTGCCCGGTCAGCGCAACGGTGCACAGCGCCGAAGGCCTGAACGACATGGTCTACAACCGTTGTATCGGCACGCGCTATTGCTCGAACAATTGCCCGTACAAAGTGCGCCGCTTCAATTTTCTGCGCTTCCAGGATTGGGAGACGCCTTCGTTCAAGCTCATGCGCAATCCAGAAGTGACCGTGCGCAGCCGCGGCGTGATGGAAAAGTGCACGTACTGCGTGCAGCGCATTCAGAATGTGCGCATCGATGCGGAAAAAGCCAACGACGGCAACGGCCGGCCGATTCGCGACGGCGAAATCGTGACCGCTTGCGAAGCGGCTTGCCCGTCCGAAGCCATCGTGTTCGGCGACCAGAACGACAAGAACAGCCGCGTGGCCAAGCTCAAAGCGCAGCAGCGCAATTACACGATCATGGGCGAGCTGAACTCGCGCCCGCGCACTACCTATTTGGCAGCGGTGCGCAATCCGAATCCGGACCTGGAGCAGGCATGAGCAACGGCCAGCCTCCATTGGATAATCCGCAAATCCGCCGGCTGACTCCGGTGCTGGAGCCGGGGTATACCTATTCCTCGGTGACCGACAAGATCGCGTCGATCGTCTTGACGCGGCCGATGTCGCTCGGCTGGCTGGCCGGATTCACGCTGTCCTTCAGCGTCTTGATGATGCTGACTGTGTCCATCGCCTGGCTGATTATAAAAGGCGTGGGAATCTGGGGCATCAACATTCCCATCGGCTGGGGCTTCGCCATCGTCAATTTCGTCTGGTGGATCGGTATCGGCCACGCCGGCACGCTGATTTCCGCGATTCTTTTCCTGCTGAATCAGAAGTGGCGCACTTCCATCAACCGCTTTGCTGAAGCCATGACTCTCTTCGCCGTGGCTTGCGCCGGCATTTTCCCGCTGATTCACACCGGGCGCCCGTGGATGGCGTATTACATGTTCCCGTATCCCAGCGCCATGGGCATTTGGCCGCAGTTCCGCAGTCCGCTGATCTGGGACGTGTTCGCGGTATCGACTTACGGCACGGTTTCACTGTTGTTCTGGTTTGTCGGCCTGATTCCGGACTTGGCGACGCTGCGCGATCGCGCCAAATCGAAAACACAGCAAATCATTTACGGTATGTTGGCCATGGGTTGGCGCGGTTCAGCGCGGCATTGGCACCGCTATCAGTCCGCGTATCTGCTTCTCGCGGGACTGGCGACGCCGCTGGTGCTCTCCGTGCATACCGTGGTGAGCTTCGACTTTTCGATCGCCATCGTTCCCGGATGGCATACCACTATTTTTCCGCCCTATTTCGTTGCCGGAGCCATTTATTCGGGTTTTGCGATGGTGCTGACCATCGCCATTCCGCTGCGCAAAGCCTACAATCTCGAAGATTTCATCACCATGCGGCACCTCGAAAACATGGCCATGGTGATGCTGGCCACCGGCCTCATCGTCGCCTACGGATACTTCTTCGAGTATTTCATGTCGCAGTACAGCGGAAACGAGTTCGACCTGTACCTGACGCAGATGCGTTTCCACGGCCCGTACGCGCATTTCTATTACGCGTTGATTTTGTGCAATATCCTGACGCCGCAATTGTTGTGGTTCCAGAAGGTGCGCTCCAATGTGCCGCTGCTGTTCCTCATGTCGCTGATCATTAACTTGGGCATGTGGCTAGAGCGCTTCGTGATCGTAGTCATCAGCTTGACGCGCGATTTCATGCCTTCGGCGTGGGGCCGCTATTCCGCCACGGTCTGGGATTACGCTACGTTCGTGGGAACTCTCGGACTTTTCACCACCATGATGTTCCTGTTCGTGCGCGGCTTGCCGGCGATCTCCATTGCGGAAATGCGCGAGTTGGTAGCGCATTCTGAGGAACACGAGTGAGAGACCAACGCTCACATCTCTACGGCGTGGTCGGCGAGTTTGCGAGCGCCTCGCTGTTGCTTGTCGCTGCTGCAAAAGCGCGCGATGCGGGTTATCGCCACATGGATGCGTACGCACCGGTTCCGGTGGAAGGCTTGTCCGAAGCTTTGGGTCTGCGCCGCAACAAAGTGGCGTTGATTACCTTGATCGGTGGCTTGCTTGGCGGACTGGGCGGTTTTGGTTTTGAATATTGGGTAAACGTGATTGCCTATCCTCTGAATACCGGCGGGCGTCCGCTCAATAGCTGGCCGGCGTTCATTCCGGTGACCTTCGAGCTGACTGTGCTGGGCGCGTCGCTCTCGGCGGTATTCGGGATGCTCGCGCTCAACAAGCTGCCGCAGCCGCATCACCCATTGTTTAATGTCGAGCGTTTCAAGCGCGCTACGAACGACAAGTTTTTTCTGTGCATCGAAGCGCACGATCCCAAGTTCAATCTCGCGGAAACCGCCAAATTCCTGCAGGGTGTGCAGGCGCAGCATGTCGTCGAGGTGAAAGACGATGACTAACGCGTCGCGCACTCTCGGTCTCGTCGCTGCGTCCGCTTTGGCCTTGGGCCTCGCGGCTTGCAATCCCATTCGCCAGGATATGGCCAATCAGCCCAAGAATCGCCCGCTTTCTCCGAGTGATTTTTTTGCTGATGGACGCTCGGAGCGTCCACTGCTGGAAAACACTGTGGCGCACGGCTCGATTGCGGATGACGAACTGGTGGTTGGCAAAGACTCGAACGCGTTTCCGGTGCCCGTCACGCAAGAACTGCTGGTGCGCGGGAAGCAACGCTACGGAATTTTCTGCACGCCGTGCCACGGCTTGCAGGGTGACGGCAACGGTATGGCTGCGGTGCGCGGCATGAAGCATCCGCCCAGCTATCACGATGACCGTTTGCGGAAATCCCCGAACGGCTACTTTTTTGACGTGGTAACAAATGGATTTGGCGGCATGCTCGGCTATTCCGCACAGATTCCGGTGCGCGATCGCTGGGCCATCGTGGCGTATGTTCGCGCGCTGCAATTGAGCCGCAACGCCAAGGTTTCCGATCTGCCCGCGGAACTGAAACAAAAACTGGAAGCCGGAGGCTCCGCGAAATGACCGCGCCAGACTATCGAGCGCCCGAAAGCGTGGGCCGCCTCCAGCAGCGCGCGTTCCTGGTAGGCGGAGTCGCGGTGTTGCTGGCGATTTTCGGCTGGCTGCGCTATCCGGACGATTTTTATCGCTCCTACCTGATGAGCTACATGCTCATTTTCGGGTTTGCCCTGGGCTCCCTCGGTCTTGTGATGCTGCAGCATTTGACCGGCGGTCTGTGGGGCATCATGATCCGGCGTCCCGCGGAATCGGCCACGCGTACGCTGCCGTTCCTGCTGGTGCTGTTCATTCCGATCTTGTTTGGCATGAAGACCCTGTATTTCCGTTGGCTCGATCCAAGGGAGACTTTGAAACAGCCCCTTTCGGCAATGCAGCAGTGGTACCTCACGAAAAATAATTTCGCGATTCGCGCGGTCATTTATTTCGCGGTCCTCCTGTCGCTGATGTTCATTTTCAATGCTTGGTCGCGCAAGCAAGACGTCGACCGCGACGACCGCTCGTTGCGCCGCCGTCTGAAAATGCTCGCTGGTCCCGGAATCATCTTGTACGTCTTCGTGGTGAGCTTTGCCGCCATCGATTGGGTGATGTCCATTTCGCCTCACTGGGCTTCCACGATTTACGGTTTCTTGTTCGTCGCCGGCCAGCTGATTTCCTCGCTGTCGCTAATGATTGCGGTGATCGTGATGATGGCTTCCGCCGAGCCGTTCGCGTCCATCATGAAGCCCCGCTATCTCCACGATTTGGCCAAGCTGCTCTTCGCGTTCAACATGCTGTGGGCCTATTTCGGCTTCTCGCAGTTATTGATCATCTGGTCTGGCAACCAGCCCGAGGAAATCACCTTTTTCCATTCGCGCCTGTATGGCAGCTGGGGCATCGTTGCCGTCATCGTCCTCATTTTCCATTTCTTCGTGCCGTTCTTCGTTTTGCTGCCGCAAGACGTCAAGCGCAGTACCCGCTGGATGCCCAAAATCGCGCTGTGGATGATTTTCATGCGCCTGGTCGATTTGTTCTGGCTCACGCGCCCGGAATTCGCGTTGGGCGGCGTGAAATTCAGCTGGCTCGACCTGGTCGTCCCCGTCGCTTTGATCGGTCTGTGGTTGGGATTCTTTGCCTGGAATTTGAAGCGCGAGCCGCTTTTCCCGCTCGGCGATCCGAAACTTGCGGAGGTCATTGCGCCCAATGAGCACTGAGAAACACGGCGCTGCTCACGACGCCAGCGGGCTGCCGACGAATCCGGACGTTACGTTCGAAAGCTCGGACGTCGAGGTCGGCTCGATTTATTGGTATCTCTTCGCTCTGGGCGTTGCCGTGGCGCTGTCGCTGTTTCTCTGCGTGTACATCTTCCGCTTCACCGCGAATTTGATGCAGAAATCCAATACGCCGCCGACTGCCGCCATGCAGCAGATGACCGACAAAATGACGCCCGAGGAAAAGCAGGCCATGGACTATCCGTCCGAGCCGCGGCTCCAGGGTGTTCCCGGGCACAGCAACGATCCGCAGGAAGATTTGCGGCAAAAAATTGCGGCGGACAAGAAGGCCAACGAAAGTCTGGCTTGGATCGACCGCAACGCGGGCCTGGCACAGATTCCCGTAGAAGACGCGATGAAGATTATTGCCGAGAAAGGCTTGGCAGGCGCTCCTCCGGCGGAGAAGAAACCGTAGATCGATGAGCCGCGTTCGCACTATCGCGTGTTTCGCAGCTCTGCTTAGCGCAGTGGCCGCGGCTCCTTCGCTAAAGGCGCAAGCTGTGCCCAGCGACACGGGCATTCCCGCGGCCAATATGCCGGCGCAGTTGCAGGGCGTGGACTTCCGTCCGGAGCTGAATGCGCAAATGCCGCTCGATTTGCCGTTCCGCGATGAGACCGGGCGCGACGTCAAACTTGGCGATTATTTCGGCCACAAGCCGGTGGTGCTGGCTTTTGTTTATTTCCGCTGCCCCATGCTCTGCGATCAGGTTCAGCAGGGAGTGGTAGGCAGTTTGCGCATGCTTTCGTTCAATCCGGGGCGCGATTATGAAGTTGTGTTTGTGAGCTTCGACGCGCGCGATACCGCCGAAAAAGCTGCGGAAAAGAAAACTGCGGACCTTGCGCATTTCCGCCGCCCGGAAACCGCGTCCGGCTGGCACTTCCTCACTGGTTCGCAGGCTTCCATTGACGCCGCCACGCAAGCCGCCAACTTCCACTACCGCTACGACGCCAAGAACGACTATTTCGCCCATGCCAGCGGCGTTCTGATGCTCACGCCCTCCGGCCGCATTTCGCGCTATTTCTACGGTGTCGAATATCCCGGCCGCGATGTGCGTCTGGGCCTGGTCGATGCCTCCGCGGGCAAAATCGGCTCGCCCATCGACCGCGTGCTGCTGTTCTGCTACCACTACGATCCCTCGGCGGCCACCTATAGCGCTTCCATTCTGAAAATCATGCGCTTCTGCGCCGCGCTGACCGTTTTGGCCATTGTTGCAGCCATCTTGATTTTCCGGCGCCGCGACCACAACTCGCGCGCGAATCTCCAAGGAGCTCACTGAGCCGTGCAGTCGCAATTGCCACTCTATCCGGAGCAAGCATCGAACTTCGCGCCGCACATTGACGCGCTGATGCTCTTCATCAGCGCCATATGCCTGTTCTTCGCGGTAGCTATCACTGCCACGGTCATCTTTTTCTTCTTCAAGTACCGCCGCAAGACGCCTGGCGAAATTGGCGTCCCCATTCACGGCAATGCCATTCTTGAAACCGCCTGGATCGTCGTTCCCCTGTTCCTGGCCATGGGTATGTTCGCGTGGGGCGCGGTCGTCTACGTGGACTTTCGCAACTCTCCCAAGGACACGCTCGACATCTACGTCATCGGCAAACAGTGGATGTGGAAAGTGCAGCAGCCCAACGGCTTGCGCGAGATCAACGAGCTGCACGTGCCCATCGGCCGCAATGTCCGCCTGGTGATGGCCAGCGAAGACGTCATCCACGATTTCTTCGTACCCGCGTTCCGCGTCAAGATGGACGTGGTTCCCGGCCACTACAACACTATGTGGTTCCGTCCAACCGTGGCCGGCCGTTATCATTTTTTCTGCGCGCAATACTGCGGCACCAACCACGCTGTCATGGGCGGCTGGGTCACCGTCATGGAGCCTTCGGACTACGCCGCGTGGCTCTCCGGTTCTTCCGGTTCGGGCGAGAATCCCGTGATAGCAGGCGAAAAGCTCTTCGTTGAGAAAGCCTGCGCCACCTGCCACATGCCGGATGGCAAAGGCCGTGCTCCCTCGCTGAACGGCATGTACAACAACAAAATTTTGTTGGCCGATGGTTCGACCGTGACTGCCGATGACGCTTACATCCGCGAGTCCATCCTGCAGCCCAATGCCAAAATCGTCGCCGGCTTCACACCGGTGATGCCCACGTTCCAGGGCCAGCTCACCGAAGAGCAGATTCTCGCTCTGACGGCTTATATTAAGTCCTTACAGGCGCAGCCCGTGCCCGCTACTGGGTCCGGCGTCGCGCCGGCCTCGGGGAAGAAATAGTATGAGCACGCCACCAACTTCGCCCGGCGGTTTCCAGATGCCGCGCGACCACTATCTCAACGCCACCTACGGCATTCGTTCGTGGCTGCTCACCACCGACCACAAACGCATCGCGTTGCTGTACCTCGCTTCCGTCACGGTCTTTTTTTTCATCGGCGGCACTTTCGCCTCGCTCATTCGCATTCACCTGCTGACGCCCAACGGTTTCCTCGTCACTCCGGAAATGTACAACCGCCTTTTCACCATGCACGGCGTGGCCATGATTTTCTTTTTCCTGATTCCGTCGATCCCCGCGGTCCTCGGCAACTTCCTCATCCCGATCATGATCGGCGCCAAGGATCTGGCCTTCCCCAAAATCAATCTTTTGAGCTGGTACATCTACCTGATCGGCGGCAGCTTCGTCCTGTATTCCTTCATGACCGGCGGCCTGGACACTGGCTGGACCTTCTACACGCCGCTCAGCAGCGTCTATTCGAATTCCGCGGTCACTCCCGCGATCATCGGCATCTTCATCAACGGCTTCTCTTCGATTCTCACCGGGCTGAACTTCATCGTCACCGTACATACCATGCGCGCCCCCGGCATGACCTGGTTCCGCCTGCCGCTCTTTGTCTGGGCGCATTACGCCACCAGCCTGGTCATGATTCTCGGCACCCCGGTCATCGCCATCACCCTGCTGCTGGCCGGCCTCGAGCGCATGTTCCACCTCGGCTTTTTCAACCCCGCGCTCGGCGGCGACCCGATTCTCTTCCAGCACCTCTTCTGGTTCTATTCGCATCCCGCCGTTTACATCATGATCTTGCCGGCGATGGGTGTGATCAGCGAAATCATTCCCACCTTTGCGCGCAAACCGATTTTCGGCTACTCCTTCATCGCCGGCTCCAGTATCGCTATCGCGGTCATCGGCTTCGTGGTCTGGGCGCACCACATGTTCCTCACCGGCGAAGCCACCTACGCCGCCATCGCGTTTTCGTTCCTCAGCTACGTAGTCGCGATTCCCTCGGCCATTAAAGTCTTTAACTGGACTTCGACGCTCTACAAGGGTTCGATCTCTTACGACACGCCGATGCTCTACGCTCTTGGTTTCATCGGCTTGTTCCTGGTCGGCGGCCTCACCGGCTTGTTCCTGGCCTGCCTCGGCCTCGACATTCACATCCACGACACCTACTTCGTCGTCGCGCACTTCCACTACATCATGGTCGGCGGCGCCGTAATGGGCTACGTAGGCGGCTTGCACTACTGGTGGCCCAAGATCACGGGCAAGCTATACCCCGAGTTCCTGGCGCGCGTCGCTGCGGTAACGTTGTTCCTCGGGTTCAACCTGACGTTCTTCCCGCAATTTATTCTCGGCTACCTCGGCATGCCGCGCCGCTACCACACCTATCCGCCGGAGTTCCAGGTGCTCAACGTGATGTCCACCGCTGGCTCTTCGATTCTCGCGCTCGGCTACCTCCTCCCGATGTGCTACCTGGTTTGGTCCATGCGTTACGGAAAGATCGCCGGCCCCAACCCGTGGCCTGCCACCGGTCTCGAATGGAAGACGGACTCCCCGCCGCTCACGGAAAATTTCCACGTAACTCCGCAAGTCGACTGGGAGCCCTACGACTTCAAAGATCGCAAGGATCTCGGCCTGGAAGCAGGAGCGCCGTTGGCTCCCGCGCACGGAGACGACTGATTAGGCCTAGGCACGATTTTGTAGAAGCCGGGCTTTAGCCCGGCCAGAAAAAACGCAGGGCCAGGCTCTAGCCTGGCAGGAAAAATGTAGTGGCGGGTCTTTAGACCCGTCAGAGAGAAAAAAGAGGAGTCCCGCGTGCACCGCACCGGAGAACTGTACGGCCAGTTTCAAACGCTCGAGCAGCAGAAGGAAACCGCTGCTCTGGGCATGTGGATTTTCCTGGTCACCGAAGTTTTGTTCTTCGGCGGCATGTTCCTCACCTACACCATCAACCGCCACGCCTACCCTGCCGCCTTCGGCATGGGCAGCAACACTCTGGACATCTACCTCGGTGGCGGCAACACCGTCGTTCTGATTCTCTCCAGCTTGACCATGGCCATGGGCGTCTGGTCCGCCCAAGTTGGCAAGAAAGCCTGGGTGAGCATCTGCTTGATTGCTACCCTTCTCCTCGGCGGAGTGTTTCTCGGCGTCAAGGTCGTCGAATACAAGCAAAAGTTCGACCATCATCTGATTCCCGGCTATCACTTCGATATTTCCTATTGCGCGAAGAGCCCCACCAATTGCGCGGATCTCTCGCCCGCCGCTCGCGAAACCGAAGACAAGCAACTCGAAGAAGCCGAAAGACTCGATCCCGACCTGAACAACCACGCGCAGCTGTATTTCTCGCTATATTTCGGCATGACCGGCTTGCACGCCCTGCACATGATCGTCGGCGCCGGCTTGCTTCTATGGTTGCTCAAGGAATCGGTAGGCGGCCGTTTCGGCCCCGCCTACAACACGCCCGTCGAGATCATCGGCCTGTACTGGCACTTCGTCGATATCGTGTGGATCTATCTCTTTCCGCTGTTATATCTGATCGACCGCAAGGCCGGGAGATAAGCGCGTGTCCGAACACATCGTCTCGCCGAAAATCTACTTCGCGATCTTCGCTTCGCTGATGGTCGGCACCGCCATCACCGTGTGGGCCGCTTTCCAGAATTTCGGTCCGTTCAACATCGTCATCGCATTGGGCATCGCCACCGTCAAAGCCACCCTCGTCGTGCTCTACTTCATGCACGCGCGCTACAGCCCCAAGCGCACGCATCTGGTGATTATCTGCGCGGTCTTCTGGCTGGCCATCATGCTCGCGCTTACGCTCACCGACTATCAATCCCGGCCCATCCTCGGCCATCGCGCCGCACCTAGCGCCGTGCACCAACTCCCCGTCTAGTCAGCGATATCAGTAACATAAACATATGGCGCCGGCTGCGGTCTTGCTGCCTCCGGTAGAGGGACGCGACACTTCGTGCCCTCTTCGCCGCGCGATCACCGCGATCCCGGCGGACGCCAACCCATTTGGCCCATCTCAGCGAGTGCTCGAATCGTGCTGCACACGCGGTTTCCTTCGGTTGTGAATGGCGACTCGTGCTTTTTGGGGTTAATGCGGCAATTGCGGGACGATTTTTGGCTTGCCTGTGCGGGAGAAAATAGAAAAGGGGGGGTGCGAACCGGCCCAGCCCTCAATCCCCTTAAAGGGATCCTCGGCTCGCCTCCCCCACTGCTCTAGGGAATGCAAGCGGCGAGCCATACGTAAACCCTTTACTCTCAATAGCCTGACGCTTTCCGTCCAAGTAAAAACGCCTCACCCCCGCGCAATTTTACCCGCAGCGTAATTCCTGTATCCCAAGACTTTCCCGTCGACCTGTCCGTCCCGCGCGTACCGTAGTACAGGTCCGTTGTGTGACCGCATATTTCGTCCCAGCCGTTTTTGCTCACGGCGCCGCAGTAGGATCCAAGACCGGTATCCCTTCAAAGCTAGCTGCCGACAAAAGTGATTGGTCCGAGCACACAAACACCGGCTGCTCGGTTCCTGTCGAACTTCGCAGCGCAACATACCCTGCTAACTGAACTGCGTCGTAGGCGCGGAGCGCATGCCGGTCGATTAGCGACGATGCTACATCCAGGACAAAATCGGTAACCATTTGCGATACAAACCTGGCCTGCAAATGCCGCTGGAATGTTTCGAGCAACTGCGTCGCGACTTGCGGCGGAATCTCTCCATTGCGTTCTCGCCTTCGCAACGCCGAACGCAATTCCACTTGCGTCAGCGAGAGGACCGCCAGGCAGTTTTCCGCTGTGCGGCCCGCCAGAGCCAATACGCGCTCGGTCCCGGTTTCACGGACGTATAGCTTGACGAGCGCGCTAGTCTCCAGGTAGTAGAACGCCAATTCTTAGCGCCTCTCTCGCAGGATCGTTGCGGATAAGGGTTCGCCCGAGATTTCGACCGGATGAAAATCCAGATCCGAACTCCCATGCTGCCCCAACACGGCTCTCACTTCGGGCATCAACCGGTTCAAACGGACCGTGGTCACCGGGAATTGCGGCGACTTGGGATTGTGTACCTTGCCGACTAGCACGAATTTCTTGCTGATGACCGATTCAAGTACGCTACGGTGGTGTTCATCGGTGTTGGCCAACGATGGGAGATGCTCCTGTCGCAGAATCTCATCGCGGAATTTTTTCAGCGGAACAAAGTTCCATCCTGGCCTACCTTCAGCTCGATCCAACGCCATCAACAAATCTCTTTCAGCGGGAACAACGCCAGCTATGTCCTCGGACAGCTTCTCAACTTTCGCGGGAGTCTCCGTGGCGGCTATCGTCGATTTCCGGGGATTCAATTCCTTTTGCTCTTGCACCACAGCCTCAAAACGGATCTCAATCCGTCCCGCCGCTGGCGACCATTTGTCGGCTGACGCACTGCTGCGTTTTTTTCGGCCATTCGCGTCCAACAAAAAGGCCTTGACTTGATGAGATCGTGGCAGGGAGTAACCGAGGTCTTGAAGGATATCCGTTAGAGGATCGTCCAGCTTCCGGCCAAATTCCAATTCCACTTCCTTGACGTTTTTCACATTCGTCCCCCATAGATAGTCTTTCTACGATAAGAACAACTCCTATATAATATAGTACGGTGGGACTGCATGTCAAGCAGAATCTTGCATCCGAGCGGTCGCGGCGTCTGAACGTGGCCCTCGCCTCCATTTCCCTCCATCCGCATCTCCTTGACCTGCGGATTTAGCCCCTGCTATCGTAAAAAGTTATTCTGGCCTCAGTGTCTTTACTGGGTGCCAGCCGCTCCTGTGGAGGGGCACTCGAACTCATGGGCCTGACCAAACTGGTCATTCGCGGCGCGCGCCAGCACAATCTCAAGAACATCAGTCTCGAAATCCCGCGCAACTCGTTGACCGTCATCACCGGCCTTTCCGGCTCCGGCAAGTCCTCGCTCGCCTTTGACACCATTTACGCCGAAGGCCAGCGCCGCTACGTCGAATCCCTCTCCGCGTACGCCCGCCAGTTTCTTGACCAGATGGAACGTCCCGACGTCGATGTCATCGAAGGCCTCTCCCCATCCATCGCTATCGAACAGAAAACCACCACGCGTTCCCCGCGCTCCACCGTCGGCACCATCACCGAAATTTACGATTATCTGCGCGTCATCTATGCCTCCGTCGGCGTCCCGCACTGCCCCACCTGCGGCAAGCCCATCACTCGCCAATCCAGCGAACAGATCGTGCAAGCCATTCTCGCCGGCGAACTTTGCCAGCCTGAGGACCGCGTGATGATCCTCGCGCCCATCGTGCGCGGCCGCAAAGGCGCTTATCGCAAAGAGCTGGAAAAATTAGCGCAAGATGGCTTCGTTCGCGTGCGCATCGATGGCGAACTCCTCCCGCTCGACAACATTCCCGCGCTCGACAAACGCAAGAATCACACCATCGAAGTGGTCGTCGACCGCCTGCTCGTCAAGCCAGGCATCGCCGCGCGTCTCGAACAATCCATCGCCACGGCGCTCAAGCTTGCCGGTGGTCTCGTCACCGTAGCTATCGTCGGCGGCAAAGAACACGTCTTCTCTGAACGGTTGGCCTGCCCCGATTGCGGCATTTCCGTGCCGCAGCTCGAGCCGCGCTCCTTCAGCTTCAATTCGCCCTACGGAGCCTGCCCCGCCTGCAACGGCCTCGGTTCGAAGTACGATTTCGATGCCAGCAAAATCATCAACGATTGGGCTCGCCCGCTCTTCGACGGCGGCCTGGGTCCCGGCTCCGGCAGCGCGTTCATCAAACGCACGCTCGAACTAGCCGCTTACGCCCACGGCTTCGATCTCGATACGCCGTTCGACAAATTTCCCGCACGCATCCAGAACATGCTGCTCTACGGTTATCCCCCGTCCAATCGCAGCAAAGAAGAAGCCAAGGCCGCAGGCGAACCCGCTCCGCAAAAAGGTGAAAAAGGTGGCAAGGGTTTCCGTTTCCCCGGCGTCCTCACCATGCTCGACCGCAATTTCCAGGAATCCACCTCCGACTCCTACCGCGAGTGGATGACCCGCTACATGTCCGCCACGCTCTGCTCGGTCTGCCACGGCAAGCGTTTGCGCCCGGAATCCCTCGCCGTCAAGCTCGCCGGCTACTCCATCGCGGATTTCACTGCTCTCTCGCTGGCCGCCTCGCGCCAGGCCGTCGACAAAATGCTCTCGCAGCTTTCTCCGCGTCAGAAAGAAATTGCTGCCCGTCCTCTCGAAGAAGTCGCCGAACGTCTCGATTTCCTGCTCGCCGTGGGCCTGGGGTATCTCAGTCTCGATCGTTCCGCAGCCACGCTCTCCGGCGGAGAAGCCCAGCGCATTCGCCTGGCCACGCAAATCGGCTCGCGTCTGCGCGGCGTTCTCTACGTTCTGGATGAGCCTTCCATCGGTCTGCACTCCCGGGACAACGAGCGCCTCCTCGGCTCCCTGGAACAGCTGCGCAATCTCGGCAACACCGTCCTGGTCGTAGAGCACGATGAAGACACCATTCGCCGCGCCGATTTCGTCGTCGATCTCGGGCCTGGCGCAGGCAATGCCGGAGGCTATCTCGTCGCTCAGGGCAAGCCCGAGCAAATTGCCG
>Ga0210408_10004018_pt1 | contig 13282 bp, 11 predicted proteins | sample IncBWH4MmetaG_FD_155471 | JGI IMG/M metagenome (GOLD analysis project Ga0210408, IMG submission 155471) | Forest soil microbial communities from Barre Woods Harvard Forest LTER site, Petersham, Massachusetts, United States - Inc-BW-H-4-M | ecosystem: Environmental > Terrestrial > Soil >...
CATTCTGGTCAACAATGCCGGAATTGCGATCACGCGCGGCATCGACGATCTCTCGGAAGCCGATTTCGATCAAACCATCGCCATCAATCTGAAATCGGTGTTCCTGTGCACCCAGGCGATTTTGCCGATGATGCGGGCGAAGCGCTGGGGCCGCATCGTCAACATCTCCTCGGGCGCCGCCCGGGGCGCCGGCTCCATCGGACCTCACTACAATGCGTCGAAGGCCGGTATCGAGGGATTGACGCGTGGTTACGCCGCGCGCCTCGTGAAGGAGGGTATCACGGTCAATGCGGTGGCGCCCTCGCTGATCGAAACCGACATGATGAAGGACCAGCAAAATCTCGTCAGCCGGATCCCGCTCGGCCGCTTCGGCAAGGCCGATGAGGTCGCACAGGTCGTGATGATGCTGCTCGGCAACCCCTATATGACAGGGCAGACGGTTGCGATGAGCGGCGGCATGGCGTTCAATTAGCATCCTCATGGCGCAGCGCGATATCCAGCCAGCCGAGTGCATTCACGGTGACGCGATCGCCGGTGTCGACCAGCACGGTCGTCGTCTCCGCCTCGATGATCGCGGGACCGGTGAGCGAATGTCCGGGCAATAGCGCGTCGAACAAATACACGGGGATATCACGCAACGTGCCGAAAAACGCGCGACGCGTCGATTGCGCCGCGCAGGGCCTCTCCGGCTGCGTTGCTTTTGCGTCCGTCGCGCGCGTCGATACCTGGCCGACCGCCGCGACGCGGGCATTGACGAACACCACCTCCTGACCGGGCGATGCGTAGGTGTAAAGCTCCTCGTGGCGACGATGAAATCGTTGCTCGATCTGGTCGACGAGTTCGGGCGCAGCCCAATTGATATCGTTCAGGGGCACGTCGATTTCGAATACCTGCTCGCCATAGCGCATCTCGGCGGAACGTTCGGTCGTGACCGGCCCGTTGAACCAGGAGCGAAGCCGCCCCGCAGCCCGCTGCTCCAACTCCGCAAACATTCCGCGCACTTGGTCGGCCGCAATACGCGATCCGGCGCCGTAATGCGTACGGCTGACCTCGTAGCGCAAATCGCTGGTCAGCATGCCCCATGCCGACAGCACCGAGGCGACCGTCGGCACGATGATGCGCGAAATCTCCAGTTCGCGCGCGACTTCCGCCGTGTGAAGCCCCGCCGCGCCGCCGAAGCTCAACAGCGCAAACCGGCGGGGATCGACGCCGCGCCGCAAGGTCATCAACCGGATGCCATCGGCCATCTTCAGATTGATCATCCGGTAGATGCCGGCCGCGGCCTCGAGCCGGGACAGCCCGAGCGACGTTGCGATCCCGTCGATCGCGGCTTCGGCAGCAGTGCGGTCGAGCGGGCGCTTTCCTCCCATGAAAGCGACGGGATCGAGATAGCCGAGCACAACGTTGGCGTCGGTCACCGTCGCGGCCAAGCCGCCATTGCCGTAACAGGCCGGTCCGGGGATAGAGCCGGCGCTCTCCGGGCCGACATGAAGCGTTCCGCTGGCATCGACGCCAGCGATCGAGCCGCCGCCCGCCGCGATGCTCGCAATGTCGAGGCTGCGCAACGCGATCCGCTGTCCGGCCAGCATGCCGTCGGCGGATAGCGATGCTTGGCCTGCCGATATCAGCGAGATGTCGGTGCTGGTGCCGCCCATGTCGAACGGCACGAGATCGGCAATGCCGACGAGCTCGGCGCAGCGCCGGCCGCCGGACACTCCACCGGCAGGTCCCGACAGCACCGTGCCGGCAGCAAGCCGCGACGCTTCTCCGACCGGCGCCATACCGCCATGCGACAGCACGATGAAGAGACTGCCCTTGAACCCGGCCTCGACCAGGCGCTGCTCGAGATTGGTCAGATAGCGCCGCACCACCGGTTCAACGTAGGCATTCACGATCGTGGTGGAGACGCGCTCATATTCCTTGATCTGCGGCATCACATCGCTGGAGCGCGAGACGCTGACACCGGGCAGCGCTTCGACGAGACGCTGGACCGCCGCCAGTTCGTGGACGGGGTTGAGGTAGGAATGCAGAAAGCAGACCGCGACCGAGGTCGCGCCGGATTTTTGGACGGCCGCGATGCCCTGGTCCAGCGACCTGGTATCGAGCGGAACGAGCACATCGCCGTTCGCCTTCAGCCGTTCCAAAACGCCGAGGCGGCGCTCGCGCGGCACCAGCGGCTCCGGCGGCGGAGAGCGGAGATCGTAGCGGTTCGGCTTCAGCCCCTCGCGCATCTCGATCACGTCGCGATGACCTGCGGTGGTCAGCAGCGCGACCTTGGCGCCCTTTTTCTCGAGTAGCGCATTGGTCGCAACCGTCGTTCCGTGAACCAGGCGCTCGGTCGCGGCGAGCAGCTCGCCGCGGGTCATCTTCAATCGTTTCGCAAGCTCTTCCAGTCCGGCCATCACGCCGATCGACTGGTCCGCCGGCGTCGACGGCGATTTCGCGAACACGGCATGCCCCGTCTCGTCGCTTGCGACCAGGTCGGTGAAAGTGCCGCCGACGTCTACCCCGATGGTGAACATCGCTAGCTACGCCGCTCTTGAGCTGCGTCCGTCAGGCCTCGTTCGCGATCGCGCCGGCGAGCGTCCTCCGATCGTCGCGCTGGCTGTCCCCAGCCGCCGCCGCCGGAGGAGCGTATTTCAAGGCAATCGCCTGGACGGATTTCGATACCGACTTCCTTGGTCCGCAAGGTGCGTGGCTCGCGGCCCTCGGACAGCAACCGATAGCGATGCGGCTCGCCGTCTTCGCCGCCGAGCATTCCGCACGGCCCATGGCGCGCGCCATCGCCCGCGGTATTGCCCCGCGCGGGCTTTTCGGTTTCCAGCACGAGATCGAGCGCGACGCCGAGACCGCCGCGATACTGCCCGTCGCCGCCGGACCCAGCACGGAATTCATGATGGCGGAAGTGCAAGGGAAACCGCACCTCGGCGACCTCGATGCTGCCGAACTTGAGGCCGCCGACCGAGTGCCACTCGCCGATCGACGACCAGCCGTCGCCGCCGGACGATGCGCCGCCGCCCGGGCGGGCATGAAACATGTGCCAGATGAAATCGCGCCCGGTTCGAGGGTCTTCGCCCTGGATCGCGATCCGGAACCTGCGCCCCCATCCCGCCATCGCGCGCTCCGGACAGGATGCCGACAGTGCCTTCACGATCGCTTCGACGATCTCGTTCGACGGGTGGCTGGTGCACAACGTCACTGGCCGGCCCGGATCGGCCCAGACAATGGTCCCCTGCTTTGCGATCACCTTCAGCGGGCGCAGCGCGCCGGTATTCTTGGGAATATCGGCGTCGATCAGATAGGCAAACGCCATTGCGACGGCGGCCTGCATGTTGGCATGCGAGGAGTTGACGAAGCTGGTCGACTGTGGATCGGACCCGGACAGGTCTACCTCGACGTCGCTACCCTTCTTGGTGACCTTTGCGGCTATCCGAATGTCGCTGCGGCCGTGACCGTCATCGTCAAGAAACGCTTCGCCGTAGAACACGCCGTCCTTCCAGGTCGAGACCACGGCGCGCGTCAGTTGCTCGGTCGCATCAAGGATCGCTTCAATGGCAGCCTCGACAACCGGCGCGCCGAACTCGCTGAACAACTTTGATACACGCCGCTCGCCGAGATGCGCCGCGCCCAGCATCGCAGCGAGGTCGCCGCGAAACTCGCGAGGGTTTCGGACGTTCAGCGCCAGCAGATCGAGCAGATCCTCGCGCGGCCGACCGGCCTCGTAAAGCCTGATCGGCGGGACGCGTATCCCCTCCTGCCAGATTTCGGTCGCGGCGGGGTTGTAGGCGCCATGCGTCGCACCGCCGATATCGCTTTGATGGGCGCGGACGATGGTCCAGAGCAGGCGCTTCTCGCCATCGAAAACTGGCACGAAGACCGTCAGGTCCGGCAGATGGCTGCCGCCATGATAGGGATCGTTGAGCAGGATCACGTCGCCCGGGCGAACGTCGCTAAAGCGTTCCTCGACCGCCAGCGTCGCCCAAGGCAGCGCGCCGACATGCACCGGAAGATGATCGGCCTGCGCGATCAGGCGGCCGCTTGTGTCGCAAATCGCCAGCGAAAAGTCGCGGCTGGAATTGAGGATCTGCGAGTAGGAGGTGCGAAGCATGGCTTCGCCCATCTCTTGCACGATCGAACTGAGGCGGAATTGGACGACGGACCGTGTGATCGGGTCAATTTTCCTGGTCATCCACGCCTTGTACCGGATCGGCGCGATCCCTCCAAGGGCGGGAGACTTCTGCCGCGGCCTGGAAAAATCCTATTTGCCGAATTTCGTCAGCCGCCACCGCACCAGATCGTCGGCGCCGGGTCCTGCCTCCGGATAGACATCGCGCAAGCGGACCAGTTCGCCCGACTTCTCGTCCACCAGCGCGAGCTTTACGCCCCGTCCGCTGCTTCGATTGAAAAATTTCAGCGGCGGCTCTCCCGCGACCTTCCACTTGTCCCCAACCTGGGCCAGGGCCTGAATCACCAGAATGATGTCCCTGCCCTTGCGGGTCAGGATGTATTCGAAGCGCTCCGGGTTGGTCTGATATCGCCGCCGTTCGATCAGCTCGTTCTCTTCGAGATGCTTGAGCCGGTCGGACAGAGTGGCGTGGGTGATATCGGTCGACTGGCGCAGCTCCTCATATTTGCTGAGCCCCAGCGACAGGTCGCGCAGGATCAGCATCGCCCAGCGATCACCAACGGCGTCAAGCACGCCGGCGATCGAGCACACCATCCCGTCAAAGCTCTTGGATCGCACTTTCGAAAGTTACTCCTATCACCAGAGTAATGGTTCCCCGGCCGCGATCAAGTGCCGGACCTGGAACCCTGCGCATAAAAGCGCTTGCGTTTTAGTTACTCTTATAATTAGAGTAACTGAGGCCCGCCGATGAGCGGCTGCCGCATGCAACGCGATCAGGATACAACCGGCATGAGTGAGCTCCGCGACCTCGTCCTCAGGGCACACGGCATCGACCGCTGGCAGAAGGTGAAAGCGATCGACGCCGAGATGTCGATTACCGGCCTGCTCTGGGTCAGGAAAGGCTGGCCCGACGTGCTCAAGCGCGTCCATGTGACGGCCGAGGCCCGCAGCCAGCGCGTCAGCTACACCCCGTTCACGACAGAGAGCCTGCGCAGCGTCTTTTGCCCCGACGAGGTCATCGTCGAGACGCTGGACGGAAAGGCCGTCAAGAGCCGGCTCAACCCGCGTGCCGCGTTCAACGGCCATCAAGTGGAGACCGGATGGGACGAGTTGCACCTCGCCTATTTCAGCGGTTATGCGATCTGGAACTATCTGAATGCGCCGTTCCTCTTTGCGCTGCCGGGCATCGTTACGGAGGAGATCGAACCTTGCAGCGAGCACGGCGATAAGCGACGGCGGCTCAAGGTCACCTTCCCCGACTCTGTCGCAACTCATAGCTCCGAACAGATCTTTCACATCGATGGCGACGGCCTGATCGCACGGCTCGACTACAGCGCCAACGTGACCGGCGCGATTCCGACCGCTCACTATGTCAGCGGCTATTGCGACGTCGACGGCGTCAAGCTTTGGACCAGGCGGCGCGCCTATCGCCGAAACGCCGACGGCAGCGCGAACACCGATGCTGTTGTCGTCGCCATCGATGCCGGCGATTACAGGCTTTCCTGACCAGGTTCAAACAGGCCGAGCCAATGACCAAGGTCGATGACAGACTTCACGCGGTGACAATCGAGATCAATGGCGCGCGCAGGACAATCGAGGTTCCTGCGCGAAAACTGCTGGTCCAACTGATCAGGGACGATCTCGGCCTGACCGGAACGCATGTCGGCTGCGATACTTCGCAATGCGGCGCCTGCACCGTCGAGATCGACGGGCGCGCGGTGAAATCCTGCACGGTACTCGCCGTAATGGCCGACGGCGTCTCGATCACGACGATCGAAGGCGTGTCGCCACCTGGTGCGGCGCTCGATCCGGTGCAGGCCGCCTTTCACGAACATCATGCCTTACAATGCGGCTTCTGCACGCCCGGCATGATCATGAGCGTGCGGCAATTGCTGAGGACCAATCCCGATCCCACCGAAGCCGAGATTCGCCACGGCCTCGCCGGCAACATCTGCCGCTGCACCGGCTACCACAACATTGTGCGCGCCGTTGAGGCCCTTGCATTGAAAGGTGTCGAGCGATGAACGCACCTGCCATCCGCTACGTCGGCCAACCGTTGCGCCGGAGGGAAGATTTCAAGTTCCTGACCGGCAAAGGCCGCTATGTCGACGACACCAAGCTTCCCGGCATGCTGCACATGGCGGTGCTGCGATCGCCACATGCCCATGCCGAGATCAAGTGCATCGACATCACCAAAGCTGCCGCGGCGCCAGGCGTGCGCCTGGTGCTCTCTGGCAAGGATCTCGCGGGCAAGATCGGTCCGATCATGCCGAACTGGATCATTCCCGGAAGCAAGGTGCCATTCCGCCCGGTCCTCGCCATTGACCGCGTCCGCTTTGTCGGTGAATGCGTGGCGCTGGTCGTGGCGGAGCAGCAGGCGGCTGCCTACGACGCCGTTGACCTGATCGAGGTCGACTATGAGCCGCTCCCCGCGGTCGTCGATGAGGCGGCCGCGACCCGCAACGGCGCGCCGCAACTGCATGACAACGTGCCCGGCAACATCACGACGATCTACAAGGTGCGCGGCGGCGACTATCAGAAGGCCGCACGCGAGGCCGATCAAATCATCAGCCTGCGCCTCGTCAACAATCGGCTGATCCCGACCTGCATGGAAACCCGCTGCATCGTTGCCGATCCCACCCCCGACGGCACGCTGACGGTCTATATCGGAAGCCAGGTACCTCACATGCACCGGCGCTGGATCGCCGAGACCACAGGCATTCCGGAACATCTGTTGCGCATCGTCGCCCCCGATATCGGCGGCGGTTTTGGTGCCAAGATGCATCTCTACCCGGAAGACCTGCTCTGTCCCTATCTCGCGCGCCAACTCGGCACGCCCGTAAAATGGTGGGAATCCCGTTCCGAAAGCCATCAATCGACCAGCCATGGTCGCGCCCACATCGAAAGCATCGAGGCGGCGATCCGTAACGACGGCACCATCCTGGGCATGAAGGTCGAAACCCTGGGCAATGCCGGGGCTTACTTGTCGAACATGGCGAGCGGCGGGCCGACCGTAAACACCATCAATTTCGGCACCGGCACTTACAAGATCGAGAATTACGAGGCAATCTCGCGCGTCGTCGTCACTAATACTGTGCCGGTCGATGCCTATCGCGGCTACGGACGGCCCGAAGCCGCCTATATCGCGGAACGCACCATCGATGCGGTCGCGCGTCATCTCAACCTCGATCAGGTCGAGGTGCGGCGGAAGAATTTCATCCAGCCCACGGATTTTCCGCATCGGCCCTATGGCAGTGCCGGCGTGATGTTCGACAGCGGCAACTATCAGGGCTGTCTCGACAAGGCGCTGGCCGCTTTTGACTATGATGGCCGCCGTCGCGAGCGCGCCGCCTTGCTCCGCGACGGCATCTATCGCGGCATCGGCGTTGCCGCCTACACCCATATGTGCGGTATGGCGCCGTCGCGGCGGCTGGCGCTCAGCGGCTTCGACCGCGGCGGCTGGGAGAGCGCCCGCGTCAGCATCGATTCCAGCGGCCGGGCCACGATCTATTCGGGCTCAATGAGCCAGGGCCATGGCCACCTCACCTCGCTCTCGCAGATCGCCGCCGACGTCCTGCAAATCCCGATCGAGAATATCGACGTGGTGCAGGGCGACACGCGGCAGGTTCAGGCCGGCCACGGCACCTTCAATTCCCGCTCGATGGCGGTCGGCGGATCGAGCGTGCATGTCTCCTCCGAGCGGATCGTCGCCAAAGCAAAGAAAATCGCGGCGGGGATGCTCGAGGTCGACGAGAAGGATGTCGCGTATTCGGCTGGCACGTTCAGCGTGCCGGGGACCGATATTGCGGCCGTGAGCTTCGCAAAAGTGGCGCGCATGGCCTATGTCGGCCACCGGCTTCCCGATGGGCTGGCGCCGGGGCTCGATGAAACCGTGTTCTACGATCCGACCGGCATGGGCTCGCCGTCGGGCGTGCATCTCGCCTATGTCGAGGTCGATGCGGAGACCGGCATTGTCAGAGTGCTCGATTACGTCGCCGTCGACGACGTCGGCACGCTGATTAATCCGCTGCTTGCAGCCGGCCAGATTCATGGCGGCGTCGTGCAAGGCATTGCGCAAGCGCTATACGAAGAGGTCAGCTACGATTCCGAGAGCGGACAGCTCCTGACCGGTTCACTGCTCGACTACGCCGTGCCGCGCGCCGAGCACGTCCCGAACATCACCTCGCTGTTCCAGGAGACGCCCTCGCCCACCAATCCGATCGGCGTCAAGGGCATCGGCGAGAGCGGCTCGATTGCCGCTCCTCCTTGCATGGTTCATGCCGTGCTCGATGCGCTGTCGCCCTTCGGCATCACGCATCTCGACATGCCGCTGACGCCGCCGCGGGTCTGGTCGGCAATCACGAAAGCGCGCGCCGGAGCAGACCAATGATCCCCTCAGCGTTCGACTATGTGCGCGCTTCCTCGCTCGCTGACGCGATCGGGCGAGCGCAGGGCGATCCTGACGCCAGCAAGTTCATCGCTGGCGGGCATACGCTGCTGCCGACACTGAAATTACGGCTGGCCTCGCCTTCCCTGCTGATTGATATCGGCGGCATCATCGATCTCCGCGGAATCGAGATCGGCGATGCCAGCGTCAGGATCGGCGCGCTGACGACCCATGCCGAACTGCTTGGCTGCGAGCCGCTACACGCGGCGCTGCCGATTTTCCGTCAGGCTGCGGGCATGATCGCCGATCCGCAGGTCCGCAATCGCGGCACCATCGGCGGCTCCCTCGCAAACGCCGACCCCGCAGCCGATTGGCCGGCCGTGGTCGCCGGTCTGAACGCAGACATCGAAATTGCCGGCGTGACCGGTTCCAGGCGCGTTCCAGCAAAGGATTTCTTTGTCGATATCTTTGCGACCCGGCTCGGGCCGGGCGAGCTTCTCACGGCGATCCACATCACCAGGCCCAAGCCGGACACCCGGTTCGGCTACCGAAAAATCCGTCATCCCGCGAGCGGCTATGCCGTGGTAGGCGTGGCCGCCTGCGTGCGCTTAAAGGACGGCATCGTTGCCGAAATTTCCGTCGGCGTCACCGGCGCGGCAAGTCATGCTTTCGCGGCCAAGACTGCGGCCGATTTCCTGACAGGAAAACCGCTGTCGCGCGTGAATATCGACAAGGCGGCCTTGTTGGCCAGCGAGAGCGTCGAATGCCTGTCGGACCACTACGCCTCGGCGGAATATCGCAAACACCTCGTCAAGACCGAGATCGTGCGGGCGCTATTTGCGCTTGCTTCGTGAGGTGCGCGGCTTGGCCGGCGCAGCACTACCGAACCGCTTGCGGTTGAACGGGACCGCGCCGGAGCCCGCCACAACCTCGACGTCTTCGAGACGCAGCGGCTTGCCGCCTGATGTCCTCAGCCTGGGATATTTGATCTCGCGCCCGGCACTGCGCTCCCTGAACACGACTTGCGGACCTTCGGGTTCGGCCAGCCAATCGTCGCCCCATTTCTTCAGCGCCAGATAGGCCGGAAAGAAATCGCGCCCCTGCTCGGTCAGGACGTATTCATAGCGCGTCGAGTGCTCGGGCAGCGGCACGCGCGTCATGATGCCGGCATCGACGAATTTCTTCAGGCGATTACTCAGAATGTTGGGCGCGATCCCGACATAATATTCGAATTCGTCGAACCGCTTCACGCCGTAAAACGCCTCGCGCAGGATCAGGATCGACCAGCGGTCGCCGACCACCTCCATGGCGCGCGCCATGGAGCATTCCTTGTTGGCGATACGGCCTCGCTTTGAGTCAGGCATGGCTTTCCCTGAACGGGGACTCACGTGCGGAATATCCGCATCTGGAGTGGCCCTGTCCAGCGTCTTTATTGCTCTCGTCATTGCGAGGAGCAAAGCGAAGAAGCAATCCAGTAGCCGTTTTTCGGCACCCTGGATTGCTTCGCGGAGCCTGTCATCGGGCGCGCATTCGCGCGACCCGTTGGCTCGCAATGACGATCAGGCCGCCTGACCGGGCGCAGCCAGCGGCTTGGCCGCGCCTTCGCCCTCCAGCGCACGGCGATGGGTGACGAGCACGCCCGCTTCCACAAGACGCTTCAGCTCCGCCTCGCTGACGCCGAGTTCAGAGAATACCGCGACATTGTGCTCGCCCTGGAACGCCGGCGTTCCGATTGGCGTCAATTCCTCATCGGAAAAGCGCCACGGCCGGCCCGGCAGGCGGTATTCGCCGCCGCTGCGGTCCGGTACATGCTGGACCGCGCCCCAATAGTCGCTCCACTCCGACGCGGTCAAATCCTTGATCGAGCGGATTTCGCCCATCGCGATCTTGGCCTCGTCGAACTGGGCATCGAGCGTTGCCATGTCCGGGAAGGTGAGGATCCACGATTGGATGATCTGGTGCAGCGCGCCGAAATTCAATCGCCGCGCGGCGGCGCTGGAAAAACGCGGATCGTCCATCAGGTCGACGCGCCGCATCGCCCGCAGCCAGGACGGAAACGTCCTGCTGCCGACGATGGAGGTCGCCACCGTGAAATGCTCACCCTGCGGCCCGGTGAAGAACGAGCAGTCCGTGGCACCAAGCACCGCGGGCTCGGCGCCGATATCGTCGTCCGACAGATCGACATGGGCGCGCTCATTGACCGCGAGCAAGGTCGCGGCCATCGCGACATCGATATATTGCCCCCTACCGGTTTTCTGGCGGCTGTTCAGCGCGGCGAGGATCGCGATCACCGCCTCTAGTCCGGAATAGACGTCGGCATGCGACAGGCTGTCGGTGCGCGGTTCTGAGAGCGCGCTGCCATAGTGGCGTACGCTGTTTTCGGTGAAGCCGGCCTCGGCCTGCACGGTTGGCGCGTAAGCCATCCGGCTCCGCCACGGGCCGCCCTGCCCGTAGCCGGTGATCGAGGCATAGATCAGCCGCGGGTTGCGCCTTGAAAGCGTCTCGTAATCGAGGCCGAAGAAACCCAGCGTGCCGGCGCGGAAATTTTCCACCACAATGTCGGCGGTGTCGCACAGTTTCAGCACCAGCTCATGGGCGCCCGGTAGATTGAGATTGATGCTGACGTTGCGCTTTCCAGCGTTTTGCTGCGCATAATAGCCGGACATCCCGTCGGTCGACGGGAACGCGAAACGCGAGACATCGGGGCTCGGCGGCTCGATCTTGATCACCTCGGCGCCCAGGTCCTGCAAGGTCCGCGCGCACAGCGGACCGGCCAGCACGCGGGAGAAATCGACGACGCGAAGTCCGCTGAGGGGGCCAGACATGTCATCGCCCCGCGAATTTGGCAAGGCCCGGCCCGTTCTTGCGGAACGAGGCGAGACCGGTCTTGAGATCTTCCGAGGCCCAGATCGGCGCCTGCACCTGCGCCATCGCCTCGTCAGCGGCAGCGACGCCCTCGTTGACGGCGATCGAGACGAGCTGCTTGGTCGCGGCATGCGCCAGAGTCGGCCCTTGCGCAAATTCCTCGGCGATCGCCATGGTTGTCTTTTCCAGCGACTCTTCGGGCACCGTGAGATTGATCAGGCCCCATTTTTCCAGGGTCGGCGCATCGTAGCGCCGCGCCAGCATCGACATTTCCTTGGCGCGCGCAGCGCCAATCCGCTGCACCTGGCGCTGGATACCGCCGAGCAGCGGATGCAGCCCGAGCGTCGCCTCGACCGAGCCGATCTTCGCCGAACTTGCCGCGATGATGTAGTCGCAGGACAGCGCGAGCTCGAGCCCGCCGCCGAGGCAGACGCCGTGAACGCTCGCGATCAGCGGGATCGGCAACAGTTCCATGAAGCGCAGGAACTCGACGCCGGTCAGCCGGCGGTTTTCCTTGCTCTGGTCCGCCTCGCCGGCGGCGACGCGCTTCTCGAAGATATCGAGGTCGGCTCCGGCCGAGAAATGCCGCAATCCGCTGCGGATCACGATCGCGCGGTGGCCTGCCTTTCGCGCCGCCTCGATCTGCTCCACGAGCGCGTTGATGAGTTTTGGGCCGAGCAGATTGTACGGCCGATAGACCATAGTCAGCACGGAGATATTGCCGCGCTCCTCGCGCGTCACCAGCACATCCTCGGACAAGGCTGCCTCCCGGATTGAGATGCGTGGGTTCGTCGCCACGCTGTCGGGAGACAGACTAGCTCATGGCTTGCATTGTGCAAGTCAAAAGATTCGGCGATGCGAGCGACGGCCAATCGGGTACTTGGATCGGCCGCCTCTTCGCTCAGTGCTTGTAGAACACCAGGGTCCGTAGCTCGATGCTTTCGCGCGGGGCTGCGTCAGGCGGCGTGGTCGGATCGATGAATGCGGTATGCGGCACAAAACGGGTGCGGCCATCGGTTGCGGAATCGTAGCACTTCAACAGCAACGCCTCGTTCGCCGTCATCTCGGGGATGTAGTACCAGCGGTGATTTGGGTTGTACTTCACCGAATAGGTCTCCCCGCTTCGGTTGGGGTAGATCAGATCGGAGGCGACAAGATCGCCCGGCGCCACGGTTTGGCCGTCGCACATCGCAAGCGGCGCATCGCGCAGCGGCCCCTTGAGCGGGCGCCACAGATTGATCACCTGCACGCGGCCTTTGAGAAGCTCATCCGCCTCCTCGGGCAGATGCTCGCGGACGCGGTTTCGGCCCGACAGATCGGTCTGATCGACATGGACCCGCGTTGCCGGTTGCCGCGGGCCGGCGCCACGAATGTCGGCGGCGCCCTCGACCCGCTTGCGCACGGTATGATCGAAGATGAAGACGCGATCGGCTTTCAACGTTGCCTTCAGGAAGGCCTCGGCAGCGGGATAGTAGACGTTTCGCACTTCCTTATCGTCGTAGAAATCCTTGACCACGGTCGGATGGCGAACCAGGGCAAAGCCTTCCCGGTCGAGTGAAATGCCTGATGCAATCAGGCGTGCATCGAAGATCGGCACCTGATGCGGTTCGGGCAGCGCCGTGGTCTTCGGCTCGCCCGGCGGCGGATCGAACGCGTAAGTGCGCGGTTTGTCGGCGGTGGGAGCGAGATAGTTGAGTTCGGCGGTGACGAACGGAAGCGATTCGATGTTTGACTGCTGAAGGCCCATGGCAATCTCCGAATTTCTGGTGGTTCCCCGTCATGTTGGCCTCGCCGCTTTCTCCGGCAAGCCCGCTTACGGAAATAGCAACGTTGCCGTTCTTGCAGGCGGCAAACGGGGAAAAACCTTATCGCGCGCACCACCCAGGCCGGATGGATATTCCCAA
>Ga0210408_10004020_pt1 | contig 13278 bp, 13 predicted proteins | sample IncBWH4MmetaG_FD_155471 | JGI IMG/M metagenome (GOLD analysis project Ga0210408, IMG submission 155471) | Forest soil microbial communities from Barre Woods Harvard Forest LTER site, Petersham, Massachusetts, United States - Inc-BW-H-4-M | ecosystem: Environmental > Terrestrial > Soil >...
AAGGGATTTAGTTTTTTTAACCAAATCCCTCTTAAAAATTTGTTTAAAGTCCTTATTTCATGTGCTTTAAGTTCACAGCGTACATAATTATGAAAGCGGCATCAAAGACCAGCATCAATGCAACTACTGCCATCCCCACACCTTCCATCGTACCGCCGCCGCTCATTGCCGACATTATTTCTTTACCTGCAAAAATAAATCCTATATAAAATAATAATTCACCTACAACATATACAAAGAAACCTCTACGCTGTAATTTCCACATCATTAACACTCCCATAAAAGAAATTAATGTGTAAATAAAACCCAGGTATTGAGAGATCTGCATAAAAGTATTTTCCTGAATGTCGGCCATTCTTTGTTCAAACTGATCTGCCATTTCCGGACTAAACTGCCTCATTTTTTCAACGCTTTCGGCAATATGTTCAGGACTGCTTTGAATAATGTTCCAAATCCCTCCGAGTAAAGAAAGTCCGCACATTATAAAACTTAACACGCAGAGCACAGTTAAAAATTGCGGGCGTTTAGGTTCCTGCATTGCTTGTTCAAATGAATTATCAATTTGCGTTTCCATGTTTTTAATATTTTAATCAAAAATAAAAAAAGTCGCCATATAAATAGCGACTTCTTTATAAAAGGTTGTAAACTGTTTTTAGTGGGCAGTAGAATCAGCCGGAGCAATTTCTTTCAATCCGTTTTGTAATGAATCAAGTGCTTGCTGCATACCTTCTTTCATGCCTTCACCCATTTTTTCTAATAATTCTTTTCCCGTATCACCGGCTGCTGCGTTTATCTCATGAACTGCAAAAATCAATCTTACCGACATAATTGTAGCGATAATTCCAATCACTAAACCTGCAATAGCCAAACCTTTTTTGCCATTGCCTGCTTTAGCTTTCATAAAGCCCATTATGCTTAAAAGCAAACCTACAACACTAAGAATTGTCCAAAAGATCGACAATCCCATGCCGCCACCTGCAAATGCGGCTAATCCGGCCATTGGAGCGACGATAAAGTAAAGTACTAAAGCTACTAGAGAAATTACGAATCCGGCTACTCCTAATCCTTTTCCGGCATTAGTTGGCGCTGTGTTATTTGTTTCTTCCATTTTTAGTTTTTTAATTGATTAATATTCTTCAAAAAAAAGCCAAATTTCAGAAGTACGCAATACTAAATCTTAAAGGTTATTAACAATTGTTCTTAACGAGGCATCATTATGCTAAGATCCACCTGGAATAATTGGTTTTTTGTTCAGCAGACACCGGATCTTTGAAAACGATCTTATGATTATCAAAATATGTTATGGCACCCTTAAGCTGCAAAGAAATTGTTTTTACTTTGCCTTGTGACGAAACGGTTAAAATAATTTCATTGCTTTTTCCCGAGGAATGCCTTTGGCAAAAATGCTGTAACCAATTATTTAAATCATTTTTTACTTCGATTGTATTCACCGACATGATTTCATCGCCAATTGAAAGACCCGCTTTCCAGGCAGGAGAATAAGGTGCTATTAGAATTACTTTTGTAAGATGAGCATGCTCGGCAACTTTAAATCCGAAACTGCTTTCACTTAGATGATTGTTTTTATGCTTTTGCATTTCTAAACCAACATATTCGAAACATTGAATTAACATTGGTTCAAAATCTTCTGTTCCGTAAACAAAATTTTTGAAAAAATATTTTAACGAAACTCCGGCTGCATCTTCACACAATTTAATTATATCCTGTTCAGTGTAACCTTTGTTCTTTTTTCCAAATTCATTGAACAAAATACGGCAAGCATCCTTCAATGATTTTTTATTCTGTGAATTTTTTAAAATTAAAATATCCAGCATAAACGCAACTAAATTGCCTTCATCATAAATAGATGTCTTACGGTAAGGAGCGCCGGACGCATAACCATCGAGCCAAGTTTCCCAACTGCTTTGCGCAACTGATAAGTTAAAGCGACCGTAATTATGAAAATGTTTATTTAAGCGTTCCTCCAGCGTTTCAAAATACTGTTCATCATTAAATACACCGGAAGTGCGCAACATTACATCGCCGTAATAAGTTGTAAAACCTTCGTAAACGTAACCCGTTCGCGCATAATTCTCTTTGGTGAAATCGTAAGGAAACATTTCTTGCGGACGAATATATTTTACATTCCAGCAATGAAATAATTCATGCGCGCTTACACCTAATAGATCTTCATAAGTTTTGCCTTCGTTTAAATGGTAACCCGGGCCGAGTACAATAACTGTGCTTTTTTGATGTTCAACACCGTGATAAAATTTAACGGGTAAAACATGAAATAAAAAATGATATTCATCAACAGGAAAGCCATTCCAAAAATTAATTTCCGCTTTTGTAAAAGCAGAAAAATGTTTTTTTATTTTTTCGAGATCGGGATCACATTCGCCATTGAAATGCAAATAAAATTTTATACCGTTTACTTCGTAAAAATCTGTTTTTATTCCTGCGCTTGCAATAAAAGGTGAATCGGCAAGCTCATCAAAATTTTTTGCTATTAATGTTTTTTGATCTGATCTTAACTGACAAGCGATCTTATAAGTATCAGGAATATCTAATTCCAGTGCATGCTCTTCATTCATTCTGTCGGGAACATACATGCATAAATGAACAGGATTCACATACATTTGTGTTTCATCTGCAAAACATGCACCGGCGTTTAATTCGTTTGCATAATAACTGTAAGTGATCTTTACTTCATTCACTTCTTTGGTATTCACACGCCAGCGATCTTTAGTCGTTTTTGTAAATTCCAAAACATTTCCTTTGGAATCAAATGCATCAACACGTTTTATATTCTTAGCAAAATTTCCTAACTCATACCTGCCCGGTCTCCAGGCAGGAAGTTGCAATTGTAAGGCGTCTGATTTTATATTGTCGATAACCAGATCCACATATATATAATGCGAAGCAGGATTTTTAAGGAATAATTTATATTTGATCATAGTTCTTTATTACGCTATAAAATTATAAATTTGAAGTCAGAATGCTAAGGTACTTTATATTTTTTATTTTTTGCAGCTTCAAGTTACTGTCTCAAGACCCGGATACTTTGCTTAACTCTATTTTACGCATTGAGAATGATACCGAGCAGGTTAATCAATTGTATAAACAAGGCTTTGACCTTGTGGATAAAGATCCAAAATTGGCTTATGCATACGCTCAAAATTGTGAAAGGGCAGCGCTGAAAAGCAAATCTCCACAACATATTTCTAAAAGTGATAATTTGTCAGGGATCTTATTTTATAAGCAAGGCAATTACAAAAAGGCACTTGTTTATTTTGAAAAATATTTTGCAGCTAACAAAGCTTTAAATAATATTTTAGGATTGGGTTATAGTTGCACTAATCTTGCTAATGCTTATTCGAAATTAAAACAATTACAGAAAGCCGAAAATTATTATTTACAGGCCATAAATTATTATAATACTCTGAATAATAAAACGGAGATCGCTAACGGACTCATTAACCTCGGAGTACTTAAACATGAACAAAAACAATTAGACGCCGCATTAGAAAATTACGAAAAAGCTTTACAAACAGGAAAAGAATTAAACGATTATGAGATCAAAGCCATTTGTTTAAATAATATGGCGCAGATCTTTTCGGATAAAGGTAATTATGAAAAAGCGCTCGCTTATAATTATGATGCGATGGAATTACGAGAGCTGATGGGATTAGATGTTGATAGGACGGATTCTCATTTAAGTATTGCTGAAATTGCGCTTAAACAAAAAAATATAAGTCTGGCAGAAGAAAATTTAAATTTAGCTATAGAACTTTGTAATGAATTAGAATATACTGAAGGGAAAATGCTTTATTACAAATTGTTTTCAGAATTACAATCTCAAAAAAATAATTACCGGTCGGCGTACGAAAATTTAAAACTTTACACGCAGCTAAATGATAGTTTGCTTTTGATACAGAACAGAGAACCTGAAAGCGATTTTAATGTGACCGGAGAATCCAATTACAATAGTGCTTCCGTTCCAATAAGAAATTTATGGTTATTAATTTTGCTTTTGTTATTTTTAATCATTATTCCATTTGTATTAATGCGTTACAAAAGATGAGCAAAAAAGATAAAAGCCGGGTGAATATCGTTTACTCAACCAATCCCGATTTTAAATACGAAACCGAAACTAATTTAAGCGTGCGCAGCTTGCCGCCGCAACAACAAAATTTAAAAGTATATTTAGACAGATTAGGCGGCGGAAAATTATTAAGCCGCGTTACCGGTTTTGTTGGGCCTGAAAGTGATTTAGATATTTTAGCCAAATTGTTAAAACAAAAATGTGGTGTTGGAGGCAACACAAAAAACGGGGAAATCTTAATTCAGGGTGACAACCGCGATAAAATAATTGTGATTCTTACAAAAGAAGGTTATAAAATAAAAAAAGCCGGGGGTTAAATTTTTATCATGAGAAAATATTTTCTTCTCCTTTTTCTAATTCTCCATTACGGAATCTACTTTTCGCAGCAAAACGTTATAGATTCTTTACAACACGTTTTAAAAACAGTTCAAGAAGACACTAATAAAGTAAATTCATTAAATTTACTTAGCCGGTTGCAGATGAACAGTGATCTGTTTAAAGAAGGATTCGTTAACGCACAATATTCCAAAAACCTTTCAAACAAACTTCATTATCAAAGAGGCTTAGGCAATGCCTTAACTAATTTGGGAAATTATTATATGCAGAAGGGTGATTATGCCAAATCTTTGGCAGAATATCTGGAAGCGTTAAAATCGGCTGAGGAAAGAAATGATAAAAAGGGAATCGCAGGTTCCTATAATAATATAGGAAACATTTACCGATATAATAGTGACTATCCGAACGCGGTCGAATTCTTTTTAAAAGCTTTAAATTTATTTGAAGAACTTAAAAATAAAAAAGGGATTAGTGCTGTGTACGCTAATTTAGGAACTGTATACACTTATTTAAAAGAACACCAAAAAGCACTTAACTACTTTGAAAAATCGCTGGCAATTAGTGAAAAATTACAAAACAAATTTGAAATTGCAGTAAGCCTCATGAATATAGGGAATGTTTATCTTGATCTGGGTGATTATCCTAAAGCTTTAGATTATCAAATAAAATCGCTAAAAATAAAAGAAGAAATAAACGATAAAAAAGGAATACAAGCCACAATATCAAACATTGGGTTAATTTATTCAGAGTTCGGTGAAAAAGAAAAAGCACTGGAGTACCATTATAGGGCATTGAAGTTAGCTGAAGAGATAGGCGATAAAGAAAGCATGGCCATTTCTGAATGCAATGTTGGAATAAATCTGGTTAGGTTTAATAAATTCGATGAAGCGCTTACTCACGCGCTTAAGAGCTTGGAACTTGCTAAAGAAACAGGCACTTTATTAGATCGGGCAGAAGCTGAAAAATTACTAAGCACCATTTACGAAAAGAAAAAAGATGGTTTAAAAGCCATGGAACATTTTAAACTATTTCAACTCTTAAATGACACTATTGCAAACGATGAGAATACCAAAAAGATTGTGACAGCCGAAATGAATTTTGAATTCACTAAAAAAGAAGCCATTTCCAGGTTAGAAAAAGAACGATTAGCCAATCAAAATCAAATTCAGCTTTTACAAATAAGCCGCAGAAATTATATTGTTCTGGGTTTGGGCGTTTTGTTACTGGTTATTATTAGCATTGCCTGGCTGGTGTTGCGACAAAATAAATTAAAGTCGGAACAAACCGCGATACAACTTGAACAAAAATTATTGCGTTCTCAAATGAATCCGCATTTTATTTTTAATGCACTGGCTACTATTGAAAGTTTCATTTATGAGAACCAACCCAAAGAGGCCGGCCGGTATCTTTCGGACTTTGCAAGATTGATGAGATTGATTCTGGATAATTCGACTACAGAATACATTACCCTTGAAAAAGAAATCAAAACACTGGAATATTATTTGAGTTTACAAAAATTACGTTTAGAAAATAATCTGCTTTATATCATAAATGTTGATGACAAATTAGATATAAACGATGTTTTAATTCCACCAATGTTAACACAACCCTTTATTGAAAATGCCATTGAACACGGATTCAGAGGGAGTAAACAAACGGGAGAAATTACAATTTCGTTTAAAGAGCTTAATAATCAATTAGTGGTTGAAGTCAAAGATAATGGTATTGGCATTAATAAAGCAAAAGAAAACGAAAAACAGAAACACCATAAATCAATGGCGCTTCAAATTACCAAAGAACGTTTATACGTATTAAATAAATCGAAAACACAAAAACTGAGTTTTTCTGTGTCCGATATTTCAGACGAATCACGGCAAAGTACAGGAACTAAAGTTATTTTTTCAATCCCTCTTTGAAAAACATTGTTTTTATCACTTTTTTTACTAGTTTTATAGAGTGCAAACATTAAGCATAGTTATTGTTGATGACGAGAAAAGGATAAGAACTTCGCTTTGTCATTTATTAACTATGTATTGTCCTGGAGCAACAGTTTTGGCAGAAGCAGAAAATATTGAAAGTGCTGCTGCGGAAATTAAAAAACACCGGCCCGATGTTGTGCTTCTTGATATCGACATGCCTGACGGTACCGGATTCGACCTCATCAAAAATTTAAGCCCGATAAATTTTAAAGTTATTTTTATAACTGCTTTTGATAAATACGCAGTTCAGGCTTTTAAATACAGTGCGCTTGATTACTTATTAAAGCCTGTGAATCCTGATGAATTAGTAAACGCTTTGCAAAAAGCACAACAGCAATTGCAAACAGAGGAGTTGAGTATAAAATTAAATACGTTTATCAGTAATATGTCGAACATTGGCCGCGAAGCCAAAAAAATTGTATTAAAAACACAGGATATGGTTCACGTATTAAATATAAGTGATATCGTTCGTTGCGAGGCTGACCGCAATTACACAAAATTCATTTTATCATCGGGCAAAAATATTTTGGTGAGCGGTTCTTTAAAAGAATACGACGATATGTTAAGTCAGGATAAATTTTTCCGTTCTCACCATTCCCATCTTATTAACTTATCTTATATCGACAGAGTAGAAAAACAAAACGATCAGTTAGTGATGAAAGATTCATCACTGGTACCACTTGCCACCCGAAAAAAGGAAGCGCTTCTTCAGCTTCTCGAAAAAAACTAAAAAGCATCCGTTTATCAATTTAAAACGCGGGTTCATTAGATCCAAGCGCCGGTACATCTATTATTCATACCCTCGATTTTCAACGGATATTTGAGTCAAGTTAAAATCAATGCCATGAAAAAACTGATCAGTATTAAAACCTTTGCATTACTTGGATTAATGTTAGCATTCACTGCCTCTGCACAGGACTCGCCAAAGTTCTACAGCGATAATGGAACCAAAGAAGTTACCGGTGATCTGGATTGTGCATCGCTTAACGATCTGCTTTTAAAAATTCCAATTCCTCCATCGGCTTTTAAATATGCTAAAGTGGAATTAATGGTGGTCATTAATTTACATACAAAACCATTTGGTGAGAGCAACGAAAAAAAACTTACCTATGGATTATCGTATGAACAAAAAAAATTCGATATGCAGTTTGGCGGTAAAACAGAAACAAGTTTTTGGCTGGTGAACAAAGGCGGCAAGGGTGATTTTTTATACGAATGGATAAACGATCCAATAAGCAAAGGTGATCTCTGCGGAAGCACAAAAAAAGAAAAGGTAGATGTAGAATTTACATTTTACGGATATATTAAAACTTCGGAAAATAAAAGCTATACTGAATACAATAATACCTGGAACACCATTCCGGTTTACGATGAAGGGACTTTAATGGGCAAAGCCGATCTAGCAGTTCTTCAAAAATCAAAATGAAGAAAAATTTCTAAAAACTAAGTTAAACTTATATAAACCAAAAAAAATGGAAAACAATTCAAACAAAAAAATGTTATCGCTTGCAACATCAGTAAGCATGATACTTTTAAGCGCCAGCGCCTTTATTCTTTCGGTTAATCACACTTTTGCCGACTCTCCGGTACAAAAAACCGGATTTAATATTCCTCAGAAGACCGGAGTAAGTTCGGGCTGCGAAATTTATCCTTTTGGAGTTGTAGCAGGCAAAGCTTATTGGATAGAATATAATTCAACCGGATGGAATTTTAAGGCATCCACAATTTCGAAATGGACCGAAGATTAATTAATAATTCTAAAAATTAATATTAACCTATAAAAAATAAAAAAATGGAAAACACAACATCGACAAATGCCGGTAAAGGCTTAGGCGTAGCCGGTTTCGTAATTGCTTTAGTTGCATTAGTATTATGGATATTCATCAGTGGTGCAGCAGTATTATCGGCGGTAACCGGAGGAGGAATGGGCCTCGCGATCTTCTGGATAATTGTAAGCGTTTTAGGAACTGCCTTAAGTGTAATGGGTTTTATGAAAGCAAAAAGTGGTAACGGTAAAAAAGGTTTAGCTATTACCGGTTTAATTCTTGGATTGATCGCAACGGGCTTATCGGTTCGTACAGTATTTGCTGTTAAAGAAGCGCATGCAATAATGGCTGGCATGGGTGATGCAGGAAAAGAGATGATGAGCAAAATGGAAGAAGGATTAAAGAACTTGAATACCACCGTGGATTCTCTTCAAAAAGAAAAGCCTGCAACGGAAACTGCAAGCCAGTAATAAATAAAATTTTTAAAACTTAAATCCAAAACGCCATGATACCAATAGAACTTCAAAAAAACGCGCCACGCGATATTCAATATACCAATGATCTGTTTAAAACGAACAGGAAAAAAGTGCGAAGTATTTTTATAGGATCTTTTTTACTTATTCCACTAATGGCAGTATTATTTTGGTGGAAATTCAACGATGCGGTATCGGGAGTTTTATGGGGAATTGGACTTACAACTTTTTGCGAACTTTTCGGTCTTGCTTTAATGATGAATGCAAAAAAGGCAGTGAACTTATGCCAGAATGGTTTAGTAACAATGGCAAGTGTTCAAAAAGCTAATATAACAGGCAATACAGGTAAGTATACAACAGCAGATTCGGCAGGTTATATTTTTATAAATGTTATCTACAAAGAAAACCTGGGACGCGAACTAAAAGGTATGGTTTCATTTATTGGTTCAAAAAAAGAAATCGATCTTAAAGAAGGCGACCAAGTCCCATTACTTTATTTGAATGAAAAACCTGAAACTTTTATTCTTTATTCTGAAAGTTTAGGAATTTCAACCATTGGTAAAGCCAAATACATTTAATAAACAGTTATTCATAGTAAACAGAAGTTTTAAAAAACACGGCGCCGGATAACAAAAATCGTGCGCGGGTATATCTGCTTAAAATGTCCTGCTGTTATGCAATAATTTAGATTAAAATTTAAAAACATGAAAAAAATTCTACACACTATCGCCCTGATCGCAGCATCAAAGCTAATGCTCGCTCAATCCATTCCAAATGGCGGCTTCGAAAACTGGAATGTTACTTCTTACAACGACCCGATGTATTGGCATTGTTCTAACGATGATAACAAAGGAAATCCGGTTAATGTAACAAGGCTTACGGATCCTTATCACGGCACATACGCTGTACTACTTTCAACAGTTATGACAGGAACAAATCTAAACATTGCTTATATTGCTAACGGAGATCCTACGAAGATCAATGGTCAGGGAATTCCATACAATCAACAAGCTACAGGATTTAGTTTCCGTTATAAATGCAACATTCTTACCAATGACTCAGCTTTGGTATGGGTGATCTTCAAGAAATCAGGCGTAAAGATCGGAGAATACATTAAGAAAATAACCGGCACGCAAACAAATTATACACTCGGGTCCATGACCTTCTCATTGTCGCAGACGCCGGATAGTATGATCTTCGCAGCAGCATCAAGTAATCCTTTCAATTATACCGGTCCGGCCGGAAGTACATTCCAACTCGACAGTATGCTATTTGCAGGTGTTTCAAATCAGCCCTTAAATTTTAACGGAAGCTTCGAATTATGGCAAATAGTAAGCAGTGCAGATCCTTTGGGATGGTCAGTTAATTCAAGCAACACCAATTCGCAAACTACTGATAAATATTCCGGTAATTACGCCCTCAGATTACAAAGTATATCCAGCGGTACGGTTGCTTATCCCGGTAATGCTACCAATGGGATTCCTTCACCAAGTACAACTCTAGGTGGTAGTCCTTTTTCGAATCAGATCGATACACTGATATTCTATTATAAATATGTACCGACAAATAGTAATGATAGTGCAATGGTTAGCCTGAATTTCAAAAAGAATTTTACGTATTTCTCAGCATTCACAAAATTATTTCCTGCAACCGGTACTTACACTCAGGCGAAAATGCCGATCAATCTTAGCATGGCTCCTGATACACTTATTATGTTCCTTAATTCTTCCAAAAGCTGGACCCTTCCGAGTTCTTATGCAGGTGCAGAATTCAAGATCGATAATATGTACATGACATCTCAGGTTGTTCCGGTAACTGATTTTTCGGTCACGACAGCTTGTGCCGGACAAAACTTACTGGTGCTTGACAATTCATCAAATTTACCAACAGCATATTCATGGACGTTAGCAGGCGCTACTCCTTCAGTATCCACTGCTCAAAATCCTTTAGTGATGTATAATACTCCTGGCACATATACTATCATGCATCTAGTTTCCAATTCATTTGGTAACGGAAGCGTTGTTACAAAAACGATCACCGTTAATTTAACACCTACGCTTTCTGTTACCGGCTTCAACAATGTATGCAGCGGTAACACAGTAATTCTAAGTGTAACCGGTGCTTCCACTTATACCTGGATGGCAGGACCGAATACTTCAACAATAGCTGTAAGTCCGACAATAACTACATCTTTTTCTGTTATGGGAACCACTACGGGATGTATGAACACGGCTTATATGACCGTAACGGTAAATCCATCACCAACCATTACCGCAACATCAAGTTCAAGTATGATTTGCGCAGGGAATAGCGCAACACTAACTGCGAATGGCGGAACATCTTATACATGGACTCCAGGTGGAGTTGCAACTACAATTGTAGTTAGTCCAACGGTCACCAGCACTTACACCATTGTGGGAAAGAACAGTATTGGCTGCAATACCACTATATTATTTACACAAAGTGTTAGTCCATGCACGGGTATTAATGAAGCACAGGCAAATGGTGCTGCATTAATGATCTATCCTAATCCAAATAATGGCTCGTTTACTTTAAGAAGTGAAGGCGATGATAGAATTGTAATAACAAACGATCTTGGGCAAATAATTAAAGTAATTGAATTAAATAATGATAACAATCATAGGTTCTTACTTGAAGGTTTAGCCGAAGGTGGTTATTTGGCGAGTGGAATGCATTCAAGATTTAAAATAATGGTAATTAATTAGTTTAGAACGCCGGTTTATTTAATCAGTGCGCCCGCTAATAATTAGCGGGCGCCTTTTTAGAAGCATTTGCTTATAATTTATTAAAAAAAATAACGTACTTTAGATTAAAATTTAAAATTAACTATAACCCAATACTAAAATGAAAAAACATCTACTTACTCTTGCAATTTTTGTTGGCGGAATAACAACTTTGTTCTCCCAAACAATTCCTAATGGTTCTTTCGAGAACTGGACATCAACAAATTACGGTATTCTTCAAAATTATACCTTTCAATCTGCAAATTTCCAATCTCTTCAGCAGATCGGAATGTCAACCATAACTCAAACTGCCGATCCTTATAGCGGTTCTTATGCTGTTAGGTTAGATACTAAAACTAACGGTATTGATACTGCTTTTGGTTTTTTTATTAATGGAATGCCTTGCGGTCCAAGTAACCCTAATCCGGGAGGAACTCCTTACGCGTTAAAACCAACCGGATTCACCGGCCGTTACAAATGTTCTGTTCCCGTAGGTGATACAGCTCTTGTATTTGTTTCGTTTAAGAAAAATAATGTTGTATTGCCGAATGGGTTTTACCTGAAAAAGTTTTATGGAACGCAATCTTCTTACGCTGCTTTTAGTTTCTCCATTAATTTAGCTTCATTCCCTGATTCAGTGGTAATTGGTGCTGCATCAAGTAATGTCCTTGGTAATAATTTCAATGGTCTACCCGGAAGTATGCTGCAATTAGACAGTATTAATTTTAAAGGAGCTGCAAATCCGGTGAATTTGAATGGTAGTTTTGAAAACTGGACAACGGGTACTTATAACAGTTTAAACAGCTGGCAAATACAAGGTGATTCTGTGGCACGGAGCACATCTGCATATACAGGAAGTTATGCTGTTGCACTTCAGGTTCTGGGAAATCACGGCGGGTGCAGCAGTAGCGGCGGCGGACTTAATTTTGATCAGATTACCACCGGAAAATTTACTAATTCGGGTCCACCAAAAGGTGGCCGTCCTTATACACTTCAAAATGATTCTTTGATTGGTTATTACAAATTTGCACCACTTGGAGGTGATACTTCCTTTGTTTCATGGGGCGCTAGCAAATCAGGTTCAAATATTGCAAATGGAATGCTCCAATTTACCGTAGGAACCGGCGGAGTGTACAAACGTTTTACTACTCCTATTACAATCGGATCAATGCCTGATTCTTTACTTGTAAGTATTGATGCAGGTTTGTGGCCGGGTACGCCAAGCAAAATAGGAAGTAAACTTTGGGTTGATGGAATTCAATTAAAATCTCAGGCATTAGGTTTGCCTTTAATTTTTATGGGAACACAATATCTTGGCGTGTATCCAAATCCAAGCAATGGCATTTTTAATTTGGTTTACGATTCTGAAATTAATGAACCTCTTAGTTTGCAAGTGTTCAATGAAACCGGACAATTGGTTTTATCGCAGCAGTTGCAGAACAGAGGGGCAAAAAATAAAATTGATATCAGCAATTTAGGAAGAGGATTATATATTTTAAAAACGGAACAGCAAGGGGTTATTTCTACCAAGCGTGTTTTAGTTCAGTAATTTAAAATTTTACAAAACAAAAAAGCCGTCGCACAATTGTTGACGGCTTTTTTTTACCCAATTATTAATTTAACATGAATAAACCATTTTAATCGAGTATTATCTTTTTAACCTGTGAATGTTTGCCTTGCTGAATTTTTACAAAGTAAACGCCTTTGGTATTGCTGCTGATGTCGATCGCTTTATTATAATCACCGCTAAAGTTTGGTAATTTTTCACTGTAAACTTGCTTGCCTTGCGTGTCGTACACTGTAACTTCAGCATCGGCTTTATTTTTCAAATTAAAATTCAGATTAAATTTTCCGTCGTTTGGATTCGGATACATT
>Ga0210408_10004021_pt1 | contig 13273 bp, 17 predicted proteins | sample IncBWH4MmetaG_FD_155471 | JGI IMG/M metagenome (GOLD analysis project Ga0210408, IMG submission 155471) | Forest soil microbial communities from Barre Woods Harvard Forest LTER site, Petersham, Massachusetts, United States - Inc-BW-H-4-M | ecosystem: Environmental > Terrestrial > Soil >...
CGCTCGACCAGGAGTCGCTGCGCCGCCGCCTGGGCGACCTGTTCTCCCTGGAGGAAGCGCCCCTGCCGCGGCGCGCCGCCTGGTGGGAGCCGGCGCGGGAGTGGCTGCGCAAGTGAGCGTGCTCACGCGGCACTGGGAGCTGAAGGTGCTCGCCCTCGTGGTCTCCATGGTGTTGTGGGCCTTCGTGATGACCTCCGAGAAGGCCGACGTGGTCGTCGCGGCGCCGATCGAGCTGGACGGCATTCCGGCCGGCCTCGAGGTGAAGGGGGAGCGGCCGGACAGCGTGGACGTGCAGCTGCACGGCCTGCGGGTCGCGCTCGATCGCCTCGGCACCGACCGCGTGCGGGCGCGTCTGAGCCTGGCCGGCGCGCGGGCGGGAGAGGTGACCGTGCGGGTGCAGCCGGAGCAGATCGTGGTGCCGCCCGGCGTCACCGTCATCCGGGTGAATCCGTCGCGCGTGCGCCTCGTCCTGGGATCCGTTCGCTCGTGAGCCGGGTGCTCGGCATCGGTGTCGACCTGACCCAGATGGTCCGGATGCGGCGGGTGGTGGCGCGCTGGGACGAGCGCTTTCTCCAGCGGGTGTTCACCGAGCAGGAGATCGCCTACTGCCGGCGCCGCCGCGATCCCATCCCCCACTTCGCGGCGCGCTTCGCCGCGAAGGAGGCGACCCTCAAGGCCCTCGGCACCGGGTTGCGCATGGGGGTGAACTGGCGCGAGCTCGAGGTGCGGCGGGAGCGGGGCCAGGCCCCCACCATGGAGCTCTCGGGCCGCTCGCGCGAGATCGCGCTCGCCAAGGGCGGCCGGCAGGTGCTCCTCTCCCTCACCCACGACGGCGACTACGCGATGGCGCAGGCCATGCTGATCGGGGACGGCGCCGATGACGAGGCGAGGCGCCGCTAGCGTGGCGCTCGGGCTCGCCCTCGTCGTCCAGGGCTGTGCCGGGCTGATCGCGGGCAAGGATTCGGCGGAGGCGCCGCCCGCCCCCCCCGCGGGCTCGACCGCGCCGGTCGCGGGCGAGGTGCAGGTCGAGAAGGGCCGGCCCGGGATGGTCATCGCGGCCCCACACGGCACCTCGGACAGCGCCACCGATCTCATGGGGCGCGACCTCGCGAAGCTCACCGGCTTCGGCCTCGTGGTGGTGACCGGCTACACGCACGTCGACGCGTCGGGCCGCCGCTACAACGTCAACCGGCCCACCGAGAGCGCCCCCGGCGCTTCGGCGCGGAGCGAGGCGGAGACCGAGCCCGCGCGCCAGGTTTACCAGGCCTATCGGCGGCAGGTGACCGAGGCCGCCCAGGGCCCGGTCCGTCTCTACGTCGAGGTGCACGGCAACATGCGCCCGGAGAGCGCGGGCCGCATGGAGATCGCGACCGTCGGCGTGAGCCGCGACGACGCCTGGCGGCTCAAGGCGCTGCTCGAGATGATCCGCGACGCGCGCCTGCCCGCCGAGGGCGACGTCCCGCGGCTCGAGATCTGGATGGAGCCCTACGATTCGCTCTGGTACACCGCCTCCGCGGCCAAGCAGTCGGGCATCCTCGGGCAGACGCGGCTGGCGCTCCACATCGAGCTGCCGCGCGCGGCCCGGACCACCTACCGGGAGGCGTACACCACGGTGCTCGCCGACTTCCTCATCCAGGCGGCGGCCCTCCTCCTGCCCGCGCGCTGATCCCGTGCGGCCCATCTTCACCGCGGCCGAGATGCGCGCGCTGGACGCGCGCGCGATCCGCGAGCTGGGCGTGCCGGGCTCCCAGCTCATGGACGCGGCCGGCTCCGGCGCGGCCGCGCTCATCACCCGCTGGCTCGCGCCGATCCGCGGCCGCCGGATCGTGGTGGTGTGCGGCAAGGGCAACAACGGCGGAGACGGCTACGTGGTGGCGCGCCGGCTGCGGGCCCGCGGCGCCGCAGTGACGGTGTGCTCCACCGCGCGGCGCGACGAGGTGCAGGGCGACGCGGCGGAGGCCCTCGCGGGCTGGCGGGGCCGGATCGAGGCGATCGACGCGGGCCCGGACCCCGGCGCGCTCGTGCGCGCGCTCGAGCGGGCCGAGGCGGTGGTGGACGCGCTGCTCGGCACCGGCCTCACCGGGCCGGCCCGCGGCCAGGTGGCGGTCGCCATCGAGGCCATCAACGAGGCGGGCCGGCGGGGGATCCCGGTCATCGCGCTCGACCTGCCCTCGGGGCTCTCCTCCGATCACGGCGCGCTGCTGGGGCCCACCGTGAAGGCCACGCGCACCGTCACCTTCGCCGGGCTCAAGCGGAGCCTGCTGCTCCATCCCGCCGCGGCCCAGGCCGGGGCGGTGGAGATCGTCGACATCGGGGTGCCGGCCGACCTGGCCGCGCGGGATATCACCACCTGGCAGCTCGAGGCCGCCGACGTACGCCGCTACTTTCCCGCGCGCGAGGCCGACGCCCACAAGGGGCGCTTCGGCCATCTCCTGGTGGTGGCGGGCTCGCGCGGCAAGACCGGCGCCGCGGTGCTCGCCGCGCGCGCCGCCCTGCGAAGCGGGGTCGGCCTCTGCACGATCGCGACGCCCGCGTCGCAGCAGCCGATCGTCGCCGCGCAGGCGCCCGAGTACATGACCGAGGCGCTGCCCGAGACCGCCGCCGGCAGCCTCGCCCTGGCCGCGCGGGAGCGCGTGCTCGAGCTGGCGCACCGGATGGACGCGGTCGCGCTCGGCCCCGGGCTCTCGCTCCATCCCGAGACCCAGGAGCTGGCCCGCGCCCTGGTGGCCGAGGTCGAGCGTCCCCTGATCGCGGACGCGGACGCGCTCAGCGCGCTGGCCGGGCACCTCGATCTGCTGCGCCGCGCCCTCGGCCCGCGCGCGCTGACCCCGCATCCCGGTGAGATGGCGCGCATGCTGGGCGCGACGATCGAGGCGGTGCAGTCCGACCGGATCGAGATCACCCGGAGCTTCGCGCGCGACCATCACGTGGGCCTCGCGCTCAAGGGCGCGGGCACCGCGATCGGCGGGCCCGACGGGCGCGTGGCGATCAATCCCACCGGCAACCCGGGCATGGCCAAGGGCGGCTCGGGCGACGTGCTCACCGGCATCGTGGGCGCGCTGCTCGCCCGCGGCCTCGACCCGGTCGCGGCGCTCGAGGCGGGCTGCTACCTCCACGGCCTGGCCGGCGACCTGAGCGCGGCAGAGCGGGGCGAGATCGCGATGATCGCGGGGGACATCGTCGAGACGCTGCCCGCCGCGCTGCGGGCCCTCACGAGCGCGGCGTCGTGAGTCGGCAGACGCTCCGCTCGCACGATCCGGCCGAGACCCAGGCGATCGGCGAGCGGCTCGGCGCCCGCCTCGGCCCCGGCGCGGTGGTCGCATGCACCGGCGAGCTCGGCGCGGGCAAGACGTGCTTCCTGCAGGGGCTCGCCCGCGGGCTCGGCGTGACCACCGGCGTGACGAGCCCGACCTTCGTGCTGATCAACCAGTACCGGGGCCGGCTCCCGGTCTACCACCTCGACGCCTACCGCACCGGCAGCCTCACCGAGCTGGTCGATCTGGGGCTCGAGGAGATGCTGCACGGCGACGGGGTCACCGTGATCGAGTGGGCCGACAAGCTCCTGCCGCTCCTGCCCGCGGCGACGATCCGCGTGCACCTCGACGGGCTCGGCGACGAGCCGCGCGAGATCACCATCGACGAGCCCGTATCCGATCCGGCGCATTGATCTCGCCCGCGCGCGCGTGCTACCGCATGCGCATGGGTGGGGCGGGCGGCGGCATCGGGCGATGGCCTGCGGAGGACCGGCCCCGCGAGCGCCTCTACCACAAGGGCCCGGAATCGCTCGCCGACGCGGAGCTGCTCGCCATCCAGCTGGGCACCGGGCTCGCCGGCTGCAGCGCGATGGACATGGCGCGCGATCTCCTGGGCCGCTACGGCTCGCTCTCCGGCCTGGCCGGCCGCGGGATCGCGGAGCTGGCCGCCGTGCGCGGCGTCGGGCCGGTGAAGGCGGTGCGGCTCGCCGCCGCGTTCGAGATCACCCGGCGGCTGCGGTCGCGTAACGGGCAGGGGCGCGTGGTGCTGGGCAGCCCGGAGCAGGTGTTCGCCCGCTACGGGCCACTGATGGAGGACCTCAAGAAGGAGGTCTTCCGGGTGGCGCTGCTGGACGCCCAGAACGGGCTCCTCCGCGACGTGGTGATCTCGGAGGGCACGCTCTCCGCGAGCCTGGTCCACCCGCGCGAGGTCTTCAAGCCGGCCATCTTGGAGTCGGCCGCCTCGATCATCCTGCTGCACAACCACCCGAGCGGCGATCCGACCCCGAGCCGCGAGGACCTCCGGCTCACCCGGCAGCTCGTCGAGTGCGCGGATCTGCTCGATCTCCGCATCCACGACCACGTCATCGTCGGGCACGAGCGGTTCATCAGCCTGGCCCAGCGCGGGGCGCTGGCCGGCCCGGGCCGGGCCTCGTAGCCCTCTGGCTAGCCCTTGGCGAGCTTCTCGACCTCCTTCTTCGACAGCGACTGGATGCGGGCCAGGAGGCCCTTCACCTTCCGCTCCGAGGCGTGGTCCGCCAGGATCAGCTTCTTGGACTTCGTGCCGGTGACGATGTAGGCCACCCAGTCGTCGAGACTCGGCGTGCCCCGCCACGCCACCGTGAGACCGTTGAGCCGCATCCGCTTCCTGCCCTCGATCTTCGCCAGTGGCTTCCGGCTGGCCTCCATACGCGATCGTCTCCTCCTCGGAAGGGTGCACTGCGCGCGCGCCACGCAACCTTAGGGATGGGTCCGTGCCCTGTCAAGGCTTCGTTTGGCCGCAATGAAAGCGTAATTTGGCGCGGGTGCGCGCGTGAGCCTGCGTGAATGCTGCCTGCGATGCGGGGGCTCGCGGCGGTGGACGATCAGAGCGTCACTTTTCGAGGCCCCCCCTCTCGGAGCCCGTCGTAGCGTGCGTTTTTCGCGATTGTGGACGGCTGTGGATAAGTGGATAACCTGTGGGTTATTTCCGCGGGGCCTTCGCGAGCGCATCGAGGATGCGGCGCGGCAAGAGCGGCCCTCGCGTGATGAAACCGGTGAAGATTCCGCACGCCGTCGCGCCCGCGTCGAGGGCCCGGCGCGCCGCGTCGGGGGTGTCGATGCCCCCGGTCGCGATGAGCTCCAGGCGGCCGCCGAAGCGCTCGCGCACCCGGCGCACGTTCTCGAGCGTGGTCGCGAGGAGGGCCGGGCCCGAGAGACCCCCGGTCCGCTGCGAGAGCCGCGGCTCGTCGACGCGACGGGTATTGCCGTAGTTGACGATGGTGATCCCCGCGTCGAGCGCGGCCGGGATCGTGATCTCCTCGTTGGTCTCCCGGAAATCGGGCGAGATCTTCACGATGAGCGGCTTGGCGGTGGCGGCCCGCACCGCCCGGAACACGTCCTTCAGCTCGGCGGGCCGGGTGGACCAGCCGTAGACCAGCTTGGTGTTGGGCGAGGAGATGTTGAGCTCGACCAGCTCGCCGAACTCCTGGAGGCCCGCCACCACGCGCACGTAGTCCTCCGCGGACTCGCCCGCGGCGGCCACGATCAGCGGCACGCGGTGCGGCAGCGCGGCCAGGGCGGACCGGTAGGCGTCGAGCCCGGGGTTCTTGAACCCGTTGCAGTTGACGAGGCCCGGGCCCTCCGCGGTCTGGATGCGCACGAGGTTCGGCTCGGGATGGCCGGGCCGCGGGCCGGGGGTGATGCTCTTGGCGGTGACCGCGCCCCACCCGAGGCCCATCGCGCGGCGCAGGATCGCGGTGTCGTAGTACATCGAGGAGAGGATCAGCGGATTGGCGAGGCGCACGCCGCCGAGGGTGATCGCGAGCCGCGGATCGGGATTGCGGAAGATCGCGAGGCGGTCGAGCGGCAGGTGACGCAGACCCCACTGGCCCATCGCGACCGCGGTGCGCTCCGGCAGCCGCGCCAGCACGCCGCGATAGAACGCGCGGTAGAGGAGATCGAGGGCGCCGACCATGTCGTGGGTTGCGCGCATGATATCCTACAACCATGTCGCAGGACACCACGCGCCGCTTGCTGAGGGAGTTCGGCGTCGCCGTCACGAGCTTCGAGGACGCGGTCGAAGGTGGGCAGGGCGAGGCCGCGCGGACGGCCGAGGGGTTGCTCCGCGAGCACATGAAGGAGCTGATCGGGCTCGTCGAGCGTCTGTCCGAGCAGGCCGCCAAGCTGTAGCCCCGCCGGTGCCGGCCCGGCGCATCGTCTCCCTCATCCCCAGCATCACCGAGATCCTGTTCGCCCTCGGCGCGGGTGACCGCGTGGTCGGCTGCACGATCTACTGCACCGAGCCGCCCGAGGGCGTGGCCACCAAGACCCGGGTCGGCGGAGAGAAGAACCCCAAGCTCGAGGTCATCCGCGATCTCGGAGCGGATCTCGTCATCGCCAACGTGGAGGAGAACGTGCGCGAGCACGTCGACACGCTGCGGGCCTGGGGCATCCCGGTCCACGTCACGTACCCGCGCACCGTGGCCGACGGCATCCGGCTGGTGGGGGAGCTGGGCGAGCTGCTGGAGGTGGGGGAGCGGGGGCGTGCCCTCGAGCGCGCGCTCCGGGCGCGCTACGACGAGGTGCGGGCCGCCGGCGCGGGGCGGCGGCCGCGCCGCGTGTTCTGCCCGATCTGGCGCCGGCCCTACATGACGATCAACGGGGACACCTACGTCCACGACATGCTCGCGGTGACCGGCGGCGCCAACGTCTTCCGCGACGAGGCCACCCGCTATCCCGCGGTCACGCTGGAGCAGGTGGTGGCCGCGAACGTGGAGGTGATCCTGCTCCCGGACGAGCCCTATCGCTTCCGGCGCGTCCACGCCGAGGACTTCGCCCCGTATCCGGACCTGCCCGCGGTGCGCGACGGGCAGATCCACCTGGTCGACGGCAAGCTCCTGTCCTGGTACGGCCCGCGGATCGCGGAGGCCCTCGAGGTCCTCCCGCCGCTCTTCGCCGCCTAGCGGCGGCGCTTCGGCTTGCGGGCCGACGCGCGGGCGGCCCGCGCGGGCTTGCGCGCCTTCGCGGCGGCGGGCGCGCTCACCTCGAGGATCATCTCGATCTCGACGGGAATGCCGGCGGGCAGGGAGCCCATGCCGACCGCGGAGCGGGCGTGGCGCCCGTTCTCCCCGAACACCTCGACCATGAGATCCGAGAAGCCGTTGATGACCTTGGGCTGCTCGCCGAAGCTCTCGACCGCGTTCACCATGCCCAGCACCTTGACCACCCGCTTCACGCGGTCGAGGCTCCCCAGGAGGGCGCGCGCGGAGCCAAGCAGGTTCAGGCCGACGTCGCGCGCCACCTTGTAGGCGTCCTCGGTCGAGAGGTCCCGCCCGACCTTGCCACGGGCGCTCGGGTTGCCCTCGATGCGGATGGGCCCGTGGCCGGACAGGAAGAGCAGGTTGCCGACCCGAACGCCCGGAACATAGTTGCCCAGGGGTTTGGGCGGGGCGGGCAGCGTGAGGCCGAGCTCCTTGATCATGGCTTCTGCACCCATCGCGATCTCCTCGGGGAAAGGGGTGGGCCGACTACGCGGTCGTGCGCGGGCCGATGAAGAAAAACGCGGGCCCGTCCTCGTCCGTGCGCCAGACGATCGCCTCGACCTCCACCGCGGGCGCGCCCGGCGGCTCGATGCGCAGCTGCGCGGCGCGACCGACCTCGAGCGGCTCGCGCCGGAGCGGCTCGTCGAGCGAGACCTTGACTCCGAGCGCGCTCACGTTCACCGCGTGGAGGTGGAGGAGGCGAGTGCCGGTCTGGACCGTGACCGGCCACGAGGCCGCCACCCGCGCATGCCGGCGATGCTCCGACGGCGCGGGGGTGATGGCGTTGTGCGGGCTCAGCACGGGGCGAGTGTCCCATCGGCGCACCGGCTCCACAAGTGCCTTTTTTTGCCCGGCGGTGCCTCGGCGGACCGTGCCAAAATGCGCCATGACCCCACCTGCAATTCCTTCGCCCGCGGCCACCCTGGTTCTCCTGCGCGACCGGCCGGGGGGGCCCGCCGAGATCCTCCTGATCCAGCGTCACGGGCGCAGCAAGTTCGCGGCGGGCGATTACGTCTTCGCGGGGGGCAAGGTCGAGGCCGACGATATCCCCGACGACGTGGAGCGGTTCTGCCCGGGCCTCACCCCCGAGGAGGCGAGCGCCCGGCTGGGAGGCGACCTGACGCCCCGCCAGGCCCTGGGCTACTGGGTGGGGGCGATCCGGGAGGCCTTCGAGGAGGTCGGGGTGCTGCTGGCCTACGACCGGCGTCGCCAGTTCATCCGCTTCACCGCCGACAACCGCGCGCGCTTCGAGGCCCACCGCAAGGCCTGCCAGTCGGCCAACCCCGCCTTCTTCACGATGCTGCGCGAGGAAGGCCTGACCCTCGCCACCGACCGCCTGCGCTACTTCGCGCACTGGATCACGCCGGAGGAGCAGCCGCTCCGCTTCGACACCCGCTTCTTCGCCACCCTAGCCCCGCCCGAGCAGGAGCCGGAGGTGGACGGGCACGAGATCGTGGCGCTGCGCTGGCTCACCGCGGCGGAGGCCTTCGCGGCGCTCCGGGCGAAGGAGATCACCCTCCGCCTGCCCACCATCAAGAACCTGGAGCTGCTGCAGGCCGCGGGCACGCGCACCGCGGAGATCCTGGCCGCGCTCGACGGCCGCGCGGTGCCGAGCATCCGGCCGCGCGTCCTCCAGGTGGACGGCCAGCCGCTCGCGGTGCTGCCCGGCGACCCCCGCTGGTACTAGCGCCCGAGGGCGCGGTCGAGCTCGCCGCCGAGCGCGTCGGAGACGCGGGTGAGCGGCAGGCGGCACTCGGGGGAGCCGATCAGCCCCTGGCGCCAGAGGCAGTGCTTGATCGGCATCGGGTTCGGCTCCTTGAACAGCAGCGGCACCAGCGGCTCGAGCCGCGACCACGCCTTGCGGGCGCCCTGGTGATCGTTGGCGGCCATGCGCTCGTACACGGTGAGGAACAGCGCGGTCTCCACGTGGGCGGAGGCGAGGATGCCGCCGTCGCCGCCGTGGGCCAGCATCGTGTAGAAGTAGGCGTCCTCGCCGGTGAGCACCGCGAAGCCGTGGGGCCGCCGGCGCAGCAGATCGAGCGACTGCGCGATGCTGCCGGACGAATCCTTCACGCCCACGATGTTCGGGATCAGGGACAGCTCCAGCAGCGTCTCGTTGGTCAGGTTCACCCCGGTGCGGTAGGGGATGTTGTAGATCAGGATCGGCCGGTCGGTGGCCTCTGCGATGCACGTGAAGTGCGCGCGCATGCCGTCCTGGCTCGGCCGGTTGTAGTAGGGGCAGACCGAGAGGATGCCCTGCACCGGGTGGCGCTCGAGCCGCTTCACCGCCTTCACCGCCTTGCGCGTGTCGTTGGCGCCGACTCCCACCACGATCGGGACGCGGCCCGCCACCACCACGACGGTACGCTCGATCAGGCGGTCGGCCTCGTCGTCGTCGATGGTCGGGCTCTCGCCGGTGGTCCCGAGCGGGATCACGCCGGTGACCCCCAGCTTCACGTAGTGGTCGATGAGGCGCTCGTAGGCCAGGTAGTCGATCTCGCCGTCCGTGAACGGGGTGATCGCGGGGAGCCAGACGCCGGAGAAGCGCATGGGTTGTACCTCCTGGAGCTCCGAGTCTAGCACGCGTGATATACTCCGCGGCACTTCCGGCCACCGAGGAGGCTCGTGATGCGCGTCGACCAGCTGACGGAACACCTCCCGCCCGAGGAGATCGAGCGCCCGAAGGCGTGGACGCGCGACACGATCTCCCCCGACCGCTGGCTGATCCCGGTCTCCGAGGCCTGCGTGGCCGAGCTCGACCAGGTGGTGGCTTCGCTGCGGCGCGACCCGCGGCCGGTCGAGAGCCTGGCCCCCGCCGCCTTCTCCCTGCGGGCATGCTCCGATCTCATGTCCGAGGTGCGCGCGAAGCTCGAGACCGACACCGGCCTCGCGGTGGTCGACCGCTTCCCGGTCGAGCGCTACGGGACGGAGGAGAACCGGGCCATCGGCTGGCTGCTCGCCGCGATGCTCGGACAGGTCGTCGCCCAGAAGGCCACCGGCGCGCGCCTCTACGACGTGAAGGACACCGGCCAGGCGCTGGGCTACGGGGTGCGCCGCTCGGTGACCAACCTCGGCCAGCCCTTCCACACCGACGGCGGCTGGCTCTGGAAGGCGCCCAACTTCGTCGGCCTCTTCTGTCTCGAGTCGGCGCTCGAGGGCGGGCTCAGCCGCTTCACCAGCCTGGTCACCGCCCACAACATGCTCCGGCGCCGCCGCCCCGACTTGCTCGCGCGCCTCTACACCCCGTTCGCGTGGGACCGGCAGGGTGAGCACGCCCCCGACGACGTCCGCGCCAGCGAGCACCCGGTGTTCGAGTACGAGGGCGGGGTGCTGGCCGCGCGCTACTACGAGGACTACATCGTGAACGGGCACCGGCTCGCCGGCACCGCGCTCGACGACCTGGGCCGCGAGGCCCTCGCAGCTCTGCGTGCGATCGTGGACGACGAGGCGAGCTGGGTCGAGTTCCGTATCGAGAGGGGCCAGCTGCAGTACCTCAACAACCGGCAGTTCGCGCACAGCCGCACCGCCTTCACGGACGCGGGCACTCCGCAGCAGGGCGGGGGCCGCCACATGCTCCGCCTGTGGAACCGCGACGAAGGCTCGTGGCATCTCGAGGGTCGTCCCGCCGCCTGATCCAGTTCGTGCCCTCGCTCACGCTTGAGACCGCGGCCTACTCCGCGCTGATCCTCCTCCTCGCCTATTGGGTTCGGGGTATGGCCGGCTTCGGCTCCGGTCTGATCGCGGTGCCGCTCCTCACCCTGCTGTGGCCGGTGACGGTGGTGGTGCCGCTCGTGGTCGCGCTCGACTACCTGGGCTCGGCGAGCCAAGGCGTGAAGAACGTGGAGGCGGTGGCCTGGCGCGAGCAGCTGTGGCTGATCCCGTTCATGGTGGTGGGTGTGCTGGTCGGCCTCTGGGTGCTGGCCACGATGAGCACCGCGATCCTGGCCCGTATCCTGGGCGGCTTCGTGATCGTGTACGCGATCTACCAGATGCTGCCGCTGCCCGAGCTGCGCGGCTCGCGCGCGGCCGCGACCTACTGCGGGCTCCTGGGCGGGCTGGTCGGCACCCTCTTCGGCACCGGCGGGCCGTTCTACGTGATCTACCTGAACCTGCGCGGGCTCGATCGTCTCGCGTTCCGCGCCACCTTCGCCATGAACTTCCTCATCGACGGCGGGGTGCGCCTCGCCGCGTTCGCGGCGGCCGGGCTCTTCGGCGGCCAGACGCTCGGGTACCTGCTGGCCGCCGTCCCGATCGCGAGCGCCGGCCTCTACGTGGGCGGCCGCGTCCAGACCGGGCTTTCCCAGCGGACGTTCCAGATCGTCATTCGCGTGCTGCTGCTCACCTCCGGCCTGGCCCTCCTGCTCAAGCGCTGACGTCCCTCAGGCGCGTCCGCCTGAGCAGGGGCAGGGCGAAGCCGGCCGCGAGCACGCCCTGGGCCAGGGCGGCGAGCGCCATGCCGGTGTAGCCGCCGCTGCCGATGGCGGCGGCGCCGACCGCGGAGCCGATCACGAAGCCGCCCTGGTTGGTGAGCGCGATGAGCCCGAGGAGCGCGCCGCGCTGACGGGGCGCCAGCTCCGAGCTGTAGGCGAGGAAGGCGGGGCGGCTCGCGGAGTTGCAGAGGGTCAGCAGTGTGGCGAGGGCCACCACCGGCGCGAAGGGGAGCCCGGCGCCGAAGAGGGTGAGGCCGAGGCCCGCGCTGACGACCTGGGCGATCACGAAGATGCCGGGCTTGCTGAATCGATCGCCGAGCCGCCCCCCGACCACGTTGCCGGTGATCGCCCCGATCGCGACCACCACCAGCACGGGGGCCACGCCCGCCGCGCTCAGGCGGAAGCTCAGCATCACGAAGGCGGGGAGGAAGATCACCACCATGGCGAAGAGCGAGCGCTCCAGCAGGTTCGCCGCGAGCACGCTCATCAGGCGCGGCACGCCCCACACCGTCCGGTAGGTGGCCAGCACGCTGGTGCCGGTGGCGGTCGGCGCGATGCGCGGGAACCAGCGCCACACACAGCCGGCCAGCGCCAGCATCACGACGCCGATGGCCACGAAGGCCCAGCGCCAGCCGAGCGTGCCGCCGACCGCGCCCATGATCGGCACCCCGCCGATCGCGGCGAAGCTGAAGCCCATGTTGAACCAGCCCATCGCCCGCGCGCGTCGCTCGGGCGGAAAGAGGTCGCCGACAGACGCCATGAGGCTCGTGGGCGCGAGGGAGCCGAGGAGGCCGGCCAGGAAGCGCACCACCACCAGCGCCGCGAAATTGGGCGCCAGCGCGGCGGCGGCGCTCAGCAGCCCCACCACGACGAACGCGGTGACGATCAGCGGCTTGCGGCCCAGCCGATCCGACAGCAGGCCGGAGAAGGGCGAGAACAGCGCCTGCGGCACCCCGGCCGCCGCGGCCAGCAGGCCCGCCCGGCCGACCGAGACTCCCAGGTCGTGCGAGATGTCCACCAGCAGCGGCCCGATCATCGTGACCGACGTGACGATCCCGGTGACCCCGGCCACAATCATCACCAGACCGGGGTCAGGTCTTACATTCATACATTTCCCGCGATCCAGCCCTCGACCTCGCGGGCGGCGCGCTCCTGCTCGTCGGTGAGATCGCTCGGACGAGCGAGGGACCGCGCGAGCGCCTCCGGCGAGTCCAGCGCCCAGTCCCGGACCGCGGCGACCTGGCACGCATCCTTGATCGGATAGGGCTGGGCGTGGCAGTCCACCAGGCTCGGCCAGAGCTCGGCGATCACGATGCTCCCGTCGTCGACCGTCGCGTCCCACGCGGTCTCGAAGGGCCAGAGCCGCCCGCGCGCCGCCAGCGCCGGATCGGTGAGCAGGCGATGGACCGCGGGCAGGCCCACGAGGGTCTGCGAGCCGACCGAGGCGCGCGTGAAGAGCTTCCACGGGCTCTGGATGCGTCGCGCCGCCAGCCGCCGCTCGATCAGCCGGCCGTCGCTGATGCGCTGCGGGAAGGGCCGCGGCCGGGTCGGGGAGAGGTGCGGATACGCGCGACCCGCCGGGTGCCCCCAGAACGGCCCGTCGAATCCTCCCCCGAACGCGGCCTGGATCTCGCGGTTCAGGATTCCCGCGACCTCGAACCGATTGTTCGCGCCGTCGGCCCCGTCGCGGATCAGGCCATGCAGCCGGGCGCAGAGCGCGCGACCACCGGGGAGGCCCGCGTCGGCCGGATAGCCGAACGCGAAGTCGAACCCCACGAGGGCGGCGCCGGGCTCCTCCGCGAGCAGGCCCGCGATGAAGGCCTCCGCCTCGCGGCGGGTGCGGAAGTAG